>ENA-OQJX01000074-OQJX01000074.1-human-gut-metagenome-genome-assembly--contig:-NODE-74-length-65460-cov-3.056419_pt1 | contig 65460 bp, 59 predicted proteins | sample MGYA00242615_ERZ504782 | MGnify/ENA primary metagenome ERZ504782 (study PRJEB26092, sample SAMD00036354) | human gut metagenome | host: Homo sapiens | study: EMG produced TPA metagenomics assembly of... | reverse complement strand
TATTTTTTAAGCATATCGAACTCGGTAAAACCTAAACAAGGTTCGATTTCTGAGATTTTTTGTATCTTTACCATGTGTTTTTATTTTTAATTACCCCCGTTTTGGCCGTCAAACCGTTTTTTGGGGGGAATGCTTAAAGATACAAAAAAGGCAACTAACTCGCAATGAATTAGTTGCCTTAAATTTTATTATTTTAGGAATATCCCTAAGTTTTTGAGAAGGGGCGTTATCCAGAAATGGAAACGCCCCTTTCATTAATTTAGAACCGGAAACTCAATCCTCCTAAGAAATTGAATCCTTCCGTAGGATAACCTAAATAATATTGATATTTCTTGTTCAGCAGGTTATGTACTTGAGCATAAACGGATACTCCTTTGAATACATTATAGCTGGCTCCGATATGCAAATCATTAATTGCGGTCATTTTTGCATATTCTTTCACTTCTTTCCGGCTGATGTAATCATAACCTAGATTTATGTTAAGAGCAGAGATCGGATGAATACGTACATTGAAAGACATTTCACTGACTGGTTTCACAGCCAACAGATATTCCTCTGTTTTGCTGTCCCAATTACGGTAAGTATATTTAGCTGATATTCCGAGGATATCTTTGTAATCGTAACTGATTTCACCGCCAAGGTAGAGATTTTCTGTATTATCTTGAGCAAAAGAAAGATAAGAACCTGAATGAATATTACTTGGGTCAAAACCTAAATAAGATAAGTCGTTCTTTAGATTCTGATAACCACCGAACACGTTGAACCAAAGTCCCGGATAAGGGCTTGCTTTGAATCCGATACTACCGTTGATTTGCTCGTAAGTATCATGAGGACGTTGTACGTATCCCAAAGTGGCAGTGGTATTTGCCTCCGGCAGTTCACCGTAAGGACAGATACTTTCTAATCTGCGGAAATCATTCAATTGCTTACCGCCGGTTGCTTTTGCATAAACAATGTAGCTATCAGAAAAAATATACTGTGCAGTGATATCGGGTGAAATACGGAAAGACTTATCAAATCCGAAAGATAAATCTACATTGGCTCCGATATGCAATTTCCAGTCATCATTATCCAGTTCGTAATATGGATTTAAAAGAAGCGTTGTGTAGTTTTTGAAGTATTCATCTCCGGTGGAAACATTCTTTGTATATCCGTTGTAGAGAAGATTGTTCATTTCCAAAGCGATAGTTATTAATTGTTGGTCGCCGATAGCTCCCGTGACATCGCCTTTAGTGCGTATGATTGTTTCCTTGATACCTGTATTGGCTTCAGATTCATTGAACATGTTGTGCTGACGTTCATACATCAACAGATTTGTTTCTGCGTTGAAACGCAGTGGTGCAGTCTCATCAGTGAAATGAATGCCCGCATGGAAGTCACCGGATGTGAATTTCTGCTTGCTGTTTACGCTTTCCGGTTGGAAGTTGAAGTTGCTCAATCCGAAATTTCCGGCAATATTTAAGTCCAGTTTATTAAATTGGTGTGTGTAATCTACATTTGCGCGTGTGCGATAATAAAATGCATTCCATTTTTCTCCATCTGTGAAGGGAAGAGTTAACTTACCATCCATTCCATCCATTTGGAAACGTACATTCAATTTGTCTTTCTGCGACAGACGGAATAGATAATTGGCAAGAATATCCAAATTGCCATAATTACCATATCCGGCACGTACATATCCCGGGGTAGTACCGGGTTGAACTTCTTTTCCGGTATAGGGCGCATCAGCCTGCCGGAACGGAAGTGGCCGGAAAGAATGTTGTAGCATACTCTACTTCTTTCTTGTTCACTGTCGGTTCTTCTACTTTAGGCAGGACGTTTACTTTCGAAGCGTCCATAATGTCCGGGTTATATTCTTGTTCCACAACGACCGTGCGGGTCATTGTTGTATCCTTCGGTTGGGTGGTTTGGGCTTGAAGGCAGGATGGCATTGAGATTGCCAATGCGAGTCCTCCTATTATATAATGAGATCGTTTCATACTTTTCTATTTTTTTATTCTCAATTCTCAACTTTCAATTTACTAAGTCTGCTTTCAATCATGCTTTCAATATCATCATTCCCTTGATAATTCTGTTGCAGACTTAGCAGATATTGGCGTGCGTCCAGATCTTTACCCGTAGCATGATAGACGTCGGATAGAAGGACAAAACTACGTGCTAGCCAATAAGCATGTGGCGTACTCTGTTCTATATAGTTGAGCAACTCTTTCTCTGCAGCGGCATATTCTTTTGCGTCGTAGAGGGATTGTGCAACCTGATATTTAGCTTCGGCACCGTAAGGGTTACGTGTGTCTTTGGCCAGTTCACGATAGTCTTCCATTGCTTTCTTGCCAGCCTTTTGCTTGGTGTAGGCTTTAGCACGGTAATAAAGAGCTTCATTTCTTAGCTCCGGACTAAGTTTGGCTTCTGCAAGCAGGTCGGTAGCTGCATGGATGGTTTCTATGTCATCTCGCAATAGGAAGGCGCAACGCAGAATACCCGTTTCAGCAAGTTGGCGGCGCTCTACGTTGGTTGCTTTTTCTTTCAGCATTTTGTAGCTAGCTAATGCTTCAGCCATATTTTGCTGGTTGAATTGCACTTCAGCACGCAAGATCAGTGCTTCTTCTGCAAACGGATTGTTTGGATATTCCAACAACTTACCGGAATGGAGAAGAATCATATCATAATTCTTCTGCTCGTTTCCGATCAGGCAGAGATAATAATGTGCGTTCAGGCTGAAGGCTCCTTCCGGGAAAGTTTGCAGGTATTTGTTGAGGCTTGTTTTGGCTTCTTCCATTCTGCCTCGTGCATAAATCTTTTCTGCGGCGGCATACGTAAGCGAGTCTTGTTCGTTAGCATCGAAACGGATGTGTCCTGGCATGGCATTTGCTAAAGCAGCAAATTCGTCGATGCGGTTGAGATCCACATAAATAGATTTCAAATCACGCATGGCAAGGCGTGCTTCTTCACTGCCCGGATATTTTTCGATAACCTGTTTGTAGGCTTCGATTGCTTGGTTGTAATCTCCTTTTTGGTAATATAATAATCCGATTTCGGCGGCAGCTTTCCTGCTGACCGGACTTTCAGGATATTTAGTAAGCAATTCTTTGAAAGAAGTAATGGCTTGGTTGTTGTTATCCATGAGAACATAAGAACGCCCTTTCTCGTAAATAGCGTTTACGGCATAAGGAGAAGCAGGGTACTTTCCTACCAGACGGTTCAGCAAGGTTATCTTACCGGTATAGTCTTTCTGCAGACCGGATACAAGAGCCAGCTGATAGAAAGAATAGTCTCCGGAAGAAGTATTCATCTGTTCGGCTTGCGAATAATACTGTTTGGCTTCTTCAAAGTTACGTACATGCAGGTGGCAGTCACCAATACGATTGTATGCATCGGCAAGTGCGGTTGCATTTTCACCTTTCTCCAGTTGAATGTATTTTTGGAAGTAATTGCTTGCTTGCGTATAGTCTTTCCGGTGGAAAGCGATATACCCTAAGTTATAATTGGCAAGCGCATACATTTCGTTATTGGGTTGGGTGGTGAGTTGCAGATAAGCATTAAAATCACGTGCGGCTTCTACCATTCGGTTTAGACGGTAATAGGATTCTCCGCACCAATAGTAAGCGTCTGCTTGGTCTGACGATTGTATTGTCCGATGGCAATGGATTGGTTCAGATATTTCAGAGCTTGTTCGAAGTCGGCGTTAGCGAAAGATTGAGTTCCTAATTGGAACAGTATCTTCTGTTTGGCTTCCAATATTTGCGCGCTTGGTTTGGCAATCCGGTCGATTGATTTCAAAGCTGCATCGTAGCTACGTGTATTCATGTAAACTTCTACCAGGTAGCTGCTGACTTTTTCAGCGTATGGAGAAGTCGGAAATTCATTCAGGAATTTCTCGAAGGCAGTAACTGATTCACCGAAAGCGGAGAAAGAAGTCTCGTGCAGGCAAAGAGCGTAATTGTAAGCTGCCTGTTCCTTGATTTGCATATTAGCATTGGAGGCGGCTGCTTGTTCAAAAGCCATGCGTGCTTTGTTTTTTTCTGCCAGTTGCAGATAAGAAAGTCCCATGTGGAGATATGCATTTTGGGTAAGGGCATCGTTGTCAGTTGTCACCTTACCTAATGTTTCGGCTGCTTTGGAGTAGACTTTTGTTTGGTAGTAGGAGAGCCCCAGCATATAAAGGGCATCCCGGCGGGGAGCCGAGCGATCCTTATTCAGGTAATTGTTAAATGCTTCTACGGCTTGATGATATTGTCCGAAATGGTAATAGGCATCTCCCAGAATACGGTACATTTCTGCAGCGTGCTCGTTGTTCGGGTAGGCTGACAGGTAGTTTTGTGCTACAATTTGTGCCTTATCATAGTTTTTGAGCTGCGTATAAATTTCGGCTATGTAATAAGGGACGAGTGCTTTGTACTTCGAGTCGTCCTGTAAGGGAAGGAAACCTTTCAATGCTTCACTATAACGTTTTTGTGTATAGCGGATGTAGGAAAGATAGTAATCACAATCTTTGGCGTATTTGGGGCTGTTGGCACGCAAAGTTTCAAACCAGATGGCTGCTTCTCGTAGATTATCGGTTTTCAGATAACAGGTAGCCAGTTGGTAGGTGCAGTCGTCCCGCTCTTCATTACCTAGCAAATCAAGGTCGGCAGAGTTGAAGAGTGCCAGTGCTTCATCATATTTTCCTTCGTAGAAATAGCAGGAGGCTAACAGCGCATAAATGCGGTTAGCGTATGGAGTATCAGGATAACGGTCGAGATATTTGCGGAGGAGTTCGATGCGGTTTTTGTCTTTCAGTTCGTAAGCCGAACTGACCAGCATATACTCTGCGTCCTGAAGAAGGCTGGCTGCAGGTTTTTGTTTTACAAATGCTTTCAATGCCGGCAGAGCAGCTGCATAATTTCTTTCCTGGAAAAGTTCTTTCCCTTCTTTATAAAGGTTGTCAGTCGAAGTGAACTTATCACCTGTCTGGGCAAATCCTATAATGGGCGTGCAGCAGATGGCGGCACAAATGAGTCTAGTAATTTCTTTTTTCATAATCGGGTGTTTATGCAAAAGTACTATATATCTTTCAAAGACAATCCTTTGAAAGTTATTTTATAATCATTTAATTCTTTATGTAAAGTTTCGCTCTTCTTTTCGAGCAAAAAGATACTGGCTCGGATTTCATATCAATGCTAACTTAATGGTCATTAAATAATAATCACCACAAATATACGACGATGATTTGATAAGGCTTCTTATTTTTGGAGTGATATATTGTGGTATTTGTTTGTTGCGTGATAAGCCTATTGTTGTTTAATGGCATATAAAAGAGTCGATAATAAAACTTTTCCTTTTTTTGTAACGGTTTCTGATTTTACTAATCCGACATTTTTAGCATACCAATCTATCGAATACTCTGATTCGGAAACAAACATTATTTTTCCTTTGCTTTCTGTGTATATTTTAATGCAATCATAATTTCCTGAAGGGGTATGTATGTTATCCCTTCCCAAATACTTCCCTTTTAGAGAAGCTTTCATGTTTATGATGCCTGTTTTTTGAGAATAACTGCATGGAGGTATCTTTTCTCCTATATTGGCATTTTCTTTCAAAGGGATGCTAATTCGTCCTTCACAATGGCTGAATTTTGAATATTGTTGATATTCATGTTCCGCTTCTTTTAGTTGATTCTGGGAATACTTTGAATATATATATTTTTTCATTGATTCATTTTCAGATTTACTATCCAAAATAATATATTCAGTAATTCCTTGATTCTTATAGTAAATACGAAATTGAATGTTAGTACCATCTTTTACAGCTTGAGAATCATACAGGTCACCATGAAATACTTCTTTTATGATTAATCTATCCCCTTTATCGACTACATCCGCAATATAAGATGTGTCTTTTAACGTCTTGTTTTTCTTTAAATCTTGAGTTATATAATAAGCAGTCATTCCTTTCTGAATACGGCAATATTGTGCATGAGCGGAAAAAACGCATAAAATGAAATAAAAAAGGACTAAATATTTTCCCATAATGTTATTTTTTTTATATTATTTATAGCAAATTTAATAAAAAACGCAATATTATGAAAAACTTTATCTTCTTTTTTGCCATAGTCGCAATATTTTTTATGTATTCTTGTGCAAATAGTGAGATTGATAGACTGGAATCAGAAAGCGTTGAAGAAGTTCAAATGAAAGAACTTATTCAATACGTTCGTGATATTAAACCTGATATTTCTATTCCTTTAAATCCGCAAACACGCGGCTTCTGGGCTACCCTAGGTGGTTGGTTTAAGCGGATTGGAAGTGCTGATGGAGGTGGCTATAGATGGGGAAGAGATAATGGACTCAGTTTTAGTCAGAGTTTACTTGTTTCTGTATCAGCTTCATTAGTAACAGGAATTAGTGGAGGTGATGGACGAATTCAATGGAAAATAAATGGAGAATGGCAAGTTTATTCATCTTCAATAAGAGATTATCAAGAATTAGGAAATGCACATAACAAGGCTATATATGAATTGTGCCGCGATAATCCTACACTAAAATCAGGTAGTAGTATTTCTAATACGTCATTATTATCTTTAGTAGAGGCGAAAACTAAAGCTATGGGTTATAAAGATAATTTGTCTTTATTGCAGCGAGCGGAAATTATGCAAATGTTGAATAGTCTGAGCAGTACTTCAACTATGTCAGATGTTACAACTATTTTTATGAATAGATTTTCAAATTCAAGATTGGATTATCAATTTTTAGAAGAGTATATGGATGCTGTCGTTTTGTTAGAAGATAAAGATTCCGCTATTTCTTTCACCGAACAAATAATTGTAAAAATAGATTCGATGTCTGGTGTTCAGAAAAGTACATTGAAATGTATGGTTTCTACTGCATTATGCAGTATCAATCTTTGGCAACCTAAGATTTGATTTGTGAAAGAATCTATAGTTTGACTGAGGCCCACATACAAATAGTTATATTTTTAGCTATTTATATGTGGGATAGATATATTGCCGAAAGATGACTCTTTGACAGACTCTAAGAGTAGAGCTGTTTTTCCGATTCGTCGGCGTCCGGTCATTACAGTAAAGCAAGCGCTCGTTTGTGATTGCTCTTTAGCTGCATACAGTATCGCCATTTCTTTCTTTCGGTCGTAGAACTTCATATTATTGCTATCTTAATGGCGGTTAATTTAATAGCCGTTAAATTAATAGTGGTTACAAAGATAATACAATATGTTGTATTTTGTTCATTTATAGTAATATAATATGATTGTTTAAGATTGTGTGATAAATTACTTTGATCTATTTGGTTGAGATGAACTTCTATTTTACAAATACATCAATTGACTACTGAAAAATGGCTCATCTTAAAAAAAGAATATTTGAACGGGAATAAAAGGCGTAATTACTGGGGAGGGATTGGAAAATATTAAAAAGCGTAGAGATTTGTAGATGCGAAATTCTTTCTTTTTGTTATAGGAGATGTTTGTCGATTAAATTGTAATGCTTTTCTTCTTTTTCACTTGTTATGTAAACTGAAATGTGGCTAGAAACTAGCATTTTGTTGTTTGTAACCTTTACGATATTTGTGATAAAATAGAAGAAAAACTGTCTTAATTTTCCCTTATTTGTTTTCCTCACCGAGCAAAAGCAGCTTCGTCGGTGAGAAAGGAAGCGTTCCTCGGTGAGGAAGAACTCCTTGGTTTTAAACCAACGAATCTTTTATTGATAGAAAAAGATGCATATTCGACTTGAATTTATACGGTATTAGCCTGTGATTTTGCATACTGTTGCATGTTTTTATGCATTTTATTCTCCAGATCATTATTTTTTTATCTGATGCTTTGGAGGAATATCTTAAAAATGGGACATAACTATAGAATAAAATACTCTCATTATATCAGGCTGATGAAATTATTTTAGCGGTATTGAGCTAGAAACAAGCTAAGTCCGTGCCGGATAGAATCCAACCCGAATTTTTCCGGATGAATTTCGGAGAGAGGTAGGAAGAAAGCATCTGCTACATCATCCATGGCAGAGAAATGGCTCATGTTTTCTACAGTGCAGAGGAAAAACATATCGAGTGTGTGTACAGGAAAACCTGAATAAACATAAATATTGGGAAGTGTGAACTGGTAAACGGCTTTTTTAACTTTCAGCCCTGTTTCTTCCAGCACTTCGCGTGCAACGCCTTCTTCGCCTGTTTCATTCATATCGATGAATCCGCCGGGTAGGTCGAGAGTTCCTTTGGCTGGCTCTTTGGCACGTCGGCAGACAAGCAGTTCATTTTTCTCATTCAAGATGAGTGCTACTGTGGCGGCAGAAGGATTGAAATAATAGACAAAGCCGCAATCTGCACATTTTTTAGATTTCTCGTTGTTGATCTCAAAATGAGAGGAACCACATTCAGGGCAATATAAGAATTGGGCAAGAGGATGTTCCATGATCGTATATCTTTTCCAGGTTTTTGTTTATGCTTGCAAAGTTATAAAATGCTTTTATTAATTTCATCTATCGCCGCATAGAAATATTCGATTGGACTTTTTTTGAAAAGGCGGGGTTTCTGCCTTTATCTTTGCATCAGAAACAAAAAACAAAAGATTGTTTCTGATGTTATAAGTCAAACCAATTAATAACAATAAAAGCAATAAAGATTATGGAACCAATTTTAAATTCTCAACTTCCTGAATTCAGTGTTCAGGCTTTTCACAACGGAGCTTTCAAGACTGTAACCAACAATGACCTGAAAGGTAAATGGGCAATTCTTTTCTTCTATCCTGCTGATTTTACTTTTGTATGTCCTACTGAATTGGTGGATATGGCTGAAAAGTACGATCAGTTCAAGGCGATGGGTGTAGAAATCTATTCGGTAAGTACTGACTCTCATTTCGTGCACAAAGCTTGGCATGATGCTTCTGAAAGTATTCGCAAGATTCAATACCCAATGTTGGCAGACCCGACTGGCGCTTTGAGCCGTGCACTGGGTGTATATATCGAAGAAGAAGGTATGGCTTATCGCGGTACATTCGTTGTCAATCCGGAAGGAAAGATTAAAGTGGTGGAACTGAATGATAACAATATTGGCCGTGATGCAAGTGAATTGCTTCGTAAAGTGGAAGCTGCACAGTTTGTAGCCAGCCATGACGGAGAAGTTTGCCCGGCTAAATGGAAAAAGGGTGAGTCTACCCTGAAGCCAAGCATCGACCTGGTAGGTAAGATTTGATAGATCTTGATAATGGTGATTATGGGAGGCCGGTAACGGGAGACGCTACTGGCCTTTTTTCTCAAAAAATGAAAGGAAAGAAGGTATGTTAGAATCTGCATTAAAAGAACAACTAAAGGGTATTTTTGCTGGGCTGGAGGCAAATTTTACTTTTGATATATCCGTATCATCCAGCCACGAAAACAAAACAGAATTATTGGAGCTGCTGGGAGATGTAGCGGATTGTTCCGATCATATCACTTATTCGGTGAGTGAAGGAAATGGGCTGAAATTTACTTTATTAAAGAATGGTAACGCCACAGGAATTACTTTCTGCGGTATTCCGAACGGACACGAATTTACTTCTTTGCTGCTTGCTATCCTGAATCTGGACGGCAAAGGAAAGAACTTTCCCGATGAGGCCGTTTGCAACCGTGTGAAAGCACTGAAAGGCCCGATACATCTAACCACTTATGTTTCGTTGACTTGTACGAACTGCCCTGACGTAGTGCAGGCTCTGAATGCAATGACTACTTTGAATCCGGCTATTGCGCATGAAATGGTAGACGGTGCGCTTTATCAGGATGAAGTAGATGCGCTGAAGATACAAGGAGTACCCTCTGTCTTTGCAGATGGAAAATTACTTCATGTAGGCCGTGGTGAATTTGGCGAATTGCTTGCCAAGTTGGAAGAACAATATGGTATTGACGAAATCAAAGCGAATGCAGAGGTGAAAGAATATGATGTGATTGTAGCCGGTGGAGGACCTGCAGGAGTATCGGCAGCTATTTATTCTGCCCGTAAAGGACTCCGTGTAGCTATCGTGGCCGAGCGTGTTGGCGGACAGGTAAAAGAAACGGTGGGTATTGAAAATCTAATTTCTGTTCCGGAAACGACAGGAAATGAACTTGCTGGTAATCTGAAAACACACTTGTTGCGTTATCCGGTGGATTTGCTGGAGCATCGTAAAGTAGAAAAAGTAGAAGTGATTGGAAAACAAAAGCAGATCATTACCTCTGTTGGGGAGAAATTCCTGGCTCCGGCACTGATTATTGCAACCGGTGCAAGCTGGCGTAAACTGAATGTTCCGGGAGAAGCGGAGTATATCGGTCGTGGTGTTGCTTTCTGCCCTCATTGTGATGGACCGTTTTATAAGGGAAAGCATGTAGCAGTAGTAGGTGGAGGAAATTCCGGCATTGAGGCAGCCATTGACTTAGCTGGTATCTGCTCCAAAGTCACTGTTTTTGAATTTATGGATGAGTTGAAAGCAGACAGTGTACTTCAAGATCGACTTAAATCATTGCCGAACGTGGAAGTGTTTGTAAGTTCACAGACTACGGAAGTGATAGGAAATGGTGATAAACTGACTGCCCTGCGCATCAAAGATCGCAAAACGGAAGAGGAACGTTTGGTTGAGTTGGATGGTGTATTTGTACAAATTGGGCTTTCTGCGAATAGCAGTGTATTCCGCGACATAGTGGAAACCAACCGTCCGGGCGAAATCATGATTGATGCACATTGCCGTACGAATGTGACGGGTATCTATGCAGCCGGAGATGTTTCTACGGTTCCTTATAAGCAAATTATTATCTCTATGGGCGAAGGAGCGAAAGCTGCGCTTTCTGCATTTGACGATAGAGTGAGAGGGATTATCTGATTGATGTATTCAGATATAAAAAGCACATAAACAAAACATTAGCAAGAGGAGAAATGACTCCTCTAAAAAATACCCCCGTTACAGATTTGTAGCGAGGGCTATTTTATATTTAGAGAGCATGACTTTCATCAACTGCTCTATCCTGCGCATTGAGACAAATGTTCATGAATATCCGAGAAAGTGAAATGAACGTTGTTCTATGGTATGTAATTGGGGGGATTTTAAGAAATGTGTGCTAAGTTCATTTATTTAGTCATGATATGTATATCTGACGAAATCAAACAATCCGGAATTTTCCTGCTGTGCCGGTTGGTCTCCAATAAATTTAAGATTCTCTACACTGCAAAAAATATGGAATGCAATGTCTTTCCCAAATTCCAGTTGAAGTTCATGTTTGAGCTCGTTGTCTATTAACCAGGTGATGTAATAGTTCCCATTTTTTAATGTCAGATCAATTTCGAACAGATGCCATCCGGTCTTGATTACTACAGGAACGGAAGAAAAAGGATATGCCTGCGATGTCATATAAGCAATCATTTCGTCGGGAGCTGCATTTAACTCCTTGCGAACTGTATCTTTACCATATCCGACTTCGAAATCCAATTCATGTTGGTCGTCATGGTATATCCACGAACCCACGCTACATTGATCTCCTATTCCCATTTGCGGGATATGAGTACGCCAGGTATATCTTCCTGTTGTATAAATCCGTTCTACAGTGTGAACCTTTTTCCGATCCACCGAGTTAGCCCGGGTAAAGATCCGTAAGTAACCATTCTCTAATATGCATTGATTATCCGGGTTGTTATCCTGATGTCCGTATTTCCATCCATCCAGATTGTTGAAGTTCCATTCTTTGTTTGGCGGATTTTTAGTACTGATGTCATTGGTCTGTTGCTGTGCAAAGCAAAGGCCGCAAATGCATATTAGTAACAGAGTTAAATAGTAGTTTCTCATAATAATTGAATTTAAGTGTATTCGTTTTCTATCAATTGCTTGCTGCAAAAGTAGTCGAATACCTTATTCTACTCATCAGATTTTAGTCATTTCAAATCATGAAACGTCCAAATCTGCACTGGAAATCTTAATCGCTCTGTTCCGGGAAGTATAATTTCTATATAAATGATAAACTAAAGTGCTGAATCTATTCTGATTGTTGTTGGGTGCAACCGTGTTGTGCTCTGAATTGAGAAGGAGTCATTCCTTTCATTTCTTTAAATAACGTACTGAAATATCGTTGATAAGTGAAACCTACCTGCTCTGATATTTCAGTAATGCTCATGTCAGACTGAGTTAAAAGAATGATTGCTTTGTCGATTCTTCTACGATTGATATAATCGTTTGCTCCCATGCCGGTCAGTTCCTTGATCTTATTATATAAGGATGTCCGGCTCATAGCCATTTGAGCAGTCAGGAATTTTACGTCCAGATCTGGTTGAGACAGATTCTGATCGATCATTTCATTCAATTTAATCATAAATTGTTCATCCGCATTGCTGAAAGTAGCCTCTTGCGGAGACAGAATGAATTGATTGCCCCTGTATCTGGATTTAATATATTCACGATTTCTCATCTGGTTCTGGATCACGCTAAGGAGCATTTCCATTTCAAATGGTTTGGGCAAATAGGCATCGGCTCCTAATTTGTATCCTAACATCTGGCTTTCAGAATCGGCTCTGGCGGTAAGTAGAATAACAGGGATATGCTAATATTCAGATTCTCTTTAATTTCCTTGCATAGCTGATAGCCATTCATTTGTGGCATCATTACATCACTTACTATAATGTCCGGTTGCTGTTGCTTAATAACTTCCAGCGCTACCAATCCATTTTCTGCCTGATAGATCTTCTTGAATTTATCCTTAAGAGCATTTTTTAAGAATTCTCTTAAGTCCTGTTTATCTTCTACAATCAACAGTGAGTATCCTTGTAGAGAGAAAGCCCCGGATTCTATTTTCTCTTCTTCCTCCGGAGAACTTAAAAGTTCGTTGAGGTAGGAATGTTGAGGACATGATACTTCTTGTTCTTGTAGATTAGCCGGTATTTCATAAAAGAATGTGGCCCCTCTGTCTTTATTATTGAAAGCGCCCATCCTGCCTCCATGTAAGTCAATCAACATTTTAGCATAAGATAAACCGATACCACTTCCTCCTCATTATGTTTGCCTTGGTAGAAACGGGTAAAGAGCTTCTTTATATCTACATTATCCAATCCGATTCCCTGGTCTTGTACGTGTATTTGTATACTTTCATTTGTACGGATGGTTTTTATAACAATACGAGTCTGATTAGGACTATATTTCAAAGCATTCATAATCAGATTGGAAAGAACAACTTTGCATTTAGTGTCATCATACGCGATAGATTGTATACTGTCGTCAAAGTCGTATGTAATTTCAATTTCTTTGGCTTTAGATGCAGTTTGAAATGTTTCTGCCACTTCCTGTATCCACTTGTGCAAAGGATGCGAAGAGATGTGTAGCACTTCCTGTCCTACCTCCATTTTGCGTGTATCAAGCACAATGTTGATAATATCTTTCATCTGATTCGCCTGTTTGAATGCCCCCTGTAGATATTCCGGTAGCTCGTCTTGCTTCACCTCTTTATTGAGAATTCGTTTCAGGGAAGCATAGATGAGTGTCAAAGGGGTGCGTAGCTCATGGCTGATATTGATTAAGAAGCGTATTTTCTCTTCATATATCTTCTTCTCATGTTCCCGCATCTCACGTTTCAGCCGATTTTCTTTTTTTCTTATCAAACTAAAGAAGACCATTCCTGCCACTAGAAATGCAAAGAAAATGCATAGTATAATAAACCAGGTAGATTTCCACCAAGGAGGTGAGACTATAATAGTTAAGATCTCTGTCGGCTGGCTCCATTCACCGTTGGAGGTGTCGCAGGATACGCTGATGGTATATTCTCCTGATGCTAATGTACCCAATTCGAGTGTCTGGAGATAACTCTCGATCACCATTTTGTCTTTTCCTGTGATGACATATCGGAAAAGGTGTTTTCGGAAGGAGTTCTTTTCGTCAGCAATCACTTTAATGTTGAACGATGAATGATTCCAGGGAATCGAAATACAGTTATTATTAACCTGTTTCAGAGTTGATTTACCATTCAGTTTTACTTCAAGTAGCTTGAGAATAGGAGACGAATTGCTTTCGAAAATAATATCCGTATTAATGCGTACCAGTCCCATAGTACCTCCCATATACAGATTGGGAGTACGAAGAGCAGGAATAGGGGTAAATATCAATTCGTTGGAAGGAACTCCATCGGATTCGTCCAGGATAACAAAACGTTTTTCGTTGATAATATACGCAAAGAACATGTTCTGTGCTCCTATCCAGACTTTTCCTTTTTTATCATAGGCAAGGCTGGATACACTGTTGAACAAGTTGGTATGTATTTTTTCTGTTTTTCCAGTCTGTTTATTATAGAAGAGCAGTCCGAAATTACTTCCTATCCAAAAGTTACCTTTATCATCCCGGCAGGCCGATGTGAATCATCTCCCTCTTTCATATTGACTAATGAAGACAGTTCGTTGGTTTTGAAGTTTAGTTTAAACAGGTTATTGGTTCCCATTAGATACAGATGCGTATCGTCGGAATAAATTGCCTGCATAGCTATTTGGCGTTGAATGTCTATTTGGGGTGCGTAGAGAATAGATGTTTGCCGGGTATGCTTGTTGTAGATATAGACTTTTGCTCCTAATATGTAAATATTATCTTTTGTAGCATATAGATTTACCAAATCACCGGATGAAAATTCTCTTTTCGAAATAGAGTCATTGATAATGGGAAAAGGTTGCATCTGTGCGGTTCTCTTATTAAAGGTAAATACCCCTTTATTAAAACATGATAATAAGAGCTCATTTTCAGAAAAATTTGTGATAGAGGTAACTTTCTCCCGTATGTAGTAGGGTAATGATGAAATGTATTCGTTTTTTGGTCAAATGAGTTGATACCTCCTCCGTCTGTTCCAATCCAGAGCAATGTATCCTTATCTTCAAAGATGCTAACCACGGTACGTTCGCTAATTCCATTGGGATTGTTCAGTGGAACATCTTTATAGGTTTTGATGAACACTTTCTTAATGGCGAATAATCCTCCGTGTATACTGCCTATCCATATATTGTCCATCTGATCTTTATAAAGCCGTAGATAGAGTTATTCGGCAAGGATTGTTCATCATCGGAAATATGTTTAAGATGAGAGAATTTCATAGTCTGGAAGTCAAGTATGTTGATACCTCCTCCGTCAGTAGCTATCCAAAGTTGGTTGTCTTTTTCAAGAAAATCAAAAATGATATCGTTGTTGAGCCCGGAATTTTTGGTGGATAAACTGAAAAGCCTTTTCCCCTCTTTCGAGTAGCAGGCTATTCCTTTGCCATAGAATGATACCCAAAGCCGGTTTTGAGAGTCAACAAATATGGTGTTTATCTCGCGCTCTTTTACAAATGGACATCGATACATTTTCTTTTTTGTCAAGTCGTACATCCAAAGCCCGTCTTTTTTACTGCTGGTTATCAGCACATCGGGACTCCACTGAAAGATGCGATTGATACATTTTAACTTGTCTCCATCAATGTCGGGGAAGATCGTCGTAATACTTTTATCCATTAGATTGTATTGGTATAAAGTTTCTTCTCCTCCAAACAGGAAATTGTCACCTATTTGAAGATAAGACCAAGCGTTAAATGGCTTCCCGTTATATTTCAATGGCTGAAATTGATTTTCTGCTTTATTGTAGATGGCAATTCCTTTATTGGTAGAAACGTATAAATCGCCTAAACGATCCTCTGTAATAAAACGAATGAAATTGTCGGGCAATGAGTTTGGCTGCTCCCGGTCATGAAAATAACTTTTCAGTTCAGATTGGTCATAACTATTTAACCCCCATTTGGTACCTATCCATATGACTCCTAAATGATCTCTGTAAATGCACTGCACTCTTGATTGTGACAATCCCTGTTCCAAAGAAATTTGTCTGAAGTAGTAGTCTTGTTGTTCAGCCTTTGTAGAAAGAACAAAGAATAATATCCAGATTAGAAAAGAATACCTCTTTAGTACGTGTGCTTTTGACATAGTTATGTTCTTTGATAGAGCAAATATAAAGAAGTTATGAAACTGTACAATAGATTTCATCTTCTTTTGTCCACAAAGCTCATTAGATAGCTCGAAAGGATATTCAGAATACTCCTTTTGAACAGTAGCGGACTAATTATGGATGTTATTTGATCTCTATTTCCACGCTTTGCACCTATATTTGCATAGTTGACACTAAATACGGAATAGTATTAAACCTTAAAAAAAAGACTATTTACTATGAATACATCCTAAAACTGTAGAATGAAGAGGTGGCGGAGTAATGTTGGGAACATTTTGAATGCCTTGACTTGTATCTAAAATTCCTAAAAATCTAATATTATTATATTCTAACTAAATGAAAAGTATATGGATAATCTAAGAAAAACGCTTGGCTGCTTGCTACTATTTCTTTTGCAGCAGTTACATCTACTTATGCACAGGTTGCAAAGCAGTATTCGGGTACTGTTATGGATGCCGACAGCAATGAACCTATCATCGGTGTCAACGTAACTCTTAAAGATGCACAAACTGGTACCGTAACGGATATTTCCGGAAAGTTCTCGATTAGTGCTCCTGTTGGCTCTACACTATCATTCTCTTATATCGGATACGTGACTAAAGAGGTTAAACTGGGAACGAATACCAGTTTGAAGATTACAATGCAGGAGGATCAGAACCAATTGAGTGAAGTAGTGGTCATCGGATATGGTGTAGTGAAAAAATCAGATATAACCGGTGCTGTGGCTTCTGTTTCTTCCAAACAATTTAAGGATCAGCCGGTAAAGCGGGTGGAAGATATTCTGCAAGGACGTACTGCAGGTGTGGCAGTGACGAGCGTAAATGGTTTACCTGGTGGTACAGTTAAAGTTCGTGTTCGTGGTACTACTTCTCTTAATACCAGCAATGACCCCTTGTATGTCATCGATGGCATTATGTCTGGTGGACTGGATGTAAATCCAGCTGACATTCAATCTATTGAAGTTCTGAAGGATGCTTCGGCAACGGCTATTTATGGCTCACGCGGTGCTAATGGTGTGGTATTGGTAACTACTAAAAAAGGGGTGGAAGGTAAAGTGCAGATTTATGCAGATGTGGCTATAGGCGTATCGAACATTCTTAAAAAATATGACTTACTGAATGCTTATGAATATGCGACTGCATTAAAGGAGTATAATGGTATCTCATTTGCAGATGATGAGATGGAAGCCTATAAGAATGGCTCCAAAGGCATTGACTGGCAGAATTTGATGTTGCAGACCGGTATTAGTCAGGACTATAAATTAGGTATTTCGGGTGGAACGGCTAAAAATAAGTATCTTATTTCCGCCAATGTATTGAATATGACAGCCATGACCATCACGACCAAGTATCAACGTGCACAGTTGCGGATAAATTTGGATAATGAACTCACTAAGTGGTTGACACTTTCTACCAAAATTAATGCTTCACGTACTCACAGTCACAATGGGGGCATTGACATTATGAACTTTCTGAACTATTCTCCTACGATGGAAATGAAAGATCCGGTAACGGGCGTTTATAATATGGACCCTTATAATTCAGTAAATGGAAACCCTTATGGTGCACGTGTCGCAAATTATGGTGACTCATATGTGTATGCTTTGAATACTAATATGGATTTGACTTTCAAAATAATGAAAGGGTTGACATTGTCTGTACAGGGTGCTGCTAATTACTCTCATGTTCCGAGTTACTCTTTCACCTCGTCATTAGCAAAACCCGGTCAACTTAGTGGTATGGAAAATGCGAGCAGGATGAATCTTTTCTGGCAGAATACCAATAATGTGACTTATAACACAAGTTTCGGCGATCATCATTTGACTGCAACCGCTGTGTTTGAAGCAAGTGGCGCCGAAGGTAGAAATTTAAAACTGACCGGAAGTGATTTAGCCAATGAGTTTGTTGGTTATTGGAATGCAAAAAATGCAAAGACACGCGATGGAGAGAATGGCTATTCTGCAGAAGCTATTGTGTCCGGGCTTGGTCGAATTATGTACAATTACAAAGGAAAGTATATGCTGACAGGTACTTTCCGTGCCGATGGTTCATCTAAGTTTCAGAAGAAGAATAAATGGGGATATTTTCCGTCAGCAGCTGTTGCTTGGGATGTTGCTAAAGAAAACTTTATGAGTAAACAAAACATTGTCCAGCAATTGAAACTAAGAGCCAGTTTTGGTGTTGTTGGTAATCAAAGTATCGGTGCTTACACAACATTAGGTATGTTGGCTCCTACAAATTATGACGGTTATGGTAGCGATGCAATCCATACCGGTTATTGGACTGGAAATCTCGCTACACCGGATGTAACATGGGAAAGCACCTATCAGTATAACATAGGTTTGGACGCCAGTGTTTTAGACGGTCGCTTGAGTTTTACAGCCGAATGGTTCCGAAAGGATACTAAGGACCTGTTGCTTCGCAAACCTGCTCCTCAATATAACGGAGGTGGCTCTTTCTGGGTCAACCAAGGTGAAGTTAGAAACTCTGGTGTTGAATTCACCATTACAGCTACTCCTTTGACAGACAAAGATATATTTGGTTGGGAAACATCGCTGAATGCATCTTATTTAAAGAATAAGATAATCGATCTGGCAGGTAGTGATTTTATCGTTGGGGAGAATTATACAAGTATTGGCGGTGGTCCTATTCAAATTAAAAAAGTAGGGTATCCGATTGGTTCTTTCTATCTTTATGAATGGGCAAACTTTAATGACCAGGGCGCCAACTTGTATAAACATCAATCTAATGGAAGTTTGACAACCAATCCGGGTGCTGACGATCTGGTTACTAAAGGGCAGGCCGAGCCTAATTGGACTTTCGGATGGAATAATACATTTACTTGGAAAAATTGGACGCTCAATCTCTTTATCAATGCTGCATTAGGACAAGATAGACTGAATGTAAGCCGCTATGCGATGGGATCTATGACAGGTGTATATCGTTTCATCTCTTTATCTGATGCTTATTACAAAAGTTGGGATAAAGTAGCCAATAAAGCAGATGCTGTGTATGCAAGTCATAAAAATTCAGATAATAGAAACTATCCTGATTCCGATTTCTGGCTTGAAGATGCATCATTTGTGAAACTGAAAAATATAAGCCTTACGTATAATATTCCTAAGAAGATAACGAAAGTAGCCGATATTCAATTGTCGGTCAGTGCTCAAAACCTGTTTACATTAACGAAATACACAGGTATGGACCAGAAGTGTACAGTGAATCCGATTACGGCTTTAATGGCGTAGATATGGGCTCTTATCCTGTTCCAAGAACTTTCACTTTTGGTATGAAACTTAACTTTTAATCTTTTAACTATACATGGATATGAAAACAATATATAGAATATTCAAATCTGTCGGACTAGCATTGATAGCACTTTGGATGGTGTCTTGCCAGGATTTACTGACAGAAGATCCTAAAGGGCAGTTGGCGGTAACTAATTTCTTCAATTCAAAAGCTGATCTGGACTTGGCTCTGAATGGAATGTATTCCAAAGTTGCAAGTGATATGTATGCAAATATCTGGGCAGGTTTCGAATCAGTGATGGGTGATGATATTTCTACACACCCTGCAGCTAATAAACAGGGGTTGCGTGAGGTAGATACTTATAATGTTTCGGACAATAACACTTGGGTGACTGAATTGTGGGGAGCTCGTTGGAGATTGGTGAAAGCTGCTAATTTCATTATAGATAATGCCGGACGAACTCCGGAGGTGAGCCAGGAAGAGAAAGATGCGGCCATTGGACAAGCTTATTATTGGCGCGCCTATTCTTATTTTTACTTTGTAATGGCTTGGGGAGAGGTACCTATGGTTGTGAAAGATGAAATCAATTACAACATGCCATTGGCAACCGTTCCTGAAATTTATGAACTGATTGTGTCTGACCTGAAAAAGGCAGAAACAATGGTCCCTGCCAATTATACTAAAGATCCCTATGCAAGGAATGGGGTAAACATTGCTGTTAGTCAAGGAGCTGTAAAAGCAACATTGGCTTATGTGTATATGGCAATGGCGGGATGGCCGTTGAACAAAGGAACAGAATATTATCAACTGGCCGCTGCAAAGGCAAAAGAAGTAATCGATGCTGCGAAGAAAGGTACTTACTACTACAAGCTATTACCTGATTACAAGCAAGTATATTCGATGGAGTATAATAAGAATAATCCTGAAGTGTTGCTTGGTGTTTACTATAATTTGGGAATAGATGCACTTACCAATGCTCCTTTAGCCGATTTCCTGGCAGACTATGCTTATGGTGGCGGTGGATGGGAGATACGAACGGAGAAATTAAATTCTGGTATGATTTCCCGAAAGGCTCACGCAAAGATGCGTCTTATTTCCCGAAAATCATATTGAAGAATGAAACTAAGTTGCGTGATTGGTGGGAAGACCCCAATCCGGAAGCGCCGCGTGTGGTTGTTGCTCCCTGTTTCATGAAGAAAGTAGAAACGACCACTGGAGAAGAATTCGATTATACGAATCCGAAGATTTCGATGAATCAGAATGGAGAAAAGACGCATCAGATTATTCGCTTGGCAGAAGTATATTGCTGGTATGCCGAAGCCGTAGGTCGTTCAAAAACAGGCAGTATCACGGAAGCTGTCAACTTATTGAATGAGGTACGCAATCGTGCCAATGGATCTGTTGTTGCAGACCGGGATATCTATAAGACAACCATGTCGTATGATGAGTTGGCGGAAGCTGCCTATAACGAACATGGCTGGGAAATAGCCGGATATTATTGGGGTAACATTGCTACCAGGGCGAGAGACATGTTCCGCATGAACCGCATTAAAGATCATTTCGAATACAGAAAACTGAATCCAGAGATTGAAGTTGCTCCGGGAGTATTCAGAAAAGAAGCGGTACCTGTATCCGGTACGTGGAATGACAGTAAGATGTATCTTCCCCGTCCTTTTGTGGACTCGTCCATTAATCCGAATTTGAAGAACTGAATGAAACCAATGTAAACAACAATCATTATGAAACTAAGATATTTGTATTTAGCAATAGGTGTATTATGTAACACCTCTCTGGTATCATGTGGCGATAGCTTCAAAGAGAAGGTAGAGGTAGTCCCATGCGGAGTCTCCGCTGATGCTTTGACATTCGAGGTCGCTCCGACTGAAATGCAGACTGTAAACATTACGTCGGAGGCTAACTGGAAAGTGGCAGTAGATCAGGGCGGTGGTAATTGGCTTACTGTATCTCCTTTGGAAGGAACTGGTAACGGAACGATTACTCTTTCTGCAGATAAGAATAACGGTCCCAAACGTGGTGCAACCCTGACCATTGCGGCGAAAGGTGCTGAACTGCGGACCATTACAATTATTCAGGATGGTTATAAGGGCACTATTTATAATTATGGCGACTTTACCGGGTTGCAAAAGACGGGACTTGTGGCAGGGATAAATCCGATTACTATCGTAGACAATGATGAATGCGAAGACGGGAAAGCACTAAGAATATATACACGGCCGGGTGAGGAATATTCAGGTACGAACGGTGACCGTTTTAAAGTACAAACCACAACACAGTTTGGTTCCGGTCGTTATGAATGGAGAGTGTATGTGCCAAATTTGGATGAATGACCGGGCTAGTATCGGAGCATTTGTCTATTTCGACGACACTCATGAACTGGATTTTGAAATTTGTTCCGGTACGTCTGCGGCCCGTAGTCAACATAATGCGGGACCTGACGATATGTTATGTCTGGTTTCCAGTCAGGCAAATCCTTTCTTCTCCGAATATACACCTATCAAAGGCGATGCCTGGCATACATTTGTTTTAGATTTGAAGTTGGAAAATAAGAAATACCTGGCCGAATGGCTGGTCGATGGCAAGACGCTGAAAAGAGCTCAACTGAATTTTGGTGAAGAGGCTTATTTCCGTGCCATATCCAGTGTTGAGAATCTTATCGGTATGGGCGACCATGCGGCTACTCAAGAGAATTATGCTTTATTTGATTATTTTGAATACGTTCCTTACGAATATTCAATGAAGCCTATTATCGAAGGCCAGTTACCTCCTGAACCGGAAGGAACGACGACACGATGGGATTTTGACGAAGAAGGAGTTATACCTGCCGGATGGACAAATGCCGGAGGAAGCGTATCGGGTGGTTTCTTGAATTTGCCGAACGGTACTAATTTGACTTACGGAGAAGCTGTTGGAGCCGGAAAATATACTTGGGAGATAGATGTACCTGGTATAGGTGTAGGTGAGAAATGGTTGGCGGGAGGTAATATAGCCGCAACGAACGCTGAAGAAAGGTCATTCTCTATGTTTGTTTTCCCTGGCACGGAAAACGATCGTGCTGCTTGTACAATTCCTCCTGTTCCGGGTCAGATGCTGGTACGTTGCTATACAGAATCAATGGGAGTTTACGGTGTTCCTATTGATCCGGGTAAGCACACTTTGACTATCGATCTCCGACTTAATACAGATGGCGCATATTGGGCGGCATGGATCATAGATGGAGAGGTTGTGAAGACATTTACTACCTGGTATACACCCGAGGCGTTCCAATTTGGTTATTCATTTATAACCTTTGCCAATGGTGGTGGATGGCAGGGAGATAAAGAGACCCAGGTATATATACTGCCAAATATGACTATTTTGAGTATAAGAAGTATGTATATGAGTAATTCCGGTAAATAATGAGGTATTCAGAAATTATCAGAACTGTTGCATATTGTGCAATATGGGTAGTGGTAAGTGTTTCCTGCAAGCAGGAAACACCTACTGCCACCGGGAAAAAAGTGTTTCCTTGGTTTGTCTATAAAGACTGGAACTCTTTTAAGGATATAGAGCCTGTAAAAGAAATCATTAATTCCATCAGTGTTTTCGGAAATCCCCCGAAATCTTTTATTGACGAGTGTCACCGGAATCATATCGAAGTCTATCAGGCTGTAGGTGGAAGTGAAGAGAATATAAGCACGCCCGAGAAAATAAAAACACTTGTTGATGGGTATGTGGATGCGTGTAACGCCAACGGATATGACGGCATAGATTGGGATTTCGAGCATTTGAGTCCCGATGTTCAAGATACGTATACCGGATTTTTGGAACTCGCTTCACAGAAACTCCACGCTGCCGGGAAGAAGCTAAGTCATTGTGTCGGGTTTTATCCGGCTTTGTATCAGGATGAAACGACAAAAATGTTTCATGACCCGGAGGTGTTGGCGAGAACTTGTGATTTAGTCAGGGTGATGTGTTATGATATGTATTTCGCACCGGGAATAGGCAAAGCCGAACTCAAACATCGGGATGATTGTATGGGTATGGGACCTACTTCTGATTATTCGTGGACAAAAGAGGCTATGTCTTTCTGGATCAAACACATTCCCAAAGATAAACTGGTGATGGCTTTACCGGCTTATGCGAATGATTACGCAGTGACTGGACATACGAAGGGTAGACAAATTTACCAATCTGTGCCCGATAGTGTGAGTGGGGTTTTACCTTCTCCTACCTGGTTGTGTTATGAAAAGGTAAATATATACCTGTATGATGCAACTGATGGGAACCGACATCTGTTTTATGCAAGCGATGCCAGGAGTACGGAAGCTTTACTCGAACTCGCTGATGAGCTTGGAATATCTCAAATCGGTTTCTGGCATTTCAGTAGTGTCGATCCGCCAATGTGGAGTGTTACTGACAAATGGAAAAATAAATGAGAAATGAATAAGTTCAACAGATGATACAAATGTCTGATAATCGATTATAATATTGATTTAGCGAAAAATATCGACCTTAGAAATGATGATATAGCCTTTTCTATCCCCCGCTTTTAAAAGAGGCTATCCCAGTAATAAAGGAGCTGTCTGACAAGTCCTGATTATTGAAAATCACCCACGCTATAACTATCTGTAGCGTGGGTGAAATTGTTAATAAGGGACTTGTCAGACAGCTCCTTTTCCTGTTTTTTCCTACAAAATCAGAACCTGCAAAACCGGATTAATATTTCTTTTCTTTATCACTTACAGTCTGATATTCGGCCAATTCCCGTTCTCCGAAATCTGCAAAGTTGTAAGACTCGTCATGCTGACTAAGGTCGAGACCGATAGCCTCGCTTTTAGCTGATACGCGCATTGGAATCATTTTGTTAGTTATCCAGTAAAGTATGTAGCTGACAATAAAGCTGTATGCACATACGATAACTACTGCCAATATATGAATCAGGAATACTTTAACGTCTCCGGCTAGCAGTCCATGCACAAAGACGCCCGTAAGTATCGTTCCGAAGATACCGCCTACTCCGTGAGTAGGGAATACATCCAATGCATCATCCACATTCGTATGGTTTTTCCAGTGGACGGCGATGTTGCAGACCATTGTTGTCGTCAATGCGATAAAAATACTCTCTCCGACAGTGACATATCCCGCAGAAGGAGTAATGGCTACAAGACCCACCACAGCACCGATAGCGGCTCCCATTGCCGACGGTTTACGTCCGCGGAGACAATCGAAGAATATCCATACCAGCATGGCGGTAGCTGAAGCCGTATTTGTATTCAGGAAAGCTTGATAGCAACTCCGTCTGCTGCCAATGAAGAGCCTGCATTGAATCCGAACCAGCCTAGCCAAAGCATGGATGCTCCTAATATCACGTATGGAATATTTGCAGGTGTATGTGTCTGTTCCCTTCTGTTGCCGAGGAAGATGGCACCTGCTAAAGCTGCTACCCCGGAGGAAGCATGCACAACGATACCACCGGCAAAATCGATAACTCCCATCTGGCGAAGGAATCCGTCAGGATGCCAGGTCCAGTGTGCAAGCGGGCAATATACAAAGATACAGAACAAAATCATGAACACCATATATCCGGAAAAACGGACGCGTTCTGCAAAAGATCCTGTGATAAGGGAAGGGGTGATAATGGCAAATTTCATTTGAAATAGTGCATAGAGCGCCAAAGGAATGGTTGGTGCCAGGAATTCATTTACTTTAGCTCCTACATTATTGAACATGAAAAAGGTAGCAGGGTTTCCTACAAATCCGCCTATATCATCACCAAAAGCAAGGCTGAATCCGAATACCACCCAAATAACGCTGATAATACCCATTGCAATAAAACTCTGAAGAATAGTAGAAATTACGTTTTTCTTTCCAACCATACCTCCATAAAAAAAGGAAAGTCCCGGAGTCATCATTAACACGAAAATGGTTGCGGTAATCATCCAGGCCACGTTGGCTGTATTCATCTTTTCATCAGGTTCCCATACTCCGGCAGTTTCGGGGGTAAAAACGCCGATTAAACTAATGATGACCATTAATGTCATCATGATAATCCATCTTTTCTTCATACGATTCTTTTATAGCTTAGTAATGACTATTGGTTTCAAAAAGATTTATTTTTGGTAGTAAACGTATCTTTTTGAATTTTGAGTGCAAAGATATGAAACATATTGAAATAATATATCTTTGTTTTAAAACATTTTGTTTGTAGATTGGTGGATGATGTGTTATAATGATCGTAAAAAGTGCGAATATATAGAAAGAAGAAGAGGATACTTGAGTGGGCTATAAACTATTTAATTACCTTTGAAGTAAAGTAGGTAGAAGATGCATTAGATGAAATTGCAGAAAATTAATGGCTTTGTTGTTATATCTACAATATAAATTGACCGATGGTCAAAAGCCATCGGTCGATATTGATAGAACTTCGTATCATCTTTTGAGTAACTCCAAAATGCTACTTTTCTATATGAATAATACCTATATATCCTCCTCCTCTGCTCATATCTATGAGAAGCTTTTTATCGTTTTCAATGATTTGGTCCTTTACTTGTGAGTCTTTAGCCTGATGAACTGCGTTTATGCCGTCCATGTGTGCTTTTATTTTTTTCGGTCTATTTCCTATGAAGGATAAGTCAATCTCAATATGCCTTGGAGTAGCTCCGTTAATGACACCGATATACCATGTATTGTTATGTCGGCGTGCAATAGCTATATATTCACCTACTTCTCCTCCCAAAGGACTGTCTCATCCCAAGTGGTAGGTGTATTTTTGATAAATTCGAAGCTTTGAATATTTTCATCATATTTAGTTGGGCTATCTGAAATCATTTGTAACGGGCTTTCGTAGACTACGTACATTGCTAATTGATGACTACGCGTTCCTTGACTCATAGGTTCATGCTGATTTTCATAGAAGGTTTCCGGATGTGCATTAAGCATAGCTCCAGGAGTATAATCCATTGGACCTGCCCACATACGCAGATAAGGTATGATGACATCATGTGTAACCGTGGCTCTTTTGCTCCATTTATTATACTCCAGTCCTATCACGCCTTCGCGTGTCATCAGGTTCGGGTATTTGCGCCTCATGCCTTCGTTGGGGTAAGAACCGTGAAAGTCTACTAATAATTTGTATTGAGTGGCTTTAGCTGCTACTTGTTCGTAGAAGTTAACCATCTTGGCATCATTGCGATCCATAAAATCTATTTTAACTCCTTTCACTCCCCATTTGTAGAATTGTGCAAAAGCCTCATCCATTTGTCGCATGATGTTCACCCATTTCGACCATAATTGGATACCTACTCCTTTTTCTGTTGCATATTCACAGATGCGCGGAATGTCAACATCGGGATTGAGGGTTAACAGATCGTTACGTGCTGACCAGCCTTCGTCAATCAGGACATATTCGATGTGATGTTTGGCTGCATAGTCTACCAGATATAGATATGTATCGGTGTTAATGCCGCTTTGAAATTTATATGATAGATATTACGGTCATTCCACCAGTCCCATAATACTTTACCGGGCTTAACCCAAGTATAGTCGTCGGTTTGCTCCTTCTCTTCGGAGAGTAAATATATAAGCTCGCTTTGTAATATGGAAGAGGCATTGTCGAAGATACCGGTCACCCGCCACGGAAAGACCCGTTTCCCGCAGTTGGGAATAAGATAGTCTTTGCGTGTGGAGACGTAAATTTTATTATCTCCTTCGTATGGCACTTCCTTATCCGGATAATTGGCAAAAATGCATGGAAGGATTCTTGGCTGGGTTGTAAGTACATTCCCGGATAATTATAGAGATTGGCCTCTGCTAATAATACTTTGTATTTGTCTACTTCAACCATTACAGGAGCTACGGAGAAACTGTCTTTGGGTAATGCATTGATCGGCTTTACCGTATAATCCTGTTCAAACCAGTTTTGTAGTTGGTCGGTTAAAAGAGTGTACGAGGTATGATCCTGTCCGAAGCAGAAAGATACAGACTCTTTCTTTACGGGTTGTTTATTGTTCGCAGTACTTACGAAACGATAGGCCACTCCGTCATTATAGACTCTGAATTCGATCTTATAGTCTTTGTAAATAAGCTCAACCTGGTTATAATTATCCACTGTCTCTTTATATTTACGCGGTACAATAAATTCCACTTTCTCCGAAACGCTCTTGCGAGTTACCTTTCTACATTTGTCTGTTCCCCAAGTGTCGTTTCCGACTGTAAGTGAGAGCGGGCAAGTATCAAGAATCTTTGTTCCATTCCGGGATAAGCTGTAACTGACTTGGTTGTCAGTCTCGATAGTTATCACATTTTTCTTGTCCGGCGAACCGGCCTCAATTATTTTGGCAACGGTTATCGAAGGATAACAAAAGGCTGCCGTCAGTAGAAAAAGAATATAGTTTATCTTCATAATTAGTTTCCTCCGGATAAAACGATGAATGATAATCCTGTGATGAACAGGATAAACATGACTCCTAAAAGCCTGTCGGTTGATTTGGAACTACCGGTGAACTCTTTCCAGATAAATACACCCCATAAGGCGGCAATCATAGGTGCTCCCTGACCGAGAGCGTAGGAGATGGCAGCTCCCGCTTTTCCTGCGGCTATATAACTCAAAGCAGTTCCCAATCCCCATATACATCCTCCGAGAATACCTACCAGATGTGTGCCCGCTTTTCCCGTAAAATATTCTTTATAGCTTACCGGAGTTCCTACAAACGGACGTTTCATAACAACTGTATTGAACAGGAAGTTACTCAGGAAGATACCTATTGAGAATATAAAGAAAGCGGTGTATGGAGTAGCCATGCCCGGAGTAGGAGAGTCAAAATTGTTAAGGTCCATGGCAGCAGCCACAAAACGGTAGAAGAAAGACATAAGTATGCCGGCAATAGCCGCAAGAATAATCCCTTTCTTGCTATTATTATTCCCCTCTTTTTGTTGTCTGCCTGCCGCTATTCCATTGCAGATGATAGCGATAACAATCAAGATTACTCCTGTAAACAACCAGAACGGATCTCCTTTGGGAGTGCTGAAATAGTTGATGAACACACCTAGGACCAAGGCAAGTCCTACACCCAGCGGAAAAGCAACCGCCATTCCGGCAATGGAGACTGAAGCTGAAAGTAAGATGTTGGAAGCATTGAAAATAACTCCTCCGATCAAGGCACTGACTATGTATCTGGCATCTACTTGCCGGATATCTTCCAGAAAACCTCTACCCGAATCTCCGAAACTTCCGAGTGTGAAAACCAGAAGTAAGCAAATAATAAGATACCGATCGTATAATCCCAGTAATAAAGCTCATAACGCCAGTTCTTGCTGGCCAGTTTCTGGGTGTTACCCCAGGAACCCCAACATATCATGGTTATGAAGCAAAAGATAATGGCTAATGTATAACTATTGACTATAAACATGACTCTTTCTTTATTGGTTTATATTCTTTTCTTCTTTTCCTGTCACTTGGCGGACAATGGCATCTAATGTTCTCTGAATATTCTCTTTTCCTTGAATCATAAGATATTGATGTTGTCCTTTGTCTGACGCATTAAATAGACTGTGTCCTGCACTGTCTATTGTAATCGTTCCCTTTGTTGACAGTTCAAAATAATCCTTCTCCGGCTCTATGGCCTGTATGACAGAGGTCAAATCCCAAGTTTGCCTGTCATAAGGCATTTTGTCATATATCTGGTAAGATACACAAAGAGGATGTTTGTAAGCGTCCGGGAAATCATTCAAGATACTCTGATGCGGATACAACAATTTGTTGCCTAGTTCCCAGCCGCTTGCAATGACCGGAGTGGGCCATTCGCTGAATACGGTTTGGGCTGCACTTATATCCTGCACTAGATTCCATTCGGGGAAATCGAACTCGTTCCCATAGAGTCCTCCCATTACGGACAACAGTTTCACTTTTTGGGCAACGAGTGATTTGCCGTCCAAAGGACTGTATTCATCGGCTTCCGAGTGTAGCAGGCGTGAAAGGTTCGTTTCCGGTCCTACGGCAATAAATACCACGGAATTATCTGGTTGCGAAGCCAGTAATTTCCGTAACAACTTATATCCTTCCGGCAGATTATCTTTTATGCTTCTTTGAGGATGCAATATCTTATTGCCTTCAATAATGGTATCCAAAGTCTGGCGGAGATAACCTCCGTCTTCGGGAGTAGCTCCGTTGTATGCATATCCCAATGGAATGTCTCCCCTCTCGTTGAGGCGGCAATATCCGTCAATATATTCAATTGAATAAGGATTGGACTTGCTGATTGTGATACCTAGCAGATCTATTTTTCCGGCTTTCTCATAGTTGAATAGCATTTGCATCGCCAGCACGTCGTCAATGTCATTGCCAACATCCGTGTCGAATATCACGGGAACGGGTTGTTTCAATTGATATTTTAAAGACTTGTCACTTTGAATGTCAAAGAATAAATCCGGATTCAGACGGGTATCGGCAACTGATTCGTCAATACCGATATAGCCCATTGGATGATAACCGCCTTCGAAATAATTCTCATTGGCAAATCGGAGCGAAGGTTGCATACCGGCCGGATCGAGCACCGTTAAAGCCAGGATATATTTTCCCTTGGCAATGGGGGCATCAATAGAAATATTCTTCCGGATGTGATAAGTTGCCGGAACTGTCTGGTATTTATGCTCATCTACCGACCAATTATCTCCCGGCATCCATTCGGAGATGTTTACTCCCTCCAATATTTTTCCCCACACTTTTTGATGACTTTCAGGGTCTAGTAAAGCTACTTCTACCGGCCAGTTATAATAGAATGGAGACGATCCGGTGTTGACAACTTTGAAAGAAATAGGGAATTGTGCTCCCGCTTTAATTTCTTTCGGGTAAGAGAACTCATTGATAATGAACCGGTATCCCATGGCTTTTTGCAGTATCTCTGCATTTTTCCGGAACTCCGGCTCGTTGAAGTCTGCCCAAGTGATTCCGCCTAAATGATTGCAGTGCAGGTTCCGAATCTGTTCCATGACATATTCCCGGGTATCTTTATCTGCCACCACTTCTTCAAAAGATTTGAACCGGGCCAAATCTCCCCAGTTCCAAGTGATTTCTCCTCCTATCGGCTGGGTTTTCCAACGATCACCCAGCTTCTTCATTTCCTCATAACCTCTTACAATCTCTTGGGGTTGAGACCATGAATCCCAATAAATCCCGAATTCGTAATCTTTAAACTCATAGGCATAACGGACCATTACTTTCTTGTTCTTGAATGCTTTGGCAAAGGCATCTCCCAGAATCTTTTCCATGCCCGGAATCCATGTCCGGTTAGCTACGTGTTCCGGTTCGTCGTGCGGAGCCCAGTAAGTTGAGAGATCCGGGTCATGGTGTTCTCCCCATTCTCCGATAATCCCCATTTCTACATACGCTACTCGTGGATCGTTATCCCACGCCTGTCCGAGTTTCTCTACAAGTTTTTTTACGCGTTCAGGAAAAGAAGGGTCAAAGTATCCCCCGGTAATGGGGGTATTTTTGTCTTTTTCTTCTACATAGGCGGCCACGGAGTTCGGTCTTTGTTTATAAGGACCTTTTTCCGGAGTTATTCCTTTGGGCCAGTGCCAACCGGTCAAGTCATCCGGATTAGTGGGGTCTTTAGGTTTTCCGCCATGCCAGGGTTCCAGCCATACAAGAAAAAACCGGGGAATTACTTTGACGTTTATATCTTCCACTCCTTTCCAGCGATGATTGCTGTAAGCGATAATCTTTTCTACTTCGTCATTGGCGTCGTCTTCGAGCATATTCCACTGCATATATTCTTTTGTCAGTGAACCGTAAGGGTAGGGATATTCTTCCCTAATCCGGTCGATGCCGGGAGCGAAGAATTCCCTGAATCCTTTCATCGGATTCCTGAATGCATTCGGATATTCCTGATAAGAAACCGTCACGGTTTTTTCACTGCATGCAGATATCGTTCCGAATAACATTAGGAGTAATATGTTTCTGATGTTTGATTTCATTAAGCTTGCTTATTATTGGATTTTATATTTCAGAGTTTTATCCTGTCTCATGTCATCGAAATCGTCAGTTGGGATTTCAAAATATACAGGTTCTGTATTGACACCGATATGTCCCATGGGGTGACGTCCGCTTCAAAGTAATTTTGAATGGCAAATCTTAATGAAGGAAGCATGCCGGACGGATCTAATACGGAAATTGCGATGATATAATCTCCTGTGTCCAGTTTTTTGTCTAAAGTCAGTTCTTCCTCAATATGATTCGTTGCAGCCGGTTGAGTATAGACTTTTGCTGAATTATTCCAGTTGTCTCCCGGCATCCATTGTGATATTTTAGGAGTTTCCAATGTTTTGCTCCATACAACTTCTTGAGTCTGGGAGTTTAGTAAGGCAATTTCTACTGGCCAGTCATAATAGAAGGGTGACGATCCTGTGTTGGTTACGTCAAATGATATTTTGAACGGCTCATCCGGCTTGATACTTGTCGGGTAACTGAAATTGGACAAAAGAAAGCGGTAACCCATTGTCTTTTGTAGTAATTCTGCATTGGGTTCGAAAGTCGGGTCATTGAAATTAGCCCAAGTGATACCTCCCAAGTGGTTACAATGCAGATCGCGTATTTGCTGGATGACGAGGTCTTGCGTTTGGGCATCTGCTACTACTTCTTCAAAAGATTTGAATTTATAGAGGCTTCCCCAGTTCCAGGTTATTTCTCCGCCTATGGGCTGAGTTTTCCAGCGGTCGCCGAGCTTTTTCATTTCTTCGTAGCCACGCACCTTTTCTTCATCAATAGCCCATGAATCCCAATAGATCCCGAATTCATAATCTTTAAACTCATACGCATAGCGAACCATTACTTTCTTGTTTTTGAAGGCAGCAGTAAAGGCATCTCCCAACACCTTTTCAATGCCCGGCAGCCAGGTACGGTTCTCTACATGATTGGGTTGGTCGTGAGGAGCCCATACTGTGGTGATATCCGGGTCGTGATGTTCCCCGAATTCGCCGATAATTCCCATTTCTACATATGCTACTCTAGGGTCATTGTCCCATGCTTGTCCGGCTTTCTCTACCAGTTTTTTCACTCTTTCCTGAAAAGTAGGGTGGCAATAGCCCCCAATAATAGGGGCGTTAAGATCGTCTTCATCGTACGTCTCTCCCGGAATGTCGCTTGGCCAATGCCAACCGTTCAGGTCGTCCGGGTTGTCTGTATGAGTGTTCTTGGCATATCCTCCGTGCCAAGGTTCCATCCATACGATATAGATACGTGGGATAACCTTGACATTGATATCTTCTACTCCCTGCCACCTGTGGTTACTGTAAGCTATAATCTTGTCGACACCGTCGCTTTCATTGTCCTCCAGCATATTCCATTGCATATATTCTTTAATGATAGAGCCGTAAGGATACGGATATTCGTCTCTTACCTTGTCATAGCCCGGGCCGAAGAATTCGCGTAAACCTTTCATCGGATTTCGTATCGCATAAAGATACTCTGCCGGATTGATTGTAACTCTTCCATCCTTTACTTCTACAGTTCCTCCTCCATCGATAGGAGGAAGTATGCCATGGTCCTCTTCTTTGCATGAATAAAAGAAGATACTCATCAATAGTCCTGTGATAAAAATAAATTTTTTCATGTGCTAAATGATTTATGTTAATATCCTTCGTTGTTTTCTGTGATAGCGTCATTGGCATCGACGGCTGCCTGTGGGATTGGGTATAGAACATGATAAGGCTGTATGGTGACTCCGGCATGGTCTTTCATATATTCGCCCAGTTTGCCGAAGCGGATTAAATCCCAGCGGCGCAGGTGTTCACAACATAATTCATGCAATCTTTCTTCCAGTACGATTTCGGCAAACTGTTCTTTATTCAGATTGTCGGCTGCTGTTATGGAAGTCAGTCCCGCTCTGCCTCGTACTTCATTCAAGGCATCATACTTATCATTACTTGTGTCATCAATGCTGTTCAGCGCTTCCGCTTTCATCAAAAGTACGTCTGCATAACGAATCATTGTAAAATTCAGATTATCATCTTCAATCACATTACCTGTTTCTGCGTCCCAGAATTTACCGGAAGAAGGAGGTGTCTGGGTGACACCTGCATATTCTGTGATGAAGAATGCCTTTTTACGTTTATCGGCGTTATCATAAGAATCATATAGATATTGTGTCGGACCGAATCCGCCCCAACCGCCAAAGTTGGTCGGGCCTCCTACATTACGAGGTCCCCAATATGAATGCTGGATGCTTCCTTCCAATCCCCACGAACCGGAATGCTTGAATTGAATTTCAAATATATTCTCATATTCCTGATTCTTGTTTTTTGGATCAAATATATCCTTTAGATTATCATACAGCTTGAATTTGCCTTCGAGCATCCGGCAGTATTTTAATGCTTCTCCCGGTTTTCCCCACTGAAGATAAATGCGTGCCAGCAGAGCTTGGGCTGCATAGGACGTAGCTCTTCCTTTATCTTGGGCATTCGGCCAGGAGGTAGGGAGCCCGAGAGCAGCTTCCATGTCCTGGGTAATCAGTGTATAAACTTCGTCAACCGTGGCACGCGGTTTCATTATCTCACTTCTATCAATGGATGATTTTGTCCATAAAGGAACCCCGCCATACATTCTCACCAGGTCAAAATAGTAGATCGCTCTTAAAAAACGGGCTTGCATAATCATGGAACTATGGAGATCTGCACTGACTGCATCCGAAGGCATATCAATAACTGCATTACAACGTTTGATACCTTCGTAACAGAGCCGGTAGTGATTGTCCAGAAATTCGTGTGAAGCGGAAAAAGTATAATAATGTAATTGGGAATAAGCCGCCCAACCCATATCAAACGGAATTACTTCATCTGTACCGAATTCAGTAAGGGTAATGGTATATTTTCCGACAAAGACTTCTTGGAGCGTGCCATAAGCGGCATAAAGAGTTTGTTGCCAGTCTTCCGGTTTTTCATAAGCATTTTCCGGTGTCAGTACACTTTGAGGTGTCAAGTCAAGAAAGTTGTCGCAACTGCATAATGTCAGGCAGCTGAAAGCTAATATTAATAAATTATTTTTCATAATGTTTCTGTTTTTAGAAGTTAAGAGAAATACCACCGATAAAGCTACGGGCGTTCGGATAAGGATTGGTATTGTCGCTGGACTCTACGTCAAATCCTGTAAATTCAGTAGCTGTGAATAGGTTCTGTACAGAGAAATAAACCCTGATATTTGAGGCTTTGATATTTCTGATGACACTTTTCGGCAAGCTATAACCAATTTCCAGATTACGAAGGCGCAGGTAATCACCTTTTTGGAGATTGGCGTCAGTACCGTCTCCGTTAGCATAAGCGCTACCAACTCGCGGGGCCGGATATTTGTTATTCGGCCGGTCCTGTCTCCAATAATATTTGTAATAGTTTTCACTCATGTTTCCCCATACATTGAAAGAGTTGAGGTAACGGTTCAGTGAATTATTGATTTTATGTCCTCCTGCAAAAGTAAAGAATGCGGTAAGGTCAATACCTTTATATGAGAATGTATTGGTAAAGCTACCGTAATATTTGGGGGTGGAAACTCCGCAGAAATCACGGTCTTCTCCGTTGATAACATAGTCTTTCTTAGAATCCAGAATCTTGCGGTCACCGGGTCGGGCATTGTATTTGGCAGCTTCGGCAGCTTCGTTCGTTTGCCAGATACCTTCGGATTTTAATAAGTAGAATTGCCCGATAGGACGTCCCACAAACAATGTTTTATTGACGTCTTGTTTGCCGTCGTAAAGTTCTTTGATCTTGTTGTTATTATAAGAAATCATGAAGGCTGTCGTCCATAAGAAGTCTTTGGTGCTGATGTTGACTGTGTTCAACGTAAATTCGATACCTTTGTTATCGATTTTACCGATATTGGTGAGTGAAGTGCCGAAACCGGATTCCAGTGGAAGGGGGACTTCCCATAGCAGGTCGGTCGTACGTTTATAATAAGCTTCAATCGTACCGGCTATCCGGTTGTTGAATAACCCGAAGTCAATACCTAAGTCTAGTTGGTTGGCTTTTTCCCAAGTCAGTTCCGGGTTCGAGATGGAAGTTTGTACAGAACCGGTTACCAGATTATTTCCTAAGACGTAATTGGCTGAAGCACTTCCGAGGGCAATTGTCGGAGCATAAGCGAAATCTCCGATATTCTGGTTGCCCAATTTTCCGGCGCTGATTCTTAACTTCAGGTTGCTGATGACCGGAGCGTTTTCTTTGATGAAACTTTCTTCAGAGGTACGCCATGCAAGAGCCAGTGACGGGAAGAATCCCCACCTGTGTCCCGGGGCAAAACGGGAAGAACCGTCGCCGCGCATGGTCAATGTTGCCAGATAGCGGTTGCTGAAATTATAATTGAATCGTCCGTAGAAAGACACCAGGGAAGAGGGAACTGCATACGAAGAGTTCGGCCCATGTTCTTCCGCTCCTTGCAAATTGTAATACTTGAGAATGGATGACAACTTTTTAGAGTCGGCGGTAACTTCTTCATAATCAGTCCGGGAAGCTGAGAAACCAGCCATTGCAGAAAATTGATGTTCTTTGTTGATATCAAATGAATAAGTGGCAGTGTTCTCTGTTTGCCAGTATCTTTTTTTATTCGACATTACATTGGCATGGCCGCCAGCCGTATAATGTTGTCCCATACGTCCGTCCTCGTAAGTATTTACTTTGTAAAAGACAAGCTCTCCACCGTTGTCGGAACGCAATTTCAAGTTCTTTATCGGTTCTATCTCAATGTAGGCGGAACCTACGAATCTGGATTTGAGTGTGGCTTTGTCAAGCAAGTCGACAATGGCTACCGGATTTGCTTTCGTGTTGAGGAAACCATCGAAATATTCTCCGTCTTCTGTATAAATAGGAGCTGTCGGCTGTGAACTAATGGCGCTGAACATAGTTCCGTATCCCGAATCTGCTTCTTCGTTGATATTCATGAGTTTAGACTCGATGACATTGAAACGTACACCGTATCTTAACCACTTGTTTAGTTTGGCATCCATATTATATCGAACGGTCAGTTTATTGAAAGACGAGTTTTTGACCGTACCTTTCTGGTCATACCAGTCTACTCCCAGAAAGTGTTGTATATCGTTCTTTCCTCCGGAAATTGAGAAGTTATAGTTCTGGTATTGCCCGTTTTGGGTAACAGCATCCTGCCAGTCGGTCGATTCGCCACGACTTAGCAAGCGTAGTTCTTCTGATGTCCATTTGTAGTTAGGCTGGGCAATGGATACTAATTCATAATATTGCTGTGCGTTCATCAAATCTTGCTTGTTCAACATTCGTTGCGTACCGAAAGAGGCATTCAGGGAGATTTTGGCTTTTCCGCTTGTACCTTTCTTGGTAGTCACGAGTACTACACCATTAGAACCTCTTGAACCATAGATAGATGCGGAAGAAGCGTCTTTTAAAATCTCGATAGATTCAATATCACCGGATGATAAATCCTGCAAACCACCTTGTACAGGAATACCGTCGACGATATATAACGGCTCACTGCCGGCCCGGAGCGAACCTACTCCGCGAATAACGACAGAAGCATCCCCACCCGGTTTTACGGAGCCGGTAGTTACTTGCACACCGGCGGCAAGTCCTTGCAGGGCAGTTGTCACTGTTCCTACTTTGGAGTTGGTAAGATGTTCCGATTTGATAGAGGCAACAGCACCCGTCAAATCGCTCTTCTTGGCAATACCATACCCGATTGCCACTACTTCGTCCAAGTTAATGGCGTCTGCCGCCATTTGTATATTAATGATATTTTGCTTTCCTACGGTAACTGATTGTTTTACCATGCCCACGAAAGTAAACTCCAGGACATTTCCTCTTTTGGCTTTGATGCTGTAGTTTCCGTTTGCATCACTTACGGTTCCTGTTTGAGTACCTTTTATGGTTATAGATACACCTGGCAATGTTTCATTACTCGTGTCGGTAACGGTTCCTCTGATGTTGATTGTCTGTGCATGTAATACACTGACAAAAAAGATGGCTATAAATAATATAATGTGTTTTTCATGACGCTTATTTTAAAGGATTGTTAGTTAATAGGCCCGGATAGGAAGAACACCAATTTTCCAACCGCTTTTTGAGCAGATTTCCGAAACGATATTAGTCTCTTCGTAGAAATTCACATAATAGGCAGACCAACCGGCTTCTCCGTCACCTTCGCTTGAGGTCCAGTAGTTGTTTGCCGGAATATTGACTCCTTTTTCTGCTAATAAACTTTTCACCTTGAATACTTCGATCAGCTCTTCTCTGGAAGGGAGGAACCAGTCGGCATATACGGCATTTCCTTCAGTGACACTATTGTCCAGACAAAGTTGGGCGGCAATTTTGACTCCTTGCCACTCGGGCCAGTTGTTCGCACCCTGTAATGCATTGAACTTCTTGACTATATTTTGAGTGTTTGTATAGCCGCTTCCCATACTTTGGCTCGTTCCGGCCGCATCCGACGGATTTACTTCCGGTCCGAATTGTTCTGTGCCCGTACCGATATTACTCATGTTTACGATATATCCGTGTGCCTTTGTGGCATCTACCCAGAATACAACACCTCCTCCAAGCTTGTCTCCTACATTCGTCTCGATAGTGATTGTTCCAAGATTACTTTTCCGTTCTCCTCTGACAATCATGATAGAGTTTACTCCGTATAATCCTTCCGGAAGTATAAATTCTACTCCTTCTTCATTAAGAGTTAATGGCAGATTGTATTCGACACCTGCCGGATAGAAAGAAGCATATAATACGGCAACATCCCCTGCTTCAAATCCTTTTCCCTGAATCTCGACTTTGCTCTTGGGCTGCACATTGCCCGAAGGGAGAACAATATCAGTGATAGGAACAACGAAAGGCACTTTGAAAGTTCCGTTTAAAACGGTCTGTTTCCCTGCTCTTTCAATTATTATGGTATACTCACCGCCTGCTTCCATTGGGACGATAAACTTCAGGTAACTATCTGTAACCTCGGTGACTTCTACCTTTTCTTTCTGGTTGGTAGCGTTACTTAAATAGACTATATCTTCTTTTGCAAATCCGAGTCCGTTGATTTGCGCCACCTGACCGGGGATGATGTCATTTTCCGAAGGAAATTTTATTTCCTTTAGAATGGGAGCTATAGGGGTAGCGGTGTGTTCGTCGTCGCTATCACAACTATAAAAGTTGCATACTATCAATCCCGATAAAATAGGGATGAGTAGTCGTTTCAAATAGGTTTTCATGGTTCATTAAATTTAAAAGTTGAACGATAAGGCTAATTCTTTTTCAAGCATGAAGTGCTTCACTTCATCGAGAGTGGGAATAGACGGTTGTGCACCCGAACGTGTGACTGCAATGGCGGCCGCAGTGTTAGCAAAGTTGAGTGCTTCCTGATCTATTTCTTTCTTGGCACAAACGACTGCCAATGCGCCGCAAAAAGTGTCGCCTGCGGCGATCGTGTCGATCGCATTTACTTTGCAACCGGAAAGCTGGATTGTTTCTTTAACATTTTTCATGTACACACCTTGGCTTCCCAGTGTGATTACGACATTGCTTGTACCCGCTTTCAGCAATGTTTCAGCAATTTTCTCGAGATTGTTATCTGTATACTCAATTCCTGAGATGAATGAAGCTTCCAGCTCATTGACGACTAGTATATCAATGGCTTTCATCAGCTCCTCATCAATCAGACAGGCGGGTGCGGGGTTGAACAATACCTTTTTACCTTTTTGCTTTGCCGATAGAGCTATTTTTTTAATTGTTTCGTAAGGAATCTCAGCCTGCATGACGATGATATCAGCTTCATCGATTACTTCTGAGAAATGGGTAATTGAACCGGGTAGTAAAGAATAGTTAGCTCCGGGAGCTACTGCAATGCAGTTCTCACCACTGTGGGCCACAAAAATAAGTGCGGTTCCTGTGGGATGATTGACATCATCAATAATGTAATCGGTGGTGATACCTTCTTTTTTAAAGTTGATTTTTAAAATATCCGCGTACATATCATTCCCCAAAGAGGTGACAAACGTCACAGAGCCGCCAAGCCTGGCTGCCGCCACAGCCTGGTTGGCTCCTTTGCCTCCGAGGGACTGCATGAAATTTGCATCTCCGACTGTTTCGCCGGGTGCCGGGAGATGGCTGACTTGTGCAACCATGTCGATGTTTGAACTTCCAATAACTACTACTTTCATTTGAATCAGATTTATGTGATAGACCTAGGCTTTTCTTTATTCTATAAGTTGACTTCCCTTTTGTATGGAATAGCACTCTGGGCACCGATACGTGTGACGGCAATGGCAGCCGCTGCATTTGCGAATTTTACGGATTCGGCCAACGAATGTCCTTGAGATAGATAAACACTGAATGCTCCACAGAAGACATCTCCTGCTCCGGTAGTATCGATTGTTTCTACTTCTTTAGCAGGAATCATGGTATATTCGTCCTTTTCTTTCACATAGGCTCCGTCTTTTCCCAAAGTGATGACTACATTTTCTATTCCTTTCTCTCCGATAGCTTTAGCTGCCCGATGCGCACTTTCGATATCCATTACTTTAATTCCCGATAGCATTTCTGCTTCAATGCGGTTAGGTAATATAGTATGTACATTATTTAAAAAGGAGTTGCTCAAAGTAGAGGCAGGTGCCGGGTTGAGTATTATTTTCTTGCCGTATCGGTTGGCAATAGTAGCAGCGTACTCTACTGTATCGATTGGAACTTCAAGCTGCATAAGTATAATATCAGCTTCCTTGATTTTTTCTTCAGCCTTGTTGATATCTTCTGTTGAAAGCGAACGGCTGGCACCAGGTGCTACAATAATACTGTTTTCACCAAACGAATCGACAGAAATAAGAGCTACTCCTGACGGGCTTTTCTGATCGGTGAATATAAATTCAGTATTGATTTCTCAGATCTGTATATTTCCAAAGCTTGCAGCCCGAATAGATCGTAACCAATCTTGGAGATAAAGGTGACTTCCGCTCCCAACCGGGCTGCTGCGATTGCCTGATTGGCTCCTTTTCCTCCGGGGTTCATATAGAAAGTTCCACCTAGAATGGTTTCTCCGGGGACAGGTAGTCTGTTGGCTTTCACAACCATATCGGTATTACAGCTTCCGATAACTACGATTTTGGGTCGATTGCTAGATATAGTTTCCATAATATTAATAATTAAGATGATGCAAATAAAAGAAATAATAATGCTTTGAGTTTTACATTAATACTTCATTTATATAATTTCAAATTAGGTATATAACTATCTGTTATACCTTTTATAGGTAAGTTGATATTTATGATATTTAGTGGATTTATATAATTTAAAATGGATAAATCTAGGAGTGAAAGAACTGTTTCTTGCATTAGAAATATAGATAATAGACTTTATCTTTTTAAAATTCTTTTGCATTTGTACGCTGTTTGAGGACTTCGGAAAGGTTCTCTTTTCGTATTTTTGATTCTATCCATGCGGTAAAATCAAAAATACGTAATAACTGATTTTCATATTTATCATTGTACAATTCCCGGATTTCCGGATAGAGTTTTTCCCAAAAAGCTTCTCTGTCTTTTCGCAGATGGGCAGGTTACTTTTATTTAAGAACCATAAAACAATGTGTTCGGTTTTAAAGGTCTGCTCTTTGGGAGAAGATAAATTACGGGTAATGGAACGGGATTCGTATCGTATTAGTTCAAATTCTTGTGTTTCATAGTAAGCTATAAGACGTACCAGACGAATGGTTCTCATCAATGGCAGGTACTTGATGTTATGGTCTACAATGGCGTTACTGATATATTTTTTTGCGGCTTTGTAGTTCTGGTTACCGATGTGTATGAGGGTCGTATAGAGAAATAGCTCGCTTTTACGAATCGGGCTTAACCATGCTTCTTTATCGTAGAGAGTTTCCTTATAACGGTTCATTAGTTCTGTGCATTTTGGAAAGTCTCCTCTGTCTAGATAAGGAAATAGCTCATATTGAAAGAGTAAGCAGGTTGCGTTTATTTTGAATTCAAGTGAAGAATCTTCTACAATTAGTTTCCTTAATTTCTCCAGAAAGTAAGGCATTTCCTCATAACCGCCTACTGTCCGTAAACTTCCGAGCACTCCTTCGAGCACGGACAAGTAATAGATGGGGGGATTTGACCAAAATTGATGATTCTGTTCGAATAATAGGTTGAGCTCTCTATATGAATTTAAAGCGGCCCTGTAATCTCCTGCCCCCATTAAATAATTTGCCTGGAAGAGTTTATGATTTCGTGTCAACTCAAAATTACCTTCTGAATCAGAGGAAGCGGCTATATAGAGTTCATTGACCATAAGGTCATTCATATCCTGTTTTTGTTTGGATGTCCGGATGGAGCCAATGTGAGAAAGACGATATTTTAATAAGTTGTGTAAAGACGATTGTTCCGTGATTTTCCGGATTTTCTTTAGTGCTTCGTTCTGAATAAAATGCTTATGGAAAAGCTCTTGTTCCGTCATATTGGGGAAGTTTAGTCGAAGCAGGTATTCTAATTCTAACTTTAGTGCAAGGGTCAGTATTTCATTGTTTTCGTAAAATTGTGCCTGTTTGATGGTATCAGATAAGATTTCGAAACATTCCTCAAACAGTGAACGCTCATACAACATACGAGCCTTACATAAATTGTTCAATAGATCATAATAGACATCTTTCTTTTTGCGTAAAGTGAGCAGAGTTTCTACCAGTTTTTCATATAAATATTGGATAGACACTTCAAAAGAACCATTTGGCCGACGTTTATAGAACTCATCTTTTACCAGATTTCCATTTGGCTGTTTACTCTTTGTGATAATATCATAAATGACCAGATAGTCTTTCTCCTCCTTGTCTTTGACCACTTGCAAAGAGAAGTGTTTTTTTTCTGATTTTGAGAGAGAGTATATGAGAGATATAACAGAATCAACTCTTTTCATGGAGGTTCTTTCAATTGGTATTAGGCTGCAATAATCGGGATTTTCTGTGAGAAAAACAAGTGATTTCAAGAAATAACAAATCCGACTTAAGCAAACTCAAGCCGGATTTGTCTCTAAATATTAATGAATGATACGTTGCTTATGCTGCCGGATCCGGTGCTTCTCCGCTACCACCTCCTTCTCCTTTATCGTCTCCATTACCATCATCAGGGGTAGTGGAGCTATTGGTTTTCGAACTATCCAACTTCTGGATACTGATCGATTTTATCATACCTTTAAACAAATTTCCTGGAGTGAAAATAATTTTACGGTTTCTCAGGGATTCCGTAGTTACTCCTTTTTCATCATCCTGACTTTTACATCCGAAAGAAGGACGGAAAGTTCCGAATTCTCCAAGGCTCACCGAAGCTCCGATCTCCATATACGTTATCAGTGAATCAATCAATCCGTCGAGTACGGATTTTACAGTACCGCGTGGAACGAATCCAACTTTTGTTACCTGGTCGCATAGCATTTTAAAATCAACAGTAACCACGTTGAATGGTCTAGCTACATATTTTTCAGCTTTTTCCTTATCAAAGCCAAAGGTTGTTTTCTTGACTACATATTTCAGTGCCATAATTTTTAATAGTTTTAATCGTTAGTAAATCTAGTTATTATTTTGTGATCACGATGCAAAGATATGGTATCGGAATTTGCTGTGCAAGCAATTTTGAAGAAGTGCGTTAATAAAATAATTAATATTGATCCAATCGATTGTTTTATAGTTGTTTGTGTGTTTATTAATCTTTACATTAATGCGATTGGTTATATAAATAGATGCTTTAGCCTGTTTTTCTCGGAAGATTATTCATCCAAATACTGGCAATGCACATAAAAATAGCCTACTTATACATTTCTATAGATTAAAATTTTAACTAGCAGTAATTTTTAAGTTTGCCGATGTGCAGAAAGAAGCAAGGATAAAAATATCTTTGGAGGAAATGCCAATTATCTTTTTAAATATACCACCGTCTTGCCTCCTCCGTATTTTCGTATGATTCCCTCTTTTAAATAGCTATTTAACAGCTCGGTTGCTTTGTACCTACTTATGCCGGCCAGCCTCGTAAAATCGACACAGGTGATACAACCTTGCTCGTCCAGATGTTGCATAAGGAGGCTACGGCATTTGTCTTCATCGGGATTGCCATTGCTTCGGTAAGGTGATTCCATGCGTTCCAGCGGCAATGGTTCCAAACTCTCACGGAATTTCTTGTTGATGCGGAGGTTTACTTTATTTAGGTGGATGGAAGGAGAGCGGATTTCTTTCTTCTCCATTACCGGATGGTCGCATTTCAGCGATAAGGAGAAATAACCTAATTCTCCGACTTCCACAATCCAGCCTTGTTTCAACCAATGTTGTAACTCATCGGTGACTGCTTGCAAGCATCCTTCAATGGTGGCCTGACTGAAGCCGTTACTTTTAGATACTAATTCTATAAACTTCTTAGCATCAAGAGTTCCTGATGGAATCACTCGTGCGTGAAGTGGTTGCTGCTCATCCTTTTTTTGTGGGTTGCCACTGGCATAAAGATCGTAATAAACACTCATGTCTTATTTTGTTTTTAGTTATTCAGTAAATATTGTCTCCGGCTACATGATTTTATTCGTTTGACTATAGTCATTTAAAACGTTGACTATAGTGCTTCTTTTATTTGACTATAGTCTATCGAAAGAAACACTATAGTCAAATGAATTAATTTGTGCACTCAAAGATATTAATTATTTCAGGTAAAGACACTAATTTATGCATTAAATGAGAAAATACTATCTACCCCTTTATATTTTCTTTTAAAAACGATACCTTTAAAGTGTTTTCTTTCTTTTTTATCAAGTATGGATTGATTTCCGGCAAGTTCTCCTATATTTCCCGAATTAATATTCATTAACTTATTTGCCGTAATACTTTTTAATATCTCTTGTGTATTAGCTAATAGATATTGAACTATTAACTTTAAAGACTAATATTATGGAAAAAGATTCTCCTTTTTCATCCACCGGCAGAAGGTGTATTGTAACCCTAATGTGCATATTTGTCACTGCTTTTGTTTATGCACAACAGCAAAAAATATCGGTTAGTATCAAAGAGCTTCCTCTTAAAGAGGCTATCAGTCAGATAGCAGAGAAGGCATTGATGAATGTAGCCTATAGCAAAGAATTTGTGGATACGAGTAGGAAAGTGTCATTGGAGGTAAAAGACACAGATGTAAGCAAAGCACTAACTCTTTTGCTAAAAGGGACTAACATTGGGTTCCGTTTCCTGGATGACAGTATTTTATTTTATAATAAAGAATATCAAAATAAAACTGAACCTGTTGATTCGCAAGGAGAGAAAAAGGAACTGTATGTGAAAGGTAAAGTTACTGACGAGAATGCGGAACCGATCATCGGAGCCACCGTATCGGTAAAAGGCTCGACTACAGGTACAATCACCGATATCAATGGTCAGTATTCCATCAAGGTACCCTATGGAAGTACACTTCGGTACTCATACGTCGGCTACCGTGAAGAAAGCGTCATAGCGAAAGCAACGGCAGTAAACGTAGTGATGAAAGAGAATGCTGTCAGCCTAGAAGATGTAGTAGTTGTAGGTTATGGCGTGCAAAAGAAAGTGAATGTAACAGGTGCCGTATCTATGGTTAAAGCGGAGGCTATTGAGAACAGGCCTATAACTAACGTAACTACGGGGCTGCAAGGATTGTTGCCTGGAGTTAGTATCGTTTCTTCTTCGGGGCAGCCGGGTGCTGTGCCCAGCATCAACATTCGTGGTACGGGAACTATTAACAGTAGTACAGCACCTTTGATCTTGATTGATGGAGTAGCCGGGGGAGACATCAACTTATTGAATCCTTCGGACATCGAAAGCGTATCCGTACTGAAAGATGCCGCCTCATCAGCTATTTATGGAGCACGTGCCGCTAACGGTGTTATTCTTGTAACGACTAAAAAGGGAGAAAAGAAAGAACGGGTAGTATTCCAATATAACGGATATGCCGGATTCCAGACTCCCACAGCATTGCCCGAACTTGTTAACGGAAGGGAATACATGGAACTCTCCAATGAAGCCATGAGTGCTGCCGGATTTTCCAAGCCCTATACGCAAGAGGCTTTCGATAAATATGATTCGGGACTGTATCCCAACGAATATTCCAATACTGACTGGATTGACGAAATATACAAAAGCCGGGCTTTTCAAACGGGGCATAATGTGAGTGCACGGGGTGGAAGCGAGAAAACCGGATTTTTTATGTCGTATGGTTTTCTGGATCAGGATGGACTGGTTGTAGGTGACGGATATAGTTCCAAAAGACATAATGCGCGTATCAGTGTAAACACGGAGGTGTATGATCGTCTGAAACTGACCGGACAGATGAGCTATGTCGATTTCTATAAAAAGGACTTAGGTTATAGCGGCACATCAGGAGTATTCCGCCTGTCACAGCGTATGTCTCCGTTACTTCCCGTCATGTGGCAAATTCCTGACGAGAATGGCCGAATGGTGGATAGTGAGAACTGGTCGTACGGTTCGGTGCGTAACCCCTTGCAAGTAGCCTATGAGTCGGGAATGGAAGAACGGAAAACACGTGTGCTCAATGGTATTTTCAATGCAGATCTCAAAATTATAGACGGACTGAACGTAGGTATGCAGTACTCTGCAAATATATATACCCGCCAGGTGGATGAGTTTAACCCGAAGATGTTGTCTTATTACTCGGACGGTAGCCCGTTGAAAGCAAATGAAGATGCCAAGGACTATATCTCACAAAGCCATCTCGACGTTATGACCCAAACGTTGCAATTCACAATGAACTTTAATAGGACCATAGGACGCCACGAGTTGGGAGCATTGATGGGATTTTCGCAAGAGTGGGAAAACAGAAGCACACTGGGTGCTACGCGTGATAATGTGATGGTTGAGGATATTCACGTTATTAGTGCCGGAATGATTAATTTTATGAATAGCGGAACAAAAGACGAGTGGGCTTTGCGTTCTTACTTTGGTCGTGTCAACTATGCTTTTGACGGTAAATACCTGTTTGAAGCTAACCTGCGTGCCGATGGAACTTCAAGATTTGCCAAGGGCAATCGTTGGGGATATTTTCCATCGTTTTCGGCAGGATGGAACTTTTCACGTGAAAAATTTATGGAGTTCGCTACTTCGGTATTGAGCTCGGGCAAGCTGCGTGCTTCCTGGGGTGAGTTGGGAAATCAAAACATTCCCGGTAATTACTACCCCTACTTGTCACCTATCATAACCGAAGAGTCTTATCCTATCGGAGCTTCTAATACACCTGTTATGGGACTTTGGCAAAACAAAATCGGTAATCCCGACATCAAGTGGGAAACCATCCGCATGCTTAATTTCGGGGTAGACCTTAGTTTTTTGAACAATAGACTGAATGTGGACTTTGATTGGTATAAGAAAGAAAATATTGATGCATTGGTTCGTCCCGATGTTCCGGCTATTGTCGGGGTTTCCAGTAGTAACGTAGGTTATGTCAATCTTGGTAAGATTGATGTCAAAGGATGGGAGCTTAATTTGTCATGGCGTGATAAGATCGGAAGTGTAAATTACAATCTCGGGTTCAATCTGTCGGACGCTCGTAATAAGATTACCGATTTGGGTGGAACTCCGGAGTCGCTGACCAGTACGGCTTCCGGTTCGTATCGTCGGGTAGGTGATCCGATAGGTGCTTTCTATGGTTATCTGACTGATGGGCTGGCGCAAGTGTATGACTTTGAATCAGTGAATACAACTACAGGTAAGTACCAGAAACCAAAATTTCCTCTTGTTGCATCACAAAACGGCATTGTACAGCCCGGAGATATTAAGTATCGGGACATCAGTGGTCCTGACGGCGCTCCCGACGGGGTAATTGATGACTACGACAAAGTGGTGTTTGGCGAGAAAGAGCCTCATTACACCTATGCAATCAAGGGTGGTTTGGAATGGAAAGGCATTGATTTCAGTTTCTATTTGCAAGGCGTAGGCAAAGTTGCCGGTTACCTTGAGGATGAGGCTCGGCATGCATTTATCAATGACTACTCAATCCCTAAAAAAGAGCATCTTGACAGATGGACGCCTATGAATCCAAATGCTTCTTATCCCAGACTTTATCAGTCGCAGGAGCACAACAGGCTCTTCAGTGACTACTGGAAAGAGGATGCATCGTACTTGCGCCTGAAGAATATTCAGATAGGTTATCGTTTTCCTGCCCGGATGGTGGCACCTCTTGGCATTAATAGTCTTAGAGTATATGCTTCGGCAGATAACTTGTTTACTAAAACCGATTACTTCGGAGCTTATGACCCTGAAGTGAGGACCACCAGCGGAGATGTCTATCCGCAAGTAAAAACCTATGTTTTTGGATTATCAATAACATTCTAACCTATTAAACGACTATAAAGATGAAATACTCAAAATACTTTTTAATCATTGCTTTCTTTGGTATAGTTACCTCATGTAGCGATTTTCTGGATAGAACGAACCCTAACGAGCCGGACAATGTAACATTCTGGGTAAATGAAGATCAGCTTAAAAATGCCTTGCCTCCCTGTTACGAAGCTTTACAAAAGGACTATCTCGTGAATTGGAGTGAATCGACGGCCGAAACTGTTATGTGGGGGAATATTACTAGTGGACTAAGTAAGGTTTCGGGAGGCAAGCACTCTTATACTGACGGCTTCCCCTTCACTACCTATTGGACAGGAGCGTATAGCTATATTTATCGCTGCAATAATTTTCTGGACAACTATAATAAAGCGCAGGTAGCTCAAAATAAGAAGGACGTTTATGCCGCAGAAGTAAAAACCATCCGGGCGCTTATGTACTTTTACCTTACGGTGTTTTGGGGTGATGTACCTTGGGTAGGAGAAGTCATCCAGCCCGAAGATGCATATATCGAACGTACTCCCAGAGAGAAAGTCATTGACCAGCTCGTCGAGGATTTGAAATGGGCGGCAGAGCGCATGCCTGAAGAAAGGTATACAGGCGACAAACTGGGAAGACTCGACCGCTGGGGCGCTTTAGCCATATTGGCACGTATTGCCTTGCAAAACGAAAGATGGGAACTGGCTGCAAAAACGAGTGAATATATCATCGAAAACAGTCCCTATGGCCTGTATGAATACGAAAAACTATTTCATCACGAAGGGGATGTCGAGAATGATCCGAAAAATATCGAAGCCATCGTATATAGCCTTTTTGTACCCGAAATCCGTACACAAAGTCTGCCCAATGAAACTTGCAGTCCGACGGATATATACGCCTCAATCCAACGAAGTCATTAGTGGATGCTTATCTGTGTACAGACGGTAAACCGGCAAAAACCGGATTGGAATATTATAAAAAGACCGGTGTGCAGACCTCATCGTTATACAAGTCGCCTGAAGAGCATTATGTGGATTATTTCCAGAACAGAGATCCTAGAATGAAGATGACTTTATATGCTCCGGGTGACAAATGGCCGGGAGGAGATGACGGTGATCCTGATACGGATAAGGCCAACGAGATATTTAATCTGCCTCGTTTTGCTTCATTGCAAGATAATAACCGTGTGGGGGCAAATAGCCGTACAGGTTTCTATCTGAAAAAGTATAACGATATTGATTTGGCCGGTTCGAGTGTGGGTGGGCATGGGAATCTCAATGTCATCCGCTTTGCCGAAATCTTGCTGATTTATGCCGAAGCCACTTTCGAACTACAAGGCAAGAAACTGACACAAACACAGATTGATACTCCATCAACAGGCTTAGAGATCGTGTGAATATGCATCGTATGAACCTTGACGAACTTGGCGCATGGGGGATGGATCTCGAAACCGAATTGAGAAGAGAACGTCGCATTGAGTTGGCAGGTGAAGGAACAAGATACGCCGATGTGATGCGCTGGCGTGAAGGCGAACTTCGCTTTGGACGTGCCATCACCGGTCCCAGCCTGAAAGTTTGTATGAATGATTTGGGCGCCAACCCGTATCCCGATACCGGAGTAGATGAGTTTGGTGATGTTATCTACGAAAAGTCTACCGCGGAAGGCGGAGCACGCTACTTCGACGCAACGAAACATTATTTGTGGCCCGTGCCTAATCCCGAGCGTCAGAAGAATCCTCTGTTAGGACAAAATCCGGTTGGGAAAAGTAATCATAAAAAAATAGAAACCATGTATTCAATGAAGAAATATTTATTATTGTTTTTATGCCTGACTTTGGGCGTTGCCTATGCGCAAGATACTCTACGGGTGCGGGTAATGACCTATAATTTAAGATTTGGCGAACTGGCATCTTTAGAGGAACTTGCTCATCACATCAAATCCTTCAAACCTGATTTTGTGGCGCTTCAGGAAGTGGATAGCAAAACAGACCGTAAGCGTACCCCGCATCAGAAGGGGAAGGATTTTATATCCGAACTTGCCTATCATACAGGGATGTTTGGGCTTTACGGAAAAACGATTGACTATTCTACCGGTTATTACGGTATTGGGATGTTAAGTAAATATCCATATATTTCTGTCCAAAAGATAATGCTGCCCCATCCGGTCAAAGAGCATGAGAGGCGGGCCATGCTGGAGGGATTATTCGAAATGGGTAATGATACCATTGTTTTTACCTCTACGCATCTGGACGTCAACTCTCAAGAAACACGGGCGGAGCAAATAAAATTTATTACCGGGCATTTCAAAAATTATAAATATCCTGTAATTTTGGGAGGTGATTTCAACGCGCGTCATTACTCGGAGGCAATACGTGGTATGGATAGCTGGTTTGCTGCAAGCAACGATGATTTTGGAATGCCGGCATGGAAACCTGTGATTAAGATCGATTACTTGTTTGTTTACCCGCAAAAAGGATGGCGTGTGATTAGTACACAAACTGTTCAGTCGCTTTTGTCAGACCATTTACCGATTATTACGGAACTGGAATATGTGAAAGAAGCATCGAAGAAAAAATATTGATACTCACTTATAACATTTATGATTTTCTATGATACATACAATAATCAAGTATTTATTGATTTCAACAACGCTTTTTTTCTGCTCATGCCACAAGCCTAAGACGGATATTATCACCCCCGCCAAACAGTTAATAGAACGTCAGATTGGGGAAAGAGCACAGTCTATCCACTTTGAATATATCGAACCATCCGACGGTAAAGATATATTCGAAGTGATAGCAAGCGACGGCCGGCTTACCCTAAGGGGAAGTAGCTCCGTTGCTATCTGTTACGCTTTTCATACGTACATGAAAGAGGCCTGCAAGAGTATGAAAACATGGAGCGGTGAACATATAACGTCGGTGATGCCGTGGCCCGATTATGAATTGTATGAACAAGTGTCCCCTTATGAGTTGCGCTATTTCCTTAATGTTTGTACATTCGGCTACACTACTCCTTACTGGGACTGGGAGCGTTGGGAAAAGGAAATTGACAGGATGGCTCTTTATGGTGTAAATATGCCTTGGCTACCGTGGCCAGCGAAGCCATTGCGGAACGGGTATGGCTGCGTATGGGATTGAACAAAGAAGAAATCCGTGAGTTTTTCACTGCCCCTGCACACCTTCCCTGGCATCGCATGGGCAATTTGAACAAGTGGGACGGTCCCTTATCTGATGCATGGCAACAGAACCAAATCGCTTTGCAGCATCAAATCCTGACCCGTATGCGCGAGTTGGGTATGCAGCCATAGCGCCTGCGTTTGCAGGTTTCGTGCCGGAAGGATTTGTGCAGAAACATCCCGACACACAATTCCGGCACATGCGGTGGGGTGGTTTTGATGAAGAGTACAACGCCTATGTATTGCCACCGGATTCACCTTTTTTCGAAGAGATAGGCAAACTGTTTGTCGAAGAGTGGGAAAAAGAGTTTGGAGAAAATACGTATTATCTCTCGGATAGTTTTAATGAGATGGAGCTGCCTATCGATAAGGAAGATAAAGAAGCGAAATATAAGTTATTGGCCGAGTATGGAGAAACGATCTATAAATCAATTGCAGCCGGAAACCCGGATGCCGTTTGGGTTACACAGGGATGGACATTCGGATATCAACATTCATTCTGGGATAAAGAATCGCTTAAAGCCTTGTTAAGCAATGTACCTGATGATAAAATGATTATCATTGATTTGGGCAATGATTATCCGAAATGGGTGTGGAACACCGAGCAAACATGGAAAGTACATGATGGGTTTTACGGAAAGAAATGGATATTCAGCTATGTACAACTTTGGTGGGAAAAACACCATGACAGGAGACTTGGACATGTATGCTAGTTCCTCGGTCAAAGCATTACGTGCCGCAAATAAAGGTAACTTGATTGGGTTCGGTTCTGCCCCTGAAGGACTCGAAAACAATGAGGTTGTTTACGAACTGTTAGCCGATATGGGATGGTCATCAGATAGTATCGACCTGGACGATTGGATGAAGATATACTGCGAGGCCCGTTATGGAGGATATCCCGATGCCATGGAGGAAGCTTGGAAACTTTTTCGGAAAACAGCATATAGTTCTTTATATTCATACCCCCGTTTTACCTGGCAAACCGTAATATCCGATCAACGGCGGATCAGTAAAATCGACCTTAGTGATGATTACTTGCAGGCTATACGTTTGTATGCTAGTTGCGCTGACGAACTGAAAAGCTCTGAATTATACAGAAACGACCTCATAGAGTTTGTTTCGTATTATGTAGCGGCTAAAGCTGAAAATTTTTATAAGCAGGCCCTAAAAGATGATTCGGAGAATCGTGTTCTCGCAGCGCAACGTAGTCTGCAACAAACTGTTGATTTGTTGATGGACGTTGACAGGCTGTTGGCCTCTCATCCTTTATATCGATTAGAAGAATGGGTGGAACTTGCGCGCAATAGCGGAACAACTCTTCAGGAAAAAGATGCTTATGAGGCAAATGCCAAACGCTTGATTACAAGTTGGGGTGGTATTCAGGAAGATTATGCTGCCCGTTTCTGGAGCGGGCTGATTAAAGACTACTATATCCCTCGTATACAGCTCTATTTCACAAAAGACCGGAATAAAATCCGAGAATGGGAGGAGCAATGGATTACATCTCCCTGGAGTAACAGTACGACTCCGTTTGATGATCCGGTCGAGGCTGCATTGAGTTTAATAGAGAAAACAAATAAGTGATAGCTTTTATGAAAAAGATTGTATTGGCATTCGACTCGTTTAAAGGTTCGGTCGGTTCTTTCGAGATAGCGAAAGCTGCCGAAAAAGCGATTCAGGAGGAATTACCCGACTGTCAGATTATACGTTTCCCCATAGCTGATGGCGGCGAAGGGACTACAGAAGCTCTATGCTCTGCCTTCATGCTCAAACGGTGTCATGTCGGGTGCATGATCCATTCATGAAGCCAATTGAAGTATCGTATGGCATCGTAAACAATGGTGCGATGGCTATTATCGAAATGGCCTCGGCCTGCGGTCTGCATTAATCGATTCAAGTCGGAGAAACCCCATGAAGACTACGACTTATGGAGTTGGAGAAATGGTTGCTGACGCATTAAAACGCGGGTGTCGGGAATTCATTATCGGTATCGGCGGAAGTGCTACGAATGATGCGGGAATTGGTATGCTAAAGGCTTTAGGTGCACGTTTTTTAGATAGCGGAAACGGTGAGTTGGAGCCTGTCGGCGAAAATCTGATAAAAGTCCATCAAATAGATATTTCCCAATTGAATCCGGCATTGAAGGAGAGTCACTTTACGATCGCCTGTGATGTTAGTAATCCATTTTTTGGAAAAGAGGGTGCAGCCTATGTATACGCTCCCCAAAAAGGGGCAAATAGTTTGCAAGTGATAGAGTTGGACAATGGGTTGCGGCATTATGCACAGGTGATAAAGGAATATACAAATATGGATATATCGCAGCTTCCCGGTGCCGGAGCAGCCGGAGGAATGGGAGGCGGCCTGCTTCCGTTTTTGAATGCAGAATTGCAATCCGGAATAGAAGTTATATTGAAAACGCTTCGTTTCGAAGAGGTCGTCCGACAGGCAGATCTGATACTGACCGGAGAGGGTAAACTGGATCGCCAGACTGGTATGGGAAAGGCGCTGGACGGAATTTTACGTGTCGGTGAGAAATGTCAGGTTCCGGTGATAGCGCTGGGGGGAGCGGTCGAAGCCACCGAAGCGCTTAATAGGATGGGGTTTACTGCCGTACTGCCTATTCAACCTTTTCCGGTAACACTTGAAGAGGCGATGCGACCGGAGTTTACGAAAGAAAACATAGAGAGAACGGTGCGACAGGTGGTGAGAATCATAAAACAATTTACTAAATAATACTCAATGACAGCGATAGGCGCATTAATCGGGCTTTCATTATCCATACTGTTAATCATAAGAAAGCTTTCTCCGACATACAGTCTGATTATCGGAGCGATAGTTGGAGGGTTGTTGGGAGGACTATCTTTAAATGAGACCGTAACGGTGATGACCGAAGGGGTGAAAGAGGTCACCCCGGCGGTATTGCGGATTCTGACAGCCGGAGTCTTGTCAGGCATATTAATACAAACCGGGGCTACCACGGTCATCTCCAATGCGATTATAAACAAAATGGGTGAGAAACGGTATTTATGGCATTGGCACTCGCAACGATGTTGCTTTGTACGGTAGGCGTCTTTATTGATGTGGCTGTGATAACCGTTGCGCCGGTGGCTCTTTCGATAGGCAAGCGTCTAAACCTGTCTCCATCTGTATTGCTTATTGCTATGATCGGGGGAGGTAAATGTGGAAATATCATATCACCTAACCCGAACACCATTATAGCAGCCGGAAATTTTAATGCAGATCTATCGGCTGTAATGTTTGCCAATATTTTACCGGCAGTGATCGGTTTGTTTTTCACTGTTTTTGTTATTGTCCGTCTGATGCCTCAAACAGTGAAAACAAAAAACAATGATGACAAACAGAGGATAAAGAGGAAGAGAGAAATCTGCCTTCGTTAAGAACCAGTCTGATTGCTCCTGTTGTTACGATTGTTTTATTGGCATTACGTCCTGCGGCAGGAATCAATATCGATCCTTTGATAGCTTTGCCGGTAGGTGGCTTATGTGGTGCTATCTGCATGAAACAATGGAAAAACATTCTTCCGAGTATAGCGTATGGACTGCAAAAGATGTCTGTGGTAGCTATTCTGCTGATAGGAACCGGAACTATTGCCGGCATCATAAAGAACTCTTCTTTGAAAGATTGGATTCTTACAGGATTAGATCATGCTCATATTAGTGATGCATTGATTGCTCCTATATCAGGCGCGTTGATGTCGGCGGCTACCGCATCGACAACAGCCGGAGCGACACTGGCTTCTTCTTCGTTCGCTGAAACGATATTGGCTATAGGCATTTCTGCAGTTTGGGGGGCAGCTATGATTAATTCCGGAGCTACAGTTCTTGACCATTTGCCACATGGTTCGTTCTTTCATGCGACAGGAGGCGTATGCGAACTCAACTTTAAAGAACGTCTGAAGCTGATACCTTATGAATCGCTTATAGGGATAGTGTTAGCTGCCGGAACGACTATTTTATATATAATAAGTAATTAAAAGAATCAAATATTATGAATCCGAACAAACGGTTACTTTCGCTTGATGTACTTCGGGGTATTACTGTTGCCGGGATGATCTTGGTCAACAATACAGGAAAGTGCGGGTATAACTTTGCCGCTTTTGCACATGCCAAGTGGGATGGCTTTTCGCCGGCCGATCTGGTATTTCCGATGTTTATGTTCCTGATGGGTATTTCGACCTACATCTCCTTGTGTAAGTATAACTTCCAGTGTCGACCGGCCATTGCGAAAATCATAAAAAGAAGTCTCTTATTAATATTTATTGGTCTGGTTATGGAGTGGTTCATAACAGCAATAGATAGTGGTAACTATTTTGATTTGAGTCAGCTCCGGTTGATGGGAGTTATGCAACGGCTTGGGATTTGTTATGGTATTACAGCCTTATTGGCCGTGACAATACCGCATAAGCGTTTTATGCCATTAGCTATTATCTTGCTGATTGTCTACTTTATTTTTCAGTTATTTGGAAACGGATTTGAAAAGAGTGCGGATAATATCGTCGGGATTGTTGATTCGGCTATTTTAGGGTCTAACCACATGTATCTTCAGGGCCGCCAGTTTGTCGATCCCGAGGGGATACTTAGTACGATTCCCGCTGTGTCTCAAGTAATGATCGGTTTTGTTTGTGGAAAGATAATCATCGATATTAAAGACAATGACCGCCGGATGCTGAATCTATTTCTTATAGGTACCACGCTGTTGTTTGCCGGCTATTTGTTAAGCTATGCCTGTCCTTTGAATAAACGTTTGTGGTCTCCTTCGTTCGTTTTGCTCACTTGTGGGATTGCGGCATTGTCATTGGCATTGCTGCTCTATATCATTGATGTGAAGCAGAATAAAAAGTGGTTTTCGTTTTTCGAAGCATTTGGAGCGAATCCGCTTGTAATTTATGTGTTTAGTTGTATAGCCGGAGGATTGCTTGTGCATTGGCATATTCATACAACAGTGTTCAATAATTTGCTTAACCCGTTATTCGGAAATTACTTCGGTTCATTTATGTACGGTGTATTTTTCCTGTTGTTCAATGGGCTGTTGGGATATGTTTTGTTAAAAAGAAAAATCTATATAAAATTATAAATCAGAATGAAAAGAAAAAGTGTATACACGTGTCTGGTTATGCTGCTTATGTCGTTGGCTCTTCAGGCTAAAGACAAAGACGTAGCTGTTGCGGAAGCATTATTGAAACGTTTGCTGCCGTCATACATCGAGAGTTTTCAGTTTCAAAAGTTAAAAGGAGAGAAAGACTGCTTTACGATAGAGTCTGTAAAAGATAAAATTGTAATCGGTGGAAACAACGCTAATTCAATGGCGATGGGACTGAACCATTACTTGAAATATTACTGTCTCACTACAGTGTCTTGGTATGCGGATATAGCCGTTGAAATTCCTGAAGAATTGCCGATGGTTGGTGAGAAGGTGGTTTCGGAAGCGAGAGTGGATACTCGTTTTTCCTGAATTACTGCACGTATGGTTACACGATGCCTTGGTGGCAATGGAAAGAATGGGAACGTTTTATTGACTGGATGGCCCTTAATGGTATAAATATGCCTTTGGCAATTACCGGACAAGAAGCCGTGTGGTATAAAGTCTGGTCGAAAATGGGAATGTCGGACATCGAAATACGCTCTTACTTCACGGGACCGCCGTATCTGCCCTGGCATCGGATGGCTAACATAGATCGTTGGAACGGTCCGTTGCCGATGGAATGGCTGGAACACCAGGTAAGCTTGCAGAAAAAAATACTCGCGCGTGAGCGTGAATTGAATATGAAGCCTGTATTGCCAGCCTTTGCCGGACATGTACCTGCCGATTTAAAACGGCTCTATCCCGAGGTCGATATTCAACATTTGGGCAAATGGGCCGGCTTTGCTGATGCATACCGTTGTAATTTTCTGAACCCTAACGATGCTTTGTTTGCGAAAATTCAGAAGCTATTTCTTGATGAACAAAAAAAACTTTTCGGAACCGATCATATTTATGGTTTAGATCCTTTCAATGAGGTTGACCCGCCCAGTTTCGAACCCGAATATTTGCGGAAGATAGCTTCGGATATGTACGCTACATTGACGGCTGCCGATCCCAAAGCCCAATGGATGCAAATGACATGGATGTTTTATTTTGATAAAGATAAATGGACTTCCGAGCGAATGAAGGCTTTGCTGACAGGAGTGCCACAGAATAAAATGATATTACTTGATTATCATTGTGAAAATGTTGAATTATGGAAAAGAACAGAGCATTTTCATGATCAGCCTATATTTGGTGTTATCTGGCAATTTCGGGGGAAACACGACTTTGACAGGGAACGTCAAAGAAAGTGGCGCACGACTTGAGAATGCTCTTATTAACGGTGGAGGCAACCTTAAAGGAATCGGCTCTACGCTGGAAGGATTGGATGTGATGCAGTTTCCCTACGAATACATTCTTGAGAAAGCATGGAATCTGAATGTAGATGATAATAAATGGATTGAATGTCTGGCTGACAGGCATGTGGGATGCGTGTCGCAGCCTGTGCGCGATGCTTGGAAACGATTATTCAATGACATTTATGCACAAGTGCCGCGCACATTGGGTACTTTACCCGGGTATCGCCCTGCATTGAATAAGAACAGTGAAAAACGCACAAGTAATGTGTACAGCAATGTTGAACTACTAGAGGTTTGGAGAAAACTGAACGAAGCACCTTCTGACCGGAGAGATGCTTTTCGTCTGGATTTGATTACTGTAGGCAGACAGGTGCTTGGAAACTACTTTCTTGACGTGAAAATGGAGTTTGATAGGATGGTTGAAGCTAAAGACTATCAGGCTTTGAAAGCTTGCGGCGAGAAAATGAAGGAGATATTGAATGATTTGGATAAACTGAATGCCTTTCATCCTTACTGTTCGCTGGATAAATGGATTGATGATGCGCGGAAGATGGGAGATTCTCCCCAATTGAAAGACTATTATGAAAAGAACGCTCGCAACTTGATTACGACTTGGGGAGGAAGCCTGAACGATTATGCCAGCCGTTCGTGGGCCGGCTGATAAGTGATTATTATGCAAAGCGCTGGGAGGTGTATATCGATACATTCATCAAAGCGGCCGAGAAAGGTGTAGAGGTGGATCAGAAGCAACTTGAAGATGAATTAAAAGAAATAGAAGAAGGTTGGGTAAATGCAACTGATCGGAAGGATGTTCGAAAAGATATTCATTCAGCAACTGACGGATTATTATCCTTCTCAACCTTTTTATTCAGCAAATATCAAAGACTGGTGAAATAAATAAGAGGCCTGTTTTATTTGTTGCTCGCGATTCATGCTATATCAGAAAGAATTAATATATTTGAAAATAAGGACTTAATATAATAAGTTTTTTATTTTCATATTTAAAATGATTAAGATGTCCCAGAAATACTCACAGGATGAAGCCCAAGCTTTGGTTAAGGCTCTGAAAGAGGGGAACCAGCTGGCATTTAGTATTGTATACAAGACGTATGCGGCGCAGACCTTTTCTTTGGCATTTAAATATCTGCTGAATAAAGAATTGGCTGAAGATGCTGTGCAGAACTTATTCTTAAAACTCTGGCTGAAAAAAGAAGAGATCGACGAGACAAAACCCATAAACAGATACCTTTTTACGATGTTGAAGAACGATCTGCTCAATACGTTGAGAGATTCAAAGAAAAATATCTATTTGCTTGAGGATTGTCTTTCAATGGTTTTGGAATTGGAAGACAATTCTCAAAACGAAAACCTTAAACAAGAACAAATGAACATCATACAGCAAGCTCTTGAGCAACTTTCGCCGCAACGCCGCAAGGTTTTTGAAATGAAAGTTTCGGGAAAATATTCCAATCAGGAAATAGCCGATAAACTTAATCTTTCGATCAATACAATTAAATTTCAATATAGCCAATCTTTGAAGCAGATTCGCGCGACAGTGGGAGAGCTTAGTTTGTTGTTGCTTTATTGTATGATGTAGTTTTATCACTTTTTGCTGATATGGAACGTTCTTTTGAATTAACACGGTTTAACGTAGTCTGTATAATACTTTTTTGTAACAGTGTGTATTACTAATAGATATTGAAATATGAAATCAAAAAAGAAACATACAAATCTGGACTTTGAAGTAGTTGACGGCATCGGGAAATATATGGATGACGACATTCAAAGGATAATAGAAGGCAAACAGCTCGAATTGGGCGACAGAGAATTGCTCCTTTTGATGAATATCGCATTTATAAGAATATTCAGGAAGCGTGATGCGGGAAGAAAAACGAAAGAACAGGAGAATAAGGATGCCATTGTTCTTTAAGTGGACGGTAGCCTGTGCAATAGTTTTGCTTGTGATAGGTGTAGGATATAATTTCTATCAAAGTCGTAGTGAGGCAAACCTTGTTTATCGGGAGGTCTGTGCTGTAAGGGGTGAAAAGCTACTTGTATTACTTCCTGATGGTAGCCGGGTGTGGTTAAATGCCGATTCTAAATTGACCTATCCGGAACAGTTTGCAAAATACAACAGGAATGTTACGTTGGAGGGAGAGGCTTATTTTGAGATAGCAGAAAACAAGAAATCCCCTTTTCAGGTGCTTGCCGAGAATGTGAAAATACAAGTGACGGGAACGTGTTTCAATGTAAAAGCATACGCTTCGGATAAGGTAATCAAAACTACACTCGACGAAGGAAGTATAAATATCGGGCATGTGCAAAGCCGCAGGCCTATGCAGCAAATGCTTCCCGGACAAACTGCAGTTTATGAGAAAAGGAGTAATGTAATAAAAATAAAAACTGATAGATATCACGATGATGCTTCGAGTTGGAAGAACAACCGGCTTATTTTCAGAAATGCATCATTGAAAGAGGTGCTTACAACACTCTCGCGTCATTTTGATATAGAGATTACAGTTAAAAACGAAAAGATTGCTTCGTTTACGTACGACTTCGTTTGTAAAGGGAACGATTTGAACTATGTGTTGGAGGTGATGCAATCCATAACACCGGTTAGCTTTAAAAAAATATCAGAATATACATATACCGTTGAATAAGTAAACTTAATCTAATAACAAAAACAAATTTATGAAAGCACTTTTAAAGCCCATTGTATGGGTATGCCTTTTCTTCTTTGCGTATCAAAGTACGTATGCGCAGGCTCTTAAAATAATGAGCTATAATTGCCGGATGTCCGGACAGATGACTGGTTACTCGGTGAAGGAGTATGCTGTATTTATCAGGAAATACAATCCGGATGTTGTAATGTTGCAAGAGATAGATTACAACACAAAAAGGAATAAAAATCAAGATTTCACCACTCAACTGGCTGCGGAGTTAGGATTGTTTTCCGTATTCGGGAAAGCGATGGATACTGGTGGTGGAGAATATGGGGTGGCTATCCTTCAAAATATCCTTTTGTTTATATCAATAACAAAACTTTTGAAGGTATAGACGGAGCCAAAGAACCCCGGACGCTATTATATGTAGATATTCAGGAACCGGGAACTTCAGACGTAATCAGGATAGGAACGACTCACCTGGATCATTCGACGGACCTGATAAGGAGTGCAATGGCCGAACAGATTAATGAGCGGATTGGTACGGGAGATACTCCGACACTGCTGGGGGGAGATTTTAATGCCCGAACCGACTCTAATGTGATTTGTGAGGTAATGAAGAACTGGCAGAGAATCTGTGATGATACATTCACCTATCCGGCAGATCAGCCGACAATCAAGATTGATTATATATCGGACTTCCACAGAATAAGTGGAAAGTGAAGTCGTTTAAAGTTCTATCTAATCCGGAAGTATCTGACCACAGAGCTTTGTTTGCTGAAGTTGAATTTGTAAAATGAATGAAATATGAAATCAAACTATCTATATCTGCTATTTATATGTATCATCTCTTGCCTGTTCGTTTCGTGTAGTGATGAGGATAACAAGGGAGAAGAAATTCCGGAATGGAACCGGTTCAGAACAACTAACGTATTGGTTTATGCGCACTTGTCAGAGCAAAATTTATTTAGCTCTTGTAGTTATAAAGAGGTGGCGTCATCTATCAGAAACACTGTTCATTCAGTGGCATTGTTGGATAGGACGAACGCTGTCTATGGGCAAACTGCAATCATAAATACGGGTACGGAGACTGCTAGAGAGAGTAAGAAAGTGCCGGTGTTTGTACCTGTCAGCTATAGTAACGGAGAGAAAAAGATAATCGGTAGTACGGTTCTTTTTCCTTCTACTATTTCCGAAATGACACAATATGTAGTAAAAAACGATTGCAGATATCTTGAAACAAAAACAGAAGCAGTGAACGGAATAGATATGCTCTTCTGTTCTGTGTCATTAAACAGTGAAGACCTGATAGCTCCGGCTGTTGACGTATTTAAGAAAAAGGTAAACGAACAGACGGTTCTGGTAGGCACTGTTAAACGTGCGTTATTGCCTAATCTTGAGTCGGCAATTACTTCTAACTTAACTTCTGATACCTATTCTTTCGTAGAAGTGGAAAATAGAAATAGAGACTCCGAGTATTGTATATTTGTCCTGACTTCACATAAATGGGCTTTTAGGGGGGTAACCGAAACAAGTGTAAGCGGAGATTTACATTGTTTTCAATTACAAATCGAATCTTTAAAATAAAAAATGAACGGTCATGAAGCAATATATCAAAAATATAATGATCCTGATACTTGCCTTCCATGGGGTTTGTTGTTGACAAATTGTAGTGATAGTGAGTCTGATTATTCGGACGACAACGCGTATCCGCCACCTACTGTAGAACTCACTTCTCCTTCCGAAATAGATGTGGTGGAGTATAACTCGACGGTGACTGTATCTGCTAAAAGTTTCTCTGCTGTGGGTATACATAGTATATATGCTACCTTGTTGAAGATGGATGAAAATGGAGAATATGAAGAGATAAACGCGACTGAACGCCAACGTTTAAAGATAGATACTCTGCAAACTGATATGACACTTGAATTTGACTTGAATGTCAAGGTCAATACGCGTGAAGCAGCCGGAATACTGGTAACATCAACGGACGTTTTGACAAAAACGGCACAAAAGGTAATACCTATTAAAAAGATAACCAAACTTCCATCCCAGATATTCACCGAACCATCAGATTTCCCTGTTTTAGTACCCAATGAAGAGGTTTCTCTGTCTGTAGTGATTCGTTCAGCTGTGGGCATTAAGTCTATAAAACATACGTTGTGTAATAAAGTACTGGGTGACCTGAAGGAATATACGACTATTCCGGTATCAGGCAATCCGTTGGAAATGGAATTTATCCTGAAAACTGTCGTAGACAATAAAGAGACCAATGGAATCAAGATTGTGGTGGAAGATATAGAGGGGTTGAAAGAGGAAAAGATTATCAATATCGAAGGTCTTGAGGGTGTTGACAATAATGTTGCGCTTGTTTTCAACGATATCGAAATGGCACCCGAATGGGAACATTCAACAGAACCGGATCAACCTTATATTTTCTCCATAGAGGGAATAATGGTACAAGGTGTGCAAAAGCATGTATTAAGCCTGAAGGAAATTAAAGGATATGGCTCAAAGGCAAACGGCGTAGACTTTGCTTTCATCAATATATGGAGAAATCCAAGCTTTGTTGCCGTTAAAAACAGAGGTTTCTCTTATGTCAGTGCGTCAAGAATTAGTGGAGGACCGATAGGGCGAGCTTACGATGTGAATGACTGGATCAAACCGGCAGGTGTTGCTACCAACAAAACGCTGTTTACCCTTATCCCTGATGATAAGGTTACTGATCTTGGTATTGATGTGATGATGGCGAACGCGGCTTCGGACGTCAAGACTTTTGAGGCGTTGAATGTATTGGAAAGTATAGCTAAAGGAGGTGCCGATATGTTAATGCAAAGAGTCAATGCGTCTGATGGATATCCGAATGATCCTTGTAGTTTGCAGATAAAAGACGGTTCTTATATTGCCTTTGTTACTGCGGCGGGCAAATACGGTGTCATTCATGTTATTGAAGCCGCAAACGATATGGATGCATTAGTTGCCGGAGGATGTAAAATAGCTACTCCTACAGGAGTGGTAGGAAGCCAGGGACCAGCCTACTCGGGAGCTGGCATAACCGGACTCACTTATGATGGTGTGGCATTACTCTATGGACGTACCTGTAAGTTGAAAATTGTGGTTCAGAAGTAATGTTGTTATAAATTAAGGAATAAAGAACAATACATTTATATTTTGATGTAAAAGTAAAGAAAAGGTCGGCTCATAAAAGAAAAATGAGTCGGCCTTGTTTTTAGATGTTTTTTTAAAATATTGGTTATAATAGTTTTGATGTTATCTCATTAATTTGCGTATCAAACACGAAAATATTATTTTCCTTTATGCTTTTTGCCGGAAAAGCTATAACTTCGAAGCACTTTTTAATTTGAATAATAAATGTTGGATTTAAAACAACTTACAGCTGATGTATGCCGGATTGCTACGGAAGTTGGACATTTTTTGAAAGAAGAACGAAAGAACTTTCGTCGTGAGCGTGTGGTGGAAAAACATGCACACGATTATGTGTCTTATGTAGATAAAGAATCTGAAGTGTGTGTGGTGAAAGCCCTAACTGCTTTACTGCCTGAAGCGGGATTCATAACAGAAGAAGGCTCTGCTATTTATCAGGATGAACCATACTGCTGGGTGATTGATCCGTTGGATGGAACTACGAATTATATTCATGATGAGGCTCCTTATTGTGTGTCCATCGCTTTACGTAGCTGTACCGAACTTCTTTTAGGCGTCGTTTATGAGGTTTGCCGGGATGAATGTTTTTATGCTTGGAAAGGCGGAAAAGCGTTTATGAATGGCGAAGAAATTCATGTGTCGAACGTTGAAAACATCAAAGATGCATTCGTCATTACAGAATTGCCTTATAATCATCTGCAATATAAACAGACCGCTCTTCATCTCATCGATCAGCTTTATGGAGTAGTGGGAGGCATTCGCATGAATGGCTCGGCTGCTGCCGCAATCTGTTATGTAGCTATTGGGCGTTTTGATGCATGGATGGAAGCATTTCTCGGAAAATGGGATTATTCTGCAGCGGCACTGATTGTTCAGGAGGCGGGAGGAAAGGTGACTAACTTTTATGGTGAAGATCATTTCATAGAAGGACATCATATTCTTGCAACGAATGGAAATCTTCATCCTTCTTTCAGAAACTTCTGGCAGAAGTCCCTCCATTGAATATGTAATTGCAATATGTAGGTGCTATTGCAACTTTAAATCTCTATTATTATGAAACACACACTTCTTATCAAAGACTGGCTTAGTTCTTTCTTATCTTTGCTATTTCCCCGTTGCTGCGTTGTTTGTGGCCGGCCGTTAGCAAAGGGTGAAGAATGTATCTGTACAGAATGTAATATCAATCTACCCCGTACTAATTATCATCTTCGAAAGATAATCCGGTAGAGCGGCTCTTCTGGGGACAAATCCCTTTGGAACGGGCTACTTCTTTTTTCTTTTATGAGAAAGGAAGCGACTTCCGGTTGATTCTTCATAGGTTGAAATATGGTGGACAAAAGGAAATAGGTGCAATTATGGGGCGGTATATGGCTGCCGAACTTTTGTCTTCCAATTTTTTTCAGGGAATTGATGTGATAATCCCCATACCGCTTCATAAGAAAAAACAGCAAATCCGTGGTTATAATCAGAGTGAGTGGATTGCTCGTGGTATTGCTGCTGTAACAGGAATCCCCATCGATACAGAATCAATATTACGTAAGAAAAATACGGAAACGCAAACGCGTAAATCTGTGTTTGAACGTCGGGATAATGTGGAAGGTATCTTTGAACTTCAGCATCCCGAAACACTTGCAGGGAAACACATACTGATAGTTGACGATGTGTTGACTACTGGTTCTACTACTCTGGCATGTGCTTCCTGTCTGGTAGATGTGGAGGATATACGGATTAGTATATTGACGTTGGCAATGGTGGAATAAATATGTATATCAGTACCCTAATTCATTATAGGTATTCAACGAAAATGAAAATAATCTGTGTGAATCTGTGTAATCCGTGGTGAACTCTAAATTAGCATTTAGCTTGTTTCGGTACGGAAATAACCAAAAATACTGTCGCTGACAATAACTCGTCAATATGCAGCTTTTATCTCTTTCTCTTGCTTATATTATTTTTCAATTGCCTAACGAATTATCGTTTGACAACTGTTGAACGAACGCTTGACAGATGTTGAACTATCGCTTAACAATTGTCAAACGAAAACTCCTTAGGCAATGAAATAACTATTAATAGGTAAACGTTCGCTTAAAAATAACTAATAAAATCATTAGTGGTAATTGATTCCAAACGGTACGGTTATAAATTTATTCCATATCATTATATTTTAGACACGATAAGATTATCATTGAAATATATTTCAACATATACATTCCTACGATAGAAGTGTCAAAAATAAAAGAGACGAACAATTTCCTTAATTTAAGTTTAGGACTTTATCAGTCGATTCGTTTCTCGGTGAGAAACACTTCGTTTCTCGGTGTCGAAAAGGTTGTTTCTCGGTGAGAAACGGGCCGTTGGTTTTAAAGGAAATTATAGAATTGTAACCGGTTGGATACCAGTGGTTTATAAAGTAGTGCTATCTATCAGAAATACATAGGAGTTTTATTGACATTTTTTGCAACACTGTTTGGCTCAGTCTGAAACCTTGGGGGATTGCGTTAAAATTCTTATTTTTGCATCATGAAAACATCCTCTTCCCAAACGATTGATCCTGTTGCTTCTTTAAGCTTGTTCTTGCCTTCAGGAATCCTTGA
>ENA-OQJX01000073-OQJX01000073.1-human-gut-metagenome-genome-assembly--contig:-NODE-73-length-65695-cov-9.885127_pt1 | contig 65695 bp, 79 predicted proteins | sample MGYA00242615_ERZ504782 | MGnify/ENA primary metagenome ERZ504782 (study PRJEB26092, sample SAMD00036354) | human gut metagenome | host: Homo sapiens | study: EMG produced TPA metagenomics assembly of... | reverse complement strand
GCACTGGAACACCAGACGGCGCCAGATACGACTCGAGGGACGCACCCCGGAGGAGTTCCGGAGCATGTCCCTCGCGGTCTAGGGCTGTATCCTAATTAACAACGTCCAACAAACGGGGCGCAGTTCAATGGGAAAGGGGCTCCTCTCTTATGGCTTCGTCATCAGCGACGCTCCACCAAAGCACTGGCGATGGCGGCTATGCCTTCGCCTCGACCGGTAAAACCCATATGGTCGGTGGTGGTGGCGGTGACCGATACCGGGCAACCGACGGCCGCGGATAACGCGGCTTCCGCCTCGGCGCGGCGGATACCGATTTTCGGGCGATTGCCGACGATGGCCACGGACGCGGAGACGGGCCGATAGCCGCTATCCGCAAGATGGGCAACAGTTTCACGAAGCATATCCGAGCCGTGCATACCGGCACCATGCGCATGGGAGCCCACGCCGAACAGTGAACCAATATCGCCCAGACCGGCAGCGGCGAGCAACGCATCAATCAAGGCGTGAGCGGCCACATCACCATCGGAATCACCTTCGATGCCCTCATATCGGTCAGCCTCAGCCGGTACAGCGTTCTCTGGGACCGGCCAATACAGTCCGGCCAACCATAATTCACGTCCGGAACCGGAAGCGGCAAACCGATGGGCATCAAAGCCCTGGCCGACGCGCAGGATCACTTCTTCTTGGACTTCTTTTCGGCTTCGACGCGCGCCAGCGTGTCTGCAGCCGCTTCTTCAGGCTCAGCAGCGTGATGCTGGTCATCACCCACCTGGCAGGTGCGTAGCCGAGGTTCACGTCAAGCAGACGCTGTGCTTCCGTCTCATCGATCTTCTCGGACAGCGCGATCTCGGAGGTCAGGATGGCGCGGGCCTTGGTCAGCATGCGCTTCTCGCCTGCGGACAAGCCGTGTTCGTCCACGTCGCGCTGCGCGAGATCGCGCACCACTTCGGCGATTTTATTGACATCACCGGTGGCGATCTTTTCGACATTCAGCTTGTAACGGCGGGACCAGTTCATCTCCTTTTCGATGATCGGGGTTCGCAGAATCTCGAACACCTTGGCTACCTCGGAACCGGAGACGATGTCACGCACACCGACTTTCTTGGCGTTTTCCACCGGCACATTGATGACCAGACCGTCGGAGGAAAGTACGGACAACTGCAGATATTCGCGCGTCACGCCCTTAACCGTCCGCTCGGTGATGGCCTCCACTTTTGCTGCACCATGACGTGGGTAGACGACCATATCGCCGACTTGATAAGACATGTATCCTCCGAGAACTGACGGATTACTCACAAAAACTCGAATAATTGTGCCATATGGTCTGGACTGGGACAATGAGAGCGTTCACAATCAGGCGACAACACTCTAAGCGGCATAAATTCGCCATTTTCGACGCGCCAATGTAGCGTTTCCGACACCAACGCACGTAGACTTTGGGGCATGGCTAATGAAACGAAGATCAAGGAAGATACCGTCACCGTGCCTGTTGCCCAAAGTGACCTCGACGCGGTGAGCAATGCTGAATTCTACAACCCCCACGGAGTTCTTGGCGGGCATCTCGGCATTGGCAAGCATGCCGATACCGCCACAATCCGTGTGCTGCGTCCACTTGCCAAATCCGTGACCATTCTCACCCAAGACGGCGAATATCCGATGACACACGAATACAACGGCGTATTCGTGACCACCGTTCCCGCCGCGGGGACCAAAAAGCAGCCCACCATTCCCGATTACCGCGTGAAAACCGAATGGGAAAGCGGCGACGTGCTCATCGAGGATGACCCCTACCGCTACATGCCCACACTTGGCGAAATGGACACCTACCTGTTCGGCGAAGGTCGCCACGAAAAGCTCTGGGAAGCCCTCGGCGCACACGTGCTGCGCTATGACGACCCAATGGGCGGTGCCGATGGCACGCCCGGCAAACAAGTGGTGGGCACCGCCTTCTCCGTATGGGCGCCAAACGCCCACGCCGTGCGTGTGGTCGGCAACTTCAACGCCTGGGACGGCCGCCGCCACGCCATGCGCGAGCTCGGTTCCTCCGGCGTGTGGGAAATCTTCATTCCCGGTCTTGGCGCAGGCGAGAACTACAAGTTCCAAATCCTCAATGCCAACTACGTGTGGGAGATGAAGGCCGACCCGATGGAGCGTCAGCACGAAATCCCGCCGAACACCGCATCCATCATCACCGAATCCTCCTACGAGTGGGCCGATGACGCTGGATGCAGCACCGCCGCACCACCAACCCGCACAACGGCCCGGTCTCCATCTACGAGGTGCATGCCGGCAGTTGGAAGAAGGGCCTGAGCTACCGCGACCTAGCCACGGAATTGGTGGACTACGTCAAGCAGGAGGGCTACACCCACGTCGAGTTCATGCCGTTGGCCCAGCACCCGTTCTCCGGATCCTGGGGCTATCAGGTCACCGGTTACTACGCGGTGGATTCACGCCTCGGCTCCCCCGACGATTTCCGTTACCTGGTCGACAAGTTCCATCAGGCCGGCATCGGCGTGATCATGGACTGGGTGCCCGCTCACTTCCCGAAGGATGCCTTTGCGCTCGGCCGTTTCGATGGCACCCCGCTGTACGAGGATCCAGACCCGCTGCGCGGCGAACACCCCGATTGGGGCACCTATGTGTTCAACTTCGGACGCCGCGAGGTGCGCAACTTCCTGGTGGCCAACGCCCTGTTCTGGCTTGAGGACCTGCACGTCGACGCACTGCGCGTGGATGCCGTCAGCTCCATGCTCTACCTCGACTATAGCCGCGAACCCGGTCAGTGGCGCCCGAACATCTACGGAGGCCGCGAGAACCTGGAGGCCATCGACTTCCTCAAGGAGGCCACCGCCACCGCTTACAAGAACAACCCCGGCGTGATGATGATCGCCGAGGAATCCACCGCATGGCCGGGCATCACCGCCCCCACTTCCGCCGGCGGCATCGGCTTCGGCCTCAAGTGGAACATGGGCTGGATGCATGACACCCTTGAATATCTGCATGAGGAGCCCATCAACCGCAAGTGGCATCACAATGAAATCACCTTCTCGATGGTGTATGCCTACTCCGAGAACTATGTGCTGCCCATCAGCCACGACGAGGTCGTGTACGGCAAGGGATCCGTATATGGCAAGATGCCGGGCAACGGTTGGCAGAAGATGGCCGGCGTGCGTGAACTGTTCGCCTACCAGTGGGCTCACCCGGGCAAGAAGCTCTCCTTTATGGGCAACGAGCTGGCACAGTGGGGCGAGTGGGATCACGATGCCTCCATCGACTGGGATTGCCTGAACTGGCAGGATCATCGCCAGGTGCAGACCATGGTGGCCGACCTCAACGCCTTCTACAAGGCGAATCCGGCACTGTGGAGCCAGGACTTCGATCCGGCCGGTTTCCAGTGGCTCACCAGCGACGATGCCGATCACAACACGCTGAGCTTCCTGCGCATCGGAACCAAGGGCGAGACGCTGGCCGTGGTGGTCAACTTCTCCGGCGAGGCATGGTCCGACTACCAGGTGGCACTGCCCATCGGCGGCAAATGGACCGAAGTGTTCACCACCGATGATGCCAAGTATGGCGGTTCCGACATCCATAACGGCACGTTCGAGGCGGACGCCGGAGAATACCATTCAAGGCCTTTCTCGGCTAAAATCACCGTTCCAGCTCTCGCAGTTGTATTCTTGAAGCCAGAGAACTGAATTAGCCAACAGGCTGAAAGGTAACTATTCATGCTGAATTCCACAGCGCATCAGAACACGGCTCCGCGCACGGTGTTGGTAGTGGAGGACGAGCCGACACTCGCCACTGCCATCGCCCAGCGCATCACTGCTGAAGGATGGACGCCCGTGTGGCTGGAGATGGCGCTTCCGCCGTTCAGGCCGCCTTGCAGCTCAAGCCCGATCTGTCATCATGGATATCATGCTGCCGGTTATGGATGGTCTTGAAGCCACTAAGCGTATCGTTGCCGAGCGCCCGGTTCCTGTGCTGATCCTCACCGCCCGTGACGATGAAACCGACAAGGTCATTGGCCTGGGTGCCGGTGCTGACGATTACATGACCAAGCCGTTCTCCATGCGTGAGCTCATCGCCCGCTGCAAGGCGCTGCTGCGCCGCGTGGAACGCGCCAAGGTCATCGCCAAGAATTCCGAGAACGAGAAGATTCTTGATTTCGGTTCCATGGTCATCGATCCGGCCCAGCGCATCGTCACCGTCAACGGTGAGCAGGTGCACCTGACCCCGACCGAATTCGATTTGCTGGCCACGCTGGCACGTCGTCCGAAGTCGGTGCTCACTCGTGAGAAGCTGCTTGAAGAGGTGTGGGACTGGGTGGATGCCTCTGGCACCCGCACCGTCGATAGCCACGTCAAGGCCCTGCGCCATAAGCTTGGCGCCGATATGATTCGCACCGTGCATGGTGTGGGCTACGCCTTCGAACCGCCGACCGAGTAATGGCATCTCCGCAATCAACGAAATCCCGGCTCGACAACGCCACCAAGCGTGTCAAGCCGGTTGATTTGTTCTCTTCGCTCAAGCTGGAGCTCAGTGCGCTTATCGTTTGCGCCACCGCCATCGCCTTCGCGATGTGCTGGTTTCTCCTGAAATTCGGATGGTCCGGTTGGATTGCCATGCCCCTGACTCTGGTAGTGGCGCTGGGCATTACCTATTTCTTTTCTCGAGGTATCACCGCACCTCTGCGCCAGATGCGTGACGTGGCTGAAGCCATGGCCGAGGGCGATTACACCGTGCGTGTGAACATCGATCAGGAACGTCATGATGAAGTGGGCCAGCTTGCGCGCTCCTTCAACGAAATGGCCGAAGAGCTAGAGCATGCCGACAAAATGCGTCTGGACATGATTGCCAACGTTAGCCACGAACTGCGCACGCCGGTGTCTGCATTGCAGGCGATGGTCGAGAACATGGCTGATGGGGTCACTGAACCCACGCCAGCCAATCTTGAGGGCATTCTTACCCAGACGCAGCGCCTGAGCGATCTTATTGCCTTCCTGCTGGATCTGAGCCGTATGGAAGCTGGAGCCGCCAGTCTGAACATCGAGCAGTTCAACGTCGCCGAATTCCTGGACGAAACCGTTGAACCGTTGGAAATCGCCGATGGCGGGCATGCTCATGATATTCAGATGCGCGTGAGCGATGACATCACGATGGAAGGCGATCAGGATCGTCTCCGTCAGCTGTTCACCAACATCATCGCCAACGCGCTCAAGCACTCCCCCGATAACACCACGGTGCTGGTCGAAACGCATGAAGACAAAGACAACGGCACCATTGTGACCAATGTGGTCAATTTCGGCTCACAGATTGCGCCTTCCGATCGTTCCGATATTTTCCGTCGCTTCGTCAAAGGCAAGACGGGACCGGGTACTGAATCCGGGGGCACCGGCCTGGGCCTGTCCATCGCACGATGGGCCGCCCAATTGCACGGTGGCAGCGTAAGGGTCGTGGATGACACCCGTGGCGCCGATTTTGAGATCACCCTGCCCAAATATCACATTGCCAATGAGTGATCTAGGGCCGCACGGCCGCAAATGAATCCGCGTCGATCCGGCGAGGATTCTTTGTTGTTATACCACCCTTTTGGCTTCGGTAAGCGTCATTGCCCCTATGACCTCGGCGCCGGCCTGTCTGCAGGTTTGCGCGCATTGGCGCAACGTTGAGCCGGTGGTGATGATGTCATCGACCAGTACCACCTGTTGGCCTTGCATCACGGCATCAGAGACAAGTGCGATTCGTCCACCGATGCGTTGGGCGCGTTGAGCCGATGACGCCTGCTGCACCGATCGGCCGCCCGAAGCAATACTGGCCAATACCCGATATGGTTTCGCATCGAAGCCGTAATCGCATAATGCGTTTGCCACGGCCTTGGATAACGGATCGATATGCCGTCTCCCTCTGCGCCGCATCGAAGCCGGCGATGAAGGTACCGGAACCACGAGCACGGCGGTCTGCCGACGGCAGGAGCGGTGAATGGCGCTGTGTTCCAGTAATGAGGCCATTACCTCGCCGAATATCGTATCGAGCTCGGTATCATCATGGTCTTTCCATGCAAGAATCGCATGCCTGACGACTCCCTGATATGTTGACGCGGACCATGTGTGCACAGCACCCTGAGTTTCTTGACCTGATACCAGTTCCCGGTTGCGCCAGTTGGCGAATAGGAACGACAGTCGCCGCACAGTACCTCATCCGGTCTGTCACACCCGGCACAGCCACGAGGAAACAACGCGTCACGCATCATGCCCAGCAACGAATCACGGCGATCCCAGCTCAACACGCATCCCCTTTCGCCCAGGCAGGCCTCCCGACCGTTTAGGCCGATGCTCCCACACGTTGCAGCAATGCATCCATCAGGCCCAACGCATCCTGGGGGTTCTCGACCTTCATGCCCACGGCACCGGCTGCGACGGCTGGATAATCGTTGCCGTCAGGAGTCATGCGATCTCCTACGAATACGATGCTGCAACCGGCACATCAAGTATCTCAGCAAGACGACGCACCGCATAGGCCTTGTCGATGCCATGCTTGCTGACATCCACGCTGGAATATCCGCCGGAGCGCACCCTCAAATCTGGCAAATCCGCTTTCACCGCTTCAACAAGCGCTCGTTTCTTGATATTGTCCGGATCCCATGACTGCTTGGCGGCAACGGGCGCATACTGGCCAAGCGCCGAGAAGGTGATCTGGCTGCCGCGATTTTCAATCCGGCTTCCCCAGACATGTTCTTCCCACATGCCCAGTTCCTTGGCGCACCGTTCCAGACTGGAGGTGATGGCAGCAACGGTGCGGTTGTCCAAATCATGTGCGTAGACCAGCGTCCAGCGCTCCCCATCCCATCGATAGTAGCGGGAGCCTGACGTAGGCATGACATGCAGATGGCCGCGATCGGCATCCGGGCCCAATACATCCAGCACCTGTGAGGTGACGACGTCCATGCCGCCTCCGGAAATCAGAGCCACGGTCGCGTGCGCGGTCAACGCGCTGAATCGTGCGATCATCGCGGGTTCCATAGGTTGTTTGGAACTGGCCAGCGTGTTGTCCAGATCAAAGCCGAATACTCGCGCATGCGCGCATATGTCATCCAAATCAAGTTCGGCCCACGAACGTACCACCATTCGCCGTGTCCTCCTTGCTGATGAGATTCGATTCGATGAACCAATCCTAGCGCATGTTGCCGTCGCCTTGGCCTATGGTGGAACCATGCTTCAGCCACCTTGGAATGCTCGCGTGTACCGCAATCGTCACGGCAGGGGTACGCGCACCCCGATGTTCGGCACCCGACTGCCCCGCTACCGCACACGTACCGGCATGTTCGACGATATGGTGGCCGCTCAGGTGCGTCGCCTCGGCGATGCCTGGCCCGAACTGGTGCGCCCATTACAATTCGCTGTGGAAGATGTGCCGCCGTCGGATCCGGTGCCGTGGCAGGTCGAGCCGAATATGACCTCGCAATGCTTCCCCGCAGGCATGGCATTCCGGCACGCATCGTGCTGTACCGCATGCCGTTACAGACGCAGGCACCCACCAAAATCGAACTGCAACTGGCGATTCGTGACGAGCTGGTTTCCCGAATGGCGGAACTCTACGGCCGCAGACCCGAGGAAATCGACCCTGACTTTGGACTGTAAATAAACCCGGGGTCCACTCGCCTAGTGGACGATCGAGGGATTGCTGCGCGCCCAGACATGGGTGGTGGCAGGCATCAGCGGCGTGGCACCCAGCGATGCCAGACCGGCGACTTTGTCATCGCCAAGGTTGGCGTGGGTCAAGCGCACGCCCCAGCCAATCTGCTGAGACTGATCCTCAAGCATCAGCAACACTGCTTGGTCATTGTCTTTCGATAGATCCTTGATATCTATCGTCATAGCGGCATTGGCGTCAATCTCCACTTCCTTGGAGGCGGTAGCCTTGCCGTCGGCGTCATAGGCGTGCAACGTGGCCTTACGTGACTGATTGGACGAGTTCGCCAACGATACCGTGGCATCCACATCATCAGGAATGGCAAGACCAGTAAACGAAGCCGGAGCCGCGGCATTAATCAGGCGAAATCAGCCTGATCGTCATCACCGGACTGGGACGCCTTCACACTGAAAGCCACATCGTCTTCGGCAGTGGACATCACGCCCAATGCATCTTCGGGAGCCTCACCCAAATCGACGACGGTCACCCGATTGGCCTGCAATGATGCATCCTTTGCCTGTACCAGACCATGCTCGGTGATCCACGACAACGTGACACCCGTCGCGGAAGCGGCATACAGGTAGGCATCCACCGCATCGCCCTTCGCGATCGACGTGGCCACTGAGGCATTGGACGCATCATGAAGCGGCAGCGCGAAATCCGAGCCTTTTGACGTCAGTCCATTCATGGACACCGTGCGGACAACAGCCGCGATCGGAGTCTCCTTGCTGGATACGGTGACGTACAGCCCCTGCTGATTCGGTGCGGCAGCTGCCAAGTCCAGTGCATTCTCGCCGCTGGCGGGAATGGCCAATGAGGATTGCGTGGACAATGCCATCTCGCCTGACTGCTTCGATCCCCAAATCTTTATCTCCACGGTAGTGGGCTTGGTGGAGGGATTGGCGATAATCAGCTGCTGCGTGGTGCCGGTCGCCGTACCGGACAGCAGGAATGATTGGCTTAAGGCCGTGGTCTCACATGATGATGCGGATACACCTTTGAGGTCACCGTCATCCGCCCAGGAGGCAATGGAGCCGACAGTGCCTGTGCCTTCAGCAGCCTGCAGCATGCGTGTATCGAGAAGGCGAGACCCGTTGTCGATTGACTGGGCACCTGTTTTGACGGCGTCGTTATCGGTCGGATCGGCATCCTTCAAGGTGATGTTGTCAGCGGAATCATCACCGAACGCGGATACCGTGGCGCTGTATACGGAGTCAAAAGCGGCATAACGCGCTTGTGTGCTGAGGTTACCGGTTGTCGCTTGGAAGGCGCTATCCCGTAGCTGCCAGTATCGGCCAACCCCATAGGGGCAGGACAATAGGCCTCAGTCTGCGTGGGACTGACGGTCTGGTCGATGGCGTCGTCGGTGGCCGCCACCGCATCCACCCACTGCTTGGATCCAGGAAGCACCACCAAAACGGCCAGCAACGCAATCAGCACAATCATGGTGATCACACCGATCACCACGCTGGTCACACGCCTAGACTTGGAAACTATCTCCTTGCTCATGCTTCCACCTCCAATCCGGCAAGCAACCGTCTGCGCGGCACTGCGACAAGGCAATACAGCACCAGAATCACCGATAGGCAAATCAGCCATGCATATCGCCAGGCGCTCTGCTGTGTACGCTGCTGCCAAGAGGTGTCAACGTTCTGGGCATCGGCGTTCTGCAGCGTGAGTCGGTAATAGCTGCCGGCATCGGTGGAGACCAGCGACTGCGTGCCGTCCGAAGCGGCGATATTGGTGCTCAACTGTTCGTAAGGCACTGTATCGGCATCGGATTGCGTATCGGCGACCACATAGATGCCACCAAAACCAAGAGCGCTGATATCGGCAATCGCCTGCTCGTCCGGATTGGACAGCAAAGTCGCGCACGCCTTGGCCAGCACCTGATCGACGTCATCATGCTTGCCATCGAGCAAACGCACCCGTTCCACCGGCGAACTATCGATCAAATCGCCTCTGGAGGTGCGCATCACCGTGTAATTGACCGTATTGCGTGTCTGAGCGCTGACCGCCAGCACACGATGGTCCGCTCCGGACTCCAGGTAATCGGTGACCACCATGGGCAGGCCGGAACCGGAAACATTAAGTCCCTCATCTTGATGGCGCACCAGTCCATACCAACATTGAATACCGATGCAGACAGCCAGCAACACCGCAAGAACAGCACGAGCGAAGACAATCAACGGGTGAAGACGGGTCTCCGTGGTCTGCTCGCCGGACGAAGAATGCAGCGGACGGAACCGCTTGACGGCACCGCCGGCCACCAGACAGACACAGGCCAGGAAACCCATGATCATCATCAGCATGCCGGGCTGGGCGGAACCCGCCACCACGCCATCAGCATCGACTGAGATGGCAATACGGCTTGAAGACATGGCCAGCACACCGCCGCAGACGATGACCACCCACATCAGTCGTGATGTTCTCAGTGCAAAAGGCAACATCAACGAGGCAACCGCCAGGATGGTAATCGCTATGAAGACCACAGCCATTGCAATATCGACGGCCTGTCCGGACAAAGGATTCCAGCCCAACGCCCGTTGAGCCGATTCAAGCAGGCTCAATGAGGCCGGCGATCCGTTCTGCGCCGAGGAAGGCAACATGATATCGCCGAACAGCTGACGCCAAAATCCTTCGTCTGCGTATCGGATGGAGTTGAGAATGGTGGGGGCCACGGCAAAAGCTGCAGGCACGGGAATCAGCAATAATGCGGCGCGCTTGCGCTGCACGAACAGCAGGAAAATAAGGAATACCACAATCAACGCCAGCAGCAGTTGCGGCTCAGCGGCCACCACGGGAACAAAGCACAACGCGGAGATGGCCGCGGCTTGTACGGACGGGTGAGGCCTCAACGGATCCTCGGTGTGGTACATGCCCACTGCACGGAACACGAATGCAAAAGCGGCAGGCAAAAACACCAGAACGGTGAGCATGGGAAGATTCGCCTGTGCATACCAGCCAAACATCATGCCGGTTGAGGCCCATAGCAATCCGCCCAGCACACGGACGACATCCGAACGCGTAAAGATACCCGCCAGTGCCCAGAATGACAAGGCGCTCAACGGCGCAGCGGCAAACAAGATCAGTCCCAAGGCGGCAGGAACATGACCAGCAGTGACGATGGACGCGACCATCAATACCAACAGCCACGGCGTGGGGGGTGCGGGAAGGCCAACGCCGGATCCAAACACCCACGGCGTAGTGGCGGACTGCACCAATTGCTCGAAACTTGCGCCCGTGGGCAACAACGCATTGGAATACAACGATCCGTCAGAGAACAGCGAACGGAACACCGGCCAATACAGCAGCATCACCGCTACAAAGCACACCACGGCCAATCCCAAGGCCCCCGCCCAGCGGCGCATCAGACGAATCCTGAGATGGGCACGTTCCAGAGGCTCAGCAATACCAGCCCCTTCTGGGCCATGAACGCGTCACGACGGTCATGGAATTGCTTGATTTGCTGGCGATCGGCAGTCAGCACCTGCAATGAGGACATGGACACTTTGGATTGCCGAGTCACCAGACTGCGCGATCGCATGGCACCGGCGATGGAGGTCAACGCCAACCACGGCAGACACAGCTGCACCCATGCCTCATATGGCTTTTTGCGGAACAACATCGCGATGGCCATGCCGAAACTACGCAATAAACGCCACAGCCATACCACCATCCATGCCGAGCGTGCAATGTCGGTGTACAGATACCGCTGCTGCGAACGAGCCACCGTCATGGCCGGATTGATGGCACTCTCCTCATTCAACGGTTCGCCGCCACGGGTACGGATGCCCTCATAGCGTGCGCGACGATGCGAGATTTCCGCCTGCGGCACAATAACCACGCGCCTGCCGCTTAAGCAGACACGGCGGCAGAAGTCAACCGATTCACTGTAGGTAGTGAACCAATGATTAATGCCCTTCAGTCGTCTGAGTTGCGATAACGGAACCAATGCTCCCGCAAGGGAAACCGCGAAAACATCCTGCCGACCATCATATTGCTCTTGATCGGGCTCACCGTCGACCACGAGGGAGTGCACGGCATGATTGCCGGCGTACATACCAACATCATGCAATTGGGTGCCTCCCCAATCGCACTGTTTGCATCCTAGGATGCCGGCTCCGGAAGCATTGCGCCACGCCTCGAGCAATCGCTCCAGGCACCAGTTATCCGAAGGACGGGAATCATCATGCAGCATCCACACCGCACGCGTGGAAGAATCAAGATCGGCGGCGGCGAGCGCCTTGGATACGGCATCACCAAATGAACGCGCCCCCTTGGCACGCACCACTTGCACGCTCACCTGCTTTGCCTGCGGCACCTCCATTGCGGGACCTGCAGGTGAGTGGATCACCTCAAATGAAGTTTGCACCGATCGCGTTGTGAGCCCAGTGGCATCGGCTATGACGATAACGCCCGGCAATACGCTTTGCGTGAGCAGCGAGCGAAGCGTGGCATTGAGAAAACGCATATCCGCTTCAACGGTGACTACCGCCACTATGCCGGCATCCACATCCTGCCGGTGCGTGTATGGCCTTGCCGATATGGCATCGACCACAGCTTCATGGATATCGCTATTCGCTGTCGGATTCATAAACTCCCAGTGTACGCACTGACCTTGAAGTGGCCGTGCATATAGCTATGCCTGTTCCCTGTGGTCCTTCTTATACCGGCGGCGTTCACGCTCGCTCATACCGCCCCAGATACCAAAACGCTCGTCATGGTCAATAGCCCATTTCAGGCATTGCTCGCGGACTTCGCATTTGGCGCATACACGCTTGGCGTCGCGTGTCGAACCACCTTTTTCCGGAAAGAACGCTTCGGGATCGGTCTGTGCGCACAATGCTTTGTGCTGCCAAGACACATCACCATCGGGCTTGAACAGTCCCCACAACTCATTCAAAGGCTCTTCGGCAGAATCGTCAATCGCACCCCACATGCGACCCTCCTTGCCTATGAGTTGTACTTGTACCCACAAATTACACACATGTGACTTGGAATTTGTCAAATCAAGTCTCGTGTCATTACAGTTTTTTCCGCCTCAATGTGCTATATGCCGTCCACCGAGCACTGCACTCCATAACCAATTGAGATGAATATTGTGCCGTTCCTGCACAGGAACAGCGCTCCCTAGGTATGGCACGGCACAGCATGTGCAAAAGTGTCATTCAGTAAATTGAGCAGTTTTGGGAGGATTGCATGACGCAGGAATCAGGTGGGGCAGATCCGCAGATCAATCCGCCGAGTTTTATTCCTTCGGCAGGCCGACGTTCACGAGCATCGTCACAGACACCACGTACCATCACTCCCTCATCATCGTCGCGAACACCCAGAGCCGCCGGCGGAAACGATAACGGCATACCGCCCAGCTTCTCCCCCAATGTGGACCGATCCGCTCGCAGAAGCACCTCGGCCTCCTCCCAGCCGCAAAGCATTCCACCGACGCAGGCACGCCGCTCGTCCGGCTCATCTCGCAATGCCAGCACGCCGGCATCATCCGTCATTCGCTCCGCCACCCCCTCCAGAACGCCCGTGGTAGCTATGACGTCCGGGCACAACAGTGCCATAGCGATACGCGGCCGTGGTCATAAAGTCCGCAATGGCGTCATCGGCGCAGTCATATTGCTTATCGCAGCACTGGTGCTCGCCGTGTTCGGCGCCTGGGGCTGGGTGGACGGCAAGCTCAACAAAGCGGATTGGCTGACCACCGCAGCCGACACGCCGGCTTCCACTTGGCTTATTCTCGGTTCCGATGAGCGTGACGGTTCCACTAACTTTGGTGGCGTAGACGATATCAGCGGATACCGAACCGACACGATTCTGGTGCTGACCAAGCCTAAATCCGGCCCCAGTTCACTGATTTCCATTCCGCGCGACTCCTTGATGAACGTGGACGACCAATACATGAAGATCAATGCCGTGGCTCAGCTGGTCGGCAAAAAGGCCTTGGTCGGCGAGATAGAGCAGTTGACCGGACAGAAAATCGATCATGTGGCACAGGTCAAGTTCGGAGGCTTGCAGAAGGTCGTAGACGCTTTGGGCGGCGTGGAATTGTGTTACGACCAGGACGTACAGGATGCTTATTCCGGCCTGAACTGGACAGCTGGATGCCATAACGCGGACGGTTCGACTGCATTGTCGTTCTCTCGTATGCGTTATGCCGATGCCACCGGCGATTTTGGCCGCAATGCCCGCCAGCGTCAGGTCATTTCCGCCATTGTCAAGAAGGCCTCCAGCAAGGAGACGTTGACCAATCCCAAGACGGTGACGACCATGGCTGAAGCCGGCTTGAGTGCGCTTACCGTCGATGGGAAAACCACGCCGCTAACCTTGGTGAATATGGCGTTGGCGTTCAAAGACTCCACAGGAAGCAAGGGCATATCCGGCAGCGTGTACTGGTCCAATCCCGATTATTACATGGATGCGTCGGCTCCTCCGTACTGCTTGACGATGCCAAGAACACCGAACTGTTCAGCCAGCTGGCTGCGGGCACCCACGCCGCAGGAACCGTAGGTACACTCGCCGAAAGCTGATAATTCAGCCAATCAGCTTGCCGCGACGCACGCCCGGCAAGCTGGAACCACATATCCCGTTATCGCTTGCGCTACGCGCATCCTTCATTCACGCTGAAAGCATGACTCGTGAACGGCAACGCACAATACGATTTCATCGTTCATTACCGGCCCCTGCAAGAAAGGGTGCCACAACCGCTCCGCGCGGCGCACACTCCCGCGTGATGGTGCTCGTTGCGGCCGCCCCGATAGTGCACAGATCATGATGCTGGCAATGATGGCGTTGCACGGGCAATGGATGTTTGCCCTAGTCATGGTTCCCGGCATCGTCGGTGGCCTTGCATCGATGCTCGTCACATTGCCGCTGCCATATGTCGAACCGTCCCAAAGCCCTGTCGAGTCCACTGAGACACACCACGCTCCCCGAGGCCCCTCCCCTGACGCTGCCGACATGTTCTGCGCTTCCGATGCGCCCTCCATCGAATCCCTGCTGACGTTCGACCGCCTTGGCTGGCGAACCATAGTCCGCAACTGGCTTGAGCCTTCCGATTACGATGTGCCGCTTGGCGTCACCGCGTCCGGCCCGTTCATGCTCAACCTGCACAGGCAGGGCCCTCATGCTCTGGTGGCCGGCACCACCGGCTCCGGCAAATCGGTACTGCTGCAAAGCTGGTGCTTAGCTTTGGCGGCCATGAATGGTCCGGATCAGCTTAATTTCGTTTTTCTTGATTTCAAAGGCGGTGCCGCTTTCCGCAAACTCGAGCAACTGCCCCACACCATCGGAAGCGTCTGCGATCTCGATCTAGCCCATGCCGTACGGGCGCTCAAGGCCTTGGAAGCCGAACTGACCCGCCGTGAAAAGCTGTCTGCCGACCTGCATGTATCCGATATTGATGACATGCGCGACGCACCGCCTCGACTTGTCGTGGTCATCGACGAATTCCATGCGCTGAAAGACCAGCTGCCGGATTACATGCCGCGCTTGGTGCGTATCGCCTCGCTTGGCCGCTCCCTGGGCATGCATCTAATCGCCTGCACGCAGAATCCGCTTGGTCAGGTCAGCACCGATATGAAAGCGAATATGGCCATTAGCATCTGTCTGCGCGTGCGAGACGGATTACAATCCACCGAGCTGCTGGGCGATTCCAAAGCTGCGACCATAAGTCCCGCACTACCGGGTGCCGCCTACTGCAATGACGGCGAACACGTGACGGCATTCAGATGCGCGCCAGCCGACAATATCGATGTATATTGCCGGCAAATCGCGTTCGCTGCCCAATTCGTGGGGACACGTTCGCGACCGTCACTGTTCACCTCTCCCCTGCCACGGAGTGTCCAAGACCATCCGGTATCCGGGCAGGCGGATCATATTCGGTTTGGCCTATCGGATAACGGCATCACACTCACCGATGCGGTTGTGCCCCTTGACTGCGGCAATATCGCCATCATCGGACCTCAGGGACGGGGCAAAACCACGCTGCTCGAAGTCATTGCCCGCCAGGTAAGTGCCATGGACGGCCTGATGCTGCATATCAGCGGTCTATACAGGGCCAACGACTCACGACGACCGAGCATCGTCCCCGGCTCAGTGCCGCATCAACGCGCATCGCACCGGCACCACCACGTTTGATATGGCTGGTTGACGACGCCGACGACCTGCTGGATCCGCTCTGCTGCGATACGCAGGCCGTACGGTTCAGGCAAGCCCTTGCCGATTCGTCCATTATCGTGGTATTCGCGGTGCGCTCACCCCGCCACATACGGGTCCCGGACCATTGCAGCACACGCATTGTGTTCCCCTGCGGAGATCGAACGGCAGATTTGGTAGCGGGCATACCATCATCACTGGTGAACACGATGAGTCAGGAGGATTTGGACACGCCTGGCCGCGCGGTTCTGATTGCGGGTGCCTCGGCATGCCTTGTGCAGTGCGCGTCATAAAATCTCCGCTTTTTTCTGGGCAAAACCTCTTGAAAAACGCACCGGTTCGTGGTTACCTTGTACAGGACTTAAGGAAAATCACATCAGCCACAGGGCTTTTAAGGGAGGCAAGCAATGAGCAACGCTTTTGATTGGCGAGCCAAGGCCGCATGTCGTGACAAGGATCCGGAACTGTTCTTCCCGGTGGGCAACACCGGTGCCGCATACAATCAGATTGAAGAGGCCAAGGCCGTATGCCGTACCTGCAAGGTGATTGATGCATGCCTCAAGTGCGCATTGGACACCAATCAGGATTATGGCGTCTGGGGCGGCCTGAGCGAAGACGAGCGCCGCGCTCTGAAGCGCCGCGCCATGCGCGCCCGCCGTTCGCAGGCTATGCAGATGCAGATCTGATATTTTTGCTTGTTTATGCAAAACCCTCCCGTTTGGGAGGGTTTTTGCGTTAGGGCTATTACTCGTCCTGTGCGGCACGCAGCTTCATATCCAGCACCACACGGGTACCGCCTTCGCGGCGAGACTCCCAGTTCACGGAACCACCGAAGTCGTTGGTCACGAAGGTGTTGATGATCTGCGTACCCAAGCCGGAACCGGAGGAACGTGCCATGCCGCCCTGCTCTTCAGAGCCGAGGCCGGAACCGTCGTCCTCGACCACCACATTGAGGTTCGGACCGGAACGTCCCACGGAAATCGTGATATGTCCCTCCTTGCGCCCCTCGAATCCATGCTCCACGGAATTGGTGATGAGCTCGGTAAGCACCAGAGACAACGGCGTGGCGTCTTGGGCGGGCATCATGCCGAATTTGCCCATGTAATTGATTTCGATGTGCTGATCCTTCATGGTTGCCAGATCCACAGCCATGCGCAGCAGGTTGGCGATCACCTTGTCAAAGTCCACCACTTCATCGGCTGTCTGGCTCAGCCCCTCGTGCACCATGGCGATGGTCTGCACACGGCGCTGAGCTCCTGCAGTTCCTTCTTGACCTCGTCGGACTTGGTTTTGCGCGCCTGCAACCTGAGTAGCGCGGAAACCGCCTGAAGATTGTTCTTGACACGATGGTGAATCTCGGAAATCGTGGCGTTCTTGGTCTGCAGTTCCTGTTCGCGACGGCGCAGCTCGGTAACGTCACGGCATAGGATAATCGCACCGACACGGCCGTTATTGTCGTACAGCGGCAGCGATCTCATGGAGACGGCGGAACGGTTGGCGTTGAGCTCGGAGTCAACGGCCGCCTTGCCTGCCAGCACCAGCGGCAAAGTATCCGGCACCGGATCGTTCTCCTTGAGTAGCTGGGTGCCCAGCTCGCTCAGGTATTGGCCGGGCATGGTATTGAGCAGGCCGAGACGGCGGAAACAGCTGATGGCGTTGGGAGCGGCATACCGCACCACGCCGTCCACGGTGAGGATGATGAAGCCGTCCGCCACGCGCGCGATATGACGCTGGCTCATCACCGAATCCTTGTAAGGGAATTGACCGCGCGGAATCATCTCATACAGTTGCTTTCCGGCATTGATGCTTTCGGATTCGTAGCGACCATTGGATTCACGCGTGGCCATGTTCGTCTCACGCACCACCAAGCCAAGCGTCTTGCCATTGTGCCGCACCGGAGCGTATACATTGCACACCGTGGCCTTGCCTACGGTACGCAGCACAGTGGAACGGAACACCACGCTGGATTGCATGGCGGCGTCCAGCTCACCGGTCATATCATCGGGCATGGTGTCTCCCACCACATCATCACCGCGTAGGGTCATCACGGTGGAGGGGCGGCACTGTTCCGCAACCACGTACTTGCCGTCGCCGTTCTGCACGAGCAACAGCAGATCAGCGAAGCTCAGATCGGCGATGACCTGCCAGTCGGCAACGAGATGGTGCAGCCATTCGCGGTCGTCGTCGTCGAAATCGGGGCGCGTTGCGAGAATATGTGAAAAATCAGCCATGTGTCCATCATACGCAGATAGGTTCCACTTATCGCCGAATTACGTGATGTGATCTGATGATAAATTACAGGTGAGTCGGTATTGACAATCCAGTAGGTTACGCTAACGTAAGTTACGGAAACGTAAGGAATGACCGTCAGCTCGCGCGGAACGAGGAATCATATGGCATCAGCAACCGACGACAAGATGGCAACGACCCAGCAGACCAATTCCGAGGCCGTCAACGAACCGTCTGACTCGTATGTCGAGACGAAGCGTCAGGCCGTCATAGAGGCACGCGAACAGGCGCTGCAGGCCAAAGCGGAAGCAGTACGCGTCAAGGCGCAGTTCAGGCCGAAGCCATTCGAGCCAAAGCCGAAGAGAAGGCCAGCCGCACGCTGGCCAAGGCAGAGAACCGGCACTGAAAATCGAGGGCATCGCCCCTGCGGAAGTGGAGCGCAAGATTCGTCTCGATGTTCACGGTCGTCCGAAGCCCGCTATGCGCGGCTGGATTCATGCGGTGGCCGCTCCCCTGTCTTTGGCCGCAGGCATCGTACTGATCTGCCTGGCACACGGGGCCAGTCTGAAATGGGCATGCGCCGTATTCATGACATCATCGTTGGTGCTGTTCACCAATTCAGCCTGCTACCATCTGGGTGATTGGAGCCCCCGCGTCACCGATGTGCTGCGCCGCATCGACCATGTGAATATCTTTCTGCTCATCGCCGGCACATACACGCCGGTTTCATTCGCGCTGGAACCATTCTGGCGCAATATCATCATTATTTCGATGTGGGCATGCACGGTCATAGCCATCATCATCCACGTGATTTGGATCAATGCGCCGCGATGGCTATATACGATGGTGTACATCATCTTCGGCATTTATGGTCTGGCCTATATGGTGATGTTCTGGAATTCGCCGTATGCGGGCCCCGCCGTGGTGGTGCTGTTGTGCTCGGGCGGTGCCTGCTATATCCTCGGCGCCATCGTCTACGCGCTGCGCAAGCCGGATCCCTGGCCGCGCGTATTCGGATTCCATGAAATCTTCCACTGCGGCACCGTAGCCGGCTATGCCTGCCACATGGTGGCGATCTATATGGTAATCGTGGCACTGTGGCATTAATCGCAACGCGCGAGAGCCGATAGAGCAAGAGCCTGAAACCTCAATACGAGGTTTCAGGCTCTTGCTCTATGCGCTTCTACCTACTTAGGCCAGCGGCTTGGCGGCCTTGACGGTCACGGACAGCTCACGGCCGTTCGGTGCGGTGTAGGAGACGGTGTCGCCCACCTTGGCCCCCTCGATGGCCTTGCCGATCGGGGAATCCGGGGTCATGATCTCGTAGTCGGTGCCGGCCACGATGTCACGGCTGCCGAGCACGTAGGTCATCTCGTTGCCGTTGAGCTCGATGGTCACCACGGAACCGTTGCCCACGGTACCCTCAGGAGCGTTTTCGATAATCTTGGAGTCGCGCAGCTTGACGGTGAGCTCGGTGATACGGCCTTCGTTCTTGCTCTGCGCCTCGCGGGCGGCCTGATAACCGCCATTCTCGGACAGATCCCCCTCGGCACGAGCCACGGCAATCTTGTGAGCGATTTCCTCACGCAGCTCGCCCTCACGATGGGCCAGCTCTTCCTTCATCTTGTTATATGCTTCCTGCGTCAGCAGGTAGACCTTGTCCTCAGCCATATCGTCCTCCTGAACCGTTTGATGCTGAATGAAGATACGTTATCTATAACAAAAACGCCGGCTGCGACCCCGGCGTTCGTCACATGCTGAACAGGCGTCAGCGGGTGGAAATGATGTCGATGACGAATACCAGCGTGTCCTCGCCGCCGATGCCGGCCTGCGGAACGCCGCGGGAACCGTATCCGTATTCCGGTGGGATGGACACCACGAGACGGGAACCCACATTGTGGCCCGGCACGGTCTGGTCCCAACCCTTGATGACCTGACCCACGCCGATGCCGAAGCTGGCAGGCTGGTGGCGGTCGAAGCTGGAGTCGAACGGGGTGTCCTTGCCCCACACCACGCGTGGTAGTTCACGGTCACGGTGTCGCCGCGACGAACCATCGGGCCGTCGCCCTCAGCCAACTCAACGGCCTTGAGACCCTTCGGGGCCTCGGGCGCCGGAAACTCGATAACGGGCGTGGTGCCGAATTCGGCATTCACCTTGGGCATCTGATCTGCATGAGTCCTCCTTCACAGACACAATGCGCCCTACAATAGCACTATTGGCAAACCTGCGGAAGTCAGCATTCAACGACGTTGACGGCAAGACCGCCTTTGGACGTCTCCTTGTATTTGGCCATCATGTCCTCGCCGGTCTGCTTCATCGTGGCTATGGCCTGATCCAAGGTCACGATATGCGAGCCATCGCCGAGCATGGCCATACGTACCGCATTGATGGCGGTGTTGGCGGCCATCGCATTGCGTTCGATGCAGGGAATCTGCACCAAACCACCCACCGGATCGCAGGTGAGTCCCAGATTATGCTCGATGCCGATCTCCGCTGCGTTCTCCACCTGTTCGGGTGTGCCGCCCATAACAGCGGCAAGACCTGCAGCGGCCATCGAGCAGGCCGAGCCGACCTCGCCCTGGCATCCGACTTCAGCACCGGAAATCGAGCATTACGTTTGAACAGGTAACCGATGGCTCCGGCGGTCAGCAGGAACGTGGCCACACCCTGATCATCGGCATCGTCCACGAAGTGCCAATAATAGTGGAGCACGGCGGGGATGATGCCTGCCGCGCCGTTGGTCGGCGCAGTGACGATACGGCCTCCCCCGGCGTTCTCCTCGGAAACAGCCAGAGCAAATAGATCCACCCATGCGGCATCCGAGGATTCCAGCACGGCATCCTTACGACGGCTGTTGCGGCGAAGCACATCGGAGTTGAAAGCAAGACGCTGATACATCTTGGGCGCGCGCGGGGTACGTCAAGTCCGCCGGGCAGCACCGTCTCCTTGGATGTGCAGCCGTGGCTTACGCAGTCGCGCATCACCTGCCATATGCCATCTAGCTCGGCCTTGACAGCCTCTTCCGGGCGGAGCGCGGTTTCATTGGCCCATACGATATCGGCAATGCTCATATCGTGACGCCGGCATAGTGCCACCAATTCCGTACAGGAATGGAACGGATACGGCACCTCGGTTACGGGTTCCACAGCGGACTCGTCTTCATCGGCGAAGGACGTGCCGGCCGGAGGACGGTCATGGATGCCGATCATGGAATCATCGGGCGCACCCTGACGGATGAAACCGCCGCCGATGGAATACCAGACTTGTTCGTCGACCAAGTTGGCGTCATCATCGAATGCCTGGAATCGCATGCCGTTGGGATGGGCGGCCATGCGCTTCCACTGCTCGAAAATCACGTCATGGTCATAATCGAAATGAATACGCTTGGCCCCGGCGAGATTCAAGGTGTTATCCAGCGCGCAGGTCTCGCGAATATGCAGCATATGATCGGTATCCACTGTGGCCGGTACATTGCCTTCGAGTCCGGCCATAACGGCGCGATCGGTACCGTGGCCGAGCCCAGTCAAGGCCAACGAACCGTACAGCGTGGTTTTGACGCGCGTAACACGATCCAGCACATGCCGCTGCTGCAACGAGGAAGAGAACGCGTATGCTGCCGCCATAGGCCCCACGGTATGCGAGGAAGAGGGACCCACGCCGATGGTGAACATGTCAAGCACGCTGAACAATAGCTCTCCTTCTCCTGAACAAGCGTCGCCGTATAGCCATTAACGACATATACCAGCATACGTCCGTGCCGCGAAGGAGACACGGCGCTTCGGCTCTGTGCCGGTTTCAGTGCGGCACGGCCGAAAATGCTTTAGTGGGACAATGCCGAGAACATCATCACCAGCACGATGATGCCGATGATGGCGAGCGCGATCTGCACCATCATGAGTCCAACGGTCAAACCCTTTTTAGTGGCGATTTTCGGCGCATACGCCTGCGCCAGCAGGAACGCGATGAATCCGAACACCGCATAGTTGACGGTCAGGGCAATGACATCGCCATTAGCCAATACCACGCCGTTCAACGGCTGGTTGAGCGAGTTCATCATGGCGCTCATGACGAACATGCCCCAGATGCCATAGCCGAGCAGTCCCACGACGCCATAGGCCCACGGCTTAAAGGCGTCCTTCATGCGCATGGTCAGCGCTTCGGAGCACCATAGCAAAGCGAATCCGACGACGTAGGAAAAAGCCACGGCGATCAGCACCATGACGGTCATCCACGGCAGCAAAGCCACCACATTGCCGATCATGGACAGGTAGAAGCCGGAACAGGCGATGGCGCCGATGGTCAGCGCGGTGCCTGCGATGACGGCCTGGGCGAGCATGGTGGGCAAGGCGCCCTCATCGACCCGTTCGACGTCGGTCCAGCGTGAAGCCATGTGCGTTCCCTCATTTCATCAGATTCATCGTCACAACATCACACAGACTAACGGCTGTTTGTTTCGGGAAGGCGACCGATACGAAAAACCCCACGGCAAACGATGCTGATCACGGGGAGTGAGGGTGCCTCCAACGGGACTCGAACCCGTAAGCCGAAGCGGTCGATTTTAAGTCGACTGCGTATACCAATTTCGCCATGGAGGCCTGCCGGATTTTCACCGGCTTAGTTATTGTACGCTACCGAGCGAGAAGACGGCGCCATAATCGAGCACAATGCCATCCAGCAGACCATGTTCGCTCGCGACGAACGAGTCGATGGCCTCGCCGTGATCGGCTTGGGCCGCCTCGCTCACTTTGGCGAGCACGCGGCTCCAGACCACAGCGCCGCCACCGACCACATCGATACGGCCCGGATGAATGGTCTTGTATGCGCTGCGTTCGGCTCGGGTCATGCGCAGGAATCGGTCATCCACTGCGTACGCATCTTCAAGGCTCAGTCGATGGCCATCGACCACGGTGTGATCGTATTCCTTCAATCCCATGGCCAGGGCGGTCATGGTGGTCACCGTACCAGACACGCCGATGATGGTACGTGCCTTGCCAGCGTCCACAGTACGAAACGCCTCATCGATATGCTCGTCGATATCGGCTATCGCCTCATCAATCTCCGCTTGTGTGGGAGGATCGGTGACGAGATGGCGTTCGGTCATGCGCACGGATCCGATATTCATGGAAAATGCACCCTGCACCTGTGTGGTGGGGGCGTTCACGCCATCACCGCCGATCACCAGTTCAGTGGAGCCACCTCCCAAATCAACCACCAGATAGGGTGCCGGCAAATCATCTCGGTTGACTACGGAAGTGGCACCCAAGAAGCTGAGATCGGCTTCTTCGGTACCGGGAATGACTTCAGGACGGACACCAAGGATGCTCTCGATGCCATCCTCAAATTCCTCACGATTCTCGGCATCGCGCGTGGCAGAGGTGGCCACGAATCGCAGGCCGTCGACCGGATGCTCGGCGAGTACGCCGGCGAACTCACGGGCGGCTTCATACGCGCGTTCCAATGCTTCGTCGGCAAAACGATGGGTTTTGTCCACGTCCTGACCGAGTCGAATCACCCGCAGGATGCGGGGTACGACTTCATGCATGCCTTCGTCGTCCACGCGCGCGACTTTCAATCGGATGGAGTTCGTGCCGCAATCAATACCGGCAACGGTTACGGATTCCTTGCTCATTGCTTTCCTCTTCTTCTTGCGCGGACAATGGCACACGTGCCATACGCGGAATCGTTGCTCAGTCCTCCAGCGAGCAGCGACAGAGGGCGGGGTCGAACTCATCCTTGATTCGTTCGAGTACCATGTCTCCGATTGGATTGGCTCCCAGCCCCATGACCAGCGATTGGGCCAGTAGCGCATGCAGGCATTTGACACGTACAGGCATACCGCCGGCCGAGGTCCCCTCAATGTGCTCCTCGCTGTCGCCCAAACGGGTTGCCAGTTCATGCGGAAGGCCAGATACAGTTCGTGTGCCTGCCTATAGGCGGCCTGCAGTTCCTCGTCGGCGCCCAGCATGTCGTTGTATTGCTGCATGATGCCGGCCGCTTCCACGTGGGAGGCGGCCTTGACCGCCTCAGGCCCCGTCAGGTAGCAGGTGGTGGGGAATGGTATGCCGCCGGGCAGCACGGGCCGGGTGATGACGGCGAGCGGACGCCCGCATACGCATCGGGCACCCACAGCAACCATGCCGCGCGGATAGCGTCCAAGCTGGCGTTGCACCACATCGATGTCATGGTCGGTCGCGGGTTCGGCAAGAATCGCGTCAACGAGAGCCTTGGCCTTGGCGTCGATATCGATGGTCACTGCTGGGTTCCCTCCCCTGTGTTGGTCTGATTGCTGTCTTGCGTGTTGTTCTGTTCATCCTGCGTATTGCCGGAATCAGAGCCGCCCGAGCTGTCATCTTTTGATTGAGACACAGGCTCGTCGGCTTTCTTGAACGAGTAGGCGAGCTCGCTGTACCATGGCAGCACTTTCTTGTTGGATTCCGAGGACGAGGACGAATCAGACTCGGAATCCTCGCTACCGGTCACGGCTTCCGGATGAAGCACATGAACTGCGGTCTCCCCGGGAAACACAAAGCCGAGACGCTCACGAGCTTGGGCGGTGACGTAGGCTTTGTCATCCCAACGTTTGATATCGTTTTCCAATTCCTGTTTTTTGGCCACCAACGAGGCTTCCTCTCGTTTGAGGCCATTGAGTTCGGCAAGGTTCAGCGCATAGGTGTGAAACGTGGAAACCAATTGAATGGTGCCAAGAGCCACGATAAACAGGGAAACGAAAAATGCGATTGGTCCCGCACTGTTTTTCTTTCTGGCCGTTGCTTTGCCGGGTTTACCGACTTTGCCAGATTTACCGGACTTGCCGGTGCGGAACGACTTGCTCATGACACACGAAAATACCCGTCGCATTCGACTTGACTGAATGATCGACGGGCATCAAGCTTGCGCTGAATATCACGCCTTTACGGGCGTTTCAATTCACTTGGCCAGGTACTTCTTGCAGGCTTGAAAGCGCTGTAGCCGGCGTACTGAGCGGTGGAGCCGAGCTCCTCCTCGATCTCGAGCAGGCGGTTGTACTTGGCAACGCGCTCGCCACGGGCCGGGGCACCGGTCTTGATCTGGCGGGTGTTCTTAGCGACAGCCAGGTCGGAGATGGTGGTGTCCGGGGTCTCGCCGGAGCGGTGGGAAACCATGGAGGTGTAGCCGTTGGCGGTGGCCAGCTCGATGGCGTCGAGGGTCTCGGTGACGGAACCGATCTGGTTCAGCTTGACCAGCAGGGAGTTGGCGGCGCCGAGGTCGATGGCCTTCTGCAGACGAGCCGGGTTGGTGACCAGCAGGTCGTCGCCGACGAACTGCAGACGATCGCCGAGGCGAGCGGTAATGGCAGCCCAGTCTTCCCAGCCTTCCTCGTTGAACGGGTCCTCGATGGAGACGATCGGGTACTCGTTGATGAGGTTCTCGTAGTAGTCGAGCATGTAGGCGGAGTCGCGCTCTTCACCGTCGAAGCGGTACTTGCCGGTCTCCTTGTTGTAGAACTCGGAGGAGGCGACATCCAGGCAGATGCCGATCTGCTTGCCGGGCTCGTAGCCGGCAGCGGAGATGGCGTCCATAATGTACTTGAGGGAGTCCTCGTTGGACTTCATCTTCGGGGCGAAGCGCCCTCGTCGCCGAGGCCGGTGTTCAGGCCTTCCTTCTTCAGGACGTTCTTCAGGGTGTGGTAGACCTCAACGCCGGCACGCAGAGCCTCGGAGTAGGTGTCGAAGCCGTACGGGGAAATCATGTACTCCTGAATGTCGGTGGCGAAGTCAGCGTGAGCGCCACCGTTCATGATGTTCATGTTCGGAACCGGCAGGATGTGGCCGTTGGTGCCGCCGATGTAGCGGTACAGCGGCAGGCCTGCGGACTCAGCGGAGGCGTACAGAGCGGCCAGGGAAACGCCGAGGATGGCGTTGGCGCCCAGCTTGCCCTTGTTCGGGGTGCCGTCGAGCTCGATCATCAGGTCGTCGAGGGCGCGCTGATCAGCGGCATCCATGCCGATGATCTTCGGAGCGATGACCTCGTTCACGGCCTTGACCGCGTTGAGAACACCCTTGCCGCCGTAGACGGACTTGTCGCCATCGCGACGCTCCCAAGCCTCGGCCTCACCGGTGGAAGCACCAGAGGGAACCAGACCCTTGCCCTGAGCACCGTCTTCGGTCTCCAGGTAGACCTCAACGGTCGGGTTGCCACGAGAATCCAGAATCTGACGTGCGTACACGCTTTCAATTGCTGCCACAACTACTCCTTAAAACGGTTGTGTATCTTGAATGACATTCATAAGAGTAGTGCGATTTGTGGACGTTGTGAACAACACGCCCAAAATTTGATGTGAGCGCTCACAATGTCGGTGTGCCGCGTGATTGCAGTCAACTTTGGAGGAAAACGCTTAGGCGCTGATTACATCATTGAGATAGTCGATTTCGCTATCGGACAATTCAAGAGTGACCGCTTTGAACGAGTCCTGAATCTCCTGTGGGTTTCTAGCGGAGGGAATCGTAAACAGATTGCCATATTGTGCAAGCTCCCAAGCAAGTGTGACACGCTGGTAGGAGCAGCCGTGATTGTCGGCGACTTCCTTGAATCGGTCGAACAGATGCTCATTGAAGGGATCGAGGAAGCCACCAAGCGGCGACCAGCAGACGAAAGCCAGTCCAAGCTGTTCGCAGGTTTCCATCGTGTGGTCGGGATCGCGGTGGACCGGCGAGAACTGGTTTTGGACGGCGACCAGCCTGTCTCCCAGAATGGTATGGGCAATTTCGATGTCCTTGTTGTCGATGCGCGAGATGCCGACCGCTCTGGCCACGCCTCATCCACGAGCTGCTTGAGCGCACCCATCTGGTCCTCGTAGGGCACCTGCGGATCGTTGCAATGCGAGTACAGCAGATCGAGCGTTTCTACACCGAGGCGCCGTGCGGATTCCTTGGCGTTGGCAATCATGGTTTCAGGGCGGGCATCGGCCTGCCAGCTATAGTTTCCATGGTTGTCGAGCGTGCGCAACCAGCCGGTTTTAGTGGCCACAAGCACCTCGTCCTTCGGGCCGTGCCACGAGTTCAACGCGTCACGAACCAAGTATTCGCCATATCCCATGTCCTCCGGCTCGCCGTTCCTGGCTTGCTGGCAGGTAATAGGACCACGCCGTGTCAAGGTAACGGACCCCGGCATCCAGCGCGGCATGGATGGTCTCGATCGCCTGATTACGATTGGTCGGCCGCCCCTCGATGGCGAGCGCCATCGTGCCCATGCCGAGTCGAGGAATTTCGTAGCCGGCAAGTGTTGCCGTGTGTTGGTTTTTCATCGTTGTGGCCTCCATGCCAAGTCATCGAGGAGCTGATTGGTCCAAAGAACTACTTGATCGGAACTCATGGGACCTTGGCCCAGGGAGCCGGTGAACGGGGTGGGGACGATGAGCTGGTGAGTGACCGGGCGGTATTGGGTGCCCTTGTAGATTCTCGTCATGCGCATCTGAATGGATTCGGGCGGGTCAATGCGTCCGATACGCACGCGGTTGGATTGCGCCAGAATCTCCGAAACGCCGAGCTTGCGCGCCTTGAACTTCAAGCGAGCCACGTCGAAGAGGGTTTCGAATTCGACCGGAGGCTTGCCGTAACGGTCGGTGAGTTCTTCTTTCAAATCCTTGAGGTCGGCTTCATTGCGTGCGGAAGCGAGCTTGCGGTATGCCTCCAAACGCAGCTTGTCGGAATCGATGTAGTCAATCGGAATCGACGCCTCGATAGGCAGATCGATGGACACGGACACCGGCTCGACGTCCTCATCGGGTTCCTTGTATTTTTCAACGGCTTCGGAGACCATGCGCACATACAGGTCGAAGCCCACGCCCTCGATATGGCCGGACTGCTCGTCACCCAGCAGGTTGCCGGTGCCGCGCAGTTCCAGATCCTTCATGGCCACGTCGAAGCCGGAGCCGAGGGCCGTGTTCTGAGCGATGGTGGCGAGTCGGTCGTGCGACTGCTCGGTCATCGGCTTGGACGGGTCATACAGGAAGTAGGCGTAGGCGCGTTCGCGGCCACGGCCGACGCGGCCACGCAACTGGTGAAGCTGGCTCAGACCGAAACGGTCGGCATGGTCGACGATCAGCGTGTTCGCATTGGAGATATCGAGACCGGTTTCGATGATCGTGGTGCACACGAGCACGTCGATGTCGCGATGCCAGAAGTCGCGGATGATCTGGTCGAGCTGCTTCTCCCCCATCTTGCCGTGGGCGATGCCGACGCGCGCCTCAGGTACCAGCGCGTGAATCTTGTCAGCAATGGACGAGATGTCCTGCACGCGGTTGTGCACATAGAACACCTGGCCGCCGCGCAGCAGTTCTCGGCGCACGGCTGCGGTGACCTGCGCGTCCTCATAGGCACCCACATAGGTAAGCACCGGCAGACGGTCTTCTGGCGGTGTGGCGAGCGTGGACATCTCACGAATGCCGGTCACGGCCATTTCCAACGTACGCGGAATAGGCGTGGCGGACAGGGATAGCACGTCCACGTTGGTGCGCAGGGCTTTCAGCGTTTCCTTGTGTTCCACGCCGAAACGCTGCTCCTCGTCGATGATGACGAGTCCCAAATCCTTGAACTTGATTTTCGGGTTCAGCAGTTTGTGCGTACCGATGACCACGTCCACCGTGCCGTTTTCCAGGCCTTCGATGGTCGCGTTGATCTCCTTGGTGGTTTGGAAGCGGCTCATGGCGGCCACATTCACCGGGAATCCTTCAAAGCGGTCGGTGAAGGTTTCCTGATGCTGTTGAACGAGCAAAGTGGTGGGCACGAGCACCGCCACCTGCTTGCCGTCCTGTACGGCTTTGAATGCGGCACGTACGGCGATTTCGGTTTTGCCGAAGCCCACATCACCGCAGATAAGACGGTCCATGGGCACGGGCTTTTCCATGTCGGACTTGACTTCGTCAATAGTGGTGAGCTGGTCTGCGGTCTCCTGATAGGGGAAGGCGTCCTCCAGCTCCTTTTGCCATGGAGTGTCCGGGCTGAACGCAAAACCTTTGGCACGCTGACGGGCGGAGTAGAGCTTAATCAGGTCTTCGGCAATCTCGTGGACGTGCTTGCGGGCTTTGGCTTGGTGGCCGCCCAGTCGGAGCCGCCGAGTTTGTTGAGCTTGGGGACTTCGGCACCGATGTATTTGCTGACCTGATCAAGCTGATCGGTGGGATGAACAGCTTGTCCGCCGGTGCACCGCGCTTGGAAGGCGCGTATTCGATGACCAGGTATTCACGGGTGGTCTTGTTGGCGCCGGTGCCAATGGTGCGCTGGCGCATTTCCACGAATCGGCCGATGCCGTGCTGCTCATGCACCACGTAATCGCCTTTTTTGAGTTCCACCAAATCGATGGCCTTACGCCGACGCTTCGGCGTTTTGGCCACAGCAACCGCAGAGCTTCGACCGGTCAAGTCGCGTTCGGTGAGCAGGGCGATTTTGGCGGCCTTGCCCACGAATCCGTCAACGGCCTGGGAACGGATGGCATCGAACGTGGTGATGCCGGCGGTGTTGAGCGCACGCTTCAGACGGGCCAGGGTGCCGGCAGCAGCGGCGGTGATAGTGACATGGAACCCGGCTTCCAACAGACCGTCGATGCCCTGCGAAGCTTTAGACTCGTCTCCTCGGAATTCCGCTGGATTCTGCGCGTCGAGCTGCACATGGCCGGCCAGTGTGGTGTCCACACCGAAACTGGTGAGACGAACTACCGGATGCTCTGAATATTCAAGCGAACTGACGGTCTCCGCATAGTCAAGGAAACTGGCTTCGTCGAAGCTGATGGCGCGCCGGCGCCGTGGCCGGATGCGGCCACATGCCAGCTGGCGGCCAGGAACTCGTTGGCGGTTTTGGCCAGATCTTCAGCGGAACGGCGTAGTTTTTCAGGGTCGCTAAGCAGCACCACAGCATGCTTGGGCAGCATGGAGCCCACCGGTTCCAAGTGATCCACAAGCGCGGGCATCAGAGATTCCATACCTTCGACCGGAATGGCGTTGGCGATGGATTCGAGCATGTCTTCGGCGTTGGGAATCGAACCGATCAGGGCCTTGGCACGGGTGCGCACGGCATCGGTCAATTGCAGTTCGCGGCAAGCGGTGGCCCAGATGGTTTTGAGCCCCTCGCCATAGGTGCGCTGGTCGGAAGCGTGGAATTCCTTGATAGTGTCGATTTCGTCACCGAAGAATTCGATACGCACCGGGTGCGGCGCGGTGGGCGGAAATACGTCGAGAATGCCACCACGCACGGCGAACTCGCCGCGATCCATGACCAGTTCCACGCGCGTGTAGGCGTTTTCGATGAGTCGCTTGGCTGCCTCGTCAAGCGGCAGATCCTCCCCTACCGTGAATACGAGTGGTTCGACGTCGCCAAGGCCTTGGACCACCGGCTGAATCAGCGAGCGAATCGGCATGACAAGGATGCGAATCGGCCCGAACATCGGATTGGCGTCACTCGGGTGCTTCAGTCTGCGGAACACGGCCATACGGCTGGCCACGGTGTCCGCGCGCGGGCTCAGGCGCTCGTGAGGCAGTGTTTCCCACGCCTCGAGCTGGGCGATATCGTTCGGGTCGCCGTCATACCAGGAGCGCAGCGATCCCACGGTTTCCTCGGCTTCGCGGCCGGAAGCCACGACCAGCACGACCGGCTTGCCTGCCCCACCGTTCACGCCTTGGGCGATTGCGGCGGCCAATGCCGGACGCAATCCTTCGGGAACACCGGCCAAAATGGAATTGTCGACATCATCCGACACTTCGATGTCGCCAACCGCCAGTTGATGAAAAACCTTGTCCTGCTCGAGCTTGGACAGGACGCCCACGAGCGAGCCGTTAATCAGATCCGGATGGGCGTTGTGGCCTGTGTCAGCAGCCGTCTTCGCATCAACGGCCATTGAACTTCTCCTGGGTCTTGGCAAGACCGTGGAAGATGATTTCTTCGGCCGCATCGGCGCCGTCGGCCAGGAATTCGGGCAGTTGCTTGCGCTGATCTGGTCCAAAGCCGCCCAATACCCAGTTCACCGTGTTGTCATGCGCGTGCGCTCCGCGCTTGGAGTGGCCGACACCCATGCGTACGCGGGCGTATTTCGGTGTGCCGAGTGAACGATCGATGGATTTGATGCCGTTGTGACCGCCTGCGGAGCCACCCGCCTTGACCTTGATACGTCCGAATTCCAAGTCCATGTCGTCGTGAATCACCACGATGTGGTCGGGCTCGATCTGATAGTAGGCGCTGATGGAGGCCACGGCATTGCCCGAGTCGTTCATGTAGGTCAACGGCTTGGCCAGAAAGAACTTGATGGTGCGACCGTCAAGATTCATCGTGCTCTTACCGAGCATGGCAAGACCCTTGTGATCGGCGAAGTTCACGCTCCAGCGTTCGGCGAGCACGTCGGCTGTCATGAAGCCCATGTTGTGTCGCGTGTCCTCATATTTCTTGCCCGGGTTGCCCAGTCCCGCAATCAGCCAAAAATCCGATGCCATATCCGTTCCTCGTCTTGTCTCGCCAGCCTACAAACGCAACGATTGTACTTAGAGGTCGAGATACCAGTAGGACATATCACGCATGGTGCCGGTGGAGTCGGTGGCGGCGGCGGGCATGAGGCCGAACTGGGTGAAGCCGAATCGTCGCATGAGGCGATTGAGCCGGCGTTGTCGGCAAAGATGATGCCGCAGGCTTTGCGCATGTGACGGGCGCGGGCCTCGCGTAGGAGATTGTCCAGCATGAACGTGCCCACTCCCCTGCCTTGCCATGCGGGGGCGATGTAGTAGCGAGATCGGTGACGCCGTCATAGCCGGCACGATCGTAGAACACGGAGAGTGAACCAAAGCCGATGACTTGCCCGCCCTCTGATTCCGCCACGAATACGCCATATGGAGGTTTATGGGATTCGACCCACGCACGGCGCTGGTCGAGGGTGCGCGGAGTCAGGTCCGCGGTGGCTCCGCCGACCACCACCGAGGCGTTGTAGATGTCGGTGATGGCTTGGATATCAGACTCGACGGCTGGACGGAAAGTGTATGGCATGACTCCAGACAATAGCATGGCTCCCGCTGGCGGAGCTGTCGCGGTTTATCCGCGACTGAGGGTGATAGCATTAGTCACTCTTGACCACCTCAGTCAGCTGCGCTGACAGCTCCCGCCAGCGGGAGCCACCTTGTTTCGGTGAACTACTTGTCGAGCTCTATGGCCTTGTTGAGGGCTTCTTCGAGCTGCTGTTGGGCCTTGCCGTAGGCGGTCCAATCGCCGTTCTTCATGGCGGACTGGCTGTCTTTCATGGCTTGGGCGGCATCGTTCAATGCCTGCTGGAGTTCGGGACTGCGAGCGGTGTCGGACTGCCCGGATGACGTGCCAGAATCCGACTTGCCGTCCGTGGTGCCGGACTGGCCATCAGACTGGGACTGGTCGCCGGAGGTGTCGGAACCGGACTGATTGCTGGCATCCTGTCCGCCGGTGTTCGAGGAGTCGGATGATCCGTCGCCAGACACATTCTCGGCATCGCCGGCCGCTGCACCGGAGTCACCACCGAACACCTGATCGAGCGCCTCATCAAGCGTGTCGGCAAAGCCGACCTGATCGCCGAATGCCACCAGCGTCTTCTTCAGCAGCGGGAACGACGTGGCACCCGAAGACTTGACGTACACGGGCTGCACATACACCAGGCCACCACCGAGCGGCAGGGTGAGCAGGTTGCCTCGCACCACCTGCGTGTCACCGGACTGCAACAAGTTCAGTTCCTTGGACACATCGGCATTGGCGTTGAAATTGTTCTGCGCCTGGCCGGGGCCCGGCACATTCGAATCCTTGGGCAGCTCCTGCAATCGGATGGTGCCGTAATTCGGTCCGATCTTGCCCTTCTCGCCGCCGGCATCCGAGTCGACCGAAAGGAATCCGGTCAGAATCTCTCGAGTGGACTGACCGGCCGGAATATAGGTGGAGGTCAGCGAGAACACCGGCTCCTTGGTGCCACCGGTCTGCAAGGTCAGGTAGTAGGGCGGCTGCAGGATGTCCTGATCCTGCTGGGACTGTGATTCGGTGGGGTCGACCGGCGTCTGCCAGAAGTCCTCGCCCGAGTAGTACTGGTTGGCGGAAGTCACATGGTACTTGGAGAGCAGTTCGCGCTGCACCTTGAACAGGCTTTCCGGGTAACGCAGGTGACTCATCAGGTCACCGGAGATTTCGGACAACTGGTGATACTGGCCGGGGAAGATCTTCTCCCACGCTTGATCACCGGGTCGGATTGATCCCACACATACAGGTCCACGGAACCGTCGTATGCGTCCACAGTGGCCTTGACCGAATTACGGATATAGTTGGCCTGCTGCGAACCCAGGCTGGACACCGTCGACGAAGACACCGTGGTGGAGTCCTTGGTGGCATTGCGAGATCGGTCATCTGCGAATACGGGTAGGCGTCGGAGGTGGTGTAGCCATCGACGACCCACTTGACGCGGCCATCGACCACAGCTGGTACACACGGCCGTCAAGCGTCAGGTACGGCGCGACCTTGGCCACACGTTCCTTTGGGGAACGGTCGTAGAGAATCTGGGATTCGCTGGTCACACGGTCGGAGAACAGAATCTGGTCCGAACCGAAGCGGATTGCATAGAGAATCCGAGAGAACAGGTTGCCGACCGACGGTCCGCCATCGCCCTTGAACGTGGTCAAAGCGCCTTCGGAACCGGTCGGGTAATCGAATTCCCAAGCCTGCGTGCCTTCAGGTGCGCCGACAATCGAGTATTCGGTGGTGTTCGGCGAGAAGTAGATGCGTGGCTCGTACTTTTCGGACTCGGTGAGCTTGCCTTGGGTGGGGATGCCCGATTCAAAGAATTCGGGCTGGCCGTCGGCAGTCACCTTGTTGCCGTAAGCGGCCACCACGCCATAACCATGGGTGTACACGGTGTGGTCGTTGACCCAGTTGCGGTTGTCGTTGCCAGCCAGGTCAAGCTCACGCGCGGCGATCACGGTGTCTTGGGAGACGCCATCAATCTCATACTTATCGACGGCAAGCGTGTCGGCGAAGGTGTAGTACTGCTTGGACTGCTGCAGCTGCTTGAACGTGGGGCTGACGACCTGCGGGTCGAGCAGACGAATCTGCGCGGTGGTGTCGGCCTCCTTGGCCAGTGCACCTTGCTCGCCCTTGTCGGTCACCTTGTACTGCTCGGTTTTGAGCTTGTCGAGACCGTAAGCGGCGCGAGTGGCATCGATGTTGCGCTGGATATAGGTGGATTCCATCTCCTGCGCATTCGGGTTGACGCGGAAACGTTGCAGCAGCATGGGCCAAGCAATGGTGAGCACCATGCCGACCACTACGGTAGCGGCAATGGCAATGACCGGCACGCGCCAGGCCTTGAGAGCAGCAGAGGCACGCACACCGATGGACGCCTGGCCTTCAAGCGCATGGGACTGCATCAGCCATACGCCCAGCACCACGCCAAGGATGGCGGTCAATGCGGCCATGATGAAGGTGACGGGAATGTTGGCATGCACTGCGGTGTAGGAAGCGCCAGTGATACGCGAGCCCTGCACGGTGAGCTGTTCGAAAACACCCAGCACCTGACGTACGGACCACGCAAGCATGTTAAGAATCAGCCAGATGCCGAGCTGACGGCGAGCGCGCTTGGTGATGGAGAACAGGCCACGACCGTTGACCGGCATGGTGATGCGGATGCCGCCCATCAGCACATGCGTGACCAATGAGAACACGAGGCCTACGCCCAGCAGCATGGCCACGGCTGCGAGCACGAGCTTCAGGCCAGGCAGCACGAACACGTAGAAGCCGTTGTCGAGTCCGAACTGCGGGTCTGTGGTACCGAACTTCTGCGCGTTGAACATAAGCAGGATCTCGCTCCAGTTCGCGTTGAACTGGGAGCCGAAAATCACGCCGACAATCAGCGAAATCACCACGGCCACGCGACGTACGGTCTTGGAGCTCGCCGATTTGCCGACTTCCACCACATCACCATTGATGCGAATCGTGGAGCCATCCGCGGAGTCCGGGCGAGCGCGAATGGCCAGCCATGCGGCGATAAAACCAGTCAAGGCCATCAGCAATGCGTATGCCACCCATAGACCGATTTTCACGCCGAGTTGGGTCCACACCACAGATTGGAAGCCGAGCTGTCCGTACCACATCAGATCGGTGATGAATCGGGACAGACCGAAGAACAGTGCGACGATGATGACCAGTGCCAGCACCACGCCGATGAATATTTTGGTGCCTCGGCTGTTGCCATGGCTGCCGGAGGGTCTGCGGGGCAAGCGCGGACCGGCCGGACCTCGCCCTGAGGGGTTGGAGCCATTCCTGTTGGGGTTGTCTCCATCGGCCTCAACATTAAGAATGATCGGATCATCATCATTCGAGTTATTGCGCCGGGAACCGCCGCCATTGCCGAACAGTATTGAGAAAGGGTCATTAAAAGACATGATTCAAGCGTAGCGAAAGGTCGGGAAAGTAGGTTATGCCCTGAGCACAGCGCACTGGATTTCGGCTTGTATTCAGCTTGGCGGGTTCCTCACAAACCCTGAACACATACTGCCAGCGGATTGCCAGCAAGCTGTATGAGATTCCCCTATGCTGGAAGATTATGAGCAATCGTCCTGAGCAACCGTCGGCACGTCCCTATCGGGATGGCCATAGGACTTCGCATTGGGGCGTGTTGGTCGGATCCGTATTGTGCGTACTAGCGCTGGTAGTCACGGCGCTGTATGGATGGCGCATCGGCTGGTTTGCATCGATGACTGGAAATGATGCCGCGGCAAGTTCCGCTACAGCAGACGCTGCACGGAACACTCCGCAGCAGTTGGCACGTTCGGCGGCCCCCAAGCCGGATCCCTCCCCTGCCAGCAAAGCTCATCGCATGGTCAATGCCATGGATATGGACACTCGAATTGGTCAGTTGGTGATGGCACCGCTGTATGCCGGCAACGCCCCGGCCTCGCTGTCTTCACTCATCGCCGACCGCCATGTGGGATCGGTGCTGATCATCGGCAAATGGACCGGAGGGGTTGCCTCAGTGCGGGCTGCGGCCGACCAGTTGCAGGGGTATGCTCCCGGTGATAACCGCCTGATTATCTCCACCGATCAAGAGGGAGGCTGGGTACAGCATCTGACCGGCCCTGGTTTTGATCGGATGCCCACGGCAGTGGATCAGGGAACCATGTCGACCAATCAGTTGCGTCAATCGGCCAGCGTATGGGGCTCACAGCTGGCAGCCGCCGGCATTAACGTCGATCTTGCACCCGTGCTGGGCACGGTAGTGGTGAATCGGGCCGCCAACGCCCCCATTGATGCGCTCTATCGCGATTTCGGACTGGACGCGGCAGGCAACGCAGCTCATGGCACAGTGTTTGTGCAGGGCATGGCCAATGCCGGAGTACAGTCCGCCATCAAACATTATCCGGGATTGGGCGCAGTGACCGGCAACACGGATTTCACCACCGACGACATCCTAGATACGACCACCACCTTGGATGGCACGGAAATCAAGGCGTTTGACACCACCATCGATCAGGCTGACCCTGCATGGTGATGATGGCATTGGCCACCTATCAGACCATTGACCCCAATGATCCCGCAGTGTTTTCCTCAATCATCATTGACGGGCATCTTCGCGGCGATCTGGGATATGACGGCGTAGTGATTTCGGATTCGATGTCGGCAGCGGCTGTGAGCGCCTATGACACCACTCAATTGGGAGTCAAACTCGTGGAAGCCGGCGGCGATTTGGCCTGCATCGGAGACACCAACTATGTCGCGCCGATTCTGGATGGATTGTCTACGCGGGCGGCATCAGATCCCGCCTTCGCCAATAAGGTCACTCAGTCGGCGATTCGTGTGATGACGTTGAAAATCAAGATGGGGTTGGCTTAAATAATCCGTTACGGTTGCCGTCAGTGCTGCTTGGAATACAGGCCATGCTTGCCGATGTACTGCACCACGCCATCCGGGACCAGATACCAGACTGGTTCGTCGTGCTCGGCACGACGGCGCACATCGGTTGAGGAGATGGCCAAAGCCGGTATTTCCAAGGTATCGACCTTACCTTCGGGCAGCGTGACGCCATCCGGGCTGGAATATCCGGGACGCGTGACGGCCACGAAGTGGGCAAGATCCCACATCAAGTCGGCGTCCTTCCACTGCATGATCTCAGCCACGGCATCAGCGCCGGTGATGAAGAACAACTCTGCATCGGGATGCTGGGCGCGAATGTCTTTAAGCGTATCGATGGTGTAGGTGACACCTGGACGGTCGATATCCACGCGGGACACGGTGAACTTGGGGTTGGACGCCGTGGCAATCACCGTCATCAGATAGCGGTCCTCGGCGTTGGTGACTTCCTTATCAAGCTTGAATACAGGCCGACCCGTGGGCACGAAAATCACTTCATCAAGGTCGTACACCCATGCGACTTCGGACGCCGCGACCAAGTGGCCGTTGTGAATCGGGTCGAATGTGCCGCCCATAATGCCGATGCGCAGACGCGTGTGCCAATTGCCGCGCGCGGAAAGGCGACCTTTGCCATGGCTATTCGCGCCGCCCGGCACAGACAGATCAGACATACGCCGTTCGGCTTCGCCCTGTGCGACAGCAATGATTTCAGCCGGATCGCTGCTGCTCATGCTTTGCCACCTTCGCCGCCTTCGTTGGCACTTTCGGTTTCCTGCTCGATTTCATTGGCGGTGGGATTGTCTTCCTTGGGATCGATCTTACCCATGTCTTCGTCCCACTCATCCTGCACCACGCGGCGAATCTCAGCGAACGTAGGCAGAGGGAAGTCCGGCTGATACAGTCGACGGACCTCGGCCACGCGTTCGGTGATGCGAATCAGCGTGTCCGTCATGCCATCGAGATCGCCATCATGCTCCATCTGCGCGTATTTGGCGATGTAACTTTCCATCAGTTCCATATGCTCACGCACGGTTTTGAGCTGGGAGTCAGTCAAATCCGCAATCTCCGGCGATTCATTCTCCGGCCAACCGATAAGCACTGCATCCGCGTACTCGAGCGACGCTCGCTGCGCCGCCGAAGCGATGCCATCCTCAATCTGCACGAGAAACACGTAGCGCACAATGCTCAGGCGCTCAGCCGCAATCTTGAGATTGAGTTTGGGATCGTTGAGATCAATATCCGGCCGTAGCTCAACTGCGGCGTTGCCCTCGCTCTTCACATTCTCGCTCATGCGCGCACCTGCCCCGTTCCGTAGCCAATCCACTTCGTGGTGGTCATTTCCCTCAAGCCCATAGGTCCGCGCGCGTGCATCTTTTGGGTGGAGATGCCGAGCTCGCGCCGAATCCGAACACACCGCCATCAGTGAAACGGGTGGAGGCGTTGACCATGACCACGGCCGAGTCGATGCGCTTGGTGAATTCCTCGATGGCCGCATAGTCCTCGGCAATGATGGATTCGGTGTGACCGGTGGAATGAGTGTTGATATGGTCGATAGCCGCTTCTAGGTCTGGCACCACCTTAATACCCATCTTGAGCGCCAGGTATTCGGTATCCCAGTCCTCCTCGGTGGCTTGATTCAGTTCAAGCCCTTCAATGGCGGCGCCTTCGAGGATGTCGTACGAAGTTTCATCCGCTTGCAGCACGACGTTCGCCTGCGTCAACGCTGCGGCGATCTGAGGCAGGAATTCAGCGGCGACGTCCTCATGCACCAGCAGTTTCTCGGCCGCATTGCACACTCCCACACGCTGGGTTTTGGCGTTCAACACAATCGGAATGGCCTTGACGAGGTCTGCGGACCTGTCGATATAGATATGAACGTTGCCGGCACCAGTCTCAATAACCGGCACCTTGGAATTGCGCACCACGGCTTGGATAAGCCCCGCACCGCCGCGCGGCACCAACACATCGATATGGCCACGGGCTCCATCATGGCGGTGGCGCCGGCACGGCCGTACTGGTCGACGGACTGCACCAGAGCCGGATCAAAACCGTGAGCTTCCAGCACTGGGGCGATAACGCTCAAGGTGGCGGCATTGGTATGTTCGGCGGCATGCCCACCTCGCAGCAGCGCAGCATTACCGGACTTCAGGCACAGGCTGGCCACGTCAACAGTGACGTTGGGGCGAGCTTCGTAAATCATGCCGATGACACCCATGGGCACTCGCGTTTGGGTGAGACGCAATCCGTTAGGCAGGTTATAACCACGCACGATTTCACCAACCGGATCGGGCAACGTTGCCACATGGCGCACGCCTTGGGCTGCGGCGGCCACACGCGGCGTATCGAAAAGCAGGCGATCGAGCTTGCCCGCGTCCATGCCGTTTTCCTTGGATTCAAGCATGTCCAGCGCATTGGCGGCCTCGATATCGGCGGCATGCTCATCCAGCGCATCCGCAATGGCCAGCAGCAGCTCGTTCTTGGCTTCGGCGTTCGCCTGGGCAAGGCGTTGCTGTGCGCTCGCGGCCTGATCGGCCTGACGGCACACCGCGTCGAATACCTCAGGACTCAGTTCATCACTCATAACATTCAAGCCTAACTCACCAAATGGCCTAACGCAGTGTATTTTCCGTGGTTGTTGCGCCCCGCGACTATATTTTCTGACCTTTTGCCCTCATCACTATCCCTCCAGCATCCTTCAGCGACAGAATTTCAGGAAACGACCCCTATACTTCTAAATTTCTGTCGCTCAGCTCCGCTCAGCGTCAGAATTCTCGGAAATAAACCCATTAATCCTAAATTTCTGTCACTGAGTACTTCTTAGCGACAGAAATTTAGGAGCATAGGACTAATTTCCTGAATTTCTGTCGCTAGACAATCAAAACGAGACGTCCGCGACGTCTGACCGAGGCAGACGATAGAATAATGAAGATTTGTAGTATCTTTCATTCCCGAGAATAAGGATTCAACCGTGGCTACCACCTTCCATTCCACTCGCAGCACCACCGATTCGCTGACCGCCAAGCAGGCGATTCGTAAGGGCATTGCCGACGACGGCGGCCTGTTCGTCTCGGACGCATTGGGCGAGACCAAGGTGGATGTCGCCTCGCTGCCGGGCAAGACCTACCAGCAGATCGCCGCCGAAGTGCTGGGCGCGCTACTGCCGGACTTCACCGCCGAGGAACTGGGCCAGTGCATCGCCGATGCCTATGGCGAGCAGTGGTCCGACGAGCGTATCACTCCATTGAAGCCTCTGGGTGACGATTACGTGCTCGAACTGTTCAACGGTCCAACCTCCGCATTCAAGGATGTGGCCCTGCAAATTCTGCCGCGTTTCATGGCGCACACCACGCCAGCCGACGGCGACGCGGACGAGAAGATCATGATTCTCACCGCCACCTCCGGCGACACCGGCAAGGCCGCGCTGGCCGGCTTCGCGGACGCCCCGGGCACCGCCATCACCGTCTTCTACCCGGAAGGCAAGGTCTCTCAGGTCCAGGAGCTGCAGATGACCACGCAGACCGGCGCCAACGTACAGGTGGCCGCCGTGGAAGGCAACTTCGATGACGCCCAGTCCGCGGTCAAGCGCATTTTCGGCGACCGAGCCCTGGCCGAGCGTCTCGCCGGCAATGCTCACGTGGTGCTTTCCTCCGCCAACTCCATCAATGTGGGCCGTTTGGTGCCGCAGGTCGTCTACTACTTCTCCGCCTACGCCCAGCTGCTAGCCGATCAGGTGATCAACGTTGGCGATGAGGTCGAGTTCGTGGTCCCGACCGGCAACTTCGGCGATATCCTCGCCGGCTACTACGCCAAGCTGCTCGGCCTGCCGGTCAAGCACCTCGTGGTGGCTTCCGACAAGAACAACGTTCTGTTCGACTTCCTGACCACCGGTACCTACAACCGTCAGCGCCCGTTCTTCCAGACCATCTCCCCCTCGATGGACATCCTCATCTCCTCCAACCTGGAGCGCATGCTGTACTACTTGTCCGAGGGCGACACCCGCTTGATCTCCATGCTGATGAACGACCTCAACCAGTGGGGCACGTACGAGATTCCGGAAGAGCTGCTGGCCAAGATTCGCCAGATCTTCGGCACCGGCTGGGCCGACGAGGACCAGGTGCGCGAATCCATCAAGCACTGCTGGGATGAGAACCATTACGTAATCGACCCGCACACCGCCTGCGGCTACTACCTGCTTGAGCAGATGCCGCGCGACCCGCTGACCCCGCGTGTGCTGCTCTCCACCGCCAGCCCCTACAAGTTCCCGCGTGTGGTGAACGAGGCTCTGGGCTTCGACGCTACCGGCACCGACTTCGAGTGCATGGACGCGCTGGCCCGTGAGACCGGTACCACTGCCCCGGCCGCCCTGCGTGCCTCGAGACCGCCGACGTGCGTTTCAAGGACGTCGTGGCCATCGACGGCATGGAGGACTACGTAGAAAAAGCCGCCCAGTCACTGTAATAGTCCACGTAACGTTTGTATAACGGTCATTTTTTGAAACCGATACGTGCTTTACCGGCGCGTATCGGTTTTTTGATGCCGCAAGCCAAGCGTCCGAGTATGCACGGGCATTGTCAGGCATGTGTCAGGCGTTGTTTTCTTGTGGGCTTCCGTTAATAAGTACCGAATTACCTGCAACGAATATTCAGTTCGGTCAATCGTCGAGCCATTGCAGGTATAAAGGGTCGAATTAGATCCGCCAGAACGTCCAATTATCGTATCTCTCACATATTGCAGGTATTTCGGTACCAATTACGGAGCATTTTTGCGGGTAGAAAGGGTTCATTTAGCCAATTGCAGGTATAAGGGTGCGAGTTACGGCGCAAAATCGCCCATAACTCACACCCTTATACCTGCAACCTCAATAACGTAAAAAAATACGCTTACAAAAGCACGGGCAATCCTTATCCCGGAGGTAAAGATAGAGAAACGGCTATATGTCCATATCGTGGAGCGGAAGGTCCGTCCGAGTTTATAAGTGGTTTATAAAAACATATAAACTTGATGAAGAAGGAAACATTATTTACTGATTTCAGAAAAATAGCCTCAGGCCAAAACGGTCTGAGGCTATTAATTTTATGCAAATATAATCTCCTTGTTTACCACTTCGATAGCTGCGTTGCGGATTGAGTTCATTTTACCCACCCACACCATTTGGTTCTTTGTCTTTAATTGCTCAGTTACACCCTGCATTTTCGCCATTTCTTTTACCAAGCGAGAAAACATATTTTCTGCTTGCTCGTTAATATCGGCAAGATAAGCGTTCAAATTTCCGCTTGTAAGCAAGTTTGTATAAGTCACTCGCTTATGGTCTTGTAAATAGCGTTTATGCCGCTGTCCCCATATGCCAATAGGTTGTGTTTCTTCTTCGGTTGGTAGGGCAAGGTCGGGTAGATAGTAATCGCCTTGTAGGGTATAAGTGCCTCCGAGTTGTTCAAATAATGATTTCATTGCAGTCCCCTCCAAATTTAAGTTTTAGATTTTCTGCAATATACCGTACCGATTGTCTTTACCATTTGTTTTCAAAATCTTCGTTACGGCACCTCATCATTCCTGTCGGTCTCTTTTCATTCGCGGTCGGACAAATGCGCGGCTAGAGTTCTTTGGCTCGGTAGATGCGGATGGCTATAAGCATGGAGCCAAAATATGCGAGCAGACACAGCACGGCGAGAACAAGCGCCGTATGCCACCAGATCGTCAGGAAATCGGTAATATTCAGCAAAAGCCATTGCCAGTCAACAGGCAATCGAGCCAGCAGCGCAATGACGGCATACAAGCCAACCATGACCGCGACAGAGGCCACCATCATCTTGCGGAAGGTGAACCGGTATGCACAGGCCAGCAGCACCGACCCAAGAATGATAGCCAAAGCGAAGATGAAAGCACCTGCTGCCAAGGTACCGATCCACCCCATATCTGCTATATCGCCAAAGACAATGAAGACGCCGCCGCATATCACCACGTCCAAAGCCCAGAGCAGGCCAACCACCAACAGAAAAAGGTACCGACCTACAACTTGTGCAGTGCGTGAAACAGGAATCAGCCCTCGCATGGCACTGTGCCCTGCAGATTCCTCGGATGACGCAGGCCCCAATGCACTCATACATGCCATCGTCGATGCCAAACCTCCGAGTCCGCCCATCAGACCACTGGCAACGTGTTCATCGACGTGGGTCGATATCATCACCAGCGATACCACGATAGACAGCATCGGGAGAGCCAGCAGAAATACCATATTCGCCACGCTAAACAGACCCATCCCGGCACAATCGAATCGACATTGCTTTACTACGGATTTCCAGTTCATCGTCACCATTCCCTTGAAGCAAATATGCGAGAGGCAATTACATACGAGATTCCATATGCCACAACCGTCGTTGTCAATACCGCAATAACCAGCCACAATCGTTGCGCGATGATGGCATTCGCGGCATGGGCCAATCCTCTGGTCACCGAAGCAGGCAAAATAGATAGCAGTATGGATACAGCCAATGCAACGACATAGATCACCATCATCGTGACTTGAAGACCGCCTAGTTTGGTCCACAGATAACCCGTGGGCACGATAAGCGCGACCATCAGCGCGGTGCAGAAACCTCCCAACGGCGCCGCCCACAGATTGCCCGCGAATGACCAATCTGGATTGACCAGCACTTGCAACCCGTCAATCAGAACAATCATCGCTATCGACAATACGGAAATCACCAATCCAACCACATATCGCGCGGCCACCTGACTCTTCCTCGAAGCCGGAATAATGCCACGAAGTCGATATCCGTTCTGTAAGTCAGCAACCGCCATGGTTAGCACCCACATGGCGCAGGTGAATACCGTCATGATGACACCCATGCGATAGCCGAAGCCATCACCATAAGCTTCACCTTGAAAGATGACGGAGAACAACGGTGCCAACAACAACGAGAACACAGTCCGTACGTCGACGCACAGGTAGGCCATATCGACGCGCAATGCAGTGGTCAATGCATGTTGCCGAGACCGCGACACCCTCAGTATTGCCTCCATGGCCGCTCACCTCCCGCTCAAGTCACGATTGGAATCATGGGCATTGGTCAGTCGAATGATGTCATCAATGGAAGCCGATTCAACGACAAGCCCCGAAACCACCGACGCAACAGCATCAAGCCTGTCTGACCGGACCAGCGCATCGAATCCGGTGGCATACGTATGTGAGCCCAGCACTACGTCCGCAGGCAGTTGTGCCAGTTCGTCTGGACCGCCCTTAATCAGGCGGAACGATTCCTCAAACTCGTCTTTCGGACCGGTGTAGTAGAGACGGCCATCGGTGATGTAGGTAATGAAGTCAGCAGCACGTTCGAGGTCGGCAGTGATATGGGTGCTGAACAGTACCGAATGCTCGCCATCCTCAATGTAGGCATGCAGGATATCCATGAGTCGTCGCGGGCAAGCACATCGAGTCCGCTGGTCGGCTCGTCGAGAATCAGCAGCTTGGCATCATGACTCAATGCGATGGCCAGCATCAGCTTCATCTGCATGCCGCGGGAAAGATCCTTGATATGTTTCTTGCCGTTCTGTGCGTCACCAAGGCCAAAAGTATCCAGATACTTGTGATAGCATCCACCGTCCCATGATGGATACAGTGGCGCAACGATACGTTCAATGTTCTTGACTTGCCACTGTTCATGCATGTAGCTGAAGTCAAACACCACGCCGAGTTGTTCTTTGACGGGCTCCTCGTTGGCGATGTTGTCGAGGCCGAGCACGTGAATCGAACCGGCGTCGCGGTGGATCATGTTGAGGATGAGTTTGATGAGGGTGGATTTGCCGGCGCCGTTCGGGCCGATCAGTCCCATGATGTAGCCCTTGGGCAGGTCGAAGGTCACGTCGTCCAGCGTGAAGCCGGAATCATAGTGTTTGGTGACGTCGGTGACCTGCAACGCCATCGCGTCGGATTCGGATATGGCGGTCATGTCCATGGTCCTTTCTTGAGGTTATTCCTTGCGGTATTCCTCTTCGAGCATGCGGTCCAATGCGTTCAGCGGAATGCCGGCGGCTTTGGCGCCCCGGCTTGCCTCGGCCAGGCTTTCACGAATCTGGGTTTCGAGCTGACGTTGCATCAGTTCGTTGCCCTTGTCCATCACGAAAGTGCCTTTGCCTTGAATGTTCTGCACCACGCCCTCATCGGCCAGTTCGTTGTACGCCCTGGTGACGGTGAGTACGGAGATGCGCAGCTCCTTGGCGAGTTTCCTCAAGGACGGCAGGGCCTCGCCCGCCTTCAACTCGCCGCTGAGCACCGCCGAACGGATTTGGGTTTTGATTTGCTCGTAGATGGGTTCACCGGACACGGATGAGATGATCAGTTTCACCTATGCCCCTTTCGATTGTGGTTGACTAGCACCCCAGCTGTTTAGCTGTTATACAACACAGTATAACTGTTCTGCTTAACTGTCAAGGTGTGTTACGTAACAGTTGAACAGTGAACAAACACCTCGCCAACATACAGTGTCGAAACATGGGCCGTGCCTACAATGGCCTCGGAAAGGGGGACCTATACCGAACAACGCCGTTACGCTACGCCATACCGAACCGAACGATTATCCGGAGCTTGAGATCTGATGGAACGATCACGTCATCGCCGACGATTGCCGTCATACGATGGAGAAAGTGCCGGACAAGACCATCGACCAGATGTTCCATACGTGGAGCGACGAGGATGGCGACCGGCGCTTCGGCCGCACGATCCTCGGCCCGGACGGCATCCGGTGGGACATATCATCGCCAAGGACTGCACCGCGCCCGATTACAATGCCACGATGGCGATTCTCATCGGCCCGTACTACCAGGACCACGGGTACGGCAGCTTGGCGCGAAGACCATCACGCTGAAGGTGTGGTCGTTCAACCTGCGGGCACGTCATATGTATGAGTCATTGGGATTCAAAGAGACGGGTCGCGCGGAGCACGCGGTGGAGCGTGACGGTCATTGGTTCGATGAGGTGGTGTACGAAGCGCCGGTCAGCATGCTGCTGGAGCGTATCGCCGCTGAGGAGTCCGCGCGTGCGGAGGGTGAGAAGCTGGAAGAGCAACGGCTTGAGGCCGAAAGGCAGTCTGACAGGATTGCTCAACGGTAAGGACTGAGTAAGCGCAAGTGGAATCGGGCTGTGCCCGATATTGAATCGCACGGCTCATGCCACGACTTTTCTCCCCCACCCGCTTCGCGGGAGCCCCTCATCAGAGGGGCTTATTGTATGTGCTTACAACGGACGTGGGGCGTCGTGAAAATCGAAGAGGACGCCGTCCGCGATATCGCAGATTTCGGGCCAGTCGGCATCGGATGAATCATCATGCATGGCCCAGACCTTCATACCGACCGACTTGGCTGATTTGATACCGACCAAAAGGTCTTCAAACACCGTGCAATCAACGGGCTTGGCACCCAGCCGCTCAGCGGCGAGCAGATATACGTCAGGCTGGTCCTTGCCGACATCATTGGCGTCATCGACGGAGACGATGTCATCGAACATGTCGAGCATGCCGACGTGTCGCAACGCCGGCTCTCGCAGCTGCGGTGGCAACGATGTGGCAACACCCATCTTCACCCCGGCACTCTTGAGATCACGCAGATAGTCGAGCGCGCCGGGCTTGGCCTCCACTGTGGTGGAATAGGCCACGCGGGCCATATCGTCCCATTCCTGCATCAGCCCTCAGGCGTGTCCTTGAGGCCGAAACGCGCAATGGTGTATTCCGCGATCTGCTGGAACTGCATGGAGGAGACCTTGATCATGTAATCCGGCGGTACCTCAATGCCCCTCTTGCCGAGAAAGTCGATGTCTACCTGATCCCAGACCCCCATGGAGTCGAGCAGGGTTCCGTCGAGGTCGAATATGGCTGCTTTGGTCATAGTGCGGAGTCCTTCAGCAGTTCGCGGGCATGGTCCAGGGACGCTTCGGATTCGCTGCCGGAAAGCATGCGGGCGATTTCATGGACGCGTTGGTCGTCGCGCACTTCGCAGACGGTGGTTGCAACGCCAGCCGTCTCGTCCCCCGCGCCTTGCGATTCCTTGGACACCACGAACTGAGCGTCCGCCCAAGAAGCCACCTGTGCCAGATGAGTAACGACGATGACCTGTGCGTTGCGAGCCAATCGCGCGAGCCTTTTGCCTAGCTCGACTGCGGCTTTGCCTCCCACGCCGGCATCGACCTCATCGAAGATGAAGATCTGATCGTTGCTGCCACGGACGTCCGCCGCCACAAGTTCCAGAGCCAGCATCAATCGGCTGAGCTCGCCGCCCGAAGCGCTTTTGCCCATCGGCAACTGTGCGGAACCCTCGAACGGGGTGAACAGGAAAGCGATGTCGTCACGACCGTACGGCCCGAGAGGACCGGTATCCCCCGCTGAATCACCAGCCGCCGCTTCACGGTCGTTGTCATGGCCGTCACTTAATTCTCGAGGGGTGACACGAACCTCAAGGGACGCACCAGACATAGCCAGTGAGCTCAACTCATCGGTCACACGAGCACCCAACGATGCGGCGGCCTTGGTACGGGCGGCGCTCAGCGTATCGGCGGCGGCCAAAGCCGCGCTGTACAGCGACTGTCGTTCGGCCTCCAGTTCGGCCACCTTCTCCGGTGAGGCGTCCAGGTCCTCCAAGTCGAACGTGGCCTTGTCACGCCACGCAATCACATCCGCCAAGGTCGGCCCCCAACGGCGAGTGAGTTCGTTCAGCTCGTGAATCCGCCCGTTGATCTGGTCAAGGTCTTCGACACTGCCCTCATCGCCCAATTCTTGAGTGAGCGAGAACACTACGTCACCCAAATCGGCATTGATGGATTCCAATCGATCTGCCTGCTCGGCGAACTCGCCGCCGACGCGAATCGCACGCAACGAAGTCACAGCATGGTTAATGAGATCTACGGCCGACGCACCACCCGCATCGGCATCCACCTGTGAGGCATCCAACGCGCCCAACGCCGCGCCCACTCCTTGGGCGATATCGGCCGCGTTCTCGATACGCTCGCGACGCGACTTCAGTTCTTCGTCCTCCCCCAGCTGCGGATTGGTACGGTTGATACGGTCGATGGATTCACGCAAATAGTCCGCCTGCTGACGAGCGGAGGACTCCTGCGAGCGCAGTCGCCCCAACCGCTCATCCATGGCGGTCAGCTCATTCCATGCCTGCCGGTAAGCATCAAGCTCAGCCTCGTCGCCGGCCACACGATCAAGGAATTCTCGTTGACGTGCGGCGGAGGCAATTTTCAGCTGATCGGCCTGCCCGTGAATGGTCACCAATTCTCCGGCAATGGAACCGAGCACAGATCGCGGCACGGATTTGCCGCCAAGTACGGCACGAGATCGGCCGGAAGCCGGCACAGTGCGAGAGAGGAACAGCTCACCGTCTTCGGGTTCGACGCCCGCATCGCGAGCTCGGGCAACAGCCGCCGCGACCCCAATGAGGGCCGCAGGATCGCCGTCATCGGCATCACGTGAAGAATCGTCCTGACCATGGTTCCCGGAGTCTGCGGCTAGAGCATCATCGTCCAGCGCAAAAATCGCCTGCGCCCATGCCTCGTCTGCTCCTGCGGCGACCCGCGAGGATTCGGCCGTATCGCCGGACACCAGACGAATGGCGGACAGCAGCATGGATTTGCCCGCACCGGTTTCGCCGGTGATGGCCGTCATGCCACGGGCGGGCGCGATGGAGGCTTCCCGAATCGGCCCTAGGTTACGAATATCGAGTTCTTCGAGCATCAGCCCTCCGCCTTGCCGTTATGCTCGTCCGTCCTATCAGACACGGCATCAGCGGCAGTCGGGAACGTGTGTCCGTGATGCAGTGGCTGGCCCGAGGCCTCATTTCGTGCATGCTCACGCCAACCAACCACCGGCAGATCGAACTTGGAGACCAGACGGTTGGTGAACGGCACACCGGAGAGTCGGGCGAGGCGCAACGTATCGCGCGATTCACGCACCATGACGCGCGTACCTGCGGCAGGGCGCGCTGGCGGCGGCCATCGCAGCAGATCCAGCCTTCGGACATGGAATCGTCCAGGATATCGATGGTGAAGGTCGAGCCGGAGCCGATGATCAGCGGCCTGGCGAACAACGCATGCGCGGCCAACGGAATCAGCTGCAAAGCCTTGACGTTCGGCCAAATCACAGGACGCCGGCGGAAAAGGCATAGGCCGTGGAACCGGTGGGCGTGGAGACGATGATGCCATCGGCGCCGAAGGAGTTCATTTCCACATCGTCCACGCGAATGGAGAGCTCCACCATCTTGCCACGGTCGGCGCGTTCCAAAGTGATGTCGTTCAGCGCCCAATCCTCGATAGGCGTGGTGGCACCGGGTAGCCAGACATCAACATGGGCGATCATGCGCTCGTCAATGGAATAGTCATGTTCGGCCACGCGCCGAATCGCCTCGTCGATCTGGAAGCTCTCGAATTCGGCCAGGAAGCCGACATGCCCCATGTTCACGCCGAGAATCGGCACCTGGGTGCAATGCACGAGCTCGGCCGCGCGAAGAATCGTGCCGTCGCCGCCCAGCACCACGACGATTTCCGTGTCGTCCGTCACGCATGCGGGACTTACGCCGAAATCCGGAGCTTCGGTGTTATCGATAATCGTGACTTCAAAGCCGGCGCTGCGCAGCTGGCTCACCGCCTCGGACACCACTGTGCCGGACTGCCTGAGCCTGGTATGCGTCACCACAACCGCATTGCGCTTGGCCATGACATCCTCCTATTGAATCGGTCGCACTGATGACTATCCTAATCATCGCCTGAGCCATCGGCCACATCACATCACCGGCCCTCGGACATCAGACAAGGCCAACATATGGGCGTCGATACTATCGCACACCGCATGCTGTTCCACGGAGTCGATTATCGTGAGGCTTCGGCTTACAATTACAGCCATACACCATTACGCCATCAGTATGGCGGGAAGCAGGAACCATATCCAACGACTTTGACGAGTCCTCCTCAAACAAGGAGACCTCAAAAGGCCTGTCATGGTGGTACTCGACCGACGTAATCAGCCAAGACAAGGACGACCGGGCCTCCAAGCGCATCCGGCGCATGACGCTCACGGATCGCCTCATCAGGCATCCGGGCCGCCTGTCCATTCTGCATTTTTCCGTATTGATATTGCTGTCGACCGGATTATTGATGCTGCCCATCTCCACTACGAATCACGATGGCTTCAGCAACTTTCCGGTGTCGTTCTTCACCGCGGTTTCCGCCCTGTCCACCTGCGGCATTCCGGTGGTGAACACCGGCGAGTACTGGTCGATGTTCGGCCAGTTGGTCATTCTGTTTTCCATCCAGTTCGGTGGACTTGGCGTGATGACCTTTACTTCGATAGTCGCATTGGGTGGTTATTCCGCAGGCGTGGCCAGCGCCGGCAACCCAGCATGCCTGTTCATTCTTGCGGCCGCAATGATTGTCGGTCGAGGCTTCCGTAACCATCACCGGCAACCTGTTGGATGCCGGCATCTCCGACCTGTGGGCCAAATCGGTCTCTCAGAAGCACGCCCGCATTCTGCAGCGCATTGGTGCCCACCATATCATCAATGCGGAAACCGATGCCGGCAAGCGCGTGGGTCATCTGGTGGCTGGCAACTATCTGGATTACATCGAAATCGACGGCCCATACAACGTCGTGAAGATTCACACCCCGCTGTACGCGGTGGGTCGCAACATCGAGGATGTGCAGGTGCATGACAAGTACGGTGTGACCGTGGTCGGCATCAAGGCCCCCGGCAAGGAATTCCAGTACGGTTCCAAGGAACTGATCATGCATCGCAACGATGAGCTCATCATCATGGGCAAGCAGGATCAGATCGACCGCTTTATCCAAGGCTGATTCTCGCGATACCCCCGTCCTGTTACTATATACCCATAATGCAAACGTTAGCATTAGCTCATCAACGATGATGACACTTGCGGTACGCAAAGCACAGGAGGTATCTTGCATCACCACACCGGCAACACAGGGCACGTACGTAACGGAAATTATGGCTCATTACCGTGACGACCCGTACCACATTCGCCGACGATGTACGTTTTCGCACCACCATGGTCACCGGCACGCTTGAGGCAAACACCATTACCGGCAATCAGCTGATTGTCGACAATGGTACAGTGAGATGTTCCGGCGATGTTCATGTCGAGCGCATTGCCGGCAGAGGCAGAATCATCACCGATGGCAGCATCATCTGCGGCGGCATCGAGCTCACCGGCGACCTGCACTCCGGCGGAGATATCACGTGTAACGATGATTTGCTCGTTAAGGGATCGCTGACCAGCCGTCATATCCGCGCGCGCAACATTCTGCTCCACGGCGTGCTTCAGGGGCATCGCATCAACGGCAGCAGTCTGGAGATCCGGCCATTGCGCAGCGCGATGTTCACCAGATTCGACATGCTGAAATATGAGGGAGCAGCTCAGCCTCGCATATAGACGTCAACAAGATCGAGCTCATCGCTGACGTGCCGTACGTTACAAGCCGGCACTGCCATATTGTGTGATAACAGCATGGTGGAGCATGCTATTTGCTCGACTTCAATAGGTCTTGACCGAACATCCTGTGTGATGCTGGTCAACCGAGAATGCCGAAGATATCATTTGAAAACCGCATAAAGCAGATATTCCGCATTACCGTGCATGCCTTCAATGGGACTGTCGGCCGTATTGACGACGTGCAGCCCGTGCTGCCGCGCACAGGCGACGACATCGGCAAGGGTCTGCTCGCGCAATGCCGGATCGTCCACAATGCCATGCTTGCCGAGTCCTTGCGACCGACTTCAAACTGCGGCTTGACCAGCAGCACCACCTGAGCGCCGGGAGCGGCGATGCGCGCAATCACCGGAATCACATAGGTCAGTGAAATGAACGAGACATCGGACACGATCATCGCCGGGCGATATGGCAAATCATCGGCCGTGACTTCACGGATATTGACGCCGCTCATTTCGATGACGCGGCTATCTCCTGCAATACGCGGGTCAAGCTGCCCATGCCCCACATCGAGGGCCACGACTCTGGCCGCTCCCCCGCGCAGTAGCACATCGGTAAATCCACCGGTGGATGCGCCGATATCCAAACATTCCAGACTTTGCGGCCCGGTCAGCCCATCGTCGGCAAAGGCCTTGAACGCGCCAAGCAGCTTGTAAGCGCCACGAGAGACATAATCATCACCCTTATCCACGGCAAGCTCACAATGACCGGCTTTGACCATGAATGACGGCTTGGTGATGGCCTCTCCGTCAACACGCACATGTCCGGCCTTAATAAGGCGCTGCGCCTTGGATCGGGACTCAACGAGACCGGAGGCCACAAGCATCATGTCAAGACGGTCAAGCGGCATTGCGGGATCAATCGGATGTTCTGACATCAATCAGTCACGGCTCTCGTCGAGCTCACTGTGCAATGAGTCAAGCACATTGCGGTAAATCTCGAGCTTGCGGTCATTGTCCTGATTGTCAATATCCACAAGATCCGGGTACCGTTGCGACACCGGCGTACGGCCGGCTGACTGAGGTTCGCTGTTCATCGCTGCTCTCCAAGGACAAAGTTCGGCACCATGGATTCATCCATCTGCGCGCCTTTGTCGGCGGCTTCCCAAGCGGCACATACCGCAGCACGAAGACCATCCATACTCGTGGGATCACTGACCTGAACCCGTCCGTTTTCAAACCATGCGCTGGCCTTGCGGCACTCCCAAGTACCGTCCTCGCAACGCACCGGTTCGCTCTGAATCTCGCCAAGCTCGCGCAGATCACGGGCGATGAACGTGGGGCGCAAGTGTTCAGGAGCCAGCATAAGCTCGGTCGGGTTGGTCACGCCGGTCAACACAGCCAGCGAATCATAGCCGCCACGGTTGCCTGCCTCGATATCCGTGTCGAGACGATCGCCGATGGCGATGGACGACTCTTTGGGCACCAAGTCATGACCTTCGGCGGCGTTGAGTTCACGCGCTTCATCGTACATATAGGCTTCCGGCTTACCTGCGGAGGCCACTGGTTCGACGCCAGTGGCGGTGATCACGGCTCGAATCATCGAGCCGCAGCCGGGCGCTATGCCCATTTCACGCGGAATGGTCAGATCACGGTTAGTCACGAAATATGTGGCTCCGGCTTCGACCGCATAGGAGACTTCAGCCATCATCTGCCACGTCATCTCGGGATACCATCCCTGAATAACCGCCTGCGGATGGTCTTCCGGGCCATTCACGATGGTCAAACCGTTTCGCGTGACCTCATCACGAAGATGATCGGCACCCAATACCTGCACGCGCGCACCGGCCGGCAACGCTTTGGCTACCATACGGGCCGCCACCACCGAGGAGGTGATGACCTGCCACGGTTCCACATCCAGGCCAAAACCCTTGAGCTGATCGGCCACCACATGCTGGAATCGTGAGGAATTGTTGGTGGTGTACTCGATAGTCATGCCGGCCTGTTCGGCAGCGCGGATGGAATCAGCCGCATAGTCGACCGGGTTCTTGCCGCGGTACACCACACCGTCGAGGTCCAGCAGCGCAAGCTGATAGGCCTCGGCAAGCGGACGATCGGTGCCTTTGAGAAAACGGGTCATTACGCCGCTCACTCCTCGGTTTCTTCAGATTCGGCTTCGGCGGGAGCATCATCAGCCGACTCTTCGGATTCGGCCGGTTCGTCGCTCTCCTCGGACTCCTCAGTGGCATCAGATTCAGCTACGTCGGATTCCTCCGCAGCTTCATCATCTTCCGGTTCCTCGGCGTCTTCTGATTCCTCAGGCTCCTCAGACTCTTCAGGCTCAAGCTCCGGAGCATACTGTGCTTCGGACGGGTCGATACCGAGGGTTTCCATCACTTCGGAGTCGTCGGTGATGTCCTCAAGATCATGGTCAACGACCACGTCATCGCTATCCTCGTCGATGTCTTCGTCGGCGTACTGGTCTTCAAGGCGGTCAAGCAAATCGTTAAGCTGCTCGGCTTCCTTGTTGCGGCCGGCTTCCTCGAGGAAATACTGTTCGGCTTGTACCGCACGCATGCGGTACTCCCCCGGCAGACCCTGCGAACGTCCGACGGCGTGAACCACATCAATGGCCTTATCCCACATTTCCAAATCGCCGAGAGCGCCAGCGTACACCAGGAACATCTCGACCTTCGGAGAGCCATGCAGTGCCTTGCCCTCGTCGGACAGTGCCAGTTCCACGGCCTTCTTCGGGTTGCCAAGACCACGCTCGCAGTCGGCGATGAACGGCAGGTAGTCCTGGAATCCGTTCATGCGGTAAGCGGTGCGGAATTCGCGCAAGGCGAGCTTGTAGTCGCCTTGACGGTAGGCGATGAATGCCAACGTTTCACGGGCGAAGTCAATTCGGGAAGCCTGACGAGCCACCCACTTGGCATGCTCGAGAGCATTCTGAGGATCGTCCTCCTCCTGCGCAAAGGCGGCGAGAATATGCAGACCGATGTTCTCCGCGTGCTCCTTGGACAGGCCGCGCAGACGCTCCCTCTCATCCGAGGACAGCATCGACCATTCCATACCCTTGGGCATCTTCGGCTCGTCAGGGCGACGATCGGTGTACGGGTTCTGCGAGGGGAAGCTCATCGTGCCGTCGGAATTGCGGCGCGGACGGTTCATGTATTCAGAGCGCTTCTCCTCACGGTACTGGCGCTTCTCCTCCTGAGAGAACTCGCGGTAGCCGTCACGGCGGTCATTGTCACGACGGTCATCGCGACGGAAGTTGCGGCGATCGCCATCCCTATGGAAGTCACGACGATCGCCATCGCGACGGAAATCACGGCGATCATTGTCGCGGTGCTGGTAGCGCGGGTTCTCGCCGTTCTCGCCTTCGTGGGAACGGTAGCCACCCTCGCGGCGCGGCTTGAAACCGTCGCCGTCGCGGCGCGGACCATTGCCGCGGTAGCCGCCCTTGTGGAAGCCTCCGGACTTGCCGTAGGACTTGCGGTAGCCGCCGCGACCTTCACCATCACCATCGCGACGCGGCGCGTAACCCTCGCCATCCTCGCGGCGACGCGGCTTGAAACCCTCACCATCATGACGCGGCTTGAAACCGCCCTTGCCGCGCGGCTTGAAACCCTTGCCACCGCGGTTGCCCGGTCGGCGATCGCCATACCCCTTATGGCCGCCGCCGTAGGACTTGCCGGAACGCTCGTTACCTTCTGCCATTACTTGTTTTCCTTAATTCGTTGTTGATTAACGGTTTTCCACGGCGCCGAGCGCCTTCTTGCCACGACGGATGAGCGCGAAGCGGCCGGCCAGGAAGTCAGCTTCGGCCAGCACCTGCTCCTCATCCTCGATACGATTGTTGTTGAGATACACGCCACCGGACTTGATGGCGCGGCGTGCCTCGGAAGCGGACTTGAACAGTCCGGCAGCCTGGGCGGCGTCGATTACGCGATCACCGGGCTTGGAGACGGGGAAGACGTGCTCGCCGTTCTCGTCGACCACCTTGAAACCGTCGAGCACGGATTCCAGCGTTTCCTCATCGATGTCTTCGAGGTTGCCTCCGCGTCCGAACAGCGCACCGGAAGCGTCAATGGCGGCCTGGGTAGCGGCCTCGCCATGCACGAAGCTGGTGACCTCCCAGGCGAGGGTCTTCTGGGCCTCGCGCTTGCCGGGGTTGGTCTTGGATTCCTCGACCAGTCGTTCGATTTCGGCCTTGGGCAGGAAGGTGAACGCCTTCAGCAGGCTTTCCATCTCCACATCCGGGCGGTTGATCCAGACTGGTAGAACTTGTACGGGCTGAGCATCGTGGCATCGAGCCAGACGGCGTTGCCTCGGACTTGCCGAACTTCTTGCCGGAAGCATCAGTGATGATCGGGCTGGTGAACACATTGACGTCCACACCGCGCACCTTGTGAATCAGGTCCAGGCCGGAGGTGAGGTTGCCCCACTGGTCGGAGCCGCCGAGTTCCAACGTGCAGTGGTATTCGTCAAACAGGTGGAGGAAGTCGTTGCCCTGCAGCACCTGATAGCTGAACTCGGTGAAGGAGATGCCTTCCTCGGAGTTCAGGCGGCGAGCCACGGTGTCTTTGGCCAGCATGGTGCCCAAGCGGAAGTTCTTGCCGACATCGCGCAGGAAGTCGATGACGGTCATCGAAGCGGTCCAATCGTAGTTGGACACGAAACGCACCGGGTTGGCGCCTTCAGTCTCCAAAATGCCGCCGATCTGGTTCTTGAGGCGGTCGGCCCAGCCGGCCACCACGTCCTTCGGATTGAGCGTGCGTTCACCTGACTGGCGCGGATCGCCGATCAGACCGGTGGCGCCACCGACCAGGGCGATTGGATGATGGCCTGCCAACTGCAGATGACGCATGTTGATGAGCTGCACCAGATTGCCGATATGCAGGGATGCAGCAGTGGGATCGAAGCCGCAATAATAGGTGATGGGCTCGCCGTTCAGTGCTTCCGCAAGTCGATCCCTGTCCGTGGACTGGGAAATCAACCCGCGCCATTCCAGTTCCTCAAGCAGGGTGTTGAAACCCGCTTCCTTGAAGTCGGTGACGTGAGCCATAGCCTGTCGCTTCTCCCTATCGAATTGTGTATAAAACCGCCCAATTGGGCACAGTCAAGTTTCGCAGAACATGGCGACAGTGCGAAACCCGTCAATTGTGACGATACTGCCGTCCTCTCCGTTACAGTGGGAGAAAGCTCCACCAGTTAAGGAAGCACAGATGCAGCGAAAGACGTTAAAGGCCGAAGCCCGGAAAACCCTGAAACGACATTATTGGCTGTTGATCATAGTCTGTTTGTTCGCGGCGTTTCTGAGTGCGGATTACGGGTCGTCGCCCGCCGCGCTCAACACCAACATGAATCCGAACGCGCCTCGCAGGAAGCCAGCCGGACCGGGGAATCAAATACCGGCGCATCCGATTCCTTCGGCCTGTTACTGCAGATGGCCTCGGGGGACGCAAACGGAGCACGCGACCGAGTCCGGGACAATGAACGGACCATCGCCAACCAGGATACCGTCGCAACGCTCGGGCGGACACGCGGCGTGCTGTCCGCAGTAGTCAATTCCCTTTCCACCGGTTCGTTCCTTCTATCCGTCACCGATGCGACTGCTCCATCATTCGCTCAGAAAGCATAGCCATCGCGATACTGGTGATTGTGGCGTTGCTTGTCACACTAACCGCAGGCCTGTTCGTGACGGAAGTATTCCGTGTGGTACTGCGACGCATCGTGCTGGAGTCCCGCACCTACGACAAGGTGCCGTTGCGTCGCTTCCTCTACCCGTTGCAGACTGGATGCTGGGTGCGCATGGCATGGGTGTTACTGGTGGAGAACGTATATCGGCTGCTGTGGTGGTGCACGGTGGTGGGAGGCATCGTCAAAACCTATTCATACTTCCTGGTTCCGTACATCGTGGCTGAGAATCCGAACATCAGCGCGAACGAAGCGATCAGCCTCTCGCGACGTATGATGAAAGGCCACAAGTGGAGTGTTTTGTGGCGCAACTGAGTTTCCTGGGATGGTATCTGCTTTCCATCGCCACGTTCGGACTGTCTGCGATTTTCTATTCCAACGGGTATAACGCCGCATTCTTCGCCGAATATTACGTGAAGCTGCGTGCCACGGCCAAGAGCGCCGGATCAAGGGATCGGAATGGCTGTGCGACGAATACCTGTATGCAAAGCCTTCCCCCGAATTGCTGAACGACACGTATGCCGATGTGGTGCGGGGCGCGGCCACCATATATGCCGGAGGTGCCACAGTGTCTGCACCCACCGGATTTGCCGGGTGGATGTCTGACTGGTTCGGCATCACAATCAGGCAAGATGACCGCGTGGACGCATGGCAGCAGTATGAGTCCGATCTCGACAGCATGGCCAAGGCCGAGGACATCCTGCATGGGCTCACCTATCCGGGCCGCCTCGCCCCGGCCGCGATGGATTTCCGTCTGGCCAAGCGCATGAACCTGAATCCGCAGCGCAGCTACACCGTGCTCAATCTGGTGATGATGTTCTTCATCTTCTGCTTCGTCGGCTGGGTGTGGGAAGTGACGCTGGCCTCATCACCGAAGGCATGTTCGTCAACCGAGGCACCTTGCATGGCCCGTGGCTGCCGATCTACGGCACCGGCGGCATCATCATCCTGCTCCTGCTGAAGAAGCTGCGCCCTCACCCTGCCCTGCTGTTCGTCGGCACGGTGGTGTTGTGCGGCTGCTTGGAGTACTTCTCCTCGTGGTATCTGGAGCTCACCCATGACGGCCAGCGCTGGTGGGATTACACCGGCTACTTCCTGAACCTCAACGGCCGCATCTGCGCCGAAGGCCTGCTGGCCTTCGGTCTGGGAGGCTGGCCACTGTGTACTTGCTGGCCCCGGCTTTGGACAATCTGCTCGCCCGCGCGCACCGCCGCATCATGGCCGTCGTGGCCATTGTGCTGCTGGTGGCGTATGTGGGAGACAACATCTACTCGTCGATCGTGCCCAACACCGGTGCCGGCATCACCGATTACAAAGGGTCAAGTTCCAGCGCGGAGTCATAGTTCATACAAAAACCCTGCAATCAGCGGCGCGGGCCCATAAGTTCGCGCAAAGAGTCGATGATGTCCTGACGATCCGGCACCTGGAACTTCGGGAAGGACTTGAGCATACGCTTCTGCTGCGCGTTGATAACACCGTTGACTGCCCAACGTAGACGCTCAATCGTATCCCGCGAAAGCTCGCGCATCTTATCGGATACCGCACTGGAACCCCATTGCCACGTGTCGCCTGCTCGTGCAGCCACATCCTGCACCGTTTGAGTAACGGAGTCGAGCACCTGCTCAAATTCGAGCATGCCTGCCACCGTGACCGCTAAATCAATGATGGTGACCAGAGCCAGTACCGTGACCAACGTGTGCAGCATTGGCACAGGAATCAGGTCAGTGAACTGTGCCACGTATGGTTGGGCGCCGAGCACAATCACCACACCGGCAATACCGAAAATCACCGCCCCTAAAAGGCACACACGCCCTTGGACATTGAAACGGAAATTCGAGTAATCCCACCAACGTGCGTGGAAGAGCTCCTCCATAACCCACGAGGTCGTGTATTCAAGAATCGTGGCGCCGACCATCGAAATCAGAAAGATGATGATTGGATTATGGAGATTGCCGAGCACGGCGATGCCCAGTACCGCACCGGTGCCGTAAATCGGGCACAGCGGACCGTTGAGGAATCCACGGTTTACCAAGCGACGTTCTTGGCAAGAAACAAGGATGGATTCATAGACCCAGCCCACAAAGCTGTAGAACAGGAACCAGAGGAAGTAGTGTTCAAGCGCAATCATCATCGGCGGTAATCACCTTGCAACGCGGTGTTTGATGTGTGCCTCCAACGAGGGCAGATGTGGCTTGTTGAACCGGTCGAACGAGAACGTTTCGGCGGTGGCCGAAAGCTTATCCGACAACGTGACAAGGTATCCTTCGATATAGGCGGGCGGCACAGGGGTCATCGGGAACATATGGTTTTCGATGCTGTTGCGTTCGATGTCGTTGAGGTCAAAATCCTTCAAAGCGTTCATCAAGGCCGCATGGCCATGGGTGAAGCCGTGCCAACGGTGTTGCCCGTTGTCCCAGTCGTGCCAGTCGTACAGGAAGTAGTCGTGCAGGAGAGCCGCACGAATCAGAGACCTGAGATTCACGTGGTACCAGAGATGTGCGCGATCCGCCAGCCAAACGGCGAGGCACGCCACACGTATGGAATGCTCGAATGTGGTGACATTGCCGTGCTGATAGCAGCAACGTTCGATCTGCATGTGCTGATGTTCGATGACTTCACGGCCATGCTTGGCGACCAAGCGTTGAATCTGCGCTCGAGTGAGCAGGCGTCCCACGGTTTCGTCCTTCCCGTTCGGGCTGGTTCGGTTCATTCCATGTGATTACCCGACAACATTCAAGTATTTATCGGGTAACACCGTGACCGATTGTAGGGCACGCACATTACCGTGCACACTCATCCAAAAGAACGACAATAGGAACTGTTCGAGAGATCTTTGCGTTTAGCACGAGTCAGTGCAAAGATCTCTCGAAATCAGGGATTATTACGAGAATTCCTTGCGCCGAGAGGTCAGAGATACGTTGCGGCCAATCGGCTGTTGAGCTGTTAATCGTGGTGGGATTCGAGATAATCAAGATAGCCTTGAAAGCCTCCATAGAGGCTGGCCACATCGTAACCGCGATCGGCGAGAATTTCGGCCACTTCCTCGCTCCACCAACCTTGGGCGCAATAGACCACAACAGTTCGATCCTTGGGCACGGTTTTGAGTACATGAGCCAATGGATCAAGAGGAGCATTGATGGCACCTTCGACCGGGTGAGCGGCGAAATCGGCCGGTTCCCTCAAATCGAGCAGCGTAACCGTATTCGGGTCGAGCTCGGCGAATTCTTCCGGCGTGATGTGACGATACGCACACTCACCGCTCTCATCGGCATCAACCACATTATGCAAAGCAATAGGCATGTTCTTCCCCTCTCGTTCTGATCTTGGCTCCCCTCTGGAGGGGAACTGTCCGCGTAGCGACTGAGGGGAGGCTTGCTCAACCGTAGCAACTCCCCTCAGTCACCTACGGTGACAGCTCCCCTCAGAGAGGGAGCCATATAGCTCTAAATCGCGCAGGCCGGCTGAATATAGTTGGCCGAGTCAATGGCGGTGATGGTCGGTTGCTCACCACACACCGGGCAATCCGGCACATGCTCCGGCAATGGCACCCGTCGAATATTCATGTTCAACGCATCCACGGTGAGCATGCGGCCCACCAACGGCTCCCCCACGCCAACTATCAGCTTGACGGCTTCAGTGGCTTCCAGACTGCCGATCACGCCGACCACCGCACCCAAGACGCCAGCTTCCTTGCAAGTCGGAATCTCGCCAGCGGCAGGCATGTCGCGGAAAATACAGCGATAGCACGGGCCTTCACCGGGAATGACGGTCATCACCTGACCTGCGAATCCGACCACACCCGCATGAATATACGGTTTATTGGCCAATACACAAGCGTCATTGATAAGGAACTTCGCGGCGAAATTGTCGGTGGCCTCTATCACCAGATCGTATGCTCGATGAGGCCGGCGATATTGTTGGCATCAACAAGCTCATAGTAAGTGTCGACCGTCACGTCCGGGTTGAGTTCACGGATGGCCGCAGCCGCTGACTCCACCTTGGGCTCGTTCACCCGTGCAGTGGTGTGGATAATCTGGCGTTGCAGATTGCTCAAATCCACCATATCGCCATCCACGAGTCCGATGCGACCGACTCCGGCTGCCGCCAGATACAGAGCAACCGGCGAACCGAGCCGCCCGCGCCGATAATCAGCACACTGGAAGCCAGCAGACGCTTCTGCCCTTTGACACCCACGCCCTTCAAAATCAGATGACGCGCGTACCGCTCCACCTGTTCATCCGTCAATGCCATGTTTTCTCCATGTTTCTGTCCTCTCCGGAGGGACGCTGTCATCACAGGTAACTGAGAGGAAGTTTTAACGCTGCCTCGCGAATTCCTCTCAGTCCGCTACACGGCCAGCTCCCCTCAGAAAGGGGAGCCAATACCCAATCAGTGCAAATACCCTGTGGTCGGGCTGGACGGCACAGCCTGGCCTTCGGTCACTTTGCCGAGACCAGACAGGTAGGCCGCACGACCCGCATCGATGGCGTGCTTGAACGCCTCAGCCATCAACGGAATATTTCCAGCGGAGGCCACAGCCGTGTACGCCATCACCGCATCCGCACCCATTTCCATGGCATCGCAAGCCTGACTCGGGCGGCCGATGCCGGCGTCGATAATAACCGGCACGTGCGCGTTGGCGATGATGATCTCGATGAAATCACGCATGCGCAAGCCCATGTTGGAACCAATCAGCGAGCCGAGCGGCATAACTGCGGCAGCACCGGCTTCTTCAAGCTGACGGGCTGCGATTGGATCCGGGAACATATAGGGCATGACCACGAAGCCTTCCTTGGCCAGCATTTCAGTGGCACGGATGGTTTCAGCGTTGTCCGGCAAGAGGTATTTGGTCTCGTGTTCGATTTCGACTTTGACGAAGTCGGTGTGGCAGACTTCGCGTGCCAATCGTGCAATACGCACGGCTTCCTCAGCGTTACGCGCGCCGGAGGTGTTGGGCAGCAGCGTGATACCTTCGGGAATATAGTCGAGCACGCTGTTTTCGGTAGTCTGCGCGCGGCGTAGCGCCATAGTGACGATCTGCGTACCGGCATGCTCGACCGTGGCCTTGATGAGGTTCAGGTCATAGCGGCCGGAGCCCAAGATGAATCGCGACTGGAATTCGTGGCCTCCCAGATTCAGCGGCTTGTCTTCCACCGGCAGAATCGGCGCAGCGGTACCGACCGGATTGGTGACGGCGGGCTGCGGCGGCAGCGGCGTCGCCTCAACGGATGCTTCAGTAACCGGATTGATATTGCTCATAGCTCTTCCTTTCAGCCACCCTGAACAAACTGTACGATTTCCATAACGCACTGGTCGTCAAGCATGGCATCGGCACGCTTGTCGCGCGGAATAATCTCACCGTTAAGTTCGATGGCCACGCGTTCGGCGCGGAATCCGTGTGCTTCGAGATAGTCGGCAACGCTGACCGGCGTATCGAGCTTGACTTGCTCTCCGTTGACCTGCATAACAACCTTTCCGAATAGTAAAAAAAGGGTGCACGAAACGAACCGTACCTTAAGTGGTGCGCCCATTCATGAACCCAATCATGCGACCGTGTGGCCGCCGCGATGCATTGGCTACACCACGACCCGTCATACGGCTAAATTATGCAAACGGAATGAAAGACTGTTGCAGGAAACCTAACAAATCAAGAACAACGATTCCTTACGGCGGCATGACCCGCGTCAAGTTCCCCGGTCGAAGTCTGGCAACTTCCTCTCAGCCTTACGGCTCCCGTTCGTTACGATTATTCAGTGTAGGCCGTTGCGATGACAACGCAAAACCTAGCTCCCGCTGGCGGGAGCTGGATCGCGGAGCGAGACTGAGGGTGTCATGTGGACGAAGACCTTCGCGACCACCCCCAGTCGGCTTCGCCGACAGCCCCCGCCAACGGGAGCGCAGTTTAAAACGTGCCGGGGGCCTTATACGCGGAACCGTCAGAAGTGGAGGCCGGGAACAACTTGAGCTCTTCGACACTGGCCTTGGCGTCGGCAATCTGCTCGCGCACACGACCATAGGCGGTGCCGCCCTTGCCGTTGCGGGAGCCGACCGAACCGTGGCTGGAGAGCACTTCACGCACGCCCGGAGCCTTTCCGGCCGGCAGGAATGCGGCGAAGGTCTCGATGAAGTCCTCGTCGGTCAGATCCCAGAGTTCCTGGCCACGGCCTTCGGCGAGCTTGACGCAGGCGCCGGAGAGCTCGTGAGCATGGCGGAATGGCACGCCGTTCTTGACAAGCCATTCGGCGATGTCAGTGGCCAAGGCGAAGCCGGTCGGGGCTTCAGCTTCCAAACGGTCGGCATCGAAGCGCATGGTTCTGACCATGCCGGTGAACGCGGGTAGCAGCACTTCGAGCGTGTCGACCTGATCGAACACCGCTTCCTTGTCTTCCTGCAGGTCGCGTGCGTAGGCGGTGGGCAGACCCTTCAGAGTGGCCAGCAGACCGGTCAGGTCGCCAATGAGACGGCCGGACTTGCCACGGGCGAGCTCGGCGATATCCGGGTTCTTCTTCTGCGGCATGATGGAGGATCCGGTGGAGTAGCCGTCATCGAGCTTGACGAAGGCGAACTCTTGGGTGTTCCAGATAATGATTTCCTCGGACAGACGGGAGATGTCCACGCCGGTCATGGCGGCCACGAATGCGAATTCGGCGACCAGGTCACGGGCTGCGGTGCCGTCGATGGAGTTGTCGGTCACACGGGAGAAGCCGAGCTCGCGAGCCACCGCTTCCGGGTCAAGGCCGAGTGTATTGCCGGCCAGCGCGCCGGAGCCGTACGGAGAGGCATTGATGCGCTTGTCCCAATCAATCAGGCGCTGCACGTCGCGAATCAGCGGCCAAGCGTGAGCCATAAGCTGGTGAGCAAGCAGCACCGGCTGGGCATGCTGCATGTGCGTACGGCCCGGCATCACGGTGCGACCGGCCTTTTCGCTCTGCTCAATCAGGGCATTAACCAAGTCAAGCAGCAATCCGGCAATCACACGGGAGTGACGGCGCAGCCACATGCGAATCAGGCAAGCGATCTGGTCGTTGCGGGAACGGCCGGCACGCAACTTGCCGCCGAGCTCATCGCCGGCAATATCGATCAAGCCACGTTCGAGGGCAGTGGCCTCATCCTCATCGTCTTCGATAGGAGCAAAGGAACCGTCATCCACATGGCGCTGGAGAGTGTCGAGCGCATCTTCCATGCGCTGCAGCTCGTCGGCAGTCAGGAGTCCCGCACGGCCGAGAGCACGGGCGTGGGCACGGGAACCGGCGATATCGTCGTCGGCCAGACGCCAGTCGAACTGCGTGGACTTGGACAGTCGGGCCAGTTCCGGCGACGGGCCGGATGTAAAGCGACCACCCCACAGGGCCAGATGTTCGTTGTTCTCAGTCATGAAGGCTCCTTGAAACCATGGATTGCAAACAAATCAGACTGCTTGTCAGACTATCAGCGTTGGGCTACATACCGGTGGATTCAAGTTGTTCGTATTCCATGTCGGGAATATCAGACGCATTGCCAACTGTCCGCTCATTATAGAGATGCACTGATGCGGCACTATTGTGCAAAAGACCGCACAGATATATATTGAATATATACGCAAACGATATACAGGGAGCGCAACATGACATCAACATTAGTCAACGTTCGACTTGACGAAAACACCAAGAAGGGCATGAGTGAAGTATGCAGCGAACTTGGCATCAGCATGAGCGCCGCATTCAATATCTTTGCCAAAACCGTTGTCCGGGAACGCCGTATTCCATTCGAGGTAACCGCTGATCCGTTCTATTCGGCGGAAAACATGAGCAGGGTACGTCACGCCGCCGCGCAACTTGACGCAGGAAAAGGCACTGAACACCAACTGATTGAGAACTAATATGCTCTTAATTTGGACCGACGAAGCATGGGACGATTACCTGTATTGGCAGTCACAAGACAAAAAGACATTGAAACGCATCAATAAAATAATCAAGGATATCCAACGCAATGGCGCGTCAGACGGCATCGGCATGCCGGAACCTTTGCGCGGCAATCTCACCGGATACTGGTCACGTCGCATTGATGAAAAGAACCGCATCGTATACCGCATTACGGGTAACGACGTTCAAAACCTAGAAATAGCCGTCTGCCGAACTCATTACGGAGAGCACTAAACCGCAGGCCTTTCACTCCGCCGACGCTTGATGAGACCAGTGCGGCGTACGCATACGTGAGCGCCGCACCACCGCATATGCCAATATTTCGAATTAGGTTATTTCCCCAATCTCTGACATATTCAGATAAGCCTTGGGATAAGGGGCTGCGGGCGTTTTCTTGGATGATCACGCGGCCGTTCCCTGGCTCTGACGGTATTGTACCGGGCTCATCCAACCGGGCGACCGTTTGATGCGCCCGTGGTCGTGCCAGCGGATGCAGTCGCCGACCGGGACGAGCGTCTCGCCGCGGGGTCGTTCCTCCCAATGCCAGGGATGGACGGATTCCGTCTTCATCCTGCCGAAGAACCCCTCTGCGGCGGCGTTGTCCGGGGAACGGCCCTTCGCGCCCGTCGACCGCACCGGGCCGTGCCGTTCCATGAGGTCCGGCCATCCGGGGCACCGGCAGTTGGCAAGCCGCGGGTCGGAATGCCACCAAGGGGCTTTCC
>ENA-OQJX01000072-OQJX01000072.1-human-gut-metagenome-genome-assembly--contig:-NODE-72-length-66004-cov-3.081865_pt1 | contig 66004 bp, 78 predicted proteins | sample MGYA00242615_ERZ504782 | MGnify/ENA primary metagenome ERZ504782 (study PRJEB26092, sample SAMD00036354) | human gut metagenome | host: Homo sapiens | study: EMG produced TPA metagenomics assembly of... | reverse complement strand
ATAGATTTGTCCCCTAAATGCCTCTAAACAGCATTTTGCATATTTTTCCTCTCCCGGTGTTTGGGTAATACTTACCCCGTTTTTGTTTAAACTTTCCATTATTGTTATAATTTAAAATGAGTTATCAGATAATCAGAAGTGAAAGCAGGACAATGAAAATAAACGCCATACAAAACAGGTAAACGACGGAGATAAACAATCGGAGAACGAACCGGATAATAAAAAGCCTATGATTAGGGCTATCCACATTCCGGCGGTGCTGGTGGCTGCCTGATAGATGATAAAAGCAAGTGCAAACCATCGTAAAAAAGTTGTTATCTTATTATATACTTTCATTGTCTTGATATGTTGTGGGTGGATTGCTCCACCCGGTTAGTAATCAGGCATAACGGAAAACAATGCCGTTATCCATCCAGCAATCAGTCATAAACAGGTCACGGGCAAAAGCCGAATAATAAAAGTAGGTCTTTGCAAACTCCGGCAGGTCGTAACATTCCTTTACAACTTCATAGGCGTAGTCTTCCTCGTCTTTATACTCTCCCTGATATTCGTCCTCAAAAGAAGAAATAAGCTCGTCCGCATCTTCTTCGCTCAAATCGCTGTTGTGGTGGTTGCACCATACGAAAAAGCGCTTCCTGCTCGGTTTCGCTTAGTTTTTCGATGGCATCCTGTAGCTCAAAGTACTTTTCAGATAGCCAACTTTCCGAAAACAAGGCTTCGGGGATGTTCTCGTAATCCTGAAACATAAACTCCGGGTCTTACTCGTCCTCGTGCAGTTCCCGGCACGCTTCCAAAAATTCGTCTTTGTCCGGATAGTCGGAAAGGTCTAACCATTTGCCGAAAAGTGAACCGTTGTTATACTTGTTGTAAGTACCTACATAAACTTTTACTTCTGATAATGATACTGCTTCCATGACTTCTGTATTTTTTAATTTATGCGGATTTGAGAGGTAAGGGAACCAAAGTTTCATAACCGTTTTTCCTGTTTCTCGTAAATCTGACTTTTTTTATGCGTTTCCGGTCGGGGCGGTCGTTTTCGTTTCATATAGGCTTTAAAGGGTAGTGTTTAGGCTTTGCGAGGTTTTAAAGAAAAATACTCTCTGGACGAAGTACAGCAGGAAGATTTTTGTTTAAAACCTTTAGGGCTTGACCTTGCAAAGCCGTTAAGAACACGGAAATACCTTTGCCTATGTGATACGAAAATGACTGCTCCGGCTGGGGACTGCCTAAGAGGAAGATTTACAATAAGATAAATAGAAAAAATGGTTTTATTTTAAAAGTAGGATATTGTGTTTTTGTTGCCAGTAACAAAAAAAGGGCTTAGATAAGCCCCTCGTCTGTAAAACTGTAATAGCTTTCTTCTGTCAGGATGATATGGTCTAACAGGTGTAAATCCAAGACCTTGCAGGCTTCTTTTATTTTTGAGGTGATTTGTTTGTCCGGCTCGCTCGGACGTAGGTTGCCCGATGGGTGGTTATATGAGAGGATTATCCCCGAAGCGTGGACTTTCAAGGCGGTTTGCAGGATGATTTTCACGTCCATTACAGTTTCAGCCATGCCGCCTTTAGAGATAAGGGAAACGCCTAAAGCCTTGTTAGCCCGGTTGAGGAACATTACATGGCTTTCTTCGTGGTGTTCCATACATTCCGCATAGAACGGTTTCAGATAAGAGTAGGACGTTTCGGATGAGAGTATTTTCACCCTTTCGGATGCTTTTACATTGTCTTTATAAGAGATAGTGATTTCCGGCATGGTAAATTCTGTTGTTTTCATGACTACTGAATTTTAAATTAAACAATAAGAAATTTTGCCGGACACCCACAGTTTGGCGGGGACTTCAACCATATCTTTTCAAAAAATACGACCCGTAGGCGTGGAGATTTTTTAGAAAACCGGAACGGCTCGGATTTGGTATTTGTCCCCACCGGGCTGTAACTTTGCTAAAATTTGTGATTGAGATACATTACTTTAGGGAACTGAAAAAGAGGGTGTGTCGAAACCCTCATAAATAGAAAATCACCCTTGTCACAGATAGTTGTAGCGAGGGTGATTTTGATAAAAGGGGAGTTTTGACACGTCCCCTTAGACAACCGAATACCTTAAACCGTTATTCGTCATAGGTTCTATATCCTATCGGCTTGCGTGGCTTCGGTTCGGGCTTGCTTAATAACTGGGTAAGTGCTTGGTATATCTCGCTGAATTGTGCATCCGTACTTTCTTCCAGTTCTTCAATGCGCTTTAATAGTTCCTGATAACCTGTTATCATTTGACGTAAGGCTACAAATGCCCGCATGATGGAAATATTCACCTGTATGGCAATAGGGCTGCGTAACACGCCGGACAGGGCGGCTACCCCCTCCTGCGTGAAAACGTAGGGCAAATATTTAGTATGTTTGCCACGTTTTGAACTGGTTTCTTCTTCCGTTTCATCAGGATTATTCTTTAAGGTCACAATTTGTGACCTTAAACATTCTACTTCTTCCTTTGTCAGTTCAAACATAAAATCACTTGGGAAACGTTCAATATTACGTTTGACAGCCTGTTTCAAGGCTTTTGTTTCCACTTGGTAAAGTGCCGCAAGGTCGCTATCGAGCATAACCCGGCAACCCCTGATTTCATAAATCTTGCTCTGAATGATTTGCAAGTCCATAATGTTATTATTTAATGGTGAGTAATTAAAAGCATAAAGGGCTTATCACAACTTGTGACAAGTCCCCCTATACTACTATTTCATTGATACTTCTTTGTAGATTTTTTCAATGCCGACAAACTTCTTATCAAGCCCCTGCATATCGTTACTGATTTTGTTATTGGTAATGCGGGCGTATATCTGTGTCGTTTCTATATTGGTGTGTCCCAACATCTTGCTGACTGTTTCAATGGGTACACCTTTGGCAAGCGTGGTTGTCGTGGCAAATGTATGCCTTGCTAAATGAAATGTCAAATTCTTTTTAATTCCACACACATCCGCTATTTCTTTCAAATACGCATTAAGTTTCTGATTACTGATAATAGGAAGCACCTTTCCGTTCGGCAATTTGCTTTGTACTTTTCCAATATCATTTTAGGAATATCCAGCAAAGGAACATTCACGTCTGTATTCGTTTTCTGACGCTTTGTAATTATCCACAAATTACCGTCAAAGGACTTGCGGATATTATCTTCCTTTAAGTTTGCAACATCCACATAAGCCAAACCACTGAAACAGGAAAAGATAAAAACATCACGCACCTGTTCCAACCGTTCGGAAACCATCTTCTTTTTGAGGATGATTTTTATTTCGTCCTCTGTCAAATACCCTCTATCCACTTTTTCCAAACGTATTTTATAATTGGCGAAGGGGTCACCTATCAGGATGCCGTTATTACGGGCTATCAGGATAATGCGCTTGAAGAACTGCATGAACTTGGCAGTCGTATTATAACCGCATTTGCAGGTAGTACGCAAATATAACTCAAAGTCCGTAATGAACATCGGGGTTATTTCCTTTATAGAAATATCCGACAGGTTATATTTGCTTTGGATGAACTCGGCAAGATGGCGGCGGGTCACTTCATATTTGCGATAAGTGGCAATCGTTTTGGATATGCCGACCAACTGTTTCACATCGTCATTATGCTTTTGGAAAAGGTTAAGGATGGTATCGTGGTTTTCGCTATGCCCTAAAAATTCATTTTTCACTTTTTCGGCGGTAACATAATTGTCACGCCGTTGCAGTTCGTGATAGATGGTATTAAGGGATGCGTTTATATCATCCAGCAATCGGTTGATACGGGTAGCTTCCGCAGAACGTCCGGCGGCTTTGCCTGCCTTGCCATCCCATATTTTGGTTGAACGTCCACTTTAGAATTAAAACGGCTTGCCACACCATCCACTGTGATGCGGACGAAAATAGGGTAACTGCCATTGATTTTTTGCTTGTCCTTTTTTACAAAGAAAAGAACGTTGAATGTACTTTTCATAAACTCACTTTTTTGGGTTACAAAACTACGTTAATTAGCTCAAAGTGAAGTTTATACAGGCTCGCCAAATAGCGACAGAAGTTCGCCAATTTCGGACTAAGTGTACCCCTTTTGAACTTTCAGTTGTCGGGGGTACGAGTTAGGTTACTAACTTTGTCTTTTAGGGTCTAAATGATGTCCGGTAGGGCAGACATAAGGGGATAAAAAAAGTCCCACAAATCGTTGAATTTGTGGGACTTGGCTGTTCATTGTCCGGTTTTGTCCGGTTAGTTCAGCGGAGAGACAGGGAACGATTAACTTTTAATTTCCCTATTCATTATCAGTATCTTACCAAAAGCCTCTACTCCTATGACACCGAATAATTCACCGCATATATGCTGCAACTTTCTTCCTGTTACACTTAAAATTTCTTTTGCAAATGTAGCAAAAATACTGTAAAATCGCAAATCCACTCCCCTATTTAACGTACATAATCTCTATAATTTTCTTCTAACAATAATTGCAATTTGGAAAGAGGATACAGAAATTTGCCTCCAACAACAGTATAAGCTATCCCCTTTTCATCCCGCAATTTTTGTAAAGTTCGATTTGAAATATGCAACATACCACAGACTTCTTCTCCGGTCATATAAACCTCATTGGCAATAGGTATGGGTAAGTCTTGAATTGCAAGGATTTCTTTAGAACACCTTTTTAGTCTTCTCATCATCCCAATATACTCCTCTGATTGTTTTGTTACCACTCCGTCCATTTCTTATTTATTCTTTTGAGTTAATATTTTAACCAAATCATTCTCTTTATACATATACTTTCCTCCAATATTAGAACATGGTATAATCCCATACTCCCTATAACTTTGTAAGCTTCGTTTAGAAATATTCAGAGCTAAACAAACTTCCTGAGCGTCCAATCATTTTTCTCCTTCAATCGGACCATACTTTTTTTGACAGCTTCAACCTGCATGAATAAACTCTCAATTTGTTGTTTCAACTGCAAATACGCACTTTTTTCAATTACAACTAATTCCATAATAAATTGATTTATACTTTTACTTTTTCTCAAGCAAATTAAAGCACATTCCCCTATCCTACCAAAATATTAGAATCAAAGTCAGTCTTTGTCAACCATTGTCATATCCAAACACATAAGATTCCTTTTAACTGCATAAGACTGATTATATAATTTGATGAAATAAAAGAAGGACTTGTTTAGCGTTTATATAGCAAACAAGCCCCTCTTCCTCCATTCATATTACTATCCTACATTCTTATTCCTTTATTCTTCGATACCATTATACTATCCTTGACCTTTATTTCTCTTGATACCTCATCCTGGCGCATATTTGGAAAATGCTCATTCAGCAAATCGCCTGCCAATCTTTTAGCTTTCTCCTGCATCTCGTTGCGTACATTCAATCTGTCTGGTCCTTAACAGTTTTTTTCAATCTCCTCAAACTTATCGTAAAAGCTGAACTCATCCGGATATTCATCGATCAGCCCGTCCTCCGGGTATCCTTGTTCCCGGATGAAAAGCAAGGTCATCCGATCATAATTATCCGGACTTCGTGGCAATCCCAATCCTTCCCCTACTTCAGTCAGATTGAAGTAATTTTCCCATGTAGGCGCAAGGTCAAAAGTCTTGCTTTCCACTACATTCTTCAAAACAGACCTGTCCTGATATGCGCACCGTTCCATTGTTTCCTTATCTACCCAGTCTCCCCGCTCATTTTTACAGAGGTTTACCTTTCCTTCCATTAAGGAAGGCCATCCTTTCAGATCATGAACAGCCAGAGATTTTAAAGGAAAATCAGGTTCAAAGAAACTGTTCTCCACATATTTATACATATAACTGTTGAATTGCCATTCTCCATTTGTATTGTCGTCAAAGAGAAGGACGCCCTTATCCGTTTCAACGGCAGAGTAATAATGGTTCCCGCGTTTCAGGTCATCCAGCATTTTCTCCACCATTTTAGGTGAGGATTGTATTTCCTCCCACATGCCGGGTGTCAGTATCCGTTTAAAATGCTCATCTTTTGACAACGGGTCTATATTTTTTCACAGGCAATACACCACTTCCGATACACGCAGGTAACTTTGCAATCCGATTCCCTGCCCATCCATTGCTTTTTCCAATGTTTTCAAATAGTTACTGTTATTTCTCTTCCGCAAAGGAGGGACCATTGCCAGGTCAGGCACATCATAGTATAAAACGCCTGTTGTCGGTATCTCTTTTCCTCTCAGAGCCTTTTCCACATCTTCCTGCATGAAATCCAAAAAGCCTTCTTTACCCTTGCCTTTCATACTGATGTGTATCGGATTGAAGTGTCCGTCCACTGTGACATACACACTGCCACTCTTGTTCTCTTCTTTTTCCATATTTCAAAACTAAATTTTCATTCCACGCCTTTCCCTTTTCATGGGAACTTTCACCGACATGTTCGGACCGGAGAAACGGGTATTGTCAGGCCGCGCCACCAGTTGCGACATAATCCGTTCTTGTTCCTTTGTCAGCGGAACCTTAACCAAAGGCAGATTTCTCAAACGGTTGAAGTTTCTTAATGTGGGTGCCATATCCAGCCGTTTTGTACAAATCCCGTAATTTAATATCTCTGGCGAGGCCACCTGCCAGTCGCCCATTGTACTCCGGTACTTCGCATTCAACGGTGCTATTTCATAAAATCCCAGTTCCTTCGGTTTCCCTTTTCCTTCAAAGAACTTTTCAGTTATTCCGTCCAATAATTTGGCCAGTTCCTTATCGCCAATTTCTGTCTTATCAAACAGCAATACCTTTTGTCCGTATTCCACTGCCGTACAAGTAGGAAATACAGCCAATCCGTTTCTTATCACATGGCCGTCCGTTCCGAAACGGTGTGCCAGCCGTTGGTAGTCCTCATTCTCCGCCAGTGCCGTATGCGCTGCCGAGGCAGACAGTTGCCTGATTCCCCTTTCCTCGCAGAATGCCGCATCCCGTAATCTCACCACCCCCGAAGGATAAATCTTCTCCCGTTCCAATACCGGAGTGAGCCGTTCCAGATAGTCCCTGTTGTCCGTTCCGAGGATAGTAGGAATCATGGACTTGTCCCTGAAATCGAAACGGAACATTCAATGGTCGGGGATAAACTCCCTGCCAGTGGCATGAAAGGTTACATTATTACTGATATAGCGTGCGAACCTTCTTCACCTTGTCCCCGCATACTCAAATATACGGGACGATAGAAAGCGTCCAGCGTCATGTACAGGCTGCCGTTTTCCATACAGTCTGTATTCATTCTCTTTTCCATAAGCATATTATATAATCAGTTGTTTTTTTTCTTTCTTCTGCGGAACAACGGAAGAGACATGCTTCACTGCCTGACGCCCCGGTTTTTCCAGTTCCGGCTCTTTGGGCTGTTGAGACGAACACTTTTCCGGAGTTTTTGCCCTTTGCGATGTCCGGTTCGTTTTTCCGCCCAGCCTGAACTCCCCGTCTGTAATGTGAAACTCCGATAGCAGGATGTCCCTCGCCATTGTTTTGGCTTCCATCTGCAAGGCCGCATAGCCGAAGTCGTGTGCCGAGAGCGGGGCTTCCCGTCTCGCCTTCATACTGTCCCCCAGCTTCTCCGCCAGTTCCTTGAACTCATATTGATAGCTGAACGGATGGAAATGGTCCGCTTCCATAAGGCCTGCATACCCGTTCTCCGAAATATACAGCAGTGCCGCAACGTCATAATTACGGGGTGAGATACCCAGGCCGAAATCCTTTGTCAAACGGTCAAAGTTATTGAAGTCGGGACGTAAGTCGTATTTGCCGGTGCAAACGGCACCCACCAGCATCTCCTTTCCCGACATCTTTTCGGGCGTGAAGCTGCATACCGATTTTCTTAATTGTATATCATCCCTGCGCAAGTCTGCTTTTGAGAGTTTGTCGATACAATTATCGGCCAGTTCAACCATCTGCCGCATGGGAATCTCTATTTCATACAGTTTAAGTGTTTCCACTTTTTTACTGAAGTTGAAGAAACCGTCTGCCAGATGTTGTAAGTAAGTGGTACGTGCTTTCATTCCCTTTACACTGTCCGAGAAGAGAAATACACCCTCATCCGTCGCCACAGCAGACATGCGCTGATTCTCATTGTCTGTCGAAACGGGCAAATTGCCCGCTTCGGCTGTCCGGTGATGTAACCAACGGTCTGCCCAATCTTTCAATAATCCCATAACTTGATTCTTTTTGCATAACTTAATGCCTGCAAAGAAAATGCATCATCTGCCAACCACAATAAAGAGGGAATCCGAGTCGGGCTTTGGCGTCCGTTGGCGTATGACTTTTAAATTAGCCGTTTCTCCAGCATCCGGTTATAACTTACACGCAAGGAATCAATAAAAGGAGTAGTGTCCGTACAACGGTCAAACACTTTTCCCCGTTTGGTATATAGTGCATTTATTTTCAGATGAAACATATCCTCAAAAGCCCGAATTACACTTATCACAGTCAGTTTGTCGCCATTTCTCGAACTTATTGCACCGGCAGCCATCAACGCAGCCACCAGTTCAATCAAATCACTGTCTGTACCGTTCCAAGTCAACATGACAACAGATTTGTTTTCTGCATCCTTTATTATTTCAGATTTCAATTCGGGAATAATATTCCCATATCTGAATAACTCTTTAACCATTTCTATCTCTGCATTGAGAAGAGATAATGCCTTACCGATAAACACATCGTACAAAACATGCCTTTTCCCCAACATTTGTTCCGATGCAATTTGCATAGAAGCCAATTCTATTTTGGTATAATTCAAGCGACGTAACTTCAATATTTGGTTCTCATTTTGTGGAAGTTCTCCAAGCAGAGTTACAAAATTATCATAAGCAGCAGGCAATTCTTCCGCCACTTGTACCATACCCTTCAAGTAGGAGGCAAACAGGTTGAAAAGGAGTGCACTTGTTAATGTTTTCATCGCATCACATTTTAGGTTTTACAAATCATCATCTCCGCACTAAATCATCATGCTCATATTAAGTGCAAGTATTATACCATTAAATATTTCATACTCAAACGTCTTACAATCAATGATATAAAAATAATTAAAAACACACTTGTGCAATTTTAAATTGTAGAATGTATATAATTCGTCCGAAAATCGGACAATTCTTACATTAGCCTATATTTCTTCAATTTGAGATAAAGTGTACTCCGACTTATTCCCAACAACCTTGCTGTTGCTGTACGGTTATTATTCGTTGCCTCTAATGCTTTTACAATATTATTCCGTTCTGTTCGTTCATTTTTCAGTGTATATTCTTTCAGCTGTTCATTTGAAAGAAGTCCTACGTCTTCTGCCGTTATCCAGTCATCTTTTGCGAGTAAAACAGCCCGTTTAACTATAGTCCTTAATTCTCGTATATTTCCCGGCCATGAATACGCTTTGAACTTTTTCTGTGTTTCCTGATCAAACCCTTTCACATTTTTATCTAATTCTTGGTTAGCTATGTCCAACATAAATTCAGCCAATGGTATAATATCATCCAAACATTCAGCTAAAAGAGGTACTTGCACAGGAAACTCGTTTAATCTATGAAATAGGTCTTCTCGAAATTTCCCTTCTGTTATTGCTTTTTCTAAATCTTCATTAGTTGCAGCTATCAACCGTATATCAGCCTTTATTTCTTCCCGGCTACCTATAGGACGATAATGTTTTTCTTGTAATGCACGCAATAATAACATTTGTACATTCATGTTCAGATTACCAATCTCATCTAAAAACAATGTTCCATGACTGGCACGAGCAAACATGCCCACTTTGTCTTCTATAGCACCTGTAAATGCCCCTTTTACATACCCGAACAATTCCGATGCTGCAAGTTCTTTAGGTAATGTTCCACAATCTACTGCCACGAATGGAGCGTCCGCGCGTCCACTAAGAGTATGGATATGTGAAGCGACCCATTCTTTACCAGTGCCGGATGCTCCCCGTATTAATACAGTCATATCTACAGGAGCTACTAATCGGATATGATATTGTAATTTTAAAAATAGAGGACTTTGCCCCATATAAAATTCATGTTTTATCCCATCGCTTCTTTTTTTACTTTCTAATATGTCCTTGACGATACTAAGCACCTTTTCAGTCTGAATTGGCTTTTGTAAAATAGTTTTCGGCTCCTTTTTTATAGCATCGACTATTTCTTGTATATCGGTGTGGTCTGTCATAATAAAGAATGGTATATAATAGCCTTCCACCTTCATCCATTCCAAAAGTTGTATGCCCCAATTCTTCCCTAATTTAGAATTTGAAAATACCATGCTCACCTCATTTTTAAACAAAAATGATTTTGCTGTATCTATAGATAATACATAACAAGCATTTATATCATTTTTCTCCAGCCATTTTACAACTGTATGTGCATATGCTCGATTATCATCAACCACCAATACGGTTTCCATTTATGTTTTCTTTATTTTATGTGGGTCTACTTCTTACAAATCTCTATGGAATGTATATAGCTGCGCTCGGAGACTTGTGTCAATTGTTTCAATGGCAAATTATCTCCATATTGACATTTCACATATTCTTTTATCTGCAAACAGTTCATTCGTAAATAAATATAGGCATAATTCTTATTTCTAAATACAAAGCACACTAACATTGGAGTTTGCACAGATACTCCTGCATAAGTCCAAACGAAAAGTGAACAACCAATAATGGAGAGTGTTATCCCGGCCTGGTCCATCAACAATAGAACCAACCTGATATGCCCAATCTGATAGTTGCAAGAATACAATATAACGTACTCTGGTCATTTATCATTCCAAATAAAACTTTACCAACCGTGACATTCACTCTCCATAAGTTTTTTTATTTTCCAAAACGATATGCCACTCCCAAACTGATTCGGCTTGGCAACATGCTCGCTTTATCTTTTGGTGCATCAAGTTGATCCAAAATCCCTATCTTATAGGAAGCATTGATTTGTAGCCCGCAACCCAATTCATATCCTAACATAATGCCTGCTCCTACACTGAACGGCTGGAATACTTTATCACCATTACCATTCTTTTCGTAAAGGTCTGTTTCATTATCATCCATTTTGTATTGTGCATTCAAGCCATACCCTACAAATGGTCCCGCACCCACAATCAGACGATTATTACCATATACATTCCAATGTCCCACAGCATAGAATGCAAGTTCTGCACCCAAATAGCTAAGGTCGCCTTTCTTTCCATCTTGTTCCAATTGGGAAACCTGATAATGCATCAGAATGTCTTCCTGCACAGAAAAATTCTCTGTAACACGAAATCCAAAGAAACCTCCGACCGAGCCTCCTACATTCATTTTGCTTTTTACCCCCGGTATGTCCGAAAGGAAAAAGCCGGATAGGTTTGCTTCTACTTTGGGGCCTCCATACATACGTCCCATAAGATTCTTTACTAAGCCTTGAGCTTCAGCTTGTGCAGTTCCCAATACTATGGCTAAGACAGCATCATCACTAATTTCTTCATTTCTATTTATTTTTTGTTATTAATACTTGTGCTAATCCGACCTTGTTTCTTATGTCATTGAATAGGTATTGTAGCACGTTAAATCCATTTCTTCGCATTCAATTTTTATCCGGTCAGCCGTCATGTCATAAACGATTTTATGATCATGCATGAGCCAACCTATGATTAAGTAAATCTCTTTATCAGATAATCCACATTCTACTTTCAAGTCCTGTATCGACATGCCGGTTTCCCTCTTCAATGCCGTATATAACTTGTTAATCAATTGTTGTATGATATTCTCGTCCACTTTTTGGGGTATAAACAGTTTTAAAACAAATAGGCCAATGAGACTTGCCATGAATTGTTCCGTACTTTTACATCATAAAAAGAGCCATCTATTTCCGTTGGTACTGATAAAGTGGCAGTACGTGTAATGGCAAAATTATAATTAAGCCCCAGCTGTAAATGGTTCAATAAGACAATGCCGCCTCCCACATTGAAACTGGTATTTCTTTTCCTTATACGGAAATAAGAATCTTGCCTTTCTCCTACGTTGAATCCAAATTGAGGGCCTAACGCTGCATATACACCCAACAATCGCAAGACGCTTGCTGACCATTTTAAATGAACGGGGACTTCTATGGATTTCAGTGTTGCTTCCGCAAAGTAACTATCCAAATAACTCTGCGAATACAAAGCCGACACCTCCATGCCTAATCCGAAAAAAGGAATTTTCGCATCTACAACAGGGCCGACAGAGAATCCAGTTCTGTTCTCCGGAGCAAGGTTTGAACTTTCGCCGGAAAAACTGATTTTCGAAAGGTTTATACCACCCTTCACTCCTAAACGAATCTGTGCCCAACTTTGTAATGTAATTATAAAAAGACAGACACATACAATCAATAACTTCGATTTCATTATATATTATTTATATGATTAATAATCAACAAATTCTTTTATCAAGGGCATGATACAGATTTATTCCTCCCTGAATTTCATCGAATAATAATAATTTAAACTGGGCTCTGATTACCAATAATAGATGATATGCCTATTCCACATTAGAGTAGGTAAGGAAACTATATATCTATATCAAAGATTAAATGAAAGAGCCGTATCTTTAGCTGAATCGGGAATTCGGGTACAAATATCCGTAAATTAGAAACAATCCAACCCCTGCTGCTTCAGCCATTCCGACATGATGTCTGCCATCTTTATATTGTTTAGGTCAGACATAGGGAAGTGAGTATTGCCATAAATACCTATTTCTGGCAAGTGAACGAGGGTTACGTTTCCGCCCCGGCGGTTGACAGCTTCTGTCCACAACTTAGCGAGCCGCAGCCTGATGCGCCATATATCCAGTTCAAGAATGTCATTTTTCGTTTCGGGGATGTTGTCTCCATAGACAAGTAACATAGGAATTCGTGTAAAACGCTCGAATGTTTCGGGTGAAACCATTATGAACTCTATCCCTTCCTCTACATCGATATCTGGGCGAGGTTCGTCGTTGGGAAAAGAGAAGAAGCCTCCTCCTTCCATGCAACAATCGCCTTAATGTTGTCTGTCTTGGGAATAGTCTTCCATGTCTGCATTACACCCCGTGAATGGGCAACCATGATAGCTCCGCCCAGTTTATCGAACAAGGCGGCAATCGCGTTCGTTTCCACTTCAAACTCCATGGGTCCGGTATTCGGGGTCATCTGTCGCATAAATTGCTCAAAGTTTGCTTTGTCTTTGGGAAATTGCACTCCTTTAAAATAACCCGGATAAATGCCGATACGCCATTTGGTGTACCATATATGTTCGTCGAATATGGGTTCTACAAGAGTTTTTACCGGAGTGCGACCTGCGTTTCCGCGACGCGGATGTGTCATGTTATAAGTCGAAAAACCACGCCGGAGAAATATGTTTTGAAATCCCTCCCGTCCGTCAGGTGTTGATTCCCATGTCTTAGAGGCTTGATGGATGCCGTGCAGGAATACGAGCGGTAGAGGCGTGGACTGATGGGAATTTGATAAAACACATAGCCGTGGTCGCCATGATAGGTATTCCCCTGCTCGTCTGTCGCAACCGTTCCTCCTATAAGGAAACTTCCTTGTTCAGCCACAACCATAGGCCGTATTTGGACTGTATCCTGGGCCTGCATTTTGCAACAGAGAAACAGGCAGGTCAGAAATAATAAAATCTTTGTCTTCATTATAATATCTCTAAATTATGATTCTATCTGAATATGCTATAAGAAAAACCTACATTGAAGAAAGGAGTAACAGAATGTGATATTTCAACAAAAGGTTTGTTGTCTATACCTTTACGGTCGGTATCATATAGTCCTCCTGTTATTGTACCGGCTCCACCGCCACGTGCTATGAAGTAAAAGCGCTTGTTCAATATACATTCATAAACCAATTCAGCCTTGAACATACTTCTATTATAATAGTATGTCGATGTGCCTTCCTGTTGTGAGGCATCCATATACTTTGTGGGTGCCTGTATATAGAATTGTTCTGTTTCCATCTGTGTACCGGCAGATAAGCGGTGTTTTCCCCTTTGGTATCGTACATACATACGGCTTGGCAGAGTGAAATCAAGTATCCAGTTCGGATTTAACCGGTGCGTCCAAATAACGATTGGCACAACCGGTGTTATCTGATAAGGGTACATGGCATATAATCCTACCGAGACACTGTTTTTGTGTGTCTGTTTCAACAGCAGATTGGCCATGAAGCCACCTTGAAATTGCTCTACACCTTTCTCCCAACCGTCAATACCGGCTGATACACTCAACAGTAAAGGCTTCCCGAACAGTGTGGCATAGTAATTGAGTGCCAGCCCTCCCTTCATATACAAGCGGTCGTTCTCTTTTTCTGTAAACAGCTCCGATGGTTTATCATCATTTGGGTTGACCTCGAAATGATAGTAGTCAATATTCCCATTGGCATAAAGCGAAAATTTGCCGGAGCGGAAAACCGGAATAGTCGTCTGGAATTTTACGTTACGCGATGTTTCCATTTTGCCTTTTTCAAAATCCCTGTCACTATGTTTCAGAGTATAGTTGTAGGAAGGCATAACTTCCCAATGGAGGTTAACAGTTCGTAATTCGGAAAAATTACGGTCAGTGTATCGGCTGATACCGCGTTTCAGACTGTCAGTCCGGCTTTGAGCACAGACTGAAGAAATTTGTAAAGCGCATAGCGTTGCCATAAAAATGACAGCAAGCGATTGTTTGTTCTCTTTTTCATATCACATGATGAATAATTGTGTTAAAGAATGCCACCTCCCAAAGCATGATACAGATTAATCATCCCTTGAATCTGTTCGAAGTAACTCTGTACTTGAGACAATTCAGCAGTAAGCAATGAACGGTGGGCTGTCAGCACTTCCAGATAATTCACGGAAGAGTGTTTCATCAGCAGCTCCGTTTTATGTACAACCCTGCGCAAGGCACCTATTTGATTTGAATAATAAACGGTGCGCTTGTCTGCCATTTGATATTGCGTCAATGCGTCGTTAACTTCTTGTCCGGCGTTAAGCAGCACCTGTTGGAAGCTCTTTCGCGCTATCTCTTGGTCCGCTTTTGCCACTCTCAAATTGGCTATGTTCTCTCCTTTATTGAATAAAGGCTGTGTAAGTGAACCTACCGCCGAAAGCAATACCTGGGCCGGATTTATAATAGCCCCTCCCGCATTATTGGTCCATCCGGCTGTACCGCTCAGGGTAAGGCTGGGATAAAAAGCAGCACGTGCGCTGTTCGTGGCGTAGAAGGCCTTTGCAAGCTCGGCCTCCGCCTGACGTACGTCTGGGCGGTTTTCAAGCAATTGCAATGGTACCCCTGCGTGTAGGCAGGTGGCAATTGTACATCTGCTATCGTACCACGGTGAATGTGCTGTGGAGTAACTCCCAACAATACGGACAGACTGTTTTCCGTTTCATGTATGCTTTGTTCTGTTTGCGAGAGTGAGGCACGTAAAGCAAGGCAGTTTGCCTGTGCCTGAAGCACATCCGTATCGTTTTGCTGTCCCGTATGTTTCAGTACCTCCATTGTACGGACGGTCTTTTCCCAGGCTTCCAGTGTGGCCCGGTTAATTTCCAGCTGCCGGTCAAGGGTCAGCAACATATAGTAGCTGTCGGCAACAGTGGCTATCAGCTGGGTCTGTACGGCAAGTTCATAAGCCCTTGTTTTCTCCAACTCGGCACGGGCTTCCCGTTTTGCATTGGTGACTTTTCCAAAAATGTCTATTTCCCAGCTTGCTTTACCGGCAATGGTATAGCTCTTTCCGGGTTTTGCCCCGTCAATGCTGTTCAGACTGCCTTCCGCATCCGCGGACAATGAAGCAGATAGGCCAGTTTGGACGACAGCAATACCGCTTCTGCCTGCTCTACCGTAACCGGGCGATACTTAACTCCGTATTGTGTTCCAGTCCCTTGTCTATCAGGTTCTGCAAGCAGGTATCGGTAAAAAGTGTCCGCCATGACAGAATCGCCAGATTATTCGAAGAGCGTTCCGATAGAGGTATATCACGATAACTCAATGGAACGGGAATATCATTGGGGCGCTCATATTTGTTATAGATACCGCAGCCGCTCATCAGGAGCGGCAACAGCAGGAATATTAATCTTTCTTTCATTCTCTTTCTTTGTTTGATTGTTCCGATAATTTTAAAATCCGACGTTGGGGCATGACCCGTTCCTCGATATGCTGGAATATGATAAAGAAGAACGGGACAAAAAACAGTAAAGCCAGTGTTCCTATCAGCATGCCGCCGATTGTTCCCAATGCCAATGCCTTGCTGCCGTTGGCACCCACTCCGCTTGACATTGCCATGGGAATCATTCCGAATACCATAGTGAGAACGGTCATTAGAATAGGGCGCAGGCGCACACGGGCCGCTTCAAGGGAAGCCCGTACGATACCATACCCCTCGGTCCGTCTTTGGGAAGCGTATTCGGTGAGCAGGATGGCCGTCTTTGACAATAGTCCTATCAGCATCAGCAGTCCCGTCTGCATATAAATATTGTTTTCGACACCGAACAGGTTGGCAAAAAGGAAGCTGCCGAAAAGTCCGAACGGGACGGCAAGCATGACCGCCATCGGAATGAAAAGGCTCTCATATAAGGCGCACAACAGCAGATAAATGAAAAGGGAACAAATAATGAAAATGACAATCGTTCCGGTTCCGGTATCGGCCTCCTCACGGCTGCGTCCCCCAAATTCATACCCGTATCCCGAAGGAAGCGAACGGGCCGAGACATTGGCAATGGCTTCGATAGCCTGGCCTGTACTGTAACCGTCCGCAGGCATTACCGTCACAGATATGGATGAAAAAAGGTTGAAACGGGAAAGGGACTCCGGTCCGTAAACCTTTTCTATTCTGACATACTGCTCTATCGGACTCATATCCCCTTCAGAAGTGCGTACAAAGATGTTGTTCAGAGCTTCTTCATCCAGACGGAATTCGGGAGCGGCCTGTATCATCACGCGGTACATTTTGGTATACAGGTTCATGTTGGAGCATAGGTTCCGCCTATATACCCGACAGAACATTTAATACGTCGGAGGGTGACACGTTATTCTTTTTGCACAATGCCGCATTTACTTCCACCTTGTATTGAGGGTATCTGGTCGCAAACGTTGAATAAGCAATCGCAATTTCCGGACGTTCTTCCAATGCCCGGCAGAATGCTTGCGTCTGCGTCTGCAATTCTTCTATGGTTCCCCCCTTGCGGTCTTGCACATACATTTCAATGCCGTTGCTGTTTCCATAACCGGAAAGCATGGGTTGTGCAAAAACCATCATATTGGCAGACTTGACACTTGCCGTGCGCCTGTTGATGTCCACAATGACGGAGTTGATATGATTCTCTTTACCTTCACGTTCATCCCAATGCTTGAGTCTTACAAAGAAAATTCCGTTAGTGGCTCCCTGCCCGCTAAGCATGCCATAACCGGCGATTTTTGCAAAAATCTCGATTTGGGGGATGTCCCGAATGCATTTCTCTATCTGGTCCATCACTTGTTTGGTTTCATTCAGCGTGCTGCCCGGAGCGGTGGCCACATTGATATAAATGGCTCCCGTATCTTCGGTCGGTATCAAACCGGTTTTGGTGCTTTTCATAAGCAGGAATAATCCTGCAAAAATCACTGTCATTAAAGGATAGAGCAGCCATTTACGATTAATGAACCATACGATACCGGTCTTGTACCTGTTCAGCATTGCATTGAAAGCTGATTCATAGGCTACATGAAGCCGGGAAGACAGGCTTGCTTTTTCCCCTTTTCCTACTTCCATGTGCGGGGTCATAATCAATGCACAAAGGGCCGGGCTTAAAGTCAGGGCATTGACTAACGATATGATGACCGCCACGGCCATTGTCAATCCGAATTGTGTATAGAAAGTACCGGTAGTACCCTCCATGAAACATACGGGGATAAACACTGCCATAAAGACCAGCGAGGTGGTTATCAATGCCGAACTGATACCGCCCATCGCATCGATTGTTGCCTGATAAGCGGATTTGTACCCTTCATCAAATTTAGCCTGAACAGCTTCCACGACAACTATCGCGTCGTCCACAACCGTTCCGATGACCAATACCAGAGCGAACAGGGTCAGCATGTTCAAACTGAATCCGGCAATATACAGGAAGGCAAATGTCCCGACAAGCGATACGATAATGGAAACAGCCGGAATGAATGTGGACCGCATGTTTTGCAGGAAAACATATACAACAAGAATTACCAGTAGAATAGCTTCTACCAAGGTCTTGATGACATCCTTAATGGAGGCATCCAACTGGTCTTTTGTACTGACCACATCGGCAAACTCCATTCCCTTAGGTAAGTTTTGGGAAAGTTCTTCCAAGGTTTTGTCTATCTCCTTGATGATTTCATTCGCATTTGAACCTGCCGTTTGAGAGATGGTACAGGTTGTTCCCGGATAACCGTTTACCTCTCCTTTGTAGCCATAGTTGAGTGCCCCCAATTCAATTTCCGCCACATCTTTGAGATACAATGCCTGTCCATCCGGCAAGGAACGTACTACAAGGTTTTCAAATTCTTCAGCCGTTTCATACCGGCCCCGGTATTTCAGGATGTACTGGTAAGTGTTGTCCGATTCCTCACCCAGCGTACCGGTAGCCGCTTCCACATTCTGTTCGTTCAACACGGCACTGATGTCCGAAGGCATCAATCCATATTGGGCCATTCTTTGAGGGTTCAGCCAGATGCGCATGGAATACTCCGATCCCATCATGTGGATATCGCCCACGCCGGAGATACGCGACAAACGCGGGATGACATTTATCTTCATGTAATTATTGAGGAAAAGGTCATCGTAGCTGCCGTCTTTGTTGTATAGGGAAACCACTTTCAATGTCCCTGTCTGGCGTTTCAATGTGGTTACCCCGACTTTCGTCACCTCGGCAGGAAGCATTCCCGTAACTTGCGATACACGGTTCTGTACGTTCACCTGCGCCATGTCCGCATCTGTTCCTTGCTTGAAATATACGGTAATGGTGGCATTTCCCGTATTCGTGGCGGAGGATGTCATGTAAATCATATTCTCCACCCCATTGATGGCTTCCTCCAAAGGAACTATCACACTTTTTTGTACGGTTTCGGCATTGGCTCCCGTGTAAGTGGCATTTACATGATGGTAGGCGGTGCAATGCTGGGGAATTGTTCAATGGGTAACATGGTCAGCCCGACAATTCCTACCATCAGGATTAGTACGGAAATGACACATGCCAATATAGGTCTGTCTATAAAAGTTCTTATATTCATATTTTCCTCCTTTTATTTATGATGTGCGGATGCAGTTCCTCCGGAAATTGGAGTTCCCTCACGCAATAATCCGGCACCTTCGGCAACAATGACATCACCTTCCGTCAGACCGGACATGACGGCATATTCAGAGCCGTTGTTCAACTTGAACGGTTTTATTTCGGCAGATGTGGCTATCCCGTCCACGACCTTATAGACAAATACTTTGTTCTGTATCTCGTAGGTAGCCGCTTTGGGAATGACGATGCAGCCGTTTATTTTATAGGGTACCACAACTGTTGCCGTGCTTCCGCTGCGGAGCAGTCCTTGGGGATTTGGAAAGGACGCACGTATCCCGACAGCTCCTGTCTGTGCATCCGTGATACCACTGACCGCCGTGACCTTTCCCTTCTCCGCATAAAGTTTCCCATTCCCAAGTTTTAATTCCACCAGCGGAAGATTCTCAATAAAACCGGTATCCTCGTCAGGTTCTCCGATCAATTCCTGTAATTGGTTTTCTGAAACCGAAAAATAAGCAAACATCTCATTTACACTTGATACGGTTACCAGCGGCTCGCTGATGGAGGGATTTACCAAAGCTCCCACTTTATAGGGTATCATGCCTGCCACTCCATCTACCGGACTTTTAATTATAGTATATGACAGGTTGTTGCGGGCATTTATTTCATCCGCTTCCGCCTGTGCCAACAGAGCTTCCGCTTCCCCTAAGGAGTTTAAGGCCGTTTGAAGTTCAAAATCTGAAATCACATTTTTCTTTATACAGTTCTTGTTTGCCGGTAGCGGTCAATCGGGCGGTGGAGACTTTTGCCTGCGCACTTTTTACAGCGGCTGACGCAGTTTTCAGGGCAGCCTCATACGGGACCTGGTCTATAATGAACAGAGGTGTCCCTTTGCTTATACGGGCTCCTTCATCAATACAGATTCTTGTAATAAGCCCGCTTATTTGCGGACGTATTTCCACATATTGATTTCCTTCAATGGAAGCGGAGTAGCTACGATATAATTCGGTTTCCGACATTGATACCGTCATGGTCTTGTAGCTGACCGGTTCCCGGTTCTGTTTCTGTTCCTTGCAGGATGAGAATATACAGCCGGCACACAGGACCAGCAATATACAAATCTTGTTTTTCTTCATACTTATTCTTTTTTTGATATTAATAAACTTAGAAGGCTTCGGCCAAATTGAGTACAAAACCTTTAGTGTCTTTCCCAAAACCATAATCCAGCCTGACGTTGACATTGTGCTTGAACTCAAACCGGATTCCCAACCCGTAATTGGGCAGCACGTTTCTCATTCTCATTTTTTTCAGGGAGGGAAACACAGTCCCGGCACCAATCCAGCCGACACAACCCAGACGTTTGTACAACCGCTGTCTCAACTCTACCTGGGCAGAGACCTGACTGTTATCCGTATATCTTCCACTGTAATATCCCCTCATACGGAAAGAGCCTCCCAATTCTTCCCGAAGTGCCCAGGGGCTACTATTGTCGTTGATTCTTCCATAGAAGTCTGCTGCAATAACAGCCCCTTTCCATAGTTTTTGGTAGCGTCGGCAATAAATATAGTACTTAGCAATGTCTTGTGGTAATTCCCAAAGACTTGGGGATAAACCATTTCCTTAAGCATCAGATATATTCCACGGGTGGGTGTCAGGATGAAGTCGCGGGTGTCATATTGAATGGAAAGACCTGTCCCCACAAAAAAATAACTCTGTTTCTGACCGTTCAGATAGGAGATATTTTCAAGTTTATGTGCTTTTGAATGGTTGACGGAAAGAGAAGTACCGATATGGATGTCATCGGTAAGCTTATACACATAATCTACATCGAGGCCGACTCTCTGTCTGGTATATTTCACAGCGGGATTCAGTACGCAGTCATCATAACTGATTCCCCACAGATAGAGAGGCTGATTGCAGAAACTCACCTGATAGGACAGGCGGGACTTATTCCCTTTGAAGTTGTTGTTTCCCCTGATATTGATGACATACATGCCTTCAACGGACATGTTTCCATTGATTGAAATGTCGGAAGGCTGCATGATGGAGTCCGTACGATCCAGCCTGTACAATCCCGAAGCGCTCCGCCAATTCCAAAGCTCGCTTCACGGGTATAAGATGGAGCGGCAACAAAACTGAAATCCATTTTCTTCTCATACGTCCGGTCTATATGACCATATAATAAGCGGTTGAGCCACGTGTCTTTTTTTCTTTTATCCACTTTATCCACCGTGACGGACGTTTCTTTGGAGGAAACAGGAGATAAAGTATCCTTTATTTCGTCATTCCTGTTTTGCGCCACCGTTCCCGAACAGAAGCCGCAGATAAGCAAAAGATAAATCAGTATTTTCCTCATTGATTCATATATAACTAACAATCATGTTTTATCGTCGGCAAAGGTATAGGCATTTCGAAAGGCAGAAAAGTGCCAAAAGGTATGATACTTGGACTGTTTTGCCTATAAAGTTGTATTTTACAATAAAACAATGCTATATTTGTGGTCTAAACGAAATATTTTAATGCCATGACAGGACAAAACATGTATATTGAATTGGAAAATAAGGATAATGTGGAATGCATTAAGGGAGAAATCTATTTGTCGGATGATATTTCCGCTGCGTTTCCAAACAAGTACCCTCATAAAAGTGAGGCTACCGTGACGTGTATCTGTATAAAAGGTGAAATTACGGCAGAAATCAATCAGTTTTCTGTTTGTACCAAAGCCCCCGGATTATTGGTATTGCTTCCGGGACAAATCAGGGAATTGACAAATGTCAGCGATGACTTTCAGGGTGAATTTATTATTATGACCAGGCAATTCACAGAAAGCATCAGCCTCCCGGAAGGTTTTTCCACATTCATGTCCGTCCGCAGCACGCCTTTTCTATCTCTTGGGGAAAGGGCATTGGAGGCCATTCTTAATCATCATAAAATGTTAGTGGGGGTTTTAAGGAACAAGGACGAAGGACTGAACCGGAAGGCTATCGTCAAGCATCTTACTATCGCGCTCTTTTATGGATTGGGATACTATCTGCATAAAGTCAATAATAAAAAGAAAACAAGAAATGAAATAATCATGGAGGACTTCCTGAAACTGGTATTAAAATATTGCAAGCAGGAACGCTCCCTTGGCTTCTATGCAGATAAATTATATATTACCACTAAGTATCTGTCGGTAGCCGTAAAGAATGTAAGCGGTAAAACGGCAGGGCAATGGCTGGATGATTATATTATTTTAGAGGCCAAGTCTTTAATTAAAACAACCGATATGACTATTCAGCAGATAAGTGATGAACTTAATTTCCCGTCACAATCTTTCTTTGGCAAGTTCTTCAAAAGAGAAGTGGGAATGTCTCCCAAACAATATAGAGATACCGAATAATAAAGGGGAAAACTCAAGTATGAAATAGTACAGATAAAAAGCCACATCATTGCTTCCTCGCGAGAGAGTTTGATATGGCTTTTTACAGCTATCAGCTACTATTTATTACTTTAGAAGATTATCATTGTTGGTATCTTGTTTCTTTTACTTTTTATTGATATTATGTATTCTGTCTTTAAGTATTAGAGCTTTTCGAGTTATTTGATAAGACGTCCAGCATGTGTAACCGATATATTTTGGGGTTACTCAATAAGTTCCGGAGTGGTACGGTTGATAACTTACGTTGTAGGTATAAATACTGCTGCTATACTCCATTTGCGTCAGCCGACAGGTTGCTTTGTAGTAAGCCAAAAGTTCGTCGATAGTGTAGCTCATCCCCCCTCATGGCTATACAATACTTCGATAGCTCTCATTGTGAAAGAGAGAACGTTTAAGTTTGTCTCCGATATTATCGTGTGAAAAAACGTGATAGAAAGTCTCTTCTATTTTGTGTTCCAATATGGAGATTTTTTTCTAAAACTTTGGATGATTCATTATAAAAGCCATTGAATACAGCCTCTCGAATCTTGCTATATTTCCTTATCTCTTTTTCCTCATATAACAATTTCCTCATTTTTATTACCCCGTCATGACTTCCCCTTGCATGGTTCAGGGTGCGAAGCTACGGCCGGGACCCCTAAAAATATGCAAGGCCGCTCCGCGCCCTACGGGTTTTGGCGAAAATTTTTCAATCCGTCCAGCCGGGCGGTTGAAATTTTTCACCAAAAGCCTTGCATATTTTCTCCCCGTCCGTATCTGCCCCCTGAAACGAGCAAGGTGAAGCCACCGACAAGGCATAAAAAAAAAGTCAATGTTATGAAAAAGAGAACAAAAATACAGCAAGATTTGAAACGAGGCTTCGGCTCCGCTCCAACCGGCATAAAAATTTTGGTGAAGTGGTCGCTGGTCGGCTTCGGTGCGTATGTGGCGGTGCGTTTCGTGTGTGCCTTCGTCAGTGGTGTGGCGACGGGTTTAGGCGGTATTCTGCCCACGTTGGTAGTTTTGGCGGTGGTGGTTTTCCTCATCCGTGCCGTGTGGCGCATTCTTTCCGCTATCCTTTTCCTTTCCGTTCTTCTCCTTTTCATCATCCTTTTTTGCGTGATACTCTGAAACGAAATATTAATCATTAAAACAATTCATTATGAACAAAGTACATTTATTGGGAGCGAACAGAAGCTATGACAGAGACGAACAGACCGTTTCAGTCAATCAAGTGGTAATGCTGGAAGGTTACAGCTACGACAGCTATGTAGTGTATGAAGTAAGCCGCAGCCAGTGGGGAATAACCTATCATCTTATCAATTTGCGGACACACGAGTTTCATACTTCCGACCTTATCCGGCCCTTGTCGGAAAAATTCGGGATAGGCATGTATTATGACGATGCAAACCCCAAGTTTTTGGATCCGTTGGAAACAGCCGCCCTACTTACCAAAGCGAGGGAGAAGAAAACGGAGGATGACAGAAAAGCGGAGGAAGAACGGCAAAAGAACGAACACACCGCAAAAATCGGAGCGGAACGCTTACGCCCCCTTATCCCTTCGGACGCGAAAGCCGCCATTATCGGTGAACTACGGGTGAGCGAGTGTGACAGCTATACGGACTACTACGACTACCGTATAGAAAGAACCGTGATTTTGGGCTTTTCCACCCATACACGAAACCTCTTTTCCGAAATGCGCAAATATGCCGCCAATTTTGAGGGAACGGCTTATCTGGCAGAGAACGACAAGGAATACGAACACCGTGAAAATTACAGCATGGGGGACGGCATGTATTTGGGACGCAACAAGTACAGCGGTTGGACGATTTCAAAAGAGCGGATTTACGACCTTGAAAAGTTCATTGAGCGATACGCCTACACCGCAGGGAGTGAAGCCAACATTTGTCTGAAAGCACCGCAAAGGGAAACCGAAGCACAGCCGACAACATCCGCAGACCTCTCAACGCTCAATCTTGAAATTGTGGAATACAGCGAAAAGGCGATAGCCGTATTCGGGGACACCAAGCCGATAAAGGACGTTTTGAAAGACTTGAACGGTCTGTTCCGTGCGAACCTCACCCACAACGGTGAAAGGCGTGCAGGATGGATATACAGCAGGAAGCAGGAACAGAAAGTACGTGAGACACTCGCAACGTATGCCAACGTATAGAGACGTAAAAGGCAGGGCGGAACAAACCGCCCTGCCTATCGAAAGTAATTCAATCAATATCAACCCATTAAAATTTATAGTTATGAAAACGAACAAGAATGCACGGAAGAACAACAAAGTTCAGAAATCAGAGAAAGAAACGGCAGTAAAGGTAACCGCTTTGGCAATCTTCCCCAAGCCAATGACGTTAATCTGTGGGCAGGACATACCCACAACTGCCGGAGTGACGGAAGCACCCGAAACGGCAACCGTTCCCACGATTGTGGAAGAAACACCGCAGCAAGCCACGCCCAAGACACCGCTTGCAACGGCAACGGCTGAGACAGACCTTGACATCACAGCCGTACACCCAAGTGCGGACAACCACCGCAAGACCTTCAATGACACATCCTTGCAGGAACTTGCCGACAGCATTCGGGAAGTGGGAGTCTTGCAGGCCATTGCCGTACGTCCACGCACGGCAGGCGGTTACGAAATCATCTACGGAGAACGCCGCTACCGTGCCTCACTGCTTGCAGGAGCAAAGACGATAAAGGCAACCATATACGACCATATAACGGACGATGAAGCGGAGGACATGTCACTAAGCGAGAACTTACAGCGTGAGCAGGTACGCCCCACCGAGGAAGCGAGAGCCTTCAAACGCCTGCTTGAAAAAGGCAGGTACGACATGTACTCACTCGTCAGCCGCTTCGGACGGAGCGAGAGGTATATCTATACACGTTTGAAACTGAACGAATTGTATGCACCTATCGGTGAACTGCTGGATAACGGGACAATCACCGTCAGTGTGGCCGAGGAAATAAGCACCTATGAAGCCAATATCCAAAAGGACGTGTACGAGAACCACCTGAAGCAGGGCAATAGGGACGATTGGAGCGGTTACACGCTCAATCTGTTCAAGAAACATTTTGAGAAATACTACACAACCGACCTTGAGCAATACAAGTTCGACAAGACGGAATGCAAGGCGTGTGCACACAACGCAGCCAACTACAACCTTTTTGCCGAACATAACGGGTGCGGACATTGCACCAACCGCAAATGTCTGGAAGCCAAGAACGCAGCGCATGTGGCAAAGGAAACGGAGAAACTGTTGAAATCCGACCCGAAGCTGGTGATCGCCCGACCTTATTACGGAAGCCGTAACGACACGGCACTCCAAAAATTGGACAAGAAAGGGCATGAAATCAAAGAACTCGACTATAACGTGTCGGCAAGGGAATTTCCCAAAGCACCCGAAGCACCGCAAAAGGAGCAGTTCTCCGAACCGACAGAGTATGAACAAGCGGTACAGACCTTTGAACAGAAAAACGAGGAATACGCCCAAAAAGTGGAAGAACTCAACCGTAAAAAGGAAGAGGGCAGGATAAAGACGTACGTCAAAGTGGGACAGACAGAACCCGAACTTTGCTATGTGGAAATAAATAGGAAGGAAACCGCCCCCGTCACTATTGAGACATTGCAGGAACGGGACAAGCGTTTCAAACAACTCTCCACCGAGAAAATTGTTGCCGATACGAAAAAGATAGTCCGTGAGAATGACTATCCCGAAAGTCCGTTTACGCAATACGAGGATGGAATGCTTTATTTCATCATGCTGACCAAACTGCAAAGGAAGCATTATCCGCTTTGCGGCATCAAGGACCAGCCGATGCCGTTGGACGAGAAACAGCGGATGAAGATTGTAGCCAAACTGACGGACGCACAAAGGACGGTCATCAAACGCGATTTCATCATCCATTTCCTCTGTGAGGGCGGCTACGGAGACAATAACGCATCCAAGCTCTTGAGGGACTTCGCAAACATGCACTTCCCCGACCAGTACGGACTTGCCAAAGCCACCCACGAGGAAGAATATCAGAAAAGGCACGAACGTTTGGGAGAGAGGATAAGGGAGATGAAGAAAGCGGAAAAGGCGGCAGCGAAAAAGGATGAAAAACAAAAAGTTTCCCCTGCATTGCCCCATGACGATAAGGCCGCTTGAATGTATAGTATTGAAAGGTGAAATTTTTCACCTTTCAATACCCGATCCGATTTTTTATGTAACCCTATAAGATTGTAACATTATGGAGAAAGAAGAAATGATTGATACCATCAAACAAATTGCGTGTTCTTTGGCAGAAAAGGAACTGATAGACAAGTACGGGAAATTGCCCGAACAGCTGATGACTGAAAGAGGAACATATCGTTCAAAGTATCAGGATGAATTTAACAAGCTATACGATAAACACGAAGACAGGCTTATCCGTTTATCGGGAAAGAAAGCGGATGAACTGTTCGTATGCGAGTAACTATTTTATGTGCCGGGACTATTATCCGGCACATATTTTTCCGTATTGAAAGAACAAAGGGCGGACGACCCCACCCACACCGCCACCGTAATTATCATCCCAACCGTGAATATATGAAATACATAAGAATCTCCCCGAATGTGGAATACTCCACAGACATGGATTTTTTCCTTGGGAACCAGATACTCTGTATTGTGGACAAGGAAGGCACGAAGTTTTGCAGTCTGATAGAAAACAGACTGTTCATGCGTTCCAAGAACCGCCGCATCAGCAAACGGATGCAGGAGCACATCATGCGTGAAATCCATAGTGACATCTGCCGTCTGTGCTATGGCGGGGAACCGGTGGACTGACCTGCCACCCCCCACACCTGACAAGTGACCGTATTAAAAAGTCGGGCCGTCCTTATGGGATTGCCCGACTTTTTTTCTACTTTTGTGTGGTTGAATATAAAAACAAGAAAATTATAAGATTAGAAGATTTTGAAACATAACATATCAGAATAGCTTTTAGCTGTTTATTCCCGAACACGAAACGACCAATTTTAAAGCAGGAGAATAAACGGGCGAAGTCCTTGTCATACACTTATGGCACGGTCTTAACTCGTTTCCTGCGAGGCGCTTGGTCGTGCCTGTGTTCAGACTTGTTAGGTACCGTGCCTTTACTTTACGGATACATAACAAGAGATTATCGACAAGGAACCAATTAAAAACCATATTAAGAATGTACAACAAGAATGTAGCCGTCACAGGCCGTACCATCCGGGAGACAACATCGTATGACTATTTCCGTGAGGATAAAATTCGCATGGAACTTTACCGGTACATATATGCCATTTACAATGAGGGATACCGGACACTCCTCTGTGATATGAACACCTATATCGGGCTGCTTGCGGCTGATACGGCAATCATGCTTCGGGAATCGGACAAATGCCCGGACATCCGTCTGGTCGCTGTCATTCCCCCGGACAGCCATCCGGCAGGAGCGGACAATCTGTACCGTGCCCTGTATGACGACCTGCTGGTGAAGGCTGATACCAAAGAGGTGTGTACCTCGAAAGACTTTCAGAAAAGGCTGCCCGGTTACGGGCATGTCATCTGCTGTTTTGACGAACAGTCAAAGGAGATGGAGCAATCCGAAATTCCGGCAAGCCTTACGTCTCAATCCTCACAAGGATATAATCCGTTACACTACAACAGCTTTTCCAGCCGTGCAATCCGTTTCTCCGTGGCCGGATGCGTACTCAGGATATATTCGGAGAATGTAGGACATTCACCGCGCATGTCCTCCGCCCTTTTCAAGCGGTACAAGAAAGAAAGCAGGCCGCTGCCGCATCCGTATCTGACCGCATAAGCGTCACAACGGTATTCGCCATACTTGTTGATATTCACATCAGCTATCCAGCTGATGCCATAAATGACAAAGTGGAGCAGTCTGTAAAGTCCCCACCAGAATTTACCGGCCAGCTCCCCTACAAAGCCGAGGGCCGGGACCAGTGCGGACACCATGCCGCCGATTATCCCGAATGTCAGGGCCGGAATCAAGAATATGCCATAAAGACAACGGCTTCCGAAAGACTCCATCGAGAAAAGAAGTACCCGATATACGAAATCATAATGTGCGATATGTCCCACCTCATGGCAGATGACACCTTTCAGTTCCTCGTCCGAGGCCTGCCTTATCATCCCGTCCGTAATGCCCACCGTATTGAAACCGAAAGTCACCGCATTGGCACGGACGTCCCCGTTCCGGTAAAGGTTCAGTTTTCTGTCCATGCCCATTTCTGAAAGCAGGCGTTCCAGCCTTACACGTTCAGCACCGCCCAATGGCCTGTAACCTTCCTTCCTGCGCATCATCCATACTTTCAGCGGGGAAAGGGTATAGAGGATAAAGAACAATAGCAGGTAGAACGGCATGGTATTTACCAGATGCGGCACCGGCCCCTCGTCAAAGAGTCCCGGTACACAGCCGGGGCATATATGACGCATTATGGTGAGCAGCAGGGAATAAAATACTGTGATGAAAAAGAAGTTCACCACCGTGACATAGGCCAGCAGCAACAGCTTGAATATGATGCGGAATATTCGGAGAGTCGTTTTCATGGTATGCATCCGATTATTAAATTAACAATGTGCTAAATATAGAAACAAAATCCGAGTGATGTGGAATAATTACCCGTTCATTTGTTCTCTTTAAGTAAAATTCATACAAACGGAAAAACGGCGGGTTTACCCGCCGTTATCCCAAATAGCAGAACACCGCTATTCTTTTGCCGCATCACTTTCAATGTCAAATGATACGGACATCTCCCTTTCCTGTCCGAAATTGTCACGGACAAAAAATTTCAGCTCCGAGCGTCTGGCACTTGTCGAGCGGTAAAGGAGGGTGAATACCTGCTTCACCGGATTATCCGTGTCCAACCCCGGCATTTCCGCCAACGGCCTCACTTCCCGGTTGACGAGTTTCACGCCTTCGCAATCCGTCACCTCTCCCTTGCCTTCCACCTGAATGTAGCCTATATCATACTCCGCCTTCCCATAATTCCCTTCACGGTCCAAATAAAAACGGATTTCCACCGTCTCATCCGCTGAAATCTGCTTTTGCAGATACCAAGAAGAGAGGCTGAAGTCATAATCCTGCCGGATGTCTATCTTATCGTCGCATGAACTGAATGCCAGCGCCGAAACCAGTACACCTATACATATATATAATGCGTTTCTCATTTTTAAGTCTCCTTTCTTTTTTCGTTAGTTGATAATGACACGAAGCCCCAATCCGATCTGTGTATGGAAATTCCCCGCATCCGTCCCGAACAATGCCCTCTCCTTGACTTGCAGCAGGAAGACGATCCGGTCTGTCAGATAGACATCGAAAGCCGCCGTCAGGCCACCCCCATAAATAAAGCTGTCCCCGTTGGTGCTGTCGCCCCGTCATGAAGCAGGGAAGTTCCCCAGTTGACCGTCTCGAATCCGCCAGAGCGGAAAGTCCGACACGGAGACAGACGTTCCGTCCCTTGTCCGCCAATACGGGGATAAAATAGCCGAGTTCCCCGGTGAACTGCGCTTTCGGTATCGCCTTGCCCTCATAGGTGTACTCCTTTATCTGATAGTCCAGACCGTACAGCCAATGGGTACGGTTGCGGTTGGTACGGGTAAGGGCCAGCGAGGTGAAGTAATGGCGTTCGCCGCCACTCTTCCATGAAAGGAAATGGTTCACTCCACCGGTGGTGAACTGTATGCCGATCTGCCCCGACAGGTCACGCTGCGCATATGCCTTGTCCGCCCCGAAGAGCAACATTACGGCAACTGCCAATATGAATAGTATTCTTTGCATATATGTTATACTATATAGGGGTTACTATTTCAGATGCAGTTCACTGACGGGCTTTGCCGCCACAAGGTCAGTGTTCTCTATACGGAACGACTGGTGACGGGCACCGCCCTTCTCATAGATTTCCACTACCAGCAGCTTGTCATCCGGGAGGGTGAGTTTGGGCAGTACGAACACATTGCGCACCGTGGCTTTTCCGTCCACCGTCGTCAGGCGGTTATACGTCCTTACCGGCTCGATGAAGTTCTCCTGCATGGCGGTACGTTTCGCCACTTTCTTGTCGATGATTTTGAAACGGACATAGTCGATGTCAAACGATATGTCCGACCTGTTGCGTACGGATGTATGCAGGTACAGCAGGTCGTTGTTGATATAAATTCCCTTGAGCAGTGTTTGTATGCCGTACTTCTTGCAGCCGATGTGCCTGATGTCCCTTTTGTTCTTCTTGTACAGCGTGTACATGATGCGGTTCACCACCAGCGGTGTCTCCCCACCGAGTTCCTTCAGCTTCACGAACATGCGGTCACCGGCAATGCCGCCTTCGGGATTGTCCCGGAGCCAGTCCTCCATCTCAATGGAGAGCTGTGCCGGTTCGTCCTTGTAAACCACATTAAAGGAATAGAAACAGCCGTCGGCAGTGATGACGGAGAAGTTGGTTTCCCCCTCAAAGCCTTTTACCGCCGCCTTGATGCGTACCACGTTTTCCGCCCCTGCCGCCTTGTCCGCTATGATGTCGAACGAACCCAAATCCACATATCTCACTTCGGAAGGGAAAAGGATATGCACGGTTTTCTGGAAAGTCACCTCAATCCGGTGCGGTGCGATAATCTGATTGGTGGGAAATATCTTTGTTTCCACCGTCTCCTGTGCTTTTGCCCCCAGCAGGGAGAAAAGCATGACTATTGATAAAACAATTCTTGTCTTCATAATCTGATTACTGTTTTTTGGATATTAATAAAAGTTGGTAATTCGCCTTCACGGACACTTTCACTTCACGCATCTTTGTGGCGAGGTATTGCGAACCGCCGCCGAGCACACCCCTTGTCACGTCCATGACGAGTTGTTGCGAGGCGCTGCGTGCAAACGAGATGCTTGTCCCGAAACTGCCGCCTATATTGGCTGCGGCTTCCTTCATGGCGGTAGCTCCGCGGTGTTGGGGACGAAAAGCCCGGCCTGCCCGTCCATGTCATATGCCGCCAGTTCCACCGGCAGGATATTGCCGCCGCTCTCTATCGAGCTCACACTGACTTCCCATCCGTTGCCCCCGATGCGTACCGTTCCTAAAAGCGGGGTGCCGGCAGGCACAAGCACATTGCCCACTTGCAGCGGTTCCAGCAATCTGAACCTCAACCATGAGCCGGTACTCACCGTCTGGTCCTCGGCAACGCAGGCACGTATCGTATTGGCCCCGGCAAGCAGCCCGCCGCCTACCGCCGTGGCAAAACCGTAATTTCGTGGGATTGAATCCGGCAACGGAGGCGGGGCCAGGGAGGATACCACATTCTCTGCGGCACGTCCGGCTGCTATCGCGGCAGGATTGCCGGCATGTCCCCCCGAAGGCTGTATGCTCTTCACCTGACCGCCCGCCTGACCGGGGAAATAGCGTGCCGCCATCTCATACGACTTCTCCATCAGTTCCAGCGGGTCCTGTGATTTCCGTTCACGTTCCAGCCTCTCGTTAAGCTCTTTCACCCGCCGTTCCAGTTCGGCCACTTTCGGACTCTCCTCCGGCTCCTGATAGAACGAGGTGATCTGCCTTGAAATCTGCCGCTGCCGTTCCCTGGACTCCCGTATGGCATCCGCTTTCGGTGCTTCCGGTCTAACTTCCGAAGTATCCGGTGCCAGACAGTCACCCGCCACATCCTGCAAGGTCCTCACTTTCTCCCGCCTGCGCTTCTTCATCTCTTCCAGTTCGTAGGCCTTCTGCTTGTCAGCCATCGTTTCGGGTGCGATGGCATCGGGTATGGTGGTGTTGATGCCCGCCGCCCCTTCCACCGTTTCCGCCGTATCCGGTTTGAAAAGAAACCAGATGAATCCGGCACACAGCAGGGAGAGGAATGCCACCACTCCATAAAATTTCAATTTTCCGGCGGTCTCGCCGCTTAACTTTTTCTCCTTTGGGGATACCGGCTCCGCTTTCAGCGTCTCCTTCTCCCTTACTTTTTCTTCTTTCTTATCGGATTGTGTCATTGGATACATTGTTTTTTAATGGTTGGATACTGTCCGGCAGGGGAAGCATCACCCTTTGGAGATGCCGCACCTCAATCGGAAACTTGTCTGTGCCGCAGAAACCGCCCACGATGTAGGCAAGGTCGATGGCGGCGAAGAGACCGAGCAGGTAAAGGATGATGACCCTTTGCTGCCGGTAACTCAACCGCTGCCAGCGTCTGCGGAGCTTTGCCATATGACGGTCTTTCCCCGTTCTGAACGACTGGAAGACCTTTTTCAGCCCGTTATCTTTCATACTGCCCGATGTCCCTGTTTTCGATGATTGTAAAGCCTTCTATCAGAAACCCCTGCGGATTATTGTCGCTCCGGGTCACATTCCTCAGCCGGCAGGTGGTGACAAGCGACCTCTCGGTAACGCTGCTCGAACGGATGATGTGCTGGCGGCAATAAGCCTCATCTCGTACGGATAGCTGTCGAAGTTCCCCCCGATACTGTCCACCGTCAGGGTCTGTGAGATATTCCCCGCTATCATCCGGTTGAAGTAGCCTTTTTCCTGCAAATTCCGGTAATAGCCGATGGCGCTTTCATCCGAGAGGTAAAGGGCACGCTGCACATTGCTTTCAATGGCGTTCTTGTCCGGTGACAGGGTAAAGAACAGTTCGTGAAAACGCCTGATATGCTCCCTCGCCTCTACCGGCCGGTTCTGCTGTGCATCCTGCGAGAGGGCCAGCATCAGCGATTTCCCGCTGTCCAGCACATAAATTTTCTGCCGCTGCGCTTCCGCAAAGTCGTATGCCTTTCAGGTGGCGAAGACCGTTACCAGTGCGCAAACTCCCAGGAATACCATTCCGAACAGCCGCAGCTGCCGGAACGATGTCTCGATGTTTTTTAATGATTTGAATTCCATGTCTTTTTCTGTTTTTTAAGTAATACGTTTAGAACATTTTCTTGATGCGCCCGACTACCGTTCCGCCGACTGCACCGCCGACTGCCGCCGCACCGTTCCCGGCCATCTTCCCGGCACCGTTGGCCTTCTGCCCGTAAGCTCCCGCACCGCCTGCCTGTATAATCCACGAAGACACTGTGGGCACGCAGAAGTAACCGATGATACCTATAATCATGAAGATGCAATATACGCTGTTCGATGCGTCCGGTATGAATGTCGGGTCCTGCATCTGCTGGATGTCCTGCTGCAACATCAGGATCTGTATGCGTGAGAGGATAGCCCCGAACAGGTCACCCACCGGTAGCCATAAGTAATACAGATATAGCGTGACAGCCATGTGGTGAGCGTACTCTGGAATCCGTCATAGACGGCCAGCGCAAAAGAGATAGGTCCTAAAATCGACAATACAATCAGGAAGAAAGTCCTTAGTGTATCTATCAGCAGCGATGCGGCCTGAAAGAACAGTTCCAGCAGTTCCCGGAACCATTGCCGCACTTTCTCTCCCATGTCATACACCGCCTTCTGCCCGTACATGTTTATCATCGTGTCCATATCCCCCAGCGACCAGCCCAGTTCGTCTATCTTCTTGTCAAACTCCTCATCGCTTACCAGAAAGGCTTTTGCCGGGTCACGCAGCATCGCCTCCCGTTCCAGTTCGTCCTTCTCTTCCTGATACTTCTTCATGTCGAAGGTCTGCTGTTCGACCAGCGAGGAAGTCGCACTGCACACGGGGGAAAGAATCCCGTTGATGGTCCCCAGCACGAGAGTGGGAAAGAACATGATGCAAAGCCCCAGCACGAAAGGCCTGAAAAGCGGGAACACATCTATTTCTTCCGCTCTCGCAAGGGACTGCCAGACCCGGTACGCCACGTAGAACAAGGCACCGATACCGGCCACTCCCTTCGCCACGCTTGCCATGTCCTCGCACAGCGGCATCATCTCATCGTAAAGCGAACGCAGCAACTCATGCAGGTTCGTCCAGTCTATTGATAGTAATACCATAGTCAATCTGTCTTTTAGGATGAAGGTTACCAGTAACGCTGTTCGTGTGTGCCGTACAAGGCGAGTACCCTTTGGGAGTTCCCCTTCTTCTTGCTTCGCAGGTACGATATTCCGATATTCTTGCGGGTATAATACCAGGTGAGGTTCTTGTATTCCAGTACTTCACCGTATATCCGGTTGATGATGTCCAGCCGCTCCTTGTCGGTCATGGAGAGTCCGGTGGCCGTAGTCACTTCCTTCAGGTCCAGCAGCAGGTTGCTGCTTTCTTCGAGCATCCGGTTATACCCGAAAGCGATGGCCGAGAGTTCCTCCACGGTGAAGTTCGGGTCACCCATCATCGTATTGAAGTTGGTCACGTAAATATCGCTAATGTCCCCTACAAGCAGGATGGTCTGCTGCACCTTCCGGGCACCTTTCACAAGGTCATGCACCGATTTCAGTGCGTCGTAGTAGGCTTTTCCCTGCTCATAAATCTTCACCGTTTCCTTGAAATTATTAATCATATTTTCAGCAGTGGAAGAGGTTTCAATGATTTCATTGGCCGAGTTCACGATACTTTGCGCAAAGTTGCTGGGGTCAAAAACCGCCCATTGTGCCTTGCTTGTCACCGAAAGGGACAACAGTGCCATAAACAGAATTATCATTCTTTTCTTCATGCGTCTATCTCCTTTCTTTGGTGAGTAAATACCGGCTGTCGTCATCACGGGCGAACAGTCCGTAACTGCCGAACAGCAATACCTCGCTGCCGCTGAAATACCCGATGCATCCGGCATCCTTGTTGCCGTGCAGGAAAAGGTCGTCTCCCTTCCTAAGAGGGATATTGATTTCCGTATAACCCTTTCTCCGATAAACAGCGTGGCCTTGTACCCCTTGAAGCCGTCCGTCACATGATTGGATTTACGGACAGTCAGTGACGAGCCGCCTTCCTTGTTCATTCAGTGACCGCAGATACGGTCATGTTCCAGTTCCTTCTTCATCTCCCCAATCAGGTTCAACAGATCCAGATTGGTCAGGGTCGCATCTCCAAGGGCTTCCCTGCATTGGTTTAATAAATCTTTTTTGCTCATTGTCATCTATGTTTAAAATGGTTACTTCTTTTCCTGCCGCTTACGTTCGGCAAGTTGTCTGATGGCCAGCTCCATGTTTCCGCCCAGTTTTTCGGCAAGGCGTGTAAGTTCCAGTTTTTCAGTCTCTTCAGTGGTGTAGCACAAATATTCCTCAACCGAAACCTCTGTCGCATATACCGCGCTCTGCGTACCGCCCAACCCTATCCAGACCTCTTTATACAGCCGGTTCGCGGCATTGGCAAGGTTGATCGAGAGTATCTGGCTGCGTTCCTTGTCCGTCAGGCCGAGCAGGTTCTGTATCTGGTCGAATTTATTCTGATACTTCCGCTGGTCGAGCAATATTTTGCAATCGCTGTTGTTGATAATCGTCTCTTTCACAACGGGTGAGGAGATAATGTCATCCACTTCCTGCGTCACCACAACCGCCTCTCCATAGAACTTTCTGACCGTCTTAAAGAGATATTTTATATAGGATGCCATCCCCTCCTTGGCGATTGCCTTTCATGCTTCTTCGATTAATATCATCTTGCGGATACCCTGCAAACGGCGCATCTTGTTGATGAACGTCTCCATGATGATAATCGTGACAACCGGAAAAGGATGGGATTGTCCTTCACGACATCCAGCTCGAATACGATAAACCGCTTGTTAAGCAAGTCCAGTTCCTTGTCCGAGTTCAGCAGATAGCCGTACTCGCCGTTCTTGTAATAGGGTTCCAGCACGTTCAGAAAACCGTCCACGTCAAAATCCTTCTCCCGCACGTTCTTGTCTGCCAGCACCTTGCGGTAGTCCTTCCTTACAAAATCGTAGAACGAGTTGAAGTTGGGCTTTATCCTGCGGTTCTTTTTTATCTTCTCGATATAAAGACTGACGGCATTCGAGAGCGCCACCTCTTCCGAGCGGCGGGGCGGTTCGTCCTCCCTCTTCCAAAGAGTGAGTATCAGGGTCTTGATACTGTCCCTCTTTTCAATGTCATACTGGTAATTCTCCGTGAAAAACGGATTGAATGAGATCGGGTCATCTTCCGGTATGTAAAATAAATCCCGTCGTCTCCGCCGGTCTTCTGGTGTATCAGGTCACAGAGTCCCTTGTACGAGTTTCCGGTGTCCACCAATAGGATATGACTTCCCTGTTCCCAGTATTGTCTGACAAGATGGTTGGTAAAGAAGCTCTTTCCGCTTCCGCTTGGGCCGAGTATGAACTTGTTTCTATTAGTCACCACCCCTTTCTTCATGGGCAGGTCCGAGATGTCCAGAAAGACCGGCTTGCCCGTCAGCCTGTCCACCATGCGGATGCCGAAGGGGGACAGCGAGTTCCGGTAACATGTCTCGGCCGTGAAGAAGCAGAGCGCCTGCCCGGTAAACGTGTAGAACGTCTCTTCAGAGGGGAAGTCCGCCTCATTTCCCGGTATGCCCGCCCAATAAAGGGCCGGAAGGTCGGTCGTGTTATGACGTGGGGTACATTCCATCAATGCCAGCGCACTGCCCACGTCATTCTTCACTTTTCGGAGTTCATCGCCGTTTTCCGCCCATGCGATGATGTTGCAATGGCAGCGCACGGACTGCAACCCGTTGGTATGCGCCTCGTTCAGGTATTCATCCAGCCACTCCTTGTTTATCTGGTTGCTGCGGCTGTAACGGGAAAGCGACTGCATGTTCTTGGCCATCTTCTCAAAACGGGAAAGGTTCTCGCTGCTGTCGTCTATGAATATCCACTGGTTGTAGATATGGTCGCAGGAGAGCATCACGCCCACGGGGGCGGCATAGCTCAGGCGGCAGTCCGAGCGGTCGGTCGAGAGGCGTTCATACCGCCCGTCCGTCCTGACCCTTCCCGGAAGGTCGTCGAGGTCGGAGAGCGTATGCAGGCAGAGCCGCTTGTCACCGATACGCATCCCGTCCGGGTTCAGCTGCATGTCCTGCAACATGGTGGTTCCGTCTGCCGACAGCGTGAGGTACCGTTCGATAATGCCCGGTTCGCTCTCCGTTCCCGTAATCTCTTCCGTGGTCAGACGTTCCAGCCTTGCCAGCCCGCTGTCGTTGACGATGCTTTCAAACTGTCCCGTCGCTTCCATGAAACGCTCCACCGTTTCCCTGTCCCTGATTTCCTTGGGCACCAGAAAACCACGGCAGAGCGTGTTCCAGTTGCTTTGCTGCCGGGAGCGTTCCTTCGTGGTCTTGGTGAGGAACAGATAGCAGGTGTGGTGCAGGTAAGGCCTTTCGTTGAAGTGCCGCTCGAAACTGCGGGAGAGGAAACTCGGTTCGTCCCTGCGGATGTCCGGCTCGTATTTCTCCGTGATGAAAATATCCTGCTTGTGGACGATGGAGAAATTCGGCAATACCTTGATTGCCTTCGCTCATGTGGCGTGCATCGCCTCATAGTCTGCGGATGATACCGAAAATACTTCCGGCAATGTAACCCGGAAAGTGACCGTGATGTCGGTGTCCTTGCTGACGATGCAGCCGTGTTCCACCGCCATAATGGGGAACTTGCTTTCCAGTGTGGATGCTTTTAATATACTTCTCATATGATTTACGATTGTTGTTCTTTAATCAGACGTGTGATACGTTTACGTGAGAGGATTCTCCGGGGGTGCTGCCGGGCCGCAAACAGTTTCATCAGCCCGTGGCTGCCGTATTTACGGTTCAGCGTGAAGGTCAGCCATACCAGCACGGTAGCTGCCGAAACCCCGAAACCGATACAGATCCACTGGTCAGCGCCTGCCATATACATGATGACGAACACCACGAATACGGCAAGCAGGCCGGCAGCGAAAATAAACAGGTATTGCGCCCGGAGTCCCTTGAACTCCACCTCACGGCCCACACCCTTATTTATTTCAAAATCAGCCATAAGTTGCCGGTGTTTTTAGAGGAAGAACGACCTCAGGATGGTAGCCGCGACTATCAGGAAGATACAGGCTCCGAACCACGAACTTGCCGTTTTCGAGGTGTCGGGGTCGCCCGAACTGAACTTCTGATACACCTTGATCCCTCCCACGAGTCCGATCACAGCTCCCACCGCATACGCCAGCTTTGTGCCGGGGTCAAAATATCCGCTCACGAGCTGTGTAGCCTCGGTAATACCGGCCTGCCCGTTTCCTTGCGCCATTGCCGCGCTTGCCGCCGCAACAGCGGCCAGCATCATAATCAATCTTTTCTTTTTCATTAATTCCGTGATTTTTAAGTGAATGAAAAGCCACGGACCGCCCCCTTTCACTATCCCCACAAGGCAGCCCGCAGCTACTTTATGGTTTACTGGTTCAGGGGGTAAGTTCCGGCTGGAAATCAGCCGGAGTCATAATATGCCATTCGCATCGTCAGTTGTTTTAGTGGTGAAACACAGGTGTTAATTCTCTCTTGAAAAGGGGATGCGCATCATCCCGAATCGTAATAGCCTTTTGTCCTCATTGCCTTTACTGTTTTTTACCGTTTTATTTCAAATATTCCCCGCACTTGAAACCTTTGCGGGGTGTATAGTCCTCAAAGGAAGAGGACTTGAACAGCCACATCCGGTTTGCCCACCGTGCAAGGTCACGCTCATACCGGGTAGCGTCCGCCTGTTCTCATAATCCCGGAAAGGAATGACAAAGGGGGTAATCCCCAGTTTCCTGAGCACGTTCAGCCGGAAAAGGTCCTGCTCTATGGTGGAATTGAATCCTACCAGCACATAGCAGGTAATCTTGTAAGGCTTCACATGCCTGACCATCTCTTTCAGACGCTCTGTCAGGTCCAGTGCGGGCAAGTCCCAGGCGATGTGGATGTTCTGTTTCATCTTCAGTTTGTTCAGATGCCAGGCCTGTTCCTCATCCATAATCCTGACGTCCACACCGTGCAGTTTTACGGGCTGGCGGGTTTTCAGCAGATAATCCACTGCCGACCTTCACTGCGGATTGGCAAAGAAGTTGTTGTCCAGTACCTCAATCCATTTTCCTTCGGGATTCAGTTGTTCCACCGGCTCCACTGTCCGGATATACCCTTCTTTCTCGCGGACGAGGCAGAAAAGGCATTTACGGATGCAGCCCCTTGAAAAGAACTGGAGGGAGAAGGGATATTCGGGGTAAAGGGAGTAATCCATCATCCGGCTGTGTTCCACCGTTTCGGGAAGCCTGCCGGCAATATCATATCCGGTTCCGCCCCTGACTACCTCTCCGGCATCCAGCCGGCTGTAATCATAATCTGGTGTGAAGGTGAACACCTTGCTTGCCAGCACCTTGTCATACCGCCGTGCCGGTGCCGCCCATTCCACCCGGTACCCTTTTCTCTTGTAATAAGCCGAAAGGCGCATCAGAGCAAAATTGGGGAAGTTATGTCCGTCCACATCTACCAGTCCTATATTCATACGGATAAAATTTAATGGTGAATAGTTCTTGTTGTCTTGCCGGGTGACTGCCGCAAGCGGTCTGTCATCCCGAATCGTAATAGCCTTTTGTCATAGCCATTCTGTTTTATAAATAAGTCACTTTAAGAAATTGTCTCTTCCCGGTGGGAATGTCCCCTTATCAGGCGGGAACATCAATTTATCATCCCGAATCGAAATAAGTCATATACATGCTTTGTTGGTTTATTCAGTCACATACCATAGCGAATCTCTCTTTACAATGATACGGGCAATCAACCCGTATCAAAATAACCTCTTGTCATCGTTACCTCCTTTTTTAATCGGTTAATCACTGTCCGGAGCAGCCTCACTCAAATGTTCGGCTTCGTCCAGAAATTTGCTGATACGGCTGTCGCTGCCATTGATACTTTCCAGTATCGAGCGCTCAATCTGCGTATCCTTTATATGGTGGATAGCCCTCAGAAGGGCCAGCCGCTTGTCCGTGGGAATCTCCTTGCCGTTGCACAGGTCGATGATCAGGTCTATCTCTTCCGGCCCGATACCGGCTGTGCCACCCTGATAACCGTCACGGGCGCAGTTCAAGTCTTCCAGTTCCTCATTCAGTTCGTCCGTATCCACGTCGTCACTGTTTTCAGTCTGTTTCTCATTGTCCTCAAGCCTGCCGGAACTGTCGGGTCCGGAAGCCCGCCACTCTTCCACACGCTTGTCCCGGAACAGTTCCGGGATGCGCTCCGGCGGTACTTGTGCCGTCCTTTGCGGCACCGCATCTTCGTTTCTGCCGGCAAATGTAGAGGCATTTTCCTTACCCGCAATAGCCCCGGAACCGGTGGCGTTTATTGGCGGCTGCTGGCGTGTCCCATAGCTTTTCGTGACGACAAGACTGTCCGCTCCGGACTGTTTTTGAGGAGTTTCTTCCATGCCCGCGTTTGCAGGCTTTTCCTTCATTTTCAGCTTATCCTTGTCTCCCGTTTCTGTTTTCACTGCCGGGATGTCCCTCTTTTCAGCTTCCCGCACCGACGGACTCGCTTTCTTTTCCATTTTCCCTTTAGTGCGTTTACGCCCTTTCTTCTGTTCCTCTTTCACCGGATCGAACCATCCGGCAACGCTCCGCAGCGCTTTTGCCATGCGGCGGCGTGCTTCCCGAAACATATCTCGCCGAGCTGTCCCCTGAACAAAAACTTGTCCATGAACAGATAGGCGAACAGCAGCCAGAACAGAACGATCCCGGCTTCATAGTAAACTGATTGTATATCCATGACCTAAAATATTTTATTGTAACTCTTTTGAAGGTAGGCCTTCACCTCTTCCGAATGTCTCTCGAAATGTTCTTTCAATACATTATCTATATAGTTGCCGACCGTCAGCTGCCGTTTGCCCGCGATTCCAACAATAACCGATATTTTCTGGTGCAGTTCCTTGTCGATATATACCCCTTGTCTGCCTTCGCATTTATAGGGGGTAAGGAATCTGCGGATAAAGTCGGCCAGTGCCGTGCGTATCGTTCTCGGTGAAGGCTTTTCCATGACCGTTCCGGTATGGAAGGTATTGTCCGCTTCGGGAATATCCCCCATAGTCTCATTCACACAGCTGTCCGTATTCTTCTTTTCGCCGGATACCCCATTTTTCTCATTACCCGTGCCCATTGTGGCAGACGGAGATTCGGCAGGCTCCGGGGAAACACCTGCCATCAGGCTGCGCAGATACGCTTCATCCACCGGATTCTGTCCGCTTGCTTTCTTTGTCATGGCTATTCGATTTTAAGTGTTTCCATAATTTCATCCATGAACGTATTGAAGCCGCATTCTCTGGTGAATGCCGCATCGGGAGCGAACAGCGTACTCCGGTAAACAGGGCCGCTTGTAGCGGACAAGTCTTTGGAGAAGTTGCTGCGCATGGGAATACGTGTTTGAAGGCAGTCCAGTCCTAAACGGGAGAATCCCTGCTGATAGATGTCATACAAGGCCGTGCGTTCCCTTCGGTCCACCATGTTCCAGAACAGACACAGCCTCTTCAGGGAGGAAATGCCGGTCTTTATCAGGCGGTCATTGATGGTGGTTGCAAAGTTCAGCGTGCTTTCCAGTACAAGACGGTCAGCCTTGATCGGCACGAACAGATAATCGAGCGCACTGATAATCGCGATTACCCCATCGCTGCCCATTGTACCGGGAAGGTCGAACAGTACGATGTCATAAGGCATATCCGCTTTTTCCTCAAACGCCCTTCAGTCCGCCATGCCACTGGCCGGCGTGCTGCCGATGACCGGATAAGCCTTTTTCTTCAACCGTCCGGCCTGTTCCACCAGGAGGTTCTGATAGGCGGGTGTGGCCTTCACCACTTCCATGTCCCTTTTTTTCTGTTTGAGGATTGAGTGCTGGGGGTAGTCACAATCCACCACCGCCACATTCAGCCCTTTCACATAATGCAGTCATGATGCCGCATAAATGGTGAATGTTGATTTACCCACACCGCCTTCTGGGTAGTCGAACGAAACGAATAAAGTTTCTTTTTCTTTCCTATTGTTACAAATTTAAATAAGTGAATAATCGGATTTATTGATTTCCGGACAGACAGCCGTTTATCCATTCGACTGTCTGTCCGGTTACTTGTTTCATTGTCTGCTTATACGGCCAGTTACATAGCTGCTTATACGGTTATCTACATAGCTGTTTAGCTATCTGTCTATTCATCTGAATAGCTAAATAGCTATATAGCTAAGTACATATTCTGCCACTTATATATTCGGAGATTTGTCTATCCATCTATACATTTATATATATGTATGGTTGTATATCTGAATAGATACCGGTCTGAATATCTGTTTATTCGTTCAGACAGCTATCCATATAGTTGCCCGGATAGTTATTCAGATAGTTGTCCGAATACCAGACTGTTTATTTGTTCAAACAGATAATCGAATAGCTATCCGGCTGCAAATAAACTTCAAAAAGAGCATCAGTGAAGTATCCGCCGTTTCAAAGTCATTTATTGGCGGCTGTTGGCGGGAACCGCCATAATGCTCGGACAGAAAAAACTCTCTACCTTTGTCGCCGGGAGAGCGCAGCCCGTTCTCGGCAGAGAACGTAAGACAATCCTTCAGACCTATAATCCGGCCCGGCCGGATTTTAATATGCGTCAGCATATAGCGAGGTGTACTTTCAGCGGTTGAAAATATTTCCAACCGCTGAGAGTCTCGCCCGAAAGGTGTTTCGGGGGCAAAGGTTCTCCCAAGTCGAACCTTTTAAAATTTTCATGTTATGAAAGATGAAACAAGAATCCGTAACGCCGCAGGGCGTAAGGTGCTGGCAGACCCGCGCACGCACCGCTATTACCTCTGTCTCAATGACAGTGAGAACGAGAAGTTTCTCACGATGTTCGAACAGTCCGGCATGAAGAACAAGGCCGAATTTATCTTCGCCCGTATCTTCGGTTGAGAGTTCAAGGTGGTGAAGATTGATAAGGAAGCGCAGGAATATTACGCCCAGCTGACCGCTTTCTATCAGCAGTTCCGACGCATCGGGAACAACTACAACCAATGTGTGAAGACCATCCATACCATTTACGGGGAAAAGAAATCGCTTGCGTTTCTCTACAAACTCGCCGAAGAAACCCGTAAGCTGGAAGAAATATGCAGGCAGGTTATCGAACTTACGAAGCGGTACGAAAAGGAATATCTTACTAAAAAGGAATAATGTCATGGTACCGAATATAACATCGGGCAGTTCATTCTACGGAGTGATTGCTATAATAAGATAAAGGTGGAAGACGGTACGGCAAAGGTATTGTGACACCCGAAGATAGCGGCAGATACTTCCGGTAATATGCCGATTGAAAACTGTGTACAGGCTTTCGAGCCTTATATCGCACTCAACTCGCACGTCAGGAAACCGGTTATACATATCTCCTTGAATCCTTCCCCGAAAGATATTCTCTCGGAGGAACAGATGACCGTACTGGCGCAGGAGTTCATGGAAAAGTTCGGGTACGGGAACCAGCCCTATGTCGTATGGCTGCACGAAGACATAGACCGCAGGCACATGCACATCGTTTCGGTACGCATCAAATGAAAAAGGTGAAAAGATAGATCATAACAGGGAAGGTATCCGGCACAGAATATCTGCCGTGAAATGGAAGTGAAGTACGGGCTTCATCCCACACTCGGAGAGCATGGCCAGCGGGAACTGGTAAGTCTGCAAAAAGTGGACTATGCGAAAGGTGATGTGAAAGCGCAGCTAAAGCACACCGCCCGTACCCTGCTGGAATGTTACAACTTTCATTCGCTTGCCGAATACAACACCTTGCTGGAACTTTACAACGTGACGGTTTATGAAGTGAGGGGAAATGTGGACGGAAAGGAATACCACGGCATCATGTACGGAGCGTTGGACGATGACGGGATGCGGGTGGGAACGCCTTTCAAGTCCAGTAAGTTTGGCAAAGTATTCGGTTATGAAGCATTGCAAAAGAAGTTTGCCGCATCCGTTGAAAAGGTAAAAAGAGACAGTCTTGCCGAAAGGACACGCAGGGAAATTATCAAAGCCATGCAGGACATAGGAACGAAGGAAGACTTTGCACATAGGCTGAAAGAGGCGGACATAGAAGTCGTTTTCCGTATCAATTCCGACGGGCGTCTTTACGGCATCACATTTATAGACCATGCGAACCGGACGGTATTTAACGGTTCACGTCTGGGCAAGTCATTTACCGCCAATGTGTTCAACGAACTGTTCAACAATCCGGATGCGGATCGGGAAAGGCTGATACCGCCGCCGGAGCAGGATACGCCACGGCAGGGAAACGTCCCGGAACAAGCGGATAATATGAACCGGGAGGGACAACAGGAATGGCAGGATACACGGCAAAACGGACGGCAGGCGGAAATCTCCGGCAGCCTGATTGACACGTCCGCACTCGGAGCCGTTGATATTTTCTCCATACTCATGGAGGAAGACCGCACGCATGAATACATCGATCCGGCTTTCCGTTACGGACGCAGGAAAAAGAAGAAAAAGCGGAGACGAAGGTTATAATAATGTATAGAACAGAAGTCTAATTTTAAAATTTACGATTATGCAGAATGAAGATGATTTAAGGGGTCTTGCCAAGGTCACGGACTTTATGCGGGCCATCAGTTTTTTGTTTATGGCGATACACGTCTATTGGTTTTGTTACGGCTGGCTGAACGAGATGGGCTGAACGCTCGGTATAGTGGACCGGATACTATCCAACTTCCAGCGTACGACCGGACTGTTCTCGTCCCTGCTTTACACCAAGCTGTTCTGTGTCCTCTTCCTCGGTCTGTCCTGCATGGGCAACAAGGGGGTGAAGAAGCATGAAATCACATGAAGGAAAATCGGTATCGTGGCAGTTGCGGGTGCCATACTGTTTTTCTTCAACTGGTGGCTGCTCTCCCTCAATGCCTCATCCGGGGTATGTGCCGTGCTTTATACCGTAACATTAACCGGAGGTTTCTTTTGTCTGCTGGCTTCCGGACTATGGGTAAGTCGGTTGCTGAAAAGCAATCTGTTGGAGGACGTGTTCAATACGGAGAACGAGTCGTTCATGCAGGAGACCCGTCTGATGGAAAACGAATATTCCATCAATCTGCCGACCAAATTCTGGTACAGAAAAAAAGAATGGAAAGGCTGGATAAATGTGGTGAATCCCTTCAGGGCAAGCATGATTTTAGGCACGCCGGGTAGCGGTAAGTCGTATGCGGTGGTCAATAATTACATAAAGCAGGCAATCGAGAAGTCTTATGCACTTTATATATACGATTTTAAGTTTGACGACCTGTCGGTTATTGCTTATAACCACCTGATTAAATACAGACACCGTTATAAGATACCACCCAAGTTTTATGTAATCAACTTCGATGATCCGAGAAAGAGCCACCGTTGTAATCCGTTGGCTCCGGAACTGATGACGGATATTTCGGATGCCTACGAATCCAGTTATACCATCATGTTAAACTTGAATAAAAGTTGGGTGCAAAAGCAGGGGGACTTCTTTGTGGAATCTCCGATTGTTTTGTTTACGGCGATAATCTGGTTTTTGAAGTTGTATGAAAACGGCAAATACTGTACGTTCCCACATGCCATTGAATTGCTTAATAAAAGGTACGAGGATGTATTTACAATCTTGACAAGCTATCCCGAGCTTGAGAATTATCTGAGTCCTTTTATTGACGCTTGGAAAGGCGGTGCCAGCGAGCAGTTGATGGGCCAGATTGCATCAGCCAAAATTCCGCTGTCCAGACTGATAAGCCCGCAGCTCTATTGGGTGATGTCCGGTAGTGACTTCACGTTGGACATTAATAATCCGAAGGAGCCTAAAGTTCTGTGTGTCGGCAACAATCCCGATAGAATTTCCATTTATGGTGCTGCTTTAGGTCTGTATAACTCCCGTATCGTGAAGCTGATAAACAAGAAGAAGCAACTCAAAAGTTGTGTAATCATTGACGAGTTACCCACGATTTTCTTTAAAGGTCTGGATAATCTGATAGCCACGGCACGAAGCAACAAGGTAGCGGTTGTGTTGGGTTTTCAGGACTTCAGCCAGTTGAAACGTGACTATGGTGACAAGGAGGCCGCCGTTATCATGTCAACTGTGGGTAATGTTTTCAGCGGTCAAGTGGTGGGTGAAACGGCCAAAACACTATCAGAAAGGTTTGGAAAAATCCTGCAAAAGAGGGAGTCTGTTAGCATCAACCGTAGTGACACTTCCACTTCCATCAGCACGCAACTGGACAGTCTGATACCTGCCAGCAAAATCAGTACACTCTCACAAGGTATGTTTGTCGGTGCTGTAACGGACAATTTCGGTGAGACGATAGACCAGAAGATTTTCCATGCACAGATAGTGGTGGATAATGATGCGGTACAGAAAGAGACAGCAGCCTACCAGCCCATTCCTGAAATCAGCAGCTTTCTGGATGCGGAGGGCAATGATACAATGGAGCAGCAGATACAAGCCAACTACCGGCAAATCAAACAGGATATTGTGGAACTTGTGGACAATGAACTGATACGCATCGAGAATGATCCGGAACTCAAACACTTGTTAGATGGTAATAATAAGACATAAAATCAACATAACAATGAGCTCTGTATAGTACAATATCAAAATCACTATAAACTAATTTTATTGCAATATTTATAGTGATTTTGACATATCATCTAATATCTTTACATTTAAAGAACATTATCTTCCTATCACTAAAATCTCTTCTCTCCCTTCATTATGCTTGTTTAATGCAAAAGAATGTTTTCCAAGAGAAACTACTTCAACATTATTTTTAAATTGCATAACCACTTCTTTTAATTCGTTTGGAGAAGGATATCCATTACTAGTATATGATAATACTATAATAGAATTTCTATGTTTTGATATTAAATTATGCAACTCTTCCAGAAAGCTTTGTTTGCATTCAAATTCTTTATTTTTATTAATACAAATCTCTTTATTCTTTTTATTTAAGTCAATATTATTTTCTATCAAATCATAATTTACTAATCCTTCCAAAAAATGATATCGAGAATGGTATGAAACCATTGACCCATCATTGTTAAAATATGGAGTATCAATATATACTACATCTGCTTCCACATTGCAATTTAGTGCAGAGGTATTAATGATTTGAATATTTTGTTGTTCAGAAAACTGAAATTCATTTAGTTCTTTGGTAAATTTTATAAATAAGTCATAAAATGGCTGCTCCCATGTAACTTTATTCCCGAATTTTGATTTAGTATGATTAATTCTTAAATTTAGATTGTTCCTATGAAATAAATTAAAAGGTCTTTTTATGATACATGACTGTATTAATATATAATATGCAGAAGCCTGCATATTATCAGGTAGATAATGAATATTTTGTGTAACAATATCTATTATCTTATTTTCTGTATTAGTATAATAAATACCTTCAAAATTATCTTCAATTATTTGTTTATAATTCCTTTCTTTTCTAACATTAAGCAAATCAATAGCATCAATCTCTTTAAAAGTGTTACGGGGTGTATCTAACAAAGCCTTTGCTATTTTACAATTAAAAAAGAAATATATCGTTGTAAATAACTTGTTTCCCCTTTGTAAGCATGTAGTATGATAAAATTCCAGTTCCCCCAAATAAATCTAAAATTGAATTGAATTGGATATTACGTTCTTCGAGTGCAGACCAAATATCCTCAATAAGTTTACGCTTTGATCCGTAATATCGAGTCACTGGCAATTTCATACTTTAAGAATTCCTTTCATTGTCTTTGTTAAAACTTGAAATGATGGTTCTGTTATACAAATTAAATCTTTTCCAGTATCCATTACAGGCACTTTAAAGTAATAAGGAAGACATCTTAACCCTTCACGAGATTTATTATACTCGCTAGGAATATCTTCTCCTTTTATACTATATCTAAAAACGTCCAGTCAGAATCACTATAACAACCAATTATAATAAAATGGATTTGGGAAGGAATATCATTAAATGCATCATACCACTGCTTGCATTTTTTAACATACTTATTTATATAAGAAGTTGTCAACTTAGTTTTAAGCTTCAATAAAAAAAAGACCTTCATCAGATTTTACTATAAAATCTATTTCATGTTTGTTATGTGGTAGAGATTCTGTATTATAATTTGAAACAAACTCAACATTATTATATCTACAACTAATTGTTTTCAGAATATTACATAAAAACTCTTCATAAAATTTTTCAATAAAGAAATAAGCGATCTCTGGCTTGAGAACATTTACAATTTTCTTTGATTTCTTGACATAAGAAGAGCTTTTAGTCCAACAATGAAGATTAGGACGTTTTTGTTCAATAAGATGTTTCAAATTATAACTTAAATCATCTGTCCCTCGAGCTGTATTATATGCGCCAAGTAGAGTTGCATCGACATCAACATCGTGAACAAATATGTCATAGTTATTTAACCCATCTATTTTTTCAAATTTCACTAATGGATCAAAAAAACGTTTATACTTGTTAGGAATTTCTTGATCTTTAATATATAAATTGTTTTCCAAATAAGAAAGAAGACAAGAAAAATCATCCATTTGAGTAGTATCAAGAAAATCCTTCAACAAACCTTTTTGCGGTGACTCTATTTTTTAGATTCAGCAATATTTCTGAATACATTCATTTTGAAAAGCAACCAATAATAATCAAATCTCTTTTGCTTATCAATAAATTCATCTATGTCTGTTTTTAAGACAAAAACTAAATTATTTATCTTTACTCCAATAGCTTTATCTACACCTGAATCATTTTTTACTTTTATACAATAAATAACAAGATGTATTTTCATCTAAATTAATATCTATTTTATAATTGTCTTTTAAAGATTTTTTATTAATCCAAATTCTTATTCTATACTAAATATTTCTTCAATGCAAAGATTCTAATTTTAATAGAGAACAGGGATATACAGGACTCCATATAGTTAAATTGTCTATATCCTCATCATCGCCAAGAAGAGTGTTATAAAAATTTGAATTATCCATCGACTTTATACAATCTAATAATCCAGTCTTTCTATCTCCTTTATCTATTAAGTTTGTTAAAACTTTCTTGTCTGCAAAAAGACGTTTAATTTCATTTTGAGATTCCTCTTGTTTGGACTGTGTGTCTTGAATTAAAATAAAGGGTTCACTAATGATAAGCAAGGTCGATTTAAAAGAGAACTCATTCAAACTAGATGCACTTAATATATCTTTATTATATTTTTTACATAATAGAGAAAATGCGAATGAAAATAAAAAATCCCTCTTACTGTGCTCTGTTGAAGATATTGATTTTATTTTCAAAACTTCATCGCTAAATGAAGCGTCCATATCCGAGAAATCAATATTTAACAAAAGATCATCACCATACATTTCTCGCAAAATATTCCAATAGGGCATCAATAAGTCCTCCAAATGTGTAGTTAGTCGCTTTACACAATTATTTTTTATATTCTTGAACATAACTATAAATTGCCGTTTGTATATAATGAAATTAATTCTTTTATTTCACCTTCTTTACTGGTATAATAGGTGTAATACATTCCGAGTAAAGTCATCAATTCCATAGGATCATATGTGACTATTTCTTTCACAATTATAGATTCTTCTTGCAAAATTGCAAAAGAAATATCTAAAGATTCTGGCCGATATATTACTAATTCATAATTAGGATATGCGGATTTAACATTCTTAATTCTACTTATATTTGAAGCTACATCTCCTGTAAACAAAAAGACTTGAGCATTTTTTATTGCATGATTTAATAACGTTTGATACGTTTGCACTTTAACTTCAAAATCTTCATTTACAAAATTCAATATATCAACATAATTCTCTAAATTACTAAAGAATTTTTGATTAATTCTCATAAAACCTTTATTCTCCTCAATCTCTTTTTTAGTTTCTTCGAAATTAGTAGATAAGTTGAGTTCAATCATTTTTTCTTTCCATCCAACAGATTCATCCGTTTGTAATTTTTTACAAATTAATTGAATAACATTATTATTGTTGGAAAAATGTTTGCTCTGCACAAATGAAGCTATTTTTTTGATAGTTTCATCCGATTTATTGGATTGAATAAGTTCATCCAAATATTTAGTTAGCTCAATCACATCACAGATTGAAGTAATACTACCTAATTGAAGTATGTGTGGAGATATTCTTCTTTCAAATGCAGTGTTATAAGCAGCTAATGACATTCTTGAACTTGCTCCAGATGCTTCTGTTGCAGCAGTTATAATGTAGTGTCCTTTTATATCAGAACTTAAATCTATCAGCTCTCTGTAAGAAGTCAATAATGAATTAAAGCGGACTTTAGATTTTTCTTGTATCTTCTCTAATTCATCTATTTCAAAAATAATATAATGACCCGAAGCCGCTAAAACATTTAAAAAGAAAACTAGAACTTCTCTTCTATTGTAATCTGTAAATTTATCTAGGCTTAACTTATCAAAACTACCTTTGTTATAAATTTTACCAGTTCCAAGAGCAATCAGTGTGTCCAAAATCTCATCATTGTCGATATAAGTATTTATTGCTATTACATATTTTCTAGTACAGAATAAGATCCCGAATAATTACGAGCCAAAGATTCAATTTGAATAGATTTTGTTTTAATTACATTTCTTAATGAGGATTTTATCAAATCGAGAAAATTCTCTTGCAAAATGTAGTGGAGAAAAAGAATAAGGTCATACTTATCCACATCAGCTCTCCAATAAGCTACATGAATATTATATTGTTTGTTGCACAAGAAGAAATACTCTAAATATTTCATTAAATTGGATTTCCCATTACCATAATCAGCGGTCACAAAACTATATTGAAAAGCTGTATCTATCAGTTCCATTTTTTTTGTAATATCCTTCTTTGCTTTATCCATATCTAATATAAAGAAAGGAAGATTTGGAGCTAGACCATAACATAAATCATTTTTAATACTTGAAATATTTTCAGGCATTGGCTCCAATTTAGTCCAAAGTTTATCTATTGCAATCATTTGTTTATAATTCGAATTTTTATTACTGGATTTCCATTCACAATAAATCGTCTTCTTGCATCAATTGATGATACTATATTAGAAAACAATATAAGTTTTAATTTTCCATACTCACGATAATAACTATTAATCATATTTTCAAAAGAAGAAAAAGATAATTTAAATTTGGATTTCAAATCATACAAATTCACAAATCCTAAATCATGTTTCCCTATGTCTATCAGATTCATATACTCACTTTCAATAATGCTGTAAAATGATAAATATTTCATCGTTTTTTTTATATATTGTTCCAAAAACGCTGGCAGATTTTCTTTATGATAGAAATATTTATCTTTATATTTAAAGGTCTCCAAAATGCATCTATAATGTTTTCTTATTTTCCAATAACTGTCAACTACATTTAATTCTTCAATCCATGCCAACCTAACCTTATCATAATTGGCAGACTGACTCTTTTTAATATAATTAAAATAGTTTACATTGTAATGCTTTTCTAAATATATTAAATGAAAATCTTCTATATCATTTAATGCTTTACGCTTAAATGGCAAAGATAATAGCAATGGTAAAAACACATCTGCGTCATGCAATATTATATGCAAAAATATATTATCCTTTTCTGTACTAGATAGAGAGTAAAAACGCTTGTTTGCTGCTAATAAATCATACGCATCAGGCTCTAATTTGTAGTAAGAATTTAAATATCTCATTTTTTTGCAAGCGTAATATAATATGAAGTATTTTTATAAGTAGAATATACAATTCTTTCTTCTTTATTTCTTCTTTTTTCAAGTATTTTGGAAATAGCCCTTTCTAATTCTTCAACGGTGGCTTTATCTTGAAGCCAATTTAACACAATTTTAGCTTTTGATATGGAGACCACACCTTTATATTTATCTTTATCTATTTCATGACGCTTTACAACTTCATGGAGATGATATCTAAAAAATTCTCCATAAAAATGGCTTGGAAGTATAGATATAGAGTGATCTTCCATATATTTTACAAAGCGACAGACCCATACAATGCTTTTTAAAGGCATATTGTACGGCCGATGTAAACCATCTAAATATATAAAGTCTATATTTCCCATTTTTCGATTAAAAAAACCTCAAAATATTTACTACTCATTTCAAATGCTAAATATTATTAGCGCATAATTCACATATCTAAAAAAGCTTCACACTGCAATATTATAACTATTCAATGAGAAAAGATTCTCTTAATATGCACAAAGATAGTGTATTTACTGATATTTTAAATGAAAGCAGTTAGAAAATCACATGTATGATTGAGTCTTTTTATTAATAATGCAACGACAACTTCTAACATAGCACAACCTACAGTCATAGAGGTACAACTCAATAAGAACTTTTAAGGTATCCGAAAAGATATATTTAAAGAGACTCTTGTTTATGTACCTCAACAGGTCATATTACGCCAAAGACCGCCATTCATTCCTCATTCCTTCAATATTATAACATGTTATTAACTAATGTTCTACATTCGCACCGACGGGCTAAAGTTTACCCGGTAATAATCATTATTGTATCATTTTAATTTTAGAATTTATGGCAAAGAAAAAGCAAGAACAAGAGCAGCAAGGTCAGGAAGAGCACGTAATGGCAGTCCTTGACAAAAGAACGAACAAGACCGCAGTCGTTTCCAAAATGAACGAGCAGGACGCAGTCTCGAAATCGTACCACCCGACAAGAAGAACAACAACAGCTTTCTGAAGCTGGACCGCACATCACCGTTGGAACTGTTCTTCACGAATTTCAAGAACCAATACAACAATCCCACAAGTTTCAGTTTCTTCCTTATCCCTCTCGCTGTATTGGAAAAGACCCTGAATGCCGTCATCCAGATCCGAAAGGGGGAAGACCCCGGACCGGAAGGCAAAAAACTGGTAGAGAACAGTGAACTGAACGATGAAGGGCGTATCGCCAAACTCGCCAGACGCTACAAGTTCGACGAGCACCAGCTTCCCTGGAAGGAACTCAGTGCGCTGGGAGTGGACAAGCAACTGTTGTTTGAAAACCATTGCATGGGTGAAATGCTCAAGGCAGAATCACTTCCACCGCCTTCCCCATCAGCAAGGAAGTCAACGGCGTCAAGCAGGACATGGGTGAGGCCTGTTTCCTCTGTGTCAAGGGTGAGGACGGCAAGGTACAGCTGAAAACACTGGGCAGGCTTGACAAGCCGCAATATGACCTGCCCGCCTATAAAGGCGTATTCACGGACGAGGAAAAGCAGAAACTCCAGGATACCGGAACACTGGGAGGAATAAAGGAGATGAAGGATACTTACACAGGAAAAGTATGCAACTGTTACGTGGCTTTCCATGAACCGAGCAACCGTATCATCACGATGCCCGTGGACGCCATCAAGATACCGGACTACATCTACGGGAAAAGACTGGACGACAAGCAGAAGCAGGTCCTCGCATCAGGCGGGCAACTTTCCATCAATGACATACAGCGCAAGAACGACACGCTTCTTTCCGGCGTGGCCTTTGTCGATCCGAGAATCATGGATATCGCATTCAAGCAGGCCGGAGAACAGCTGAAAGTAAACGACACCATCATGGGAGCCAGAATCACCCCCGAACAGAAAAAGATGCTGGAAAACCATGAAATGGTATATATTGAGAATATGCGCTACAAAGGCAGGACATTCTCCGATGACGTGCGCTTCAGCAACAAGAGCAACAACCTTCTCATAGGAAAGAACGCGAGGGAGTACAAGCCGAATCTTGAAAACCGGAAACAGGACCAGAAAAAGGAAAGCAAGCAGACGGTACGTCACGCCGCATCCTTCACGCCCAAACCCAAGAAAAACAGCTTTTCCGTGGCATAGTCTTACGGAAACGGCCACACTTCACATATATACCCGATTACCACACCGATGGCCGTCGGGTATATGTTTAATGAATATATGGAATCATCCAACGTAAAAACAAACCGATTATGCAACATAACAATACACCAGGGGGAGAACTGTCATACTTTGAAACGGCTCTCCTTCTTCATTTACGGAAAAGCCATCCCCACATGGCCGGGAATCCGGATTTTATCAGTCAAGAGCCGATGAAGCAGCCAATGTCTATGAACATTCCATACGTGACGGTCTGACCGTCACGCAGGCATTGGAACAGTCGGACGCCGTGCTCTACCGGGACTTGCAGTTTTCCAAGTTCGACACCCTTTTTGAAGTGGTGTCGGAATGGTTCCCGGAAGTGCCCCCTGAAAAGCGGAAGGGTCTCTGCCTGGGACTACTGCCGTCCGCAGAAGCCGTATTCAACAAATATCCCATAGACGACAGGCTTGAGGCTTCCCCTTCTTACCGTATCCTCACCATCGAACTGACAGGTTTCATCCAATCAAATATAGAACAATATGGCATATAACAAGCGACAACATCTGGCGGACAACATGGCCGCACTTGAATACCTGTTCATGCGCCCGGAGTTTTGTCTCACCGAAGAAGGGCGCAAAGTATTGAACGGCTACACCGGTTTCGGAGGACTGAAATGTATCCTCAATCCGGCAGAAAAAGACACGGACATCGGAAAGTGAACGGCTGACAAGGAAATGTTCCCTCAGGTGAGGCTGCTGCATGAACTGCTTCGGGAGTATTCCACGGACGAGAAGCAGTACAAGGAGTATATACAAAGCCTTAAAAATTCCGTACTTACCGCATTCTATACCCCCGAAGCGGTGGCATCCGTCATACAGAGGACGTTGCAGGCGTCGGGTGTCGTCCCCGGACGTTTTCTTGACCCTTCCGCAGGTACCGGAGTTTTCATCAGCCCTCTGAAGGACGTGCCTGAAATAACCTGCTTTGAGAAGGACAAGCTCACCGGAAGGATTCTCTCCGCGCTCTATCCGGACAGCAAGGTCATTATAGACGGCTTCCAGACCATACAACCTTATTATAACGGTTATTTCGATGTAGTATCCTCCAATATCCCGTTCGGAGATACCAGAGTATATGACCGTGACTTTGACCGCAGTGGCGATCCGGTACGCAAAGGGGCACTCAACGCCGTACACAACTATTTCTTTCTGAAAGGCATGGATACGCTGCGGGAAGGCGGCATAATGGCCTTCATCACGACTTCGGGAGTCATGGACTCGCCCGGCAACCGTCCCATACGGGAATGGCTGGTGAACCACGCCGGACTGGTTTCGGCTGTCCGCCTGCCCGGCAACCTTTTCACCGATGCCGGAACCAAAGTGAGCAGCGACCTGATCGTATTGCAGAAGAATAGCCGAAAAAACGGACTGACCGAAGCGGAACGGAACTTCATCGAGACCCGCACACTGCCCGGAAACATCACCATCAACAACAGCTACAAGGAACTGGACCACATTATCCATACCGCTGTCAAGACCGGTAAGAACATGTACGGGCAGCCCGCCATGAACTTCATCCATACCGGCAGCGTGGAGACCATTTCCGAAGAACTCGGTGGGTTGCTCTTGCGGGATATCGAGAACCGTCTGAACCGGGAACTCTACACGGAGAACCTGTCCCGAAAGTCCGTTCCGTCCACAGCCATCCTACCGACAATCACCATAACGGAAGAGGGCGAACGGCCACAAAAAAGCGAGCGGTGGAACATCTCCCTTCCACCAGACCGTATGAACCCATGCTCAACCTTTTCGACACTTATGCCGAAGAAGAGATGGAAGTACCGGAAAGCAGAATGCCGGAAAGAAAAGTTGTGCCGGCATCCCGTAAGAAGAAGGACAACACGCCCGAAATGTTCAATCTCTTCTCGCAGGAGAACGCTTATGACGAAGCGGTCCAGGAAGAGGACCTTTCCCTGGCGCAGGCCGAGGCGGAAGCGGCATGGCAGGAACGCAGGAGGAAGATGGAGGAGGAACGCAAAAAAGAAATGGAACCAAGAGCGTTTGACGGGGAATTAAAACCGGAATACAAGAACGGCTCCATCGTAAAATCAGGCGAACAATACGGCCACCTTCGGGGCATGAACACCCCCGAAGTACAGTTCCACCCGCTCAGACTGACAGTAACCCAGCAATACCGGGCCTCTTATTATATCCCCCTTCGTGAGGCATACCATGAGCTTTACAGGACTGAAGCCGAGACGGAAACCGAACAGCCCAGCCTGCGTGAGGAACTCAACAGGCGATATGACCGTTTCAGACGCATGTTCCGGGAACTCAACCACAAGGACAACGCCAAGTTCCTGCTGATGGATGCGGGAGGCAGGGAAATGCTCTCGCTGGAAAGAAGCATCCGGGGCAAGATACAGAAAGCGGACATATTCACCGTCCCCGTATCATTCAATGCCAACGAGGTCAAACATGCGGACACCGCCCAGGAAGCGCTCGCGGCCTCACTGAACAAGTTCGGGGAGGTGAATCTGGAATATATGGAGAGCCTGAGCGACATCGGCAGACGGGAACTGCTTGAACAGCTTGAAAGCCGTATCTTCTACAACCCCATGATGAAAAGATACGAGATAAGGGACCGTTTCATTGCGGGGAACGTCATCGCCAAAACGGAATGGATAGAGAAGCATCTCAAGGAATACCCCGATGACAAGGAAAGCGGGAGGTCGCTGGAAGCGCTGAAGGACGCCACACCGGAACCCATCGGTTTCGAACTGCTTGATTTCAACCTGGGTGAACGGTGGATACCCACGTCCGTATATGAAGAGTTTGCGGAATATATTTTCGGGGTAAAAACCCGCATCAGCTATACCGACAGCATTGACGAGTTCGGCATAATCCTTGAAGGGAGTAATGCGAACATCACCGACAAATACTTCGTTAAAGGAGAAAAAAGGGGGTATTACGGAAATGACCTGCTGAAACACGCCCTGCACAATACCGTGCCCGATATCACAAAAACCGTACAGGACAAGGACGGAAGAGACATAAAGGTGCGCGATGCCGACGCCATCCAGCTTGCCGACAGCAAAATCAACGAGATACGCAAGGAGTTCGTGAACTGGCTGAACGAACAGCTCCCGGAGTTCAAGCAGAGACTTGCGGACATGTACAACCACAAGTTCAACTGCTATGTACGGCCCGACTATGACGCTCCTGCCAAAACTTCCCTTTCCTCGACCTGAAAGGCCTTGACATTCCGGGCTTGTATGAAAGCCAGAAGAATGCGGTATGGATGCTGAAACTCAACGGTGGGGGGATAATCGACCACGAGGTGGGCACCGGCAAGACACTCATCATGTGCGTGGCCGCCTTCGAGATGAAACGTCTCGGGCTGGCGGACAAACCCATGATAATAGGTTTGAAGAGCAACGTGCACGACATCGCCGACACATTCAAAAGGGCATATCCGAACGCGAAGGTACTGTATCCGGGAAAGGAAGATTTCACACCGGAGAACCGCGTCAGGATATTTCATGACATCAAGAACAACAACTGGGACTGCATCATACTCACGCACGACCAGTTCGGAAAAATACCCCAGTCTCCGGAGATACAGCAGGAGATATACGGGAAAGAGATAGAAAGCATAGAGGAGAGCCTTGCCGTATTCGAGCAACAGGGAAACGAAGTCAGCGGCTGGATTATACGCGGGCTGGAAAAGAGGAAGGAGAATCTTCAGGCGAAACTTGAAAAACTGGAAGATACCATCAAAGGGAGGACGGATGACGTGGTTGATTTCAAGCAGATGGGGATCGACCACCTGTTTGTGGACGAGAGCCACAATTTCAAGAATCTGATGTTCAACACCCGTCACGCAAGGGTTTCGGGACTTGGAAACCCGGAAGGAAGCATAAAGGCGATGAACCTGCTTTTTGCCATCCGTACCATTCAGGAACGCTCCGGAAAGGACCTGGGGGCCACCTTCCTGTCGGGTACGACCATCTCCAACAGTCTGACCGAGCTTTACCTGCTTTTCAAATACCTTCGCCCCAGAGAGATGGAAAGGCAGGGAATCACCTGTTTTGACGGCTGGGCCGCCGTATATGCCAAGAAAAGCACGGATTTTGAGTTCTCCGTGACCAACCAGATCGTACAGAAGGAACGGTTCAGGTACTTTATCAAAGTGCCCGAACTTGCCAACTTCTACGCGGAGATAACCGACTACAAGACTGCGGAGGATGTGGGTGTGGACAGGCCGAAGCTCAACCAGCAACTGTATCATATACCGCCCACACCCGAGCAGGAGATGTTCATTGGGAAGCTGATAAAGTTTGCGGAGAGCGGGGACGCCACCCACATAGACCGCCTTCCGCTGTCCGATGCGGAAGAGAAGGCGAAAATGCTGATAGCCACCAATTACTCGAACAAGATGTCGCTTGACATGCGCCTCATTGACATGGAATACGGGGACAATCCGGGCAACAAGGCGTCCCACTGCGCGGCCAGGATTGCGGAATATTACTACAAATATCTTGACCAGAAAGGCACGCAATTCGTTTTTTCCGATCTTAGTACGTACAAACCGGACGAATGGAACATTTACAGCGAAATCAGACGTAAACTTGTGGAAGACCACGACATTCCGGAGAAACAAATACGTTTCATTCAGGAAGCGAACAGCGACAACGCCCGTAAGGAACTGTTCGACAACATGAACTCCGGGCGCATCCGTTTCCTTTTCGGTTCCACCAGAAACTGGGTACGGGAGTCAATGCACAGCAGAGGCCGTAGCCATCCATCACCTGGACATACCCTGAAGGCCTTCCGACCTTGAACAACGTAACGGCAGGGCGGTAAGAAAAGGGAATATCGTGGCCAAGGAACATGCCGGCAATACGGTGGACTGTTACATTTATGCGGTGGAGAAATCACTGGACAGCTACAAGTTCAACCTGCTCCATAACAAGCAGGTGTTCATCAACCAGCTGAAGAGCCACAGTCTTGCTACACGTACCATTGACGAGGGGGCGATGGACGAGAACGGCGGAGTGAGTTTCAGCGAGTATGTGGCCATTCTGTCGGACAACAACGACCTGTTGGAAAAGGCCAAGTTGGAAAAGAAGCTGGCCGTCCTTGAAAGCGAGAGGCTGGCATACCACAGGAACAAGGGAAACGCAAAGGGGAAGCTGCATGAAAAAGTTACAGAAATTGAAAAGAACGGAACTTTCATAGAGCGTTTCACGCGGGATTGGGAATACCTGAACCGGATCGCTCCCGTGGATACGGCAACCGGATTGAGGCCCAATCCGCTCAAACTGGACGGGATGGAGTCCGACAACATCGAGATTCTTGCCGACAGATTGTCCGCAATCAACCGGAATGCCCGGACAGAGGATGATTATATGAAAATTGGAACGCTGTTCGACTTCCGTATTCTGGTGCGTTCTGAAAAGACCTGGGACGGAAGCACGGAATCCTTACAGAACAAGTTCATGGTCGAGGGGCTGGACGGCATCAAATACACCTATAATAACGGGTATATCGCCAAAGACCCGAAGCTGGCCGTAATGAACTTCATCAATGCATTGGAACGTATTCCAGACATGATAGAGAAACGGAAAAAGGACAATACGGAGTTGGAGAAAGACCTGCCGGTCCTGCGTGAGATAGTCTCCACGCTCTGGCCCAAAGAGGGGGAGATAAAGGAACTGACAGAGGAACTCGCCACGTTGAACCGGAGGATACAACTCACATTGAAACAGCCCGAACAGCACGGGAACGATGATATGGCCGGGCAGGAAAAGGTCAGACCGGTCAGCGGCAGCGATATTGCACCCGACCAGTCACAACAGGCAAGGCATGTACCGTCCATGAAAATTATAATGCCGGCAAAGGAAACCCGAAAAATATCGTAATGTTTCCCACGGCACATTGCGGCAAACCCCGGAAGCTGCGCAAGCTTCACTTCCGCAGTTTGCCGCAAAGAGCCGTTTTCAGGAAAGGACAAAGGCACGGACGGCACCCGGATAAATCCGACCTGCCGTCCGTGCCCTTGTCTGAAACGGGGATGTGTCACATCAGTCCGTTTCCTCGAATGAAAGTTCCTCTACCTGCCTGTTTATTCTCCTGCTGTCAATCGAATCCTTCAGGTTGATTATATCCACGATTGAGTAATGCCTTGTGCCGTTTTCCTCTTCCGCAAAGCGCAGACGTCCGTTCAGACGCTGTTTCTCTATTTCAGCCGGTTCAAGCCCTATCAGTTCACATACCTCATCCGGCAGCATGGACAATTCGACACTGTTGTCCTCACAGATATGTTGCAGTACGGCCAGCATGTTGAGGGACTTCTTGTAACTTCTCACGAGCGCAGCGAATGAACTGCTTTCAATCTTGATCATCTTTCTCATAACCTTTTATTTTTAGAGTGTTCTTCCTTTTCCAGTAACATGGCACGCAGCACGTCCGAACGGCGGTAGTAAATCTTTCCCTTGTCGCGGTGAAAGGGCAGCGTACCGTCATTGCGACGTCTCAAAAGTGTCCTGTCGGACATCTTGGTCAGCAGGCGGACTCCTTTTGAATCCAGAATCTCGCTGTCCGGCAGGTTTTCAATATTAGGTGAAAGCAGCTGTTCAATCCTGTTCACTTTGGCAAGGATGGTACTTAACATATGGGTAACTCCGGCCCCCGGTACGACTTTTCTGTTATTCATATTGACCTTGTTTTTATCGTTTATGGTGCAATATTACAGAGTTATTATGAGGCCATTGGTTACTCAACCGTTGAGCAACCGACAAAAAAGGACAGAAACCGACAAAGAGGTACAAAAATAGCCGGAGGGTAATTCCGGCTATTTCACAATTTAAGAATATGTTTAAAAAGAATCTTTTGATAAGAAGAAACAGAAAAATATAATACAAACTTACTCAATAATCACATTACAGAGATAATTGAAAATCCATTCTGACCTGCGACATCTCACGTATCACCGTACGGTCTAACACACGTGCATAATGACGGGTCATCTGAACATTGGTATGCCCCAACATTTTAGCAACACTCTCAATGGAAACACCATTTGCCAAAGCAAACGTTGCGAAAGTATGACGGGCCACATGAGTCGTCAATATTTTCTTAATGCCACAAATATCAGCTAATTCCTTGAGATACGCATTCATCTTTTGATTACAAAGAACAGGAAAAAGCACATCGCGACTTTTACAATATTCATTAGTGGAATACTTTCCCAGAATCTTCAACGGCACTTCCATCAATGGAATATTACACATAATTTTGGTCTTCTGTCTCCCCTTGCGTATCCATTTGGCACCGTTCGAATCCTCTACTATATGTTCCTTTTTCAAATCATGAATATCCGAGAAAGCCAAACCTGTGAAACAACAGAATACAAAAACATCACACACCTGACCCAACCGTGGAATATCAATCTCCTTTGAAATCAGTTTTTGAATCTCCGAATCTTCCAAAAAATCCGGTTCCACTTTATCCAGTGAGAACTTTATTTCAGAAAATGGATCATTCTTCATCCATCCCTTAGCCAAAGCTATACGGATTATCTTCTTGAAGTTCTTTAGATATTTAGTAGCAGTATTGTGACAACACTTTTTCTCTGTCTTCAGCCAGAACTCATAATCCTCAATAAACTGACGGGAAACATCTCCCAAAAGAATATCTTTTTTATGATATGTTTCCCAAACAAAATCCCGGGTATGTTTCAAAGATGTTTCATAACGCTGTACGGTTGCAGGTGCCATGTCCGTACCGGACAATTGAGCACATTTATCATTATGTTCCCGAAAGACCTCAAACAAAGTACGCTGTACGGGAGCATCCTTACCCAAGAAACGCTCCAGGACACTATTGGCAGAAACGGATACACCCTCTATCTCCAATTCACGCTGAATCTTCATTATCCGTAAGCGGATTGAGTCAAGATACAAATTCAGTTCCTTGTACTCCCGTTTCTTTTCCAAAGCCTTTCCTTTTGATGCACTCCAGAACTCCGGAAGAATTGTTTTCTTCACTGAGGCATCAACCCGGACTCCATTCACTGTAATTCTCATCATTATCGGAGCCTCACCGTTCCGATTTAATTTCGTCCTACGAATGTAGAACAATAGACAAAATGTTGTTCTTTCCATCTTACTTGTTTTTTAATCACAAAACTAAATTTCCAAGAGCAACAAGTCAAGATGCAAAATACTGATAAACAATGAATTATTCACTAAATAGGTGTACCTAACATTGAAGGTAATAAGGTACACCGAATAGTACACCGAAAGAATGCTTTAATATGCTTATTTTTGCTATGTACCAAAAATAAAAATCCCCGTAAATTGTTAGTTTACAGGGATTTTCTTTTATTTGCATTCTATTTTTGCGGAGAGACAGGTTCTATCACCTATCATTTCAAACAATATCACAAACTCGTAATATCTTGTTAATTACCAAGTTATTACAAAGTAAACAGAAAATAAAATATCTCTTAATATCTTTGCATATCTCACTTTTTGGGTGTATTTTTGGGTGTCAATTTTCAAACACACCCAATTATGAATATCAAAAGAAACATCATTTTCGCACTGGAAAGCCGGAAGAAAAACGGTGTGCCAATCACAGAGAATGTGCCTATCCGTATGCGTGTGATATTCGCAAGCCAGCGTATAGAGTTTACAACGGGCTACCGCATCGACGCTACCAAATGGGATACGGACAAACAAAGGGTAAAGAACGGATGCACAAACAAACTGAAGCTAAGCGCATCCGAAATCAATGCAGACCTGCTAAGACAGTATACGGAGATACAGAACATCTTCAAAGAGTTTGAAGTACAGAACGTACTACCCACACCCGCACAGATAAAGGACAGCTTCAATGCAAGGATGAAGGATGCACCAGTCACAGAGCAGGAAACAGCCGAAGGACCTAAAATCAGCTTTTGGGAGGCGTTCGAGGAGTTTGTAAGGGAATGCGGGAAACAGAACGACTGGACAGACGCAACCTACGAAAAATTCGCTGCAGTAAAGAACCACCTGAAAGAGTTCAGGGATGAACTTTCCTTTGATACGTTCACCGAGAACGGACTGAATGACTATGTGGACTTCCTGCGTAACAAGAAAGATATGCGCAACAGCACCATAGGCAAGCAGATAGCCTTCCTGAAATGGTTCCTGCGGTGGAGTTTCAAGAAAGGGCACAATCAGAACATGGCTTATGACAGCTTCAAGCCCAAGCTGAAAAACACACCCAAAAAAGTGATATTCCTCACATGGGAGGAACTGAACAGACTGAAAGACTACAAGATACCCCAAACCAAGCAGTATCTCGAACGGGTAAGGGACGTTTTTCTGTTCTGCTGTTTCAGCGGGCTGCGCTATTCGGACGTGTACAACCTCAAACGGAGCGACATCAAGCCCGACCATATAGAAGTGACAACCGTAAAGACAGCGGACAGCCTTATCATAGAGTTAAACAACCACAGCAAGGCGATACTGGAAAAATACAAAAGCGTACACTTTGAAGATCACAAGGCACTTCCGGTCATCAGCAACCAAAAGATGAACGATTATTTGAAAGAACTGGGGGAACTTGCGGAAATCAACGACCCGGTAAGGGAAACTTACTACAAGGGAAATGAACGTATAGACACCGTCACACCCAAATACGCCCTGCTGGGAACCCATGCCGGAAGACGGACATTCATCTGCAACGCTTTGGCATTGGGTATTCCCGCACAAGTGGTGATGAAGTGGACGGGACACAGCGACTACAAGGCGATGAAACCATACATAGACGTTGCCGATGACATCAAGGCCAATGCGATGAACAAATTCAACCAACTGTAAACACAACAATAGCATGGAAGAAAGAATAACCTCAATGATACCCGCTACGGGAAACTCAACAAGACATATACGGAAATAACATCCGGTGACGGCCTCTCTTTTGAGAAGCAGAAGTTCATTCATGACTTTTACAAAGAGTATGAAGACACACAGACCTTTGAAAAGGCACTTATCAGCCTCATGCTTGAAACGGAGGGTACGCACTTTTCCATATTGCTGAACAGCCTGAAACGGGAGATTGAAAACAATATCTCAATGTATAATACCTGCAAGGAGCTTTTCGACCGTCTCGATATTGAACATATCTGCCGGCAGCATGAAAGATGTCATGACCAGGACATCGAAAGACAAATGCAAATCACAAACGAATATTACCGGGAACTTATGGAAGCTAACGGCTCTTTGGAGGCAGTCGGTTTCAGGGAACACGACCGTCAGGAAGAGGAGCTTTTGGAAAAGAGGTACGAACGGTGCAAGCAGGAATACGACAGGGAGAAAGCCAAACTGGATGAACTATACGCAAAGAAGAAACAGGCAAGGCAGGAAGCCCTGCAATACCTGAAAAACCGCTGCGGAGACATATACAGGCTGGACGGATCGCTGCTGGCAATCCTTGATAAATACATGACCGGCCAAAAGAAAAAAGGAGAGGAAGAAAAAGAAAGTTCCGCATCCGACACCATATCAAAAAAAAGCCCGGTCTATTTCCCCATGAAACTCCTGTCGGCCATTCACGAGACATGCAACGGAGAGCAGTTCGAGGAGATCAATGAACTGGACTTCTACGCCAACATGAACTTGCAACCGTGCGCGAGCAGATTAAAGGTGAGAAAGGATGAAAAGGCACGTGTATGCTACCTGATATTTCTCATGGGAGAAACACTTTCCAAACCCGACAGAGAAAAATGGAAGGAGGAAATCATGAAACTGCTGGAGATAGATATAAAATATTACAAGTCCAAATACAAGGCACCCGTACCCCGGACCGATTTACCCAGTGACAGCAATCAGATATTTGCGAAGGAAATGCAGTCAATATTCCGATAGTCAGCGATACGCCACGACATTCCACGAAACAACCACTTTTACCACCCGAAATATTTTTCACCATTTTTTATTATCTTCTGATATTTAGTGAGATAGCGTGATACTCCATTCACGCTATCCACATCCTTACCACCCGTATCCGGATTAACTTTGCACTGTTCGAACGAAACAAAAAAGCCCGTGCGCAGGCTTACAGTACAAACGTTAAATTCATTCCAACATGGAAATCAGAGAACTTTTATCAAAGCCCGTATGGCAGATGACGGGAGAAGAATTCATATTACTGAACCGACACGCCTGCAGGAAAGGGAAGCGAGAGCAGCACAGCCCGCAGCCGATACGGAAAAGAAATACGTGTACGGGATAGGCGGCATAGCACGCCTGTTCGGGTGCAGTATGCCCACAGCAAACCGCATCAAAAAAAGCGGGAAGATAGACAGAGCCATTACGCAGATAGGACGCAAAATCATCGTAGATGCGGACATGGCACTCGAACTGGCAGGACACAAAGCGGGGACGCAGATAAGGAGGTACGGACATGGAGTACAGAGAAAGAAAAGAAGTCACGCCCGAAGCGGCGGTGATACTGTGGCAAGCCTCACGGCTCGACCTTTCGGAAGACTACGAGAGGGCACCCGAAATACTGAAAGTACACGGTTCCGTCATAGGCACGCTGGGGAACTTCAGCGCATCAATCGGAAAAGCAAGAGCAAGAAAACGTTCAATGTTTCCGCAATCGTGGCGGCTGCACTGAAAAACGGGACAGTGCTAAGCTACACGGCGGAACTGCC
>ENA-OQJX01000071-OQJX01000071.1-human-gut-metagenome-genome-assembly--contig:-NODE-71-length-66023-cov-3.194488_pt1 | contig 66023 bp, 57 predicted proteins | sample MGYA00242615_ERZ504782 | MGnify/ENA primary metagenome ERZ504782 (study PRJEB26092, sample SAMD00036354) | human gut metagenome | host: Homo sapiens | study: EMG produced TPA metagenomics assembly of... | reverse complement strand
TGTGAACAGGAGTACAAATGCAGCAGCGGAAGCATTTAATGCTAAAATCAAAGCATTTAGGGCATCATTTAGAGGAGTAGTGGATATGAGCTTCTTCCTTTTTAGGCTAGCAAAGGTATATGCATGAAGGGAATTGACTAAACTTAATCCCCCAAGAATTACAACTGAGCCCAATTAAGCATATAGACTCCTTTTCTATCAACAAGGCAGTATTTAGTTATTCACCATACAAAAGCCGCTGATTCATGAGGGATCAGCCGGCTTTTATGTTCCTTCGAAAAAGGGTATCCTATTGATGTTTATAAAACTTCAGTATCTTTTTCGCATAACGTTTTCCTAATAACAGTTGTGCTTCCGTATTAAAATGAGGGTCTTTCTCATCTTTATACCATCCCAATCCTTTCGATGATACCCAATCGGAATAGGGAATAAATGAAGAAACTTTTTTAATCATCTGATTAAAGGGGACTGTACCTGCTTCTCTTTTCGTCCAGTTCCATTGTGAAATCTGTCCTACAACAACCGGTAGATCCGGCATGTCCAGATCTTCCCGCAAGTCTTTCACCAAAGAAATCAGTTTCTGTTTATACGCTTCCGGATTCGAACAATCGGCTTCTCCCTGATGCCAAAGGATTGCTTTCAAAACACCTCCCTGCTTCATTGCAATCCGAACCCGGGAAAGAGCTTCTTCATAATATCCGTCTTTACTCCCTTTTAGCCAGGAGTTGATGGATGAGCCTCCACGCGCATTTACTACCAGCCCGACAGGACGTTTCGTTTGTCGGGCCATCTCTTTAGCAAAGCCGTAAGCCGGTCCCAAACGCTGCATTGACAAATCTTTCCGAACTGTAGAATAACGATTGAGAGGATTTACTGCCGGTTCAAAATTCCCCTTATCATTCAATAGATACACATTTTGGAGGGTATCCATGACTTCCGGAGTTAATGTTGCACGCCCCGCCATGTTGGATTGTCCGATGCATACATACAAGTCAAAAGAAGACGGAACATTCTCCTTTACATTCCCGGCAAAAGCAAATAAAGATTGCAGGAGGAGAAAAGACAGTAAATAAATAGACCTAAGCATATTGACAGTGTTTATGATTAATAGTTTCTATAAATACGGATAGCGTTCAGAATAGGTTCTCCTTCTTTTTTATGAAAGTCAACACTCAATCCTTTTCCATCCTTCACCGTTACTACAAATTTCTTGATAACAGCACGGGCATATCCGTAATCACGAGCTATGTTGAAATCATCCAAAACAGTCGTTCCATTCATTGAAATTCCGAAGCTACGGTTTCCGGCAAACGTCTGTTCCGAGTCAGCTCCCAGATTATAAACCAACGCTTCCCTCTCTTTGTCCGACTCCAATTCTGCCCAGTACAAATATACGGAATATTCTCCATTCGGTACATCAGCTTTAAAAGATTTTATTCCAACACGTTGAGTCTGGAAGATTGGATTCATATCCGTTCCCAGAATGTCAATATCCGAACCAAGCATACTGCCGAATCCTGTTTTACGACGATAAGAAGTTCCGCCTACAAATCCCCAGCTACCGGGCTTATACTCCTGCTCGGGAATCCATGCTACATTTGCTGTACGGTCTTCAAAATATCTCGGAGAACCCAACATTACATTTATTTCCGTAAATGGAATTGCTTCGTCTTTCAACTGTGAGCCTACCAACTGGAACTGAATCCGGAGCATATCCCGCAATTTGCTATCACCAGCCACGGCAACTGCTTCCAGGAGATTCTCTCCACCAACGAACGGTACGTCGAACAAGGCATAATTATCTTCTACCTTTTTCTTTCCCAGACTTTTATTGTTCACAAACAGCTCTACTTCTTCCGCATTGGAGAATACAGGAACAGACTGAATACATTCTTTCTGTGCAGTATTCACCACTCCCCCACGGCTTTTCCACTCCCGATTACCTATAACAAGTATCGGACGACGTGACAAAGCTGTCTTATAAAACCAATAAACATCCTTCTTCTCCCTGTTTAATCCGACAACTCCTTTATTGTTTACATGAGGAACAGCATCGACACGGGATTCGGAATAAAAATCATTCAGATTCCACAGACTGGAACCGGCAATAAACGGACGTTTCATCATTTCACGGAGATAATGTTTATGATACACCAAACCATATTCCTGTGAGAAGTCGAAACGTTCCGGCTGGTAGGAATGAAGTCCCGGATCTACTCCCGGTCCATATTCCGTAACCATCAACACTTTTCCCTTGTATACCTTATGGGCACGGTCGAGCAAACGTTGAAACTCATTGATATCCGGCTCATACCAGCTTGATACAAGTTCCATCCCTGAATCATCGGGATTTCGGTCAGATGGGCATCTTCGTAATATTGAGGCATATTATGATAAGCATCATGGTATATCTTGAAGGATCTTCCTCGCGGATGGTCGCTTCCAAGGCACGGGCTACTTTTTCAGTAAAGCGGTAGTAATCTTCCAATTGCTTGCCTTCGGTATAAGGGCGACGCAGAAAAATCTCATTCATATACCCCCAAATCATAACAGAAGGGCGGTTGAAATCCTGACGTACCATTCTTTAGCCATCTCAACGGAGTTCTGCAAAAACTCTTCAGTTTCCGTAACAGCATTGACAACGGAGATTTCAACCGAAGTCACAATACCCAGTTTATCACACATTTCCATGATTACAGGATCTTGGGGATAATGTGACACACGCAGGAAGTTCCCTCCCATCTCTTTCAACAGTAGTACATCCTGTACATGCAACTCGTCGCGCAAGGCATTTCCTTTCTGAAAATAATCCTGATGCCGGGCAGTTCCGATTAGTTTACGTCCTTTGCCATTCAGGAAAAAGCCCTTTTCCGAATCAAATTTAAACCAGCGCAAGCCTAACGGATTCACCACTTCATCCAGCAAAGTACCCTTTTTCTTATCGAGAATACGCGTATATACCATATACCGATAAGGATCGTCTATATCCCACAAACGGGGCGAATCTATTTTTATCTTTTTAGAGATGTCTGTCTTTGTTTCACCGGATGCCAGCTTTATTTCCGCATGAGTCTTTTTCACTTCCTTACCATCCGCATCGCAGATTACATTTTCCACCCTGATTTCTGCAGGTTGGAGTGTATTATTCGTCAGTAATGTAGTAATTTCTACCGAGGCTGCGGAGTTGTTCACTTCGGGTGTACGGATATAAACTCCTGACGAAGCATAATCATTCGTTGCAATGTGCACCGGATTCATAAACTGCAGATAGACATCCCGGTAGATACCGCCAAAGAAAGTAAAATCGGCAGATAAGGGAGGAATATTCGGATTATAGACATTGTTCACATAAATGGCAAACAGGTTTTCCTGTCCATAACGCAAATGGGAAGTGATGTCAAAACAGAAACGGGTATACCCTCCTTTGTGTTCTCCCACGAACTGACCGTTCAGATAGAATCGTACTTCCTGATTGGCTCCTTCAAAATAGATCACTGCCTGACGTCCCTCCTGGCTTTTATCTACAAACAATTGTTTCCGGTACCAAGCCGGTCCCCGATAAAATCCCGGAGTTTCGTCGTCTGCATCTTTATTATTCCATGTATGAGGTATATTGACCGTCTCCCAAGAAGAGTCGTCACAGCCGGCCAGCTGCGCTTCAAACGGAGATCCTTTTGTAAATTTCCATCCGTCGTTGATTGTGTATACCACACGCTGTTGCGCCTGTGCCCATCCCACAATAAACAATAGAATAAAAATATAGAGAAACTTCTTCATAATCGATATATACTTATAATTAAAACTTTATTTTTACTTCTCTACCTGTGTAGACGCACTCTTTGCTATCAAGACCTGCACCTTCAGGCAGATATAATTTCACATGCATTTTTATTTGTTCCGGCATACCGGGATAAGTTCCCTCACGCAGTCCAATAGTCAATGTCCGTTCCGAATCTTTCCATTGCATCGGCACTTTCGAACATACACCCTCTTCATAGCGGTAGGAATCACCTTCATCCTCATACCATAAAAAAGCAGCATCCGCTCCTCCATAGATACGCAATTCCAGTTCACGATCGAGATATTCCATCGCATATTGTTTCACTTCTGCCAAAGGCAAGATAGAACCAGCCTTCACATAGAGCGGAAGTATGTCGAGGATATTTGTCTGCATTTGTTCTCTTCCTCCTTCAAAAGCTTCTCCGGTCCAGAAGTCATACCAATATTTACCGCTGTGTTCCGGCAGATAAATACAGATGTTCTTTTCTTCCGATTGCGGATGAAATACCGGACGCACCAATAAGGAAGTACCGAACATATAGGCATTATCAATATCAAATGTCCGGGTATCTGTTGTGAAATCCATTGCCAAACCTCTCAACATGGTATAATTATTGGCGGTTACCTGATGGGACATTGAGTAAATGTATGGCAACAGACGGTAGCGCAGATGGATATACTTCACTTGATTATCATAAGATAATGTCCCCTCTTCACCGAATTGCCAAATTTCACGCGGCACATTCGTACCGTGAGCACGGAAGATAGGAGTAAATGCGCTAAACTGGAACCAACGGAATATAACTCTTTATAATCATTACTTTTCAGTCCGTCGGGATATTTTGCATCCCGTTCTGTAACAAAGAATCCTCCCGTATCGGAAGTCCAATACGGAATACCGGACATAGACAAGTTTAAGCCGGCAACCAGTTGTTTGTGCATATTCTCCCATGAAGCCGAAACGTCACCCGACCATACGGCTGTACCATAATGCTGTTGCGAGGCAAAGGCGGAACGAGTTAGGATAAATATACGCTTCTGATCGCTCTCGGCGCGCAGGCGTTGATAGAAGTCCTTTAGCATTTCTAAAGAATAAGTGTTCAGATAACGGTGGAAGCTACCCAGATAAGTATTACCAGCTGATTTGGTCTTTTCTTCCTGCTTCAACTGTGTGAATCCATCCCGGAAAGATGGTTCCGTTGCATCCATCCACCAAGCATCCACACCCATATCATAGAGTCCTTTCTTGAGGTATTGCCAGAAAATATCCCTCGCGGCAGGATTGTAGGCATCAAAAACCTTATAACCTGCCCATGTAGGTTCACTAAACAATGCACCGATAGAATCCAAAGACTGATAGACAGCCGTTTCCGGTCCGAATCCGGGCCATACGGAAAGCATAAAATGAACATGGTCCTGTTGATGCAGTTCATCAATAACTTGACGGGGATGATTAAAGTTTGCCGGATGGAAGGTCAGGCTGTTCCAATGAGGTTTGTCTCCCCAATATTCCCAGTCCTGCACAATGTTATCCAACGGAATTCCCCGTTTACGGTATTCTTTAACGACTGCCTTCAATTCATCGAACGACTTATAACGTTCTTTGGACTGCCAGAAGCCATACACCCATTTTCCAAACATCGGCACGTCCCCCGTCAATTCCCGATAACCGGCAACGACTTCGTCCATATTCTTACCATAGACAAAATAATAGTCGGAGCATCACCTACTTCGGAAGTAAATGAGTAGCCCTCCTTCGTATCTTCAAACTTCGTAGAAGAATAATTATCCCATAAGACACCGTATCCGTTGGTCGAAATAAGGAACGGATTGACAATATCCATATTGGCCTGTAACAGAAGTACAGATTTCCCCCGATAGTTCATGATTCCATTCTGATACTGTCCCAGTCCGTAAATGGCCTCATCCTCGGTAGGAACAAAGCGTTGAGTGACTTCGAGACATTGTTCACCTCCGGCAACCGAACGTTTGAAGTTCCGTGCCTTTCTATCCCCTTTCTCTTTTAGTAATAACTTACCTGTGGATGTTTCCTGAAAAATGAAAGCCGCATCTGCCTTATCAAAAACTACGGAAAGTTCACGGGTGCGAAAGAGCAGCTTCTGTCCCGTATCTTCCCATTTATAATCTTTGAAAGCCGGCTTTTCCGAATCACCCACCAATCTTTTTGTTACCAGCGTATCACCTTCGGGAAAAGACAGAATCCGCACGCACCCCGCCGACATAAACTCGACCCGATATTGAATACTGTCAGATACGAAAGCACATCCCCTACCGTCTTCATGAACCGGAGAGGAACATCCGATGCAGGATAGTACAGATAAAACTAATAACCAATTAAAACTCTTCATCCATGCATTTATTTGACTGAGTAGATCGTATAACCCAATGACAAATTACGAACTACGACATTTCCTTTTAAATAGAAAGTAGGCATATTGAATCCATTCATGATATTATCCTTATACAATTCTACTTTTGCGCTTTTCCATTCACCTGTATTGTCGGTACGTATCCGGGATACAATTTTAAACGGCTCTTTCGGTTCGCGCTGTGTAGATGAACGTATAAAAAGAGATTCATTTCCCTTGTCCAGGTATTCAAAATAGAGATACCCTACATAGTTATTCATTTGTAATTTGGAAACCAGCTCTTTGGGCAAAGAGATAGAGAGAGTTTCTTCGGCATTGTAACCACCGGATTTTCGCTTTCCCTGAATCTTCATGTCCGACTCACGCAAACGCATCATCTCAACCGCCAAAGCGGATTTTGCTGTCTTGACATCATTTTCTATTTGTGACAACAAGCCTATCGCCACCGGATAACGTCCCTGGCTAATCAACAATGCCGCCTTATCGAGCGAACGTTGACAAGCGGATACGTCCATCTTCGTCTTTTCCAGGAAACGGGCTTCTTTTCGCAGCCGGAAAAGCATTAAAGGTAAGGTTAATCCACGCTCGTCCGCCTGTTCGTCTTTGAATTCCGCTGCATACTTTAAAGTCGTACGTAGTTCACGGTCACCGTTTTCAATGGTCGGCTCTATTTCGTGTCCTTCGGTATAGTCACTCCACGAAGCGATAAACATCATGTCCAGGCTGTCCTTCTCTGCCATACAGAACTTCCACATACTTTGATAAGTTTCTCCATTGTTACGAGGGATATAATAGAAGTGTCCACGTCCCCAGCCTGCACAGCCCCGGTTATCCATTCCCGGCATGGCAAATCCCGACTTAATGGTATAAGCAGGCTTGTTACTATGCCAAATTGAATCACGGAAAGGTTTCATAAACTCAATAACATCATCCTGAGTGGCGTAATTATCCCATTCGGCATGTGCCTGATCTCTTGTACGGACACGGGCAGGAAGCCATGCAGTCGGTATTTCTCCCACTTTTTCCCAAGCATCCATATCATCACTGCGGGTGACGGGAATGTATTTATCATTTTCCAGTTTTCCCCAATCCGCCCAACGGCGTAAGGCAACGGGCTGCCTCATTCCTTGCGGAAACTTCACTTGTGATAACACTTTCTTGTATTCATCGACTTTCGCTCCGGGACCGAAATGATAAAAAACAGGCATTCCTTTCACCATAGGAGCAGTCGGATCTGTGAAGACACTATCTACCAGATATTGATAACATTTAGCCATGTATTCGGTCTTTGCCTCACGGGTGTTAACTTCCGGATAAATCTTCGTAATCCAGTCATAATATAACCAACCGTCGCACCAGTTTACGCCGATTTCAAAGTCATACTTTGCTGCCACTTTCTGCATCTCACGCAGCAAGATGTCATTTTCGTGAGGCTTGAACCCCATTCGATAAAGAATCCATCTATCTTAGCCGCTTTTGCCGACAATATCTGATATTCGATATAATCGGGATCGAGATTGGACTGCATTCCGACTTGGGGATAAGCCACTGCCGCTATCTCATGCCGCCCTTCACTATCTATCAGATCGGCATTATAACACAGCGACTTCCTTCCGGTACTTGATTTTTCCGTATTGGCATACATTTCCCAACGGCCCAACTTTCCGTCATGCTGCCGGGTGTAACGTACACCGTGGAAGTCGGCATACACTTTCTTTCCATTCTGCGCCAAGGCCGGTAATGCGATAGATACCAATAAAAAAAGAAGAAGTTTCCTCATTGTTCCAAACTTAATTATTCAACTTATGTACTTAATCAATCTTCCACCATACTTAATCAGTCCTCACTCAACACGAAATCATGCTTTTCCGGATAACTGAAAAGATTGTCTATCATCCAACGGCCTTTATAAATCTTGGCTCCGTCCATTTTGAAAAGTTCTTCTCCCTTCTCATTTACAAGTCCTTCTGCCCACCACTCTTCAGTCGGTTTCAACATCAGGATTCCATCCGGTCCGTTGCAGATACTTTTTATATCGGCTATGCTGTAAACTTTCTCGCAAGTAGGTTCGGTAGAGTCATTAGTCGTAGCTCGGTAACTCCAGTCAAATCAAACTTATAGACAGCCGAAGCAGCAGTAAGCCATAATTTATCTTCTTCACCATATACCGGGAACAAATCATGCCCACCCGATTCATTGCTGAATGTATAAAGGTAGTCTGATTTATTAACTTGGGATTACTCCGGTTGCCATCGTACTTAAAACGGAATAATGCAGTCACTCCCTCTTTTTTGGTAGCTGTAGCATAAAGATACGATCTTTTCTTATCCCAAACAACATTATGCGCATTACCCAACTTCACCGTATTAGCTTTTGCTCCCAATACCTTAACCGTGTCAACCACAAAGGTATTGATTTCACCGGATTTAGATTCTGCCGTCACGATATTTCCATCGGGCAATACCTCCGCAGAGTGGGGATTCTGTCCGCAATTTGCGTAGAACATTAATTTATGATCGGACAAACGGATTAAAGCCACAGCTCCGCCGGAGGCAGTCATCAAGATATAGCGTCTATTGAAAACCGGTTTTACTTCACTCGGATTAACAAACCAACCCTGCTGTGCAGCAGGAACACAGGCTGTATAAGGATCCCAACTCCAAATATTGCGGTGCGTCTCCGCATCTCTGATGACAATAGCCCGTCTGGATTGTTCCGCCAGTACATAAGCCTTTTCCGGAAGTTGAAAGATTTCATTTTTTACTACAGGAGCGGCATCATCATCGGAACATGCTCCCAAAGCTATATTAAATCCTAAAAGGATTGCAAATAAACTAAACTTCTTCATGGTCATAACTATTTTAATTCTAAATATTCAATTTGTCTATTTAAAGTTTCCGTCAATCTATTGAACCGATTTTGTATCGTTATAATCGATCAATGAATGAACTGAAAGATTCAACTGCCGCATGTGCGACAGAAAAGATTCATAAGGTTCGTATTCGATGGAAACCACTCCTTTATTAGAAGCTTTTCCGTTAGAATCGTAACCATCATTATACTCAAAATGTACCCAGCCTACACAGTTTCGAGTTTCAAGCAAACGAAGACAGAAGTTCTGATAAAACTCACCTCTATTTTTTGTGTATGCACCAACCAGCCACCTCCTTCAGTATTAGCATATCCAGTTCCCTGATAACTGGCATCTTCCGCTTTATATAGAATTCTGAAACTAAAAAAGGTTTCGCTCCACACCAGACTTTCAGGTTTGCCAAGAAATCTGCCTCCGGTTGCCAACGTGCATAATAGTTGACGGAAACAAGATCGCAATAACGAGCACACGCTTCCACCACTTTCTGATTATATTTACTCCAATCATGCAGACGTGTTCCCAATATCAAATGCTCTTTATCATATCGTCTGACGGTAGCGGTGGTCAACTGATAATAATAATCAGCAACCATCCCCCGGAAATCTTCCTGATTTTTCTTGGTTATCACTCCGGTAGAAGCTATACCGTTATCCCGCATAAACTTTTCTGCATACTCACGAGCAGCTTTATAGCGTTCGGGCAAAGACAAGAAATGTTTCAGATCAATTCCTCGCAAAGGGTCAGCATTCTGATAACTGGCAAATGGCAATTCATTGTCAAGATAGAAACCTATAAAATGCCGGTCACCGGCAAATAAAGCTGACTTCTCTTGTACGAGACGATCTATGTACGTAGCAAATGTGGGTTCAAAAAGAAGAACTAAGCGATTATATTTGTCATCATCAAACGCGTAGCCCAAATTCTTACTCATATCCCACATAAAGGTACGAAGCAGATACAGATTCTCTGCATAAGCAATCTTTTGCGTCTTAGGGGTCAACAAGTTACCACGTACTGCAGCAGGAAATACTTCAATACGGTTCGAGCCATACGAAATATAGTTTATATGATTGCCTGCTAACAGTTTGCCAGTCTCTTCACTCCATTGCGCCTCACTACCGTATCGAGTACCGAAAGCCTTCTTATGAGCAGTAGATTCTCCCGGACGAACATGCTGAATTCCATGAATGATAACAGCTCCATTATCCGGATCGAGCAAATAAGAACGGCCTCCACAATAAGCCACTCGGAAAAAGCCTTCTTTTCCAACCACAGATGAAGGTTGCAAACCGATTCGTCCTCCCCATGCAGTCCGGCTATAACCCGAAGAGGGAGTATACCAATTCATATTATCAATGGTACGTGTTTCCCTTGAATCTGCCGTTGTCCATGCCTGGAAAGTTCCGTTCTGCCACTTCCGGTATTCTACATTCATAAAAGTATATTCATCTTTTTCCAAAGGAGTATCTTCTCCTTCCGGTTTCAAAGGTTCTATTTCGTTGGAAGAGGAGGAACAGCTAAACGTCAACTGCATCAGTCCGACCAAAGATAAAAAGAGGAAATACCTATATATTATATGTTTTCTCATATTACTTTCAGCTACTGCACATTATTACTTAACCATCGTATTTGTTATCAGTCGCATCTTTCGTATACTCTATCTACGGTTCACCGGATAGCTGTTACTAACTCTCGCGTTGGCTATTAATAGAAAAGTTATTCTCTACAAGGAGAGAACTCCCTTCCCCCTTGTTGCAAACTTCTTTTATCCCTAACATAAACTATAAACGAAAGCTTTGTTTTTATAATTGAAATCTTTGTTTTTATAAACGCAACTTGCATTTATAAAAACGGAAGCTTCGTTTATAGTTTGTATCGGACAGAGAACAACTTTATTCCCAATGAAAGGGAAGTTTAGTCTTAATAGAAAAGAAGTTTTCTATTAAGACTTCAGACGGTAGGTAATACTACCCTGCTTACTTCTTCTTAGGGAATTTGATTTCAACCGTTGCTATCTGTTTGGTCGTATTATTATCCATCTTTCCGGAGACATCAAGTACCTTCATGACACCGTATCTTTCTCCACCGGCACTTGAATTACCACTAGTCTTAAATCCAATCACACTGCCGACAAAGTTATCAATTGTCATATACACTTTCTGATCGGCACTTCCGGCCAAATATTCATTCTTAATAGAAGAACGAGAAGCCGCATCGTAATCAAAGCCTGCCGGGAATAACACAAATTTTGTCATATTCTTAGCCGGCAGATTGCTCAAGGACTTTCCGCCCGATCCTTTATACAGACTATTCTTGCTATCTACATTCTCCATCGAATAGAAACGGAAAGAAAGAACACTATTAGCAGAATTTATAAAGAACTTTATATCAACATTCTTAGCACTTTCCACACTGGAGATAGCTTCATCTACCGAATACGTTTTCATATCATTCAACGAAATCAGAGCGAACGGTTCGGCATTGGCCAATACATGACTGCCAACCTTAAGTTGGACAACTTCCATATTCACATAGGTCTTTACGATCCCTATAACTTCCTTGCCTTCCCGACCATCAGAAACAACCACCTTGAGTTGAGATGTTTCTTCTGTCAGTTGCACCTTAGGCTTATAATCAAAATTCTTGTTATCGCCCACTATCTGCTCACGGAAAATCTCTGTACTTACTCCATTCTCCACCCGGAAGATAGCTACCTGTTTTACACCGCGAACGGATTCGATGTGCATCGGAACTTCCGTATCTACTCCTTCATCAGTAGTAATAAGCTCTTTACCCAAAGTCAATACAGGAACCGGAACAGTCTTATATGACACCTGCAAAGTAGAAATTGTGATATTACCATAGATATCTTCCGCTTTCACTTTAAAGCCCTTATCGCCTTCTTTATATTCTATCAGTTCATCGTGCTCATACGTTTTGTCGCCATTCAGTATATCACTGCCTTTCGGTGTTTGTCCGTCCGTAGAGACCAAGAATCTTTCCACTTTCTTCAAACCTGCTTCCGAAACAATTTTAAAAGTAGTACGAGGCATTACCGGATTCTCATCCATTTCATCATATATAATCTCTTCCGGGTCGAATGTTATGACAGGACGTGCCATTACATCGGTAACAGCAATTGGTAAAGTTCCGCTCGTAACATGATTCAATTTATCCGTAGCCTCAATGATAAAGGCTTCGTAATTTGCATTGTATTCCAGATTTTCAGACAAGCTGTAAGAATTGGGATTAAAAAATTCAGTCACCGTTTTATATTCGGTCACCCCCTCCACTGTCTGCAATTTCATTGTCACACTCTGGAGTCCGGCCTGCGACTTTATGACAGCCACTACCGGCAGATTATCTACTTTATTTAAATCCACATCCAGTTGTTCCATCGGGAATTTAATCACAGGAGCAGCCGCATTAGGATCCAGACCATCATTATCATCGCTACAGGCAGCAAAGCCCAGGCAAAGTCCTAGTATTAATAAGGTATATATTTTACGAATCATAATTAGTTCTCTTTTTAATTAACTGTGGTTATTTGGAATATTTGCAATAGTTCTCAAATATATGAATCACACCGTTCGTCGGCAGAATGTTGCTAGTCTTAGCCTGACGCTGTGGAGATTTCCCGTTGCTTCCGGTCTGATTCACCAGAATCTTACCTACTGCAGCCTGCCATGGGTTTTTCCATACAGACATTGTCATCAGTCCATTCTCTCCTTTCAGCATCGTCAATACGAACATCGGTTCCACCTGCAACTGTCCATAAGAACTATATTCACCGTCTACAATGTGATAAAGCAACATGTTCGTTACTTTCTCTTTATCACAATCGGTAATGGATGCTGCACCTGCAAATTCATTTTCACGATACAACTGCATACCTGCATTATTCAAAGCCAGAAAAGTATATTTATTGTCAGTCTGGGTATAATAGTCCTTCAGACCTGTATACTCAATAGCTGCTATCAACTCCGAGAACATATCTTTGTGATCTTGGAAATATTCCCACGCTGTCACTTTTACATACGGATCATCCACCGAAGGCTCATAATCATAATTCTTCTGCAAGTCCAGGTCACAGCCGGTCAATGCCAATATCGCCCAACAAAAGAAAAGGGTCTTATATAATATTGTCTTTTTCATTGTTTCTACCTTTTTTAGTTGTTAGTATTACCATAATACGTGTTCTGCACAATCTTCGGATTTTCCAAGATATGTGAATAGTGAATCGGGAAGAGTTCGTTTCCGTCCTGTTCCATTCCGTTAATCGGTTTCATCACTTCCTTCCACTTTCCGGTACGCAACAAGTCAAACCAGCGGCGTCCTTCGCCGGCTAATTCCACTTGCCGTTCACGCAATATATAATTAACGACTTCGTCTTCAGAAGCAAAATCATTTTCAGTCAACGTGTTCAATCCGGCACGGTCACGTACAGTTTTTACTAAATCCAAAGCTTCACCCCATTTTCCCTGATGAGCACGAGCTTCTGCTTGCAACAACATCATATCTGTGTAACGATAAATTGGATAGGCTACTTCGCATGTCTTATTCAAAGAGTTACTGATGTCACCTGCCATATATTTACGCAATTCATTTCCATTCTGGTAATTCTTCACCGTATAATCTTTGCGCAAATCACCTTTCATATCCTTTTCATCAAAGATGCTCATAAACTTGTCGGACATAACTGCCGCACGGTTTCCTGAACCGGAAAACCATTGATACATATAACTGTAACCATTCGTGCCGACTTCATCCATGTTGAAATGAACAAGGAATATTAACTCTCTGGAGTTATATTCATCATTTTCGGGCGTATCATCCGAAGGCTTATTGTTCAGTTCTTCTGTAAACATGGTATGCCAAGTAGCAATGTTAGGTTCGAAGTCTACAAAGCGTCCACCCTTTTTGGAGGCAATAGTTGCCATTTTATCAATGGTTTGGTCAGCCAGATTATATTCTTCAGCCCACATATAAGCGTCCGCCATGATAGCCCATACGCCACAGATAGAAATACGCTTGCGTTCGTAATTCTTATTACGGTTAATCAGGCTTTCCGCCTTTTTCAGGTCAGGAAGAATAACATGTTCCAGAATATAATTCTTATCTGTACGTTCCTTATAGATAGCCTCCGAATACTTTTCAGTAGGTTCTATAAACAAAGGTACGTCTCCCCAGACACGGATAGCATAGAAATAAGCCAGAGCACGCAACGCATACGCTTGTCCGAGGTAATCATTACGGTCTGCCACATCAGGCATACTGATATTAGGAACATATTTGATGGCCAGATTGGTCTGGTTAATCATCTGATACAAGGTCGTCCATTTCGCACATTTCTCGTCCGTAGACATCAGGTTGTTGATCACACGTGCCTGATCGGCCATCACTGGTGCTCCGGGAGCTACGTTATCCGAACGGAACTCACCCCAGTAAAAATAATTCTCGCGTAAAGTGGAACGCAACAGTCCGTAGATTTCATTTATACCTGCCTTAGCGTCGCGGGCGGTCTGCCACATGTCACCTGCCGGGATCTCACTCACCGGTTCCTCATTCAGAAAGTCTGAACAGCTATTCAATGATAGAGCCAGGCATACAGCTCCAACAAAATATTTTATATTCTTCATACGATATCTTCAATTAAAAGTTTGCAGAAAAACCAATACCATATTCTCTCTTTCTCGGATAGCGGTAAGAGTCTTTACCTACCTGCAGAGGATTACTTGTAGAGAATTCAGGATCGAATCCCGAATAGTTGGTCCATGTCAATGCGTTGTTTACAAAAGCGTAGATATTTATATTCTTCAACATCAGCTTCTTTATCCAGTTTTCAGGAAGATCATAGGCTATACGTACGTTCTGCAGACGAATAAAGGAAGCATCTTCCAGATAGAACGAGTTACCCATACGTGCATTGTTATAATCATCATTATACGGACGCGGATAGATTGCCTGGTCACCCGGATGCAACCACATATTATGGATGACTTCCGGCGAAGGAGTGGTTCCGGTATATTTGAACATATTACGATTATGCTCGGCTGCATTATAAATCTGTCCTCCTAATGAATAATAGAATCCGAGATACAAGTTTACGTTTTTCCAAGTTACGGTTGTATTCAAACCACCGGTCACATCAGGCATGGCATTACCAATCACCATACGGTCGTTATCATCAATCACACCGTCGCGGGTTCCTTCCGGTTCTTCCCAGTTGTAATCTCCGCCACGGAACGGTTTGCCGTTCGGTAACGTTTTCTGGCGAATATCACCTGCATATTCCTTTCCATTCAATAAATACTTGTATTGGAATACACCATTTTCAAACACCGGAGTCAGTTGCTCCCAGTTATCCGTAAAAGCATTTGATTCATCATAAGCAAAGACACCGGCACTTTTAAATCCGTAGAAGTCACCTACACGGCCGCCTTCCTGCATCCACCAGATATCACCTTCCATATATGCCTTACCTTCAGACAGCTTTTCAATACGGTTGATGTTTCTGGAGATATTGAAAGAAGCATTCCATTTCCAATCCTTCGTGCGGATAATATCACCGGTAACGGCAATTTCAAACCCGCGGTTGCTCATCTCACCGACATTGGTTTTCATATATGCAAAACCAGACTCCTTAGGTAATTGGTAGTTTGCCAACAAACCGTCTGTGTATTTATCGTAGTAATCGGCAGTAATCGTCAAACGGCTATTCCAGAAATTCAAGTCCAAACCAAGGTTGAACTGTTTAGTTTCCTCCCATTTCAGATTGTCTTTACCGATACGGGTCGGAATAACGCCGCCCACTCCGTCATAGATAGAATTCGGAGAATAAGAATAAATATAATCATAATTTCCGATCGCTTCATTACCGGTGATACCATAACTTACACGAATCTTACCATCTTCCAGGAATTTCTTCGAGAACTTCATGAATTTTTCATCTGAGAAACGCCATCCCACTGACACTGACGGGAAATTACCCCATTTGTTTTCTTTCGCAAAACGAGAAGAACCGTCACGACGCATATTCGCTGTAAACAGGTATCTCCCCAGATAATCATACGTCACACGTGCAAAAACGGAAGCCATGGAGTGATTACTCAATGTAGATCCCGTAGAGGATAAATCCAGATTGGCAGCAAACGCGTTCATTGTATAAATAAAGTCGGTAGAGGAATTCAATCCCACAAAAGTTTCATTTTCATAACGCCATTGTTGAGCACTGACACCCACCATCGCGCTGAAATTATGTCCTTTTATCTTGCGTGCATAAGTGATGAAATCTTCATTCATCCAGTTCCAGTTGAGGTAATTATAAGAATACCCTTTATTCTGTTTCTGCCATTCATCAGTAATAAGACTAGGTTCGAGTTTTTTGCGCTTGTCCAAATAGAAGTTGGCATTTATATTGGCTCTGAACTTCAGGTACTTGTTGAATTTGATTTCAAAGAACTGGAAGAAGTTAGCCTTATAAGAATCCGTAAAGTCAGTGGTATAATTGACCTGTGCAATAGGATTCTTCTGACCATTAAACACCCCGACCAAAGAGCCATCCGGATAATAAGTATTGAAATAAGGACGACGAGTCAACACTGCGCTCAATAACGTACCTTCATTCAGACCTTTCTTTTTAGAATAAGTAAGAGAAATACGGCTACCCATATTCATCCAGTCTGTCGGTGAATAATCGGAGTTGATACGAGTATTTAATCTTTGGAAACCAGTATTGGAAATAATACCCTTCTCGTTATAATAACCGGTATTGATGAAATATTTCAGTTTCTTTGTACCGCCACCTACGCTGATATCCACCTGATCTTTCTGCGCAGTACTTGTAATCATGTCCAGATAATCATTGTCTACATTGAAGAATGAATTCAACGGATCATCCAGAATATCAATACTTTCATCCGGATTACCTCCGCCGTATGTTTCAAAATACTCTTTACGGTACTGGTCGTACAACAGACGCTCTTTACGATTTGCCTGTGGCACCTTATGAGACAATGTACCCCACGAGTGATTATACTTGATATCAATACGGGCTTTACCCTCCTGACCACTCTTGGTAGTGATAATAATCACACCGTTAGCCGAACGGGAACCGTAGATCGCTGCAGAAGCCGCATCCTTCAAAATTTCCATGGAAGTAATATCATTGGTATTGATACCATCGATACTTTCCAAAGGCACACCGTCTACAATATAAAGAGGAGTAACTCCTTCGGCGGAGAAAGTGGATGTACCACGAATTTTAATAGAAGAAGATTCACCGGGTTGTCCCGAGCCGGACACTACCTGTACACCGGCAGTAGTACCTTGCAGTGCTTCAAAAACATTGGTAGCCATCTTCTGCTCAATAGCCTCACTTGAGATGGAAGTAATAGCTCCCGTTACATCACGCTTTTTCATCGTACCATAACCCACCACCACTACTTCGTCCAACAACTTAGCGTTCTCTTCAAGCGTAATATTCATTGTTTTATCTTTCACTACCACATCTTTAGGGGTATACCCCATGAATGAGACAGTCAAAGTAACTCCCTTCTTTGAAACATTCAATGAGAAATTACCATCCAAATCCGTAATTGTCCCATTAGATGTTCCTTTCTCCATCACATTGGCGCCAGGCAAAGGAAATCCTGTTTTATCTACAATAACTCCCTTCACTGCAAACCCGCCTTGAGCATAAGCCGGATGGGCAAGGAAAAAGAGACTCAAGGAAATCAAAAGAAACGACTGCAACAACCGCACTTTTGTCCTACTCTGCAAATTTTTCATAACTAGAATAAAATTAAATTGGTTAATTATCAAGGTTTTACTCACTACTTAATTAATTAGGAGAAATACATTGGCTCTCTCCCGTAAGATGTTATCTTTTATTTATCACATAGATAATCGTCTTTCATAATACTATACAATAATTATTATATTAGAATAAAGATTATACAATACCCGGTCTGCTAAATAAAAGTGTGTGCGGACACACCCAATTAAAGAAAACTCAAGTACAAGCTGGCATGATCCAACGCCACAAAAGTATCGCATTTGAGCATATTGCACCCTATCGAATTGTTCGTTTTATCTAGTCTAAAAATTCAGATGACTTATTTTAATCACTTTACAGAGGGATCGGAAGGGGCATCATGAGATTTCCTATACTGTGTAGGAGCAATATCAAAAAGTTCTTTAAAGCATTTGTTGAAGTATTGAGGATTTCCAAATCCTAACCGGTAAGCAATATCCGAAATGTTCATCTCCGGAGCATTCAGTAGAAAATATGCTGCTTTTTTCAGACGAAGATTCATGATAAAATTATTTGGCGTACTTCCCGTAATACCTTTTATCTTCTGGAATAAGACGGTACGTCCTACTCCCATCTCCCGTGAGAAAGCATCTACACTGAATTCGGGATTTTCCATATTATCTTCCACCACTTGAGTAGCTTGTTCGATAAACTTCTGGTCGAGTTCATTCGTCGCAATCTTCTCCGCTTTGCTATCCAGTTGATGGGCATATTTATTCTGTAAAAGTCTGCGGGTATTAATCAGATTATTGCATTGCATCACCAGCCGCCGCATATTAAATGGCTTCACCACATAAATATCCGCTCCAATTCTCAATCCTTCCAACTCACGTTCGGGAGCACTAAGGGCAGTCAGAAGAACGACAGGGATATGGCAGGTTTCTATATTGTTCTTGATCTTGGCACATAACTCTGTTCCGGGCATTCCGGGCATCATGATATCCGAAATAACCAGGTCGGGTTGCATTACCTTTACTTTCTCGTACCCTTCCTTGCCATCACTTGCAGTTTCAACCGTATACAACGGAGAGAAGATATCTACAAGGATATTTCTGATTTCTTCATTATCATCAATCACCAGTAATTTACAGTCAGTAGTCCCGCTTTCACTTTGGGCTGACTGCACCTCTTTAACCAGCAGTTCTTTGTCTTCCGAATAATAAATATATTCCTTATCCTGCTCCGGTTCAACCCGGGCGACAGAAGAATCAAAGTGAGCATCCCCTTTTTTCAGAGTGACCTTAAAACAAGAACCTTTTCCCAGCTGACTTTCTACTGTTATATCTCCCTGGTGGGCTTTCACAATACCCTGACTCAAACGCCAGCCCGATACCAGTTCCTCCATACTGTCCTATATTCTCAACCTGATAGAACCGCTCGAATATCTTAACATAGTCTTCCTCGGATATTCCCGCACCATTATCGGAAACGGAAAACATACATTCCTCCGTTCCATCAGCCAATTCCATACGGATAGTTCCACCGTCTGAAGTATATTTAAAAGCATTAGACAGCAAGTTATTAACCACCTTCTGTATTTGCATCCGGTCTCCCCACACGAGGCATTGCTCGCAGTCGGCATGCAAAACAAACGAAATATTCCTGTTAGCAGCCAACTCCTTAAACAATACATAATGCTCTTTGAGCAAAGAATATAAATCAAATTGAGAAACTTTCAGTTTCAAAAGTCCCTGCTCCTGTTTCCGGAAATCAAGCAACTCCGTAATCAATGATTTCAGGTTACCTGCATTTTTATGTATATTCAACAGTTTCGAATAAGCATAGGTAGACAATTTGCCGGAATTCAGCAACAGATCAACCTGCCCCAGGATAAGAGTGATCGGAGTTCTGATTTCATGCGAGATATTCGTGAAGAAACGAAGTTTGGATTGATTCATCTCTTCAATGTATTGTTTCTCGCGAAGTTCAAAATCCAATGAAGTTTTCAGGAACAGACGGATTCTATATTCTCTCACGATGAAGAATAGAATAGTCAGAATCACGCATACATAAATAGTATAGGCCCACCAAGTAGCATAGAAAGGTGGCGTAATCGTTATATCCAGCGATCTGATTACTTCCGGGAAGTTCTTCAGCCTGATCTCAAAGACATAATCACCCGGAGAGATATTTGTATAAGTAATGTCATTTCCCAGACGGTTCTCGCTCCATTCATCATTATACCCCATCAACCGATATTCTACCTCACCACCGCCTATATGCAGAAAATTATCTGTTGAGAAACCGATAGAAAACACATTTTGCAAGTAATTCAATTTGATCCGCCCGGTATAGGCAAAGGATTTATTTAAAATACCGGTTTGATCGCCTGTTGTTATCTCTTTGTTGTTGACATACAAATGAGCCAACTCCAGATCGTATATTTTCGGAGGATAATACAGACTACTTTCACGAATGGTTACCAATCCGGTAGCTCCTCCCATATAAATATCATGGTTGCGGGATACATGCATGGATTTCCGGTTCACAAGAGTCAGCGGGAATCCGGTTTTAGAATTGAAGTTTATCACTTTCCCCTCTTTCTGTTCCAGCATTGACAATCCATGCCCGGTACCAATCAATAAATTCCCGGAAGGGTTTCCCCCAGTACCCTGATATTTTCTCCCGACAACACACTTTCAGGAGTATGTAAACGAAACAAACGTTCTTTCTTATCCAGCAAGAAAAGTCCGTTGCCATGTGTCCCTACCCAAATATTTCCCTTTCGATCTTCATAGATAACATTGACCAACTCTTTTTGAGATCTGACCCGTTTCTTCAAACTTATCCTATAGGTTTCAAACCGCATTTCATCAATCACATAGGCTACACAACCGTCGTCGGCAGCAAACCATAATCTGTTTTTCGAATCAAGCAATAGGGTGTTATAATTATGTGTAAACAGTTCCTTCTGATGAAACAACACCTCGGATTTCAAGGTCTGTTTATCCAAACTCACAATAGCGGATGTTGTCCCGACATACAATTTACGAGGAGTATCCGCCAAGGCAAACAGGGCTTCTCCGACACTTTCTTCTCCAAGCGGTTCGAGATTATAGATATCATTCCGATAGTTATTAAGATGAAAACAATTCACCTTATTGGTAAAGTCGGCTGCAATCCATAAGCAATTATTAGCCTCATCAAAAACAACATCTTTCAGGTAGTCCGTACTGAAATGATATCCCGTATGCGCATTAAAATGCTTGAACTTTCCCTGTTCCGGTTGATATAAATCTAATCCCCCTCCTTCCGTACAAATCCAGATATTTCCGACTTTATCTTCTGCCATAGCACCGACCACCGGAAAAGACAATCCGGTGTCCGAAGCATGATAATGCACAAAATGCTGATATTCCGGAGAGAAGAAGTTTACCCCTCCCCAATAAGTCCCCACCCAAACAGTTCCTTGTTTGTCGGTATAAAGAGACGTCACCGAACGATTGGACATAGCACCCACCCGGTTAGGATCAGCCTGATAATGGAATATTTTCCCGGTAGCCACTTCAATCTTACTCAATCCACTTCTGTAGCCTACCCATATATTCCCTTCCAAATCCTGACATAACGCTCTCGCCATATCGTCCCGAACCGTGTAAACACTCTTATCATTATATTCATAGTGATGTATGATCGTACCTTGAGGTGAAAAACAGAAAACGCCCTGATCCTGCGAACCAATCCAGATATTCTGGTCGTTACTCTTTATCAGTTTCATCACTTTAATTCCGGGCAAGTGAAGTGACATCGATCCGCAAGTATCTACACGCATCACCCACCCTCTTTCAAAGCAATCCAGAGACTTCCTTCGGAACCTTCCACCATCGTCGGGCCACTATCCGGCAGCTGCAAATCGGCATACATCGGTTTCAAGAGGCGGGTATTCTTATCGTATAAGAACAGTTTCCCTCCTTCTGCAATCCACACTCCCGTCTTTCCTTTGGCAAGAGTGGAGGGAGAAGTCACCGGAAGAATATAATATTTTTCTGTTTCAAGGTCGAACTGGAAAAGTCCGGTAGAGGTCAACAGGAAAAGACTTCCCTGACCGTCTTCCACCATTTGAGTCACATATAAATTACCATAACTGATAGAGTCGTTATGAAAGTGGTTGAAGACTTTGATGTGATTGCCATCGAAACAATTCAGCCCGTCCAGAGTGGCAATCCATATACGCGATTTCTCATCCTGGCAAATATCGCTCACCGTTATTTGCGACAATCCATCTTCCACACCCAATGTTCTGAACTTGTATTCCTGTGACCGGAGTGGAAATACAAATCCAAAAAGAGATAGCAGAATAAAAAAATGGATCTTAGATAGTCTTTGTTCGCGCATATCAAGAATGATGGTTTATAGCACACATTAATCTCGTCACAAAAGTAACAGTTTTTATGATATTCCCAAAATCAGAGCAAAATAACTGATAGATATAGACTTCACCCTATTTTATTCTTCCCGTCCGAACGAACGATATTCCAACGGGGTAAGCCCTGTACGTTTCTTGAAAAAAGAGAAAAAATATTCAGTAGACTGGAAACCCAGAAAAAAAGAAATCTCTTTCACTGATTGGGAAGTTCCTACTAACATTTGTTTGGCTTTACGGAGTTTCAATTCCTGGAAATATTTGGCAGGAGCATAACCAGTATACTCCTTGAAAACACGTCGAAACCATGAATAACTGATGTTAAGCCGCATTGCTAACTCTTCCGGATCTACATTACCGGAAACATTTTCATTCATGATGATTTTCGCCTGTTCTATCTTCTGATCCACATCACTCATCTCGAAAACTTTATTCTTGGAGACAGAAAGAATCATACCTATCATGTGGAGCACAATCCCGGAAAGATATTGTTGCGCGGAAATCTTATCCGCTTCAGCTACAGCAAGAGCACGGGAGAACAAGGAAACCAACTCTTCATTAATACCGATTTCCAATATTTGCTGCTCCTGCGACAAAAAAGCATCATTAACGATGGCATCTATCATTGGCCCCTCAAAGCCGATGTAATATTCCGTCCAACCAGTCTGCCGTAACGGGCGGTAAGTATGCCATTGCCCGGGAAACAATACCATCAGCCGGCCTTTACAAACCTGCTTTTCAGAAGTGGAATCGGATGAAAACAAACCACGCCCTTTTGTGATATAGACCAACTGATATTCGCGAAGCACCCTTCCTTTTTCCGCATTAAAAAAGTAACCGGAGGGATGCTCTTTCAATGGATAAGGTGAATCAGGAGGGATAGACTGATAGCCGACGGTATTCACCCACAGCCCGAATTTACGGTCCATGTCATTTACAATCAGATATTTAAATTCCAATCCCAAACTATTATCCTCGATCATATCAGAGTGTTTTCATGTAATTGAGTTGGACAAAAATAGGAATTATTTTCAGAAAACACATGCAAGGGTATAAAAAAACATCCGGAGTGTACTTTCAAGTATCCCCGGATGTTTATATAAAAACAAACTTTACTATGACGAGATTTAGAATGCTTTATGATACAAGGCTTCAATATCCGCTACCGAAGTAGGACGAGGATTACCACCTGTACAAACATCATTGAAAGCAGCTACAGCCAATGCAGGAATGTCTTCTTCTTTCACATTGATTTCATGCAATTTCTGTGGGATATTAATGCTGATAGAAAGTGCTTTCACAGCTTCAATAGCAGCTTTAACGCCCTCCGCTTCACTCATTCCGGTAGTGTCCACTCCCATTGCTTTCGCAATATGGATATATTTCGGAGCTGCCGGAGATTCAGCATTGTATTCCATCACATACGGCAACAGCAAGGCATTAGCTACCCCGTGAGGAGTATCATAGAATGCACCCAACGGATGAGCCATTGAATGAACTATTCCCAAACCGACATTCGAGAATCCCATACCGGCAATATATTGTGCCTGCGACATTGCTTCGCGGGCTGCCACATCTTTACCATTGTCTACGGCTGCTTTCAGATTTTGTGCAATCATCTCAATAGCCTTCAATTCGAACATATCGCTCATTACCCAGGCACCGGGAGTAATATAACTTTCGATGGCATGTGTCAAAGCATCCATACCGGTAGCGGCAGTAAGCCCCTTCGGCATTGAGTACATCAGTTCGGGGTCTACGATAGCCACGGCAGGGATGTCGTTCGGGTCTACGCAAACCATCTTCTTACGGGCATCTTCATCAATAATCACATAATTGATAGTTACCTCGGCAGCCGTTCCGGCAGTAGTAGGCAGTGCAAAGGTAGGTACAGCTTTGTGTTTGGTATCAGCTACACCCTCCAGAGACTTCACATCCGCAAAATCCGGGTTATTCACAACAATACCGATTCCTTTGGCAGTATCGATAGAAGAGCCACCACCCAAAGCAACGATAAAATCGGCTCCGGAAGCTTTGTAAGCTGCCACACCGTTTTGCACATTTGCAATAGTAGGGTTAGCCTTTACATCGCTATAAAGTTCGTAAGGAATCTGGTTCTCATCAAATACTTTAATGATTTCAGCAGCCACACCAAACTTGATAAGGTCTTTATCTGTTACAAAAAAGGCTTTCTTAAAGCCACGTCTAGCTGCTTCCACAGCAATCACACTTCGGCATCCGGCACCGAAGTAAGAAGTTTCGTTTAAAATAATTCGATTCATGGTTGTGCTATTTGTTGTTTTATTTAGGCAGATTGAAAGCAACAGTCATTTCTTTCATCTGTTCCTGACTCATACCATCCGGCTCGAAGCCCATATTTTTCGCTGCGATATAGATGAGAGCCGATTTATTAAGTACATCGATCTGATCGAACGCCTGCATCGCATCGCAATCCACTGCAAATACGCCATGTTTCTCCCACATCACCACATCGTAATCCTGCAATTCTTTGATGGTAGCTTCAGCCAATTCCACCGAGCTAGGTAATTTATAAGGAATGATACCCAAACCACGCGGGCAGAATGCCTTTGTTTCAGGAATCATACTCCACAACAGATTGGTAGCCACATCTTTTTCCAGAAATTTCGGACAATGTGTCATGGCAATCAGTTCAATCGGGTGTGTGTGTACAGATGCTTTATAAGGAGAGTTTTTGCTCAATAGGTCATTGTGTACGCTCAAGTGAGAAGGTAATTCCGATGTCGGGGCTACAGCTTCATCCGCAATAATCACATAGCTGGCACAGTCATCCAGAATACGGATTACCGAACCATTTTCCATCGGCCAGCGGGCTAAATCACGCATGCGTTTATTAGTTCCCTTGCAGTAGAAATAGCAGCCTTTCAGATAAGGAAGAGTCACACCGATAGACTTTACTTCGCTGATCGGCTTCATCTGACGGATTTCATCGTCTACAAACTCTGTGATATTAACAGTGATATTACCACCATTACGTTCAGCCCATCCTTTCTGCCACAAGTATCCGGCAACTTCTGCTACCTTGTTTACTTCTTTGGCAAGTGCCGGACGATTCTCTAAAATTGATTTCATTATATATATATTTTAATTAGGCACGGATTACATGGATTTTGCCGCAAGTTATAAAAAAACTGCGTAATCCGTGTAATCCGTTCTTGATTTTTTTAAAATCAAAATTTGGGAATACTAAAGAGAAGATAAGTACGATCAGACCAGCTATCAGCACAGTTATGGTCTTGTTTGATACCCCTTTCCATTCTTTCAGAATTATTCCCCAAACATTACTAAAGGTTACGTTCAATGCCATTAGAATACACCAGGAGAAAGCCAGTAACACCGGGCTTTCGGTGAGGAAGCTCTTACCCATTTCCAATCCGAAAAACTGCATATACCATAGTACACCAGCCAACGCACAGAACACTAGATTATTGCCCCACACTTTTCCTTTAGCATAGTCACCCATCGATTTATTAGCTACATTCTGTTGCAAACAGTAAGCTGCATTTGTCAGGAAGCCTCCAAGCGTAACCAGAAAGATAACCGGAAGACCGGCATAAAGTCCTTCCACTCCACCAGCCAAAGCGGCTTCTTTGATAGGTGTTCCTGCATCTAGTCCCAAAGCAAAGCAGGCACTCATGACACCAGCCAAAAGTGCAACCAGTAACCCTTTTGTCAATGCAAAGTCTTTTACGGCAGCACGTTTTTCTTCTTCACTCATGTTTTGCGCACGCAAGCTACCGGCATACCCGATAATAGCAATACCTGCCAACGTGATGCAAACACCCAACAAAAGAATCAGCCCGTTACCTTCAAACAAGTTTGTACCGGCAAAAAGAGCCGGAAGAAGGGTACCGAAACCGGCACAAGTACCAGTGAGATACTCTGTCCGAGCGCAACACCCAAATAGCGCATGGAAAGTCCGAAAGTCAACCCTCCTACTCCCCACAATATACCATAAAAGATGCTCATTCCAGCACCTCCTGCTCCCCACAAGTCGAACAAACTGCTCTCTTGGGGTACACCCAGTAGTGAACCCAGGAACGGGAACACTAACCAGGCAAATACACCTTGTATTAACCAGAAGCTTTCCCAGCTCCATTCTTTTACCTTTTTGATAGGTACATAAGAACTGGACTGGCAAAAGCTACCGATGGCTATAATCAATAAGCCGATTAAGATTTCCATAACTTATCGTTTAGAAGTTACTTCGGCTTCGTACTTTTCAATTTCTGCGATGAAATCTTCACCAACAGGCACATTGTTCTTCAAGCAGAACATATCCCAAACTGCATTCCAAGGAAGCGCCTTTTCTTCTTCGAGCAAAGCCAGACGTTGGAATCCCTGTCCGTTTGCTTCGTATTCGCGCAACTTGGCAATCGGTTCGAGCAGAGCACGAGTCATACATTTCTGTGCAGCACGACTACCGATTACGTATGCACCGATACGGTTGATAGATGCATCGAAGTAGTCAAGACCATAATGTACACGGTCCAAAGCACCGCAGCGAACGATTTCGCTGAACAGTTCCATTGTCGGATCATCCATGATAGTAACATGGTCTGAATCCCAACGAACCGGACGGCTTACGTGCAACATCAATTCAGGTACATAAAGCAACAGTGAAGATACTTTATCAGCTACACTTTCTGTCGGATGGAAGTGACCGGTATCCAACGTAATCATCTTGTTACGAGAAGCACCATAACCGATATAGAAATCGTTAGAACCCACTGTATAGCTTTCCAGACCGATACCGAACACCTTAGATTCGATACAATCCTTCATATTCTTATATTCGGTAGCGAAGATCTGATCCAAAGAATCTTTCAGCAATGCACGATATTTCATCCGATTTACCGTAATATCCTTGCTTCCGTCATGTACCCAAAGATTCATGATACACGGATCCCCCTGTGCCTTACCCATTTCTTCCGCAACGGCACGACAACGTTTGGTATGTTCAATCCAGAATTGACGGATGCCTTCATCAGGATTAGAAAGAGACAAGTCACCTGATTTCGGATGAGAGAAAGAGGTAGAGTTGAAATCGAGCTTCATGTTATGTTCTTTACCCCATTCGATCCAGCTCTTGAAATGTTCCGGTTCTACCTGGTCACGGTCTACCACCTTACCCTGGAAATCTCCATAGATTTCGTGCAGGTTCAGACGATGAGTACCCGGAATATAAGAAGCAGCTTTCAAAATGTCAGCACGCAATTCATCAATATTACGAGCTTTGCCCGGATAATTACCGGTTGCCTGAATACCTCCGGTCAATGAGCCGGCCTGTACTTCAAATCCTGCAACGTCGTCAGCCTGCCAGCAGTGAAGTGACAGATGAAAATCCTGCATCGTTTTCAATACTTGTTCAGTGTCTACACCTACTGCTGCATAACGTTCCACAGCAATCTCATACGCTTTCTGAATCAGTTCTTCTTTTTTCATGATATTCTATTAGTTTAAATAAATGATTATTCTGTCGGTTGTTCAATGCATTATCGAACGCAATTCTTAAAATGGATATAAGCCGCGTCCCAAGCTTCCGTATCTTGCGGCTGATAAGTCTTCAACGGGATAGAGCGGTTGATTAACTGGCGCATACCGGCAACATCCGTTGCTTCACCTGCTGCCATTGCCTGAATCATTACATTACCGATAGCTGTTGCTTCGGACGGACCGGCTATCACAGGAATTCCTATCGCATTAGCTGTAAACTGGTTCAACAGATCATTCCGGCTACCGCCGCCAATTACGTGCAATGTATCAATCGGGCGGGGAGAAAGCGAACGTAAATTCTCCAATACCTGACGATAACGCAAAGCCAGACTTTCAAAAATACAACGCACCACTTGTCCACGTTTCTCGGGAACTGCTTGTCCGGTAGCCCGGCAATATTCAGCAATAGCTTTTCCATATCCGCCGGATTCGCAAAACAATCATCATCCGGATTAATCAGACTACGGAACGGTTCGCAAGCATCCGCCTCATTGATTAATTAGGATAGCTTGTATCTCCCCAATTCAAACGGCAACGTTCCAACAACCACATTCCACAGATATTCTTCAACAGACGGATGGTTCCTTCCACCCCACCTTCATTGGTAAAGTTCAACGCTTCTGTTTCGGCATTAATCACCGGAGCATCCGTTTCAACTCCCATCAGTGACCAGGTTCCGCTACTCAAATAAGCAAAGTTGCGATCCAATGCCGGAACGGCAGCAACAGCAGAACCGGTATCATGTCCGGCTACCGCAATCACAGGAATTGCCCCCAGTCCGGTTATCTTTTGCACTTCTTCCGTCAATACTCCCACCTTTTCGCCGGGGAATACAAAACGTCCGAAATTCTTTTCACTCAAACCTACTGCTTTCAGCAACTCCGGTTCCAAACGACGTGTTTGAGCATTTACCAGCTGCGCTGTCGAAGCAATTGTATATTCCGTCACCATCTCTCCGGTCAGCATATAACTTAATGCATCCGGCATAAACAGAATTTTATCTGCCGCCTCCAATGCGCTGTCGTGATTGCGACGTAAAGTATCTAATTGAAAAAGTGAATTAAAATTCATAATCTGAATACCGTTTTGCCATAGACTTCACTACGCGAAATACGGGAGAAAAGAGCTTCCGGTGCACCTACCGTATGAGGATCACGGTACGCGTATGGCTGACGAAGCAGGTTACCATCTTTTCCAACGCATACAAAATCCACTCCCCAGGTATCAATACCGATAGAAGCAATGGATTCGCCACGATGAGCCACCAACTTCAATCCGTCAATAATATGACGATATAATGCATAAATATCCCAATAGAAATGTCCACCCACTTCAATCAGGTGGTTAGGAAAACGATTAATCTCTTCCAGATTTAATCCGCCTTCGATGAAAGTTCCTAAGATTGTACGGCCGCTCGTTGCGCCAGGTCGACTGCAAAAAAGTTTTGTTTCATGGTATTCTGTCTATATATTTAAGGTATCCATTTACCTACATGGCAAAGATAGGCGATTCCCTCCTCCCTTTCCTTATGTATTTTGATTGAAAGGGTATACATTTTGACACAAAACAAAAAAGCAGGCTCTCACCGTTTAGCATATTTTTCACTTTTATGCAAAAAAACTTTGGTTTTATGCATGTTTTCTCCAAAATAATGCATACTTTTGCGCCATTCTTAGAATAATTATACAATGAAGAAGAAAGCAAATCGGTTAGACGCCATCAAAATGATTATCTCAAGCAAGGAAGTCGGTTCGCAGGAAGAACTGCTGCAAGAGCTGAACCGCGAAGGCTTCGAACTGACACAGGCCACCCTCTCCCGCGACTTGAAACAATTGAAAGTAGCCAAGGCTGCCAGTATGAACGGAAAGTACGTATATGTACTGCCGAACAATATTATGTATAAACGTTCTACCGACCAGAGTGCCGGTGAAATGTTACGTAACAACGGATTTATCTCTTTGCAGTTTTCCGGTAACATTGCCGTTATCCGCACCCGCCCCGGTTATGCGAGCAGCATGGCGTATGACATCGACAACAATGAATTCAGTGAAATTCTGGGAACCATTGCCGGTGACGATACAATCATGTTGGTGTTGCGTGAAGGAGTTGCCATCAGCAAAATACGTCAGCTTCTGTCACTCATCATTCCCAATATCGAATAATTATACCTATTATTATATAATAAAGAAATGGACACTCAACAAATAGATGTTATGGTAGCCGACGCCTCACATGAGGTTTACGTTGACACTATTTTGGAAACTATCAGAAATGCTGCCGCCGTACGAGGAACAGGAATTGCGGAACGCACACACGAATACGTAGCGACAAAGATGAAAGAAGGTAAGGCGATTATTGCTCTTTGTGGCGATACTTTTGCCGGATTCACCTACATCGAATCATGGGGAAACAAGCAATATGTGGCTACTTCCGGTCTGATCGTTCATCCCGATTTCCGTGGGTTAGGACTGGCAAAACGTATCAAACAGGCTTCTTTCCAACTGGCACGTCTCCGATGGCCGAAAGCAAAAATATTCAGTCTGACCTCCGGAGCAGCTGTCATGAAAATGAACACCGAACTGGGTTATGTACCTGTCACCTTCAACGAACTGACAGACGACGAAGCTTTCTGGAAAGGATGCGAAGGATGTATCAACCATGATATTCTGGTAGCGAAAAACCGCAAGTTCTGCATCTGCACAGCCATGCTGTACGATCCGACAGAGCCGCGGAACATCAAAAAAGAACAAGAAAGAAATAACATTTAAAAGATACAGCACTATGGAAGAAAAGAAGAAAAAAGTAGTGGTGGCATTCAGCGGCGGACTGGACACATCGTTCACCGTCATGTACCTCGCCAAAGAAAAAGGTTACGAAGTATATGCAGCTTGTGCCAATACGGGTGGTTTCAGCGAAGAACAACTGAAAACAAACGAAGAAAATGCTTATAAACTGGGAGCAGTGAAATACGTGACGCTGGACGTTACCCAGGAATACTACGAAAAGAGCCTGAAATACATGGTTTTCGGAAATGTGCTGCGTAACGGTACTTATCCTATTTCTGTTAGTTCCGAACGTATTTTCCAGGCACTGGCCATCGCACGATATGCCAATGAAATCGGTGCGGATGCCATCGCACACGGTTCTACCGGAGCAGGTAACGACCAGATCCGTTTCGACATGACTTTCCTCGTACTGGCTCCCAATGTAGAAATCATCACATTGACCCGTGACATGGCATTGAGCCGTCAGGAAGAAATTGATTATCTGAACAAACATGGTTTCAGCGCGGACTTCACCAAACTGAAATACTCTTATAATGTAGGTTTGTGGGGTACTTCTATCTGTGGCGGCGAAATCCTCGACTCTGCGCAAGGACTCCCGGAAACAGCCTACCTCAAACATGTTGAAAAAGAAGGCAGCGAACAGCTCCGCCTGACTTTCGAAAAAGGGGAACTGAAAGCTGTCAACGACGAGAAGTTTGACGACCCGATCAAAGCCATCCAGAAAGTGGAAGAAATTGGTGCAGCATACGGTATCGGCCGTGATATGCACGTGGGTGATACAATTATCGGTATCAAAGGCCGTGTAGGATTCGAAGCAGCCGCCCCGATGTTAATTATCGGCGCCCATCGCTTCCTTGAGAAATATACATTGAGCAAATGGCAACAATACTGGAAAGACCAGGTAGCCAACTGGTACGGTATGTTCCTCCACGAAAGCCAATACCTCGAACCGGTGATGCGTGACATCGAAGCGATGTTGCAGGAAAGCCAGCGTAACGTAAACGGTACGGCTATCCTCGAGCTTCGCCCTCTCTCCTTCTCTACCGTAGGTGTAGAATCGGAAGACGATCTGGTGAAGACTAAATTCGGAGAATACGGTGAAATGCAGAAAGGCTGGACAGCCGAAGACGCCAAAGGCTTTATCAAAGTCACTTCTACTCCGCTACGTGTTTACTATAATAACCACAAAGACGAAGAGATATGATTAAAGCAGGAATCATTGGTGGCGCAGGATATACAGCAGGCGAATTAATCCGTCTGCTGCTCAACCATCCGGAAACTGAAATCGTATTTATCAACAGCAGCAGTAATGCCGGAAACAGAATTACCGACGTACACGAAGGCTTGTATGGAGAAACAGATCTAAGATTCACCGACCAGTTACCTCTGGACGAAATCGACGTTCTCTTTTTCTGCACCGCCCACGGCGATACAAAGAAATTCATGGAAAGTCACAACATACCGGAAGACCTGAAGATTATCGACCTCTCGATGGACTACCGCATTATGAGCGACGACCACGACTTTATCTACGGCCTGCCGGAACTGAACCGCCGTGCCACTTGTACGGCAAAGCACGTAGCCAATCCCGGCTGTTTTGCAACCTGCATCCAGCTCGGTTTGCTTCCGCTTGCAAGAATCTGATGCTGACGGATGATGTAATGGTAAATGCCATTACAGGAAGTACGGGAGCCGGAGTGAAACCGGGTGCTACCAGTCATTTCAGTTGGAGAAACAACAATATGAGTGTGTACAAAGCATTCGAGCACCAGCATGTTCCGGAAATCAAGCAATCACTGAAACAGCTGCAAAACAGTTTCGATGCGGAGATCGACTTCATTCCATACCGTGGAGATTTCGCCCGTGGTATCTTTGCAACGATGGTAGTCAAAACCAAAGTAGCACTAGAAGAAATCGTTCGTATGTACGAGGAATATTATGCAAAAGACTCCTTTGTACACATCGTAGACAAGAATATTGACTTGAAACAAGTCGTTAATACTAATAAGTGCCTGATACATCTGGAGAAACACGGTGACAAACTATTGATTATCTCTTGTATCGACAATTTGCTGAAAGGCGCCAGCGGACAAGCGGTTCATAACATGAACCTGATGTTCAATCTGGAAGAAACCGTAGGACTACGTTTGAAGCCTTCAGCTTTTTAAAAACAAAGAATTATGAAATTATTCGACGTATATCCTTTATATAACATTAACATTGTCAAGGGCGACGGTTGCAAGGTATGGGATGAGAACGGAACGGAATATCTGGATCTCTACGGAGGTCATGCCGTTATCTCTATCGGACATGCACACCCTCACTATACAGCAATGATAAGTAACCAGGTGGCTAAACTTGGTTTCTACTCAAACTCCGTCATCAACAAGCTCCAACAAGAGGTAGCCGAACGACTGGGCAAGATTTCCGGTTACGAAGACTACAGCCTGTTCCTGATTAACAGTGGAGCCGAAGCGAACGAAAACGCTTTGAAGCTGGCTTCCTTCTATAACGGACGTACCAAAATCGTATCTTTCAATAAGGCATTTCACGGACGGACGTCTCTGGCGGTAGAAGCGACTCACAATCCTTCCATTATCGCCCCTATCAACAATAACGGTCATGTCACCTATCTCCCGCTCAACGATATGGAAGCGATGAAGCAGGAATTATCTAAAGGAGACACATGCGCTGTTATCATTGAAGGAATACAAGGGGTAGGCGGTATCAAGGTACCGACCACCGAATTTATGCAGGAACTCCGCAAAGCTTGCAGCGAAACAGGAACGATCCTGATTCTCGATGAAATTCAAAGCGGATACGGGCGTAGCGGTAAATTCTTCGCCCATCAATATAATGACATCAAGCCGGACCTCATCACTGTAGCCAAAGGTATCGGCAACGGTTTCCCGATGGCAGGTGTCCTGATCAGCCCGATGTTTAAACCGGTATATGGTCAATTGGGAACTACCTTTGGCGGAAACCATCTGGCATGCTCGGCAGCACTCGCTGTGATGGACGTCATTGAGCAAGAAAATCTGATAGAAAACGCAAAGGTAGTAGGTAACTACTTACTGGAAGAACTGAAGAAATTCCCGCAAATAAAAGAGGTACGCGGACGCGGACTCATGATCGGACTCGAATTCGAAGAACCCATCAAAGAACTACGCAGCCGCCTCATCTATGACGAGCATGTATTTACCGGAGCAAGCGGTACGAATGTACTTCGCCTGTTACCTCCTCTCTGTCTTAGTATGGAGGAAGCAGAAGACTTCCTTGCCCGGTTCAAGAAAGTACTCTAATCGCTCATTTGATTAATAAACAGCCAACGATAAAAGCAGCCTTTATTAGAAATTTATTTCTTATTCCGGCTGCTTTTTGTTTTTTCGTAATTAACTGTTACCTTTGCCTTTAACAACTCATTAAAAATAAGCGTATATGAAAATAGCCATTATCGGTGCAGGAAACATGGGCGGTTCAATAGCCCGTGGCCTGGCAAAAGGAAGTCTGATAGACGATTCGGACATCATTGTGTCCAATCCGAGTGCCGGAAAACTAGAGAAACTGAAAAAGGAATTTCCGGGTATCTCTATCACCAACAGCAATGTGGAAGCTGCCACAGGTGCAGATATTGTCATCCTTGCTGTCAAACCGTGGTTTATGGAACCGGTGATGCGCGAATTGAAACTGAAAAGCAAACAGATACTCATCTCCGTAGCTGCCGGCATCAGTTTTGAAGAACTGGCTCATTATGTCGTAGCACCGGAAATGGCCATGTTCCGCCTGATTCCGAACACCGCTATCAGCGAACTGGAAAGTATGACGCTTGTTGCCGCCCGCAATACGAACGATGAACAAGACAAATTCATCCTCCGGTTGTTCAGCGAGATGGGAACCGTGATGCTTATTCCCGAAGATAAAATAGCGGCAGCCACCGCATTGACCTCCTGCGGTATCGCTTACGTATTGAAATACGTTCAGGCAGCCATGCAAGCCGGAATCGAAATGGGACTTCGTCCCAAAGATGCCATGCAGATGATAGCACAATCCTTAAAAGGAGCAGCCGCACTGATTCAGAACAATGACACCCACCCCAGCGTAGAAATCGACAAGGTCACCACTCCGGGCGGAATCACAATCAAGGGGATCAATGAACTGGAACACAACGGATTCACCTCCGCTATCATCAAAGCCATGAAAGCCTCCAAATAATACCATAGAATTATTAATCATAAAAATACGAACCACTTGTATGAATGAACAAATTAAACAGATCGCAGAACGCCTCCGCGGATTACGTGATGTACTGGAACTGACCGCAGAGGATATCGCCCGCGACAGCGACATCTCTGCCGAAGAATACCGACTTGCAGAAACCGGAGACTACGATATCTCTGTCAGCATGTTACAAAAGATAGCCCGCACGTATAATATAGCTCTCGACGCCCTGATGTTTGGCGAAGAGCCTAAAATGAGCAGTTACTTCGTGACCCGTGCCGGCAAAGGAGTCAGCATCGAACGTACCAAAGCTTATAAATACCAATCACTGGCTTCAGGATTCATGAACCGTACCGCCGATCCGTTCATCGTCACCGTTGAACCGAAAGCAAACGACGAACCAATCCATTATAACCAACATAACGGACAAGAATTCAACCTTGTCATCGAAGGACGTATGCTTATCAACATCGAAGGCAAAGAAATCATCCTCAACCAAGGCGACAGTATCTATTTTAACTCTAAACTTCCACATGGCATGAAAGCGCTCGATGGCAAAACAGTACGTTTTCTGGCAGTAATTATGTAATAACATCATGGTAGAAAGATTTTTATCACAGACCTCTTTCAGTTCACAAGAGGATTTTATCAAAAACTTGAAAATAAACGTCCCGGAGAACTTCAACTTCGGCTATGACGTAGTAGACGCCTGGGCTGCCGAACAACCTGACAAGAACGCTTTACTTTGGACAAATGACAAAGGCGAAAGTCGCCAATTCTCATTTGCCGACATGAAACGATCTACGGACATGACCGCTTCTTACTTCCAGAGCCTGGGTATCGGCCGTGGCGACATGGTGATGCTGATTCTGAAACGCCGTTATGAGTTCTGGTATAGTACCATCGCTCTTCACAAACTAGGAGCAACTGTCATTCCGGCTACTCACCTGCTGACCAAGAAGGATATTATCTATCGCTGCAACGCTGCCGACATCAAAATGATCGTAGCTGCCGGTGAAGGAATCATCCTGCAACATATCAAAGAGGCTCTTCCCGAATGTCCCACGGTTGAAAAGTTAGTCAGTGTCGGTCCGGAAATCCCGGAAGGCTTCGAAGATTTCCATCAGGGTATCGAAAATGCTGCTCCGTTTGTGCGTCCGCGCCATGCGAACACTAACGACGACATCTCTCTGATGTATTTTACTTCCGGCACTACCGGCGAACCTAAGATGGTGGCACATGACTTTACTTATCCGTTAGGTCATATCGTTACCGGTAGTTTTTGGCACAATCTGGACGAGAACAGTCTTCACCTCACCATTGCCGATACCGGCTGGGGAAAAGCAGTATGGGGAAAACTCTACGGACAGTGGATTGCCGGAGCCAATATCTTCGTCTACGACCACGAGAAGTTTACCCCGGCAGCTATTCTGGAAAAAATCCAGGAATATCATGTCACTTCTCTCTGTGCGCCTCCTACCATCTTCCGGTTCTTGATTCACGAAGACCTGACAAAGTTTGATTTATCTTCACTAAAATACTGCACCATTGCCGGAGAAGCATTGAACCCCGCTGTATTTGAAACTTTCAAGAAGCTGACGGGTATCAAACTGATGGAAGGTTTCGGACAAACAGAAACAACCCTTACCATCGCCACCATGCCTTGGATGGAACCGAAACCGGGAAGCATGGGGCTTCCGAATCCTCAATATGATGTAGACTTGATCGACCATGAAGGCCGCTCTGTTGAAGCGGGTGAGCAAGGACAAATTGTAATCCGCACCAGCAAAGGTAAACCTCTCGGACTTTTCAAAGAATACTACCGGGATGCGGAACGCACTCACGAAGCTTGGCACGATGGTATTTATTACACCGGCGATGTTGCCTGGAAAGACGAGGATGGCTACCTTTGGTTTGTCGGTCGTGCAGACGACGTAATCAAGAGTTCCGGTTACCGCATCGGCCCATTCGAAGTGGAAAGTGCGTTGATGACTCATCCGGCTGTTGTGGAATGTGCTATTACCGGAGTACCCGACGAGATTCGCGGCCAGGTAGTAAAAGCTACGATTGTTCTATCCAAAGACTATAAAGCACGTACCGGAGAGGAACTGATTAAGGAATTACAGAACCACGTGAAGAAAGTGACTGCTCCTTATAAATATCCGCGTGTCATCGAGTTCGTAGAAGAGCTACCTAAAACAATCAGCGGTAAGATCCGCCGGGTGGAGATTCGCGAAAACGATAAGAAGTAAATTATAAACAACTCTAATCAATAGAAGAACGATATTACAGATGATGTAATATCGTTCTTCTCATATCTACCCAACAATAAAATTCAACAGAAATAATATGATAGTTCCTGTTTATTTAAAACTCTCTTTTTCCAATAATTATGTCCTTCAATAATATGACTGTTATTAGCTTTATAAAAATCCTTCACAGGAGTCATCTGAAAACAATTATTAATAATAGCATTATCGACATCTTCAAAAGTAACAATCGGGTGTTGGTTTACAGGATACTTCGATCTAACATTATTCAGAACAATCTGCTTACACTTACTGAATTGCCACGGTGAACCAGTCTGCGAAGAGAAATCCACATTATCAAAACGAATATCTTCAGCAATATCAACTATAAATCCAACCTCTGCCTTCATATTAATATTTGAAAAGGACAAACCTTGTACAGGCATTTCTTCAATCCCTTTAATATAACCAATTTGCTTGATATCAGAACCTGTGATATTACTCAAATGAATGTTCCGGAAAACAGGAGTCCGTTCACTGACAGGTTCCACTTTTGATTCTTTATCATAGAACAAATCAAAGATGAAGGCATTCCGCTGAATATTCTTCATGACGATATTATCTACCCGAAGCTCTTCAACAACTCCTCCTCTCCCACGAGAAGATTTCAAGCGAATACCGGAATCCGTACCATCGAAAACACAATTAGAAATTGTCACTCTCCTTACACCGCCTGACATTTCACTACCAATAACTACCCCTCCATGACCGGAAAGCATAACACAATTAGTTATCGTTATATTTTCACATGCCTTTCCATATTTCCGTCCATCAGCATCACGCCCCGATTTAATTGTAATACAATCATCCCCTACACTAATAAAACAATCAGAAATACGCACATTCCGGCAAGAAGAAGGTTTATTCCATCCGTATTGGGACCTTTTGGGTCTTTTGAAGGGTTATATATCGTCACTCCATGCACTGTTACATTATCACAAAAAGCCGGATTTATGGTCCAAAAGGAGAATTGACAATTTTCACATTCTCTATCAACACATTGTTACATTCATAAAACTGAATAAAAGGAGGCCGAAACATACGACGCTCTAAAGAAGGTTTATAATAATCCGAAATTTCCAGTTCTTCATTAGCCTCTTCCCACATTCGTTGTAGTTTATTCAAAGCAGGCAATTTTCCTCCGTTCTTTTTAATCAGCTCCCGTGTTTCTTTCTCCCAGCTCCACCATTTGAATCCATTACCGTCCAACGTTCCACGCCCGGTTATAGTCAAATTCTCCGCATCATGCGCATAAATCAGGGGAGACAAAGTATTCATCACTGTACCTTCCCAACGAATCTTCACAAAAGGAAGATAATCTTCAAAACGATCTGAAAAACGAAGAACAGCTCCGGACTCCACATACAAAGTTATATTATTTTTCATGTAGATAGTGGCTGTCAAATAAACACCTGCCGGGAAATAAATAGTTCCTCCACCTTCAGAAGATGCTTTTTCAATCGTTTGGTTTATTAACTCCGTACAAGATTCAATACCTCGGGGATCAGCTCCAAGCTCCTTCATATTAAAGGTACGAGACCATGCGGTTACGGCTATAACAAGTCCCACTACACAAATAAATAGACGTTTCATTTATAGTTTTCATTTAAAATTTTACCAGTTCTAATTGTCAAAACAAAAGTACGAGGTATCTTCTCCTTATAGGGTAATAATTGTGCTTGATAGAGGATAGACAGGTGGATTAAATATGCAAAAGCGTGCATTTTATGTTCAATCACTATTTTAAATTTCCTTTTTAATCCAGTTTTATTTATTTTTGCTCTACACATAATTTATAATATCATGAAGACACTCTATGTTTTCCTTTTATGCTTATACACCAGTCTGACTGTAGCAGCTCAACCTCTTTGCCAGATTAAACACTTCTCTGTCAATAATGGTCTTTCGCAAGGAGTAGTAGTGAATATAATGCAAGACAAAAAAGGATTTCTTTGGTTCGCCACCTGGAATGGCCTGAACAAATTTGACGGATACACATTTAAAAATTACAAAGCATTTCCGGGAGACGGCTGTACTTTAACGACTAACCGTTTCTCTTATATTACAGAAAGCAAAGACGGAGATATATGGTGCAAATCTTATGATAACCGTGCATATCTATTTGATATTCAGACAGAGAAGTTTATTGACATACTCCTTCCTATTGAATCATCCTGCAACAAACCAACATAGTCAGCAATATCTATACCTTAAATAAAGGAATTACGTGGATCACCTGTGAACAAGGTTATGCTTTCAGAATCAATGAGCAAACCTGCAAAGAAGGAAAAGATATCATTTTATACAGCAGTTTCAACCAAAATTTAAAAGGAAACAAGATATTCGACATTTACGAAGATTCCGACGGGGACGAATGGATCATGACAGATAAGGGAGTAACCATCATCGGAAAAAAACGAATCAACAGCGATTATCCGTTCAAAATGGTCAAAGAATATAATAAGAGAATATATCTTATCTCAACTTCCGGAAAAATCGCAATATATGATCCCAAGAACGGAAATATAAAATTCCAGGAGCTACCATGTCCTGTCACAGATATCTATTCCATATCTTCCATTTCCCCTTCTAATGACAGGATCGGCTTAGGAACTGACAACGGATTTATAACATACGATACAGAAAAGAAAAAATTCCAGCATTTTAATATACAGACAGCCACCCAGCCATCCAATGAAGCTCATTTTTTTTATCAGGACAAAACCGGAGAAGTCTGGATCTTTGCCAATACCTCCGGTGTGATAAAGCTAAATCTGCAAACAGGAGATAAACAGCACTTCACAGCTCCTATACAAAACCTGATCCAATATGAACGCGACAACCGATACATGATCTTTGAAGACCATGAAGGTACACTATGGATGAGTCCTCAAAAAGGGCATTTGTGCTATTATGATCGCGACAGTAATCAACTGAAACTATACTTTGCAGATGAAAACAATCCCGCTTCCCTATTTGCCCCCTCTATTCGTTATTATTATACCGACCGGCAACAGAATGTATGGATTACCAATGACCGGGGCGTAGACAAAATATCTTTCTATCCCAATAAATACAAAATACGCCCCATAGACAATGGATTGGAAATACGTGCTTTTCTTGCCGACAAACAGAAACGTCTCTGGGTTGCTTCCAAAAAGGGAAACGTCAGAATTTACCGTCCGGATGGGACATTAGAAGGCTACCTTTCTCCACAGGTATAATCACCCCTCAAGAGGTTACTTTCGGAAAAAGTGTGTACTGTTTTATGGAAGATAAACAAGGAAATATATGGATGGGAACCAAAAAAGACGGCCTCATCCTTCTAAAGAAGAAAAATGAGCACTCCTATCTTTTACAACAATTCGTCCATCAGCCACAAGATACATACAGTTTAAGCAACAATAGTGTCTATAGTATTATTCAGGATAGTCATGACAATATATGGATCGCATGTTATGGAGGTGGCCTCAACCTATTATCACACGCACCTGATGGTTCTACCAACTTTATCCATAGCGGCAACCGGCTGAAAAACTATCCTGTTTCTACTTCACTCAAAATAAGACATATCGCAGAAGCCCCCAACGGAGTGTTATTGATTGGCACAACCAATGGTTTACTTACATTCTCCAATAAGTTCGATCAGCCTGAAGAAATTAAGTTCTATCACAGCAACCGTATCCCTAATGTAGATTCCAGCCTTAGCAGTAATGATGTCATGCAAATATTTACTGACAGTCGAAAAAACACTTATGTAATAACATTCACCGGAGGAATCAGCCAGATTATCTCTAAAAATCTACTCACGGAAGATATACAATTCAAAAGTTATACAATCAAAGACGGATTAGCTTCTGATTTGGTACTTTCAATGCTCGAAGATACTCAAAAACAATTATGGGTAATCTCCGAAAACACCATATCCAAATTCAATCCACAACAAGGAACATTTGAGAATTATGGAAGTAATTACTTTCAGAGAGAACTGAACCTCACCGAAGCAGTTCCCACACTAACCAGTCAAAAGAAAATCGTTCTCGGAACCAATCAAGGGATACTTGAAATCGACACAGAACAAATGAAAAAAAGTTCTTATGTACCTCCTATTGTATTTACCGGACTCAAAATACAAGGAAGTCAACTTCATGTAGCGCTTGATGACATAAAAGAACTGGAACTAAATCCTTCGGAACGTAATGTCACCTTTCAATTTGCAGCCATTGATTATGTAAATCCCGATGCCATCGAATACGCTTATCGCCTGCAAGGTCTGGAAGAAGAATGGAACGAAGCCGGTAATAACCGCTCTGCAACATACATAAATTTACCTGCCGGAGAATATCAACTGCAAATCCGTTCCAGCAATAGCGACGGAGTATGGACCGATAATATACGCATTCTCCCCATTCATGTTTTACCCACTTTTGGGAAACATATTGGGCATGGTTATTCTATATTGTCATGTTCGTGTTATTCACTACTATCATTGTATACATTCTGTTCTATATCTACCGTTTGCGGCATCAGGTTGACTTGGAACAACATTTATCCAATATCAAATTACGCTTCTTCACTGATATTTCACATGAATTACGCACTCCTTTAACTTTAATATCCAGCCCTGTATCAGAAATTCTAGCGCATGAAACAATCTCTCCGACAGTTCGGGAACATCTAAATTTGGTACATAAAACACAGAACGTATGCTTCGTCTGGTTAATCAACTACTGGATTTCCGCAAAATCCAAAATAAGAAGATGAAAGTGTTGGTAGAAAAGACAGAACTCGTTTCCCAATTACAGAAGATAATGGAAAGCTTCCACCTTATAGCAAAAGAAAAGAGAATTGATTTCCAACTTCAAACTAATACAGACAAAATATACGCATGGGTAGACCGTGACAAATTTGAAAAGATATTCTTCAATCTACTTTCAAATGCCTTCAAATATACACCGAACGGGAAGAAAGTAACGGTAAATATGATAACAGGTTCGGAGCAAGTCACCATCTCCGTATCTGATGAAGGCATTGGCATTGCTCCCGAAAAGCAACAATCCCTATTTTATCGATTTGAAACACTGGCACAATACAATATCCTGCAGCCCTCATCCGGCATTGGGCTTTCACTGGTACGCGAATTAATAGAATTACATCACGGAAATATCCAAGTGAGAAGCGAGCCGGGAAGTGGAAGTGAATTCATTGTCACACTTCCTAAGGAAGAAAAAGCATTTGCAGACGATCAACAAGCCGAATTTATTTTATCCGACAGTGACAATAATTCACCGACGATACAAGCTACTGAAGAAGATTCGGATAGTACATCCTTCAAGGCAGCATACGCAGAGAATGAAAATAAAACCGACGCAGAGGATGAAAAAACTTCCATTCTTATTGTCGAAGACAACAATGAATTACGTCATTTCCTATGGAATATCCTGTCAGAGACTTACACTGTTCTCGAAGCAGCAAATGGAAAAGAAGGATTAAAATATGCACAGCAGTACATTCCGGATCTGATAATCAGTGATGTCATGATGCCGGTCATGGATGGATTAGACATGGTGAAAGCAATCAAAGCCGATCATAACACCTGCCATATTCCTATTATATTACTATCAGCAAAATCTTCTTTAGATGATCGGATAGCAGGACTGGAACAAGGCATCGATGACTACATCACCAAACCATTCAGCTCTACGTACTTAAAAACCAGAATTTTGTCGCTGCTCCGTCAACGTAAACAGTTACAAGAGCTATATTTATCGAAACTGTCAGAGCATACTCAAGAAGAAGATCATATAAATGGGTGGGAGCCTTCACAACCTCAAGTGACTCCATACGATGAACAATTCATGCAACAAGTAATGGCGTTTATGGAGGAACAAATGGACAATACAGATATCACCATCGACGACTTCGCCAACAAACTAATGTTAAGCCGTACGGTATTCTACCGAAAATTAAAATCTATTGTTGGGCTGACTCCGGTAGATTTCGTATGTGAAATGCGCATCAAACGAGCCGCCCAGCTAATTGAAAAAAGTGAATACAGTTTCTCCCAAATTGCTTATATGACCGGTTTCAATGACCCGAAGTACTTTAGCAGGCGCTTCAAAAAAATCATGGGAGTCACTCCTACAGAATATAAAGAAAGAAAGGGAGATGCCTCATAAGCACCTCCCTTTCCTTACCAGTTTTCTATATTCAATTACAATACACCTTTTTTACCTTGCGTTCCATATTGATTCACGGCAGATACCTTCAAAGCATAATTCACTTTCGACACCGGAAAAGAGGTATCAGTAGTCGTCCCGAGAATCTGTTCTCCATCATATACAATATATCCGATCGCATTCTTCACAGGGTTCCATTTAAGAGTGCCATGCTGATAAACCAGACTGCGCGGACTTCCTAATTTCTCCATCATAATACGCGGATTCCAGCCATCATTACCCGGAATCATATTTTCGTACGTATATTTGTCCGCCTCCTCTTTCGTTATAGTTGCCTGACAGGTACCCGATACTTCCTTACCGGTTTGGCGGTCTTTATATTGATATTCCGTTTTGCGTTTACTTAAATCCAACACATTACCCTGTGCATCACGACTATTGTATTCGGCAAAAATCCCGGGAACCGTTCCCATATTCGTCCATCCTTCATCAGCGACAGGGATAAGCATGATGGTATTGATATACACCGTCTTCGAATTATTATGCCATGGACGCCCCAACTTCAAACGTCCGTCAGCCGCTTCACTGTTTCCATCTATAGTGCAATTACGAAAAGCATAACCATATTTGGCATTTTTATGGGAAGGAGCCACTATTACTGCTCCACTCCGTACATTATAAAGCGTACAGTTTTCCAGCAACACATCACCACTACCATAAAAATAGTCTACCGCGCTTCTATCCAGCAATCTTTCACATAGTGCCGACTGACATCATTATTGGCAGTCATCCAAGTATCTTGAAAAGAACGGAACTTACAATTATAAAAGGAAGCACAATCTGCCTGACTATTCATAGCCAAAGCCTGCGGACCATTATCTGATAAAACTCCCCAGTCATTCACATACGAAATGTTTTCCGTATAAAAGTGGTCTCCTTTTACCACCACTACCGATCCCTCGTATTTATAAACTGGAGAGGAAGGATTATGAACCGAGTGTTCCCAATAAGCTGTTTTTCCACCTATTTCTTTACCGGTCAGTTTACTACCAACATTCAAGTTTAAATGAATAATGGTCTTATCCTTATCCTGGCCTATTAAATGTACGTATGGCTTATTCTTAGGGATAATCACCTGCTCATTATACAAGCCATTCTTTATCAGAATCAACCAAGGTTTCGTCTGTCCGTCAGGAACAGCATTGATTGCTTCCTGAACCGTTTTATAATCTCCACTACCATCAACAGCTACAATAGCCTGATAAGGCGATGAGCCCGCCTGTGCATAAATCATTGCACAGGCACTCATCAATAAAATTGATAATACAATATTCTTCATGATATTCTTTATACCTAACAATTATAGGATCAATTAATACCAACGTGGATCACCAGCATTACCCGTTCCGGCAAACCCGGCTCCCGGTTTAATATGGAAATCACCGTTTAATGGATCAACGAACAAGTCATCCGAGCTTTGTTTTATTCTCGTTATTTCTTCAAACCTGTTATTGCCTTCCTGCAGGTCGGAAGTGATATAACAATTATCAGAGAAGTTCAAAATGTCATAAGCACCATTTCCACTATTCATTTTCTTTCCTTTGTTCGGACCGGAGAAAATCAAATTCCGCATTGTAGCAGATTTCGGAGAAGGCGGAGTACTTGCCGCATTATCGAAACGGAAAACCTTAGGCAATTCCTTCTTAGCATCCATAGAATTATAGAAAGTACAATTTTCCAATATCACATCACCGATTCCCCCTTTCACGTCCATCAACTGGTCACCAATATTAATCAATGTACTATTCGTTATAGAAACCTTTTCCAACTGATCGATATTTTTTCCGAAATTAATCATTCCATATCCGTCCGTACCAACTTCGGATATGACACAGTTATCAATCGTAATATCCGTCATGAACACACCACTTCCATCGCTAATACGTACAAGCGTACGTTTTATGTTCTGTATAGCACAGCCTGTGAATGAAATAGACTGGGCATAAGAACTATTTTTCCAATCCGTCATATAACTGGCCTCGCCATTTCCATTCAGGCAAACAAACTCGAATGACAGAGACTGTATCGGAGAAGCCAATGATATTTTATTAGTCACAATAAGCTGTGAACGATTATTTTCATTAGCTTCCGTACTGGTAAACAAAATATTATCCAATCCCGGAATCTTTAGTTCACTTACCTTATACACCGCCCCCGGAGTAAGTTGGACAGTTACATTGCTACATTCTTTCTCTTTCACAAAATTAGATAACAATGTACTTAAATCAATGACTCCGGTTTCCGTAGCCTCCACAAAAAGGATTTCGCTACCACCCAATCCAAGTGTTTTGAATACATACGAACCACGTAATGCATCATTATTATAAATCCGAACACGATAGGTCGCTCCATTCTCCAATTCGGAGAGTGTTTTCGAACAAGCCGCTATATCTTCCGAAGTCAAATCAATCTGTTTTTCCTCACCATATTTCGTATCCACCATTTGAGCCAACGTCAGATGAGTTACTCTGTTCGTTTCTTCCCATATCAAGGTTGCGGAATTAGCTGTAACTTCCACTCCGGTAAATAATTGCTCATCCGGAGTTTTAAATGCTACACTGACATAAGTGCTTGCCTTTCCCTGCGCATCTTCTCCTTTCATACGAACAGAATATTGCGTAGAACCGTTGAACTCCTGAAACAAAGTACGATATTCCACCCTCATAGGCGTATTACTCTCTGAAAATACAGTCAATGTATCTTTCAGAATCGTATCTGTCCTTACATAATTTTCCGCATTAAACTCCAAGCTGTCCGTATAAAACTCAAAAATATAGACTTTTGCATTCACAATCTGCGAATATCTTAATGTAACCGAAGTCGCATCGGTAGCCGACTTATCGAACGTCAACGGACGGAACAAAGCATCATAGTTCTTATTAACTGTCCAGTCATTGGCATCGTCCTCACAGGAAGACATACCCACTATCAAAGCCAATAGTACATACAGGCATGCTCCGGATAATCTATTAACTAGTCTTTTCATTTTTTCCTGCCATTAATTATTTATAACCATACGAATTAGAAACATACCCTTGCGTCTTATTGACATCCTCATAATAAATAGCGAATACATGGCGATAATTACACACTCCATTACCAACAGAATATTTACGGAACTCCGCTTCGGCTTCACCGCCCCAGTTCAGCCTGCCAAACAAATTCGAATAGTCGTAAGACGCATTCAGCCCTGTACCGCAAACCAATATTCTAGCCATTGTTTTCACATAATTAGTATTCAGGGTTGCATTTATATCACCATCCTTATTCAATGTCACCTGCATGCTGATCCAGTTGCACTCATACTGTCCTTTTGATGCAGAAGCAGTACCGGTTCCCATGTCCTCATTGAAATTAACGGACGACATATCAATGTATTCCGGATTATCAGAGTCTTCATATTTATAATAGATTTTTCTCGGTATTTCATCCACTTGATAAGTCTTCCCGAAAATAGTCACCGGCTTGTAGTCATACAACATACAAAGACCTATTTTCATCTCTTCTATTTTCTCCGCCAACAATCCCCAACGTGTCAAATCCTGACGACGAATAGATTCACAACCAAACTCCCATGCCCGTTCATTGACAATAGCCGTGAAGAAATCCGCGTCATACTGCGTGATTTCGGGAGCACCAGTACCAAATGCTCTTTCACGAACCTTTTCCAAAGCCTGTCGGGGAGACATACCGGCAATCGGACTAACTGCATCCGGCCCTGTCAATACATTTTGAGCCTCCGCAAACATCAGGTAAATATCTGAATATCGCATCAAAATCCAGTTGATACCAGTAGCAATACGTGAATTAGCTTTCGGGAAACGGACTTTCATATAATTATCAGTCATCCAATACCAACGCCATTTACCACAAGCCACTCCTAATGGGTTACAGCGAATAACTTCCTTATTTTTTCCATTCTCATTGATATATTCCTGGAAAACACAAGTAACATCCCGACGGGTGTCTGCCGGATCAAATGAATAAAAATAGTAAGCAGTAGTAGCCGCATATCCTGCCCCTCCCATACCTTGGGTGGTATTAAAAACCCCTCTGTTCAGGTTGTATCCCATCGTGGCCCCCACATCTCCATTCTGTCCTTCACCAAAAGCGACTTCAAACAGGTTTTCATTATACTTGTTGTATTCCAGATGATTGACAGTAGACCAAATATTCTCATAACTGGGATCAAGCTCATGAGGATTATCAGTCGCTCCCAAAATCTCCGCACACTGTTTGGCAGCCAGCTCATAATAATCTTTCCAATTCTTAGGGCGACCGACGAAATATCCGTTCATTTCCGGAATGGTCGGATGATGTTCCACATCCAAGTCCGGAAACTGATTTCCATCCCGTACAGACCATCCTCCGGCAAATAGCGCTACTTTTGCCAGCAGTCCTTTGGCAAAACCTTTATTCATGCGTTCTACCGTATATGATTCTTCTCCCATCCAAGGCAGATATTCAATTGCCTCTTTCAAATCCTCTATGATATAATTATAAACAATATCACGATCCACTTTTCCTATATAGACATTTCCCAATCCGCTTTCAGACGCATGCTCTTTATATGGCACATCTCCCCAATAACGGATCAGTTCAAAATAGCCTAACGCTTTTAGTGCTAATGCCTCTCCTAAATATCTACGCATGGCAGCCTTGTCCGAAGTAGATTGCATCAACGGGGACCGACGTATACCATCTACGATAGTAGTGGCGGATTCTGCCAGATAATAAAGTTTGTCCCATCTGGTATTCCGGTTATAATTATCGTCATAAAAATTGCCAGCACCTTCATCACGAAGTGTCGAATTATAGTTTTCCGTAGAAAACGCACCCGAGCCAACCTCCACGTCAGAAGCTCCCTGCCAGTTGACACACAGTTTCTGACCATATATATAGGTGTCCGTCATTGTCGCATACACACCCATCAGGGCTGCTTCCGTCAGAGCTGTCGATTTAAACAGATTCTCATCACTTGGAATAGAAGGACTTTCCGTATCCAAAAAATTATCCATACACGAAGTGCATAACACAGAGGAGGATAAAACCGCTAAAAATAGTTTCTGTATTTTCATTTTTCAAGTATTAAAAAGTAACATTAAGACCAAATACATAAGAATGTGCTTTCGGATATGCAGAATAATCCACACCCGGAGTCAAAGGGGTAGAACGTTGTGTGCTCACTTCAGGATCCTGTCCGGAATAAGCTGTCCAGCAAAATAGGTTATTGGCCGTAGCATACACGCGCAGATTCTTGACTCCTAGCTTACGAGTCACAGTAACCGGAAGCGTATACCCTAACGTCAGGTTACTACAACGCAAAAAAGAACCATCTTCAATCGCCCAGTCCGTCACAAGCGTACGCCCCATCATAGGCATCCAGATAGAGGCTTTGGAATTGATTTCAACAAAGCGCTCCGGATTAGCATCATTACCATACATTACATTGGCACCCGTTTCCGGATCAATAATCGACCAACGGTTTTCCAGGCTCATAAAATCCCTGATATTATTATATCTACGATTCGTATGAGTGGATGCCATAATCTTATTGGCATTATATACTTTATTACCATACGACCAATTGAACATAGCTGCCAGGTCAAACCCTCTCCATGCAGCATTCAGCCCGAATCCGCCAATATGCTTTGGCTGTACACTACCGATCACTTTACGGTCATTATCCGCGTCAATCACACCGTCATTATTCTGATCTTTCAGTTTGATAAAGCCCGGACCAAAGTTAGGCAAGTCGTTAGAGAACAAAGCCCTGTCGTCTACTACCCCTTTATTCAGTATCCATTTTTTCGTATTCTCATCAAACGTAAAGTCGTCTACAGAATAAAAGCCCTCTACTTCGAATCCATAAATCTGTCCTACCGCCTGACCTACAATAGCACGAAAATCATCAGAGCCGATATCCGGTCGCCAGTTGGATTGCGCACTCAATACAGTTGCCGTTCCATCCAGTTTATTCACTATATTTTTATTGAATGATATATTGAAGTTAGCGCCCAGATAGAAATCTTTACTATTGATAATCGTTCCGCTAAGCGTAAGTTCAACTCCCCTGTTCGTGCTGCGGCCTACATTCTGATACTGATATTCATATCCTGAATTTGAAGGAAGATCCATGCGTAAGATTAAATCTTTCGTTATATCATTATAGAAGTCAACCGTCACATTCAAACGGCTATTAAAGAGGCTGGCATCTATTCCCACATTAGAGGATAACTTCGTCTCCCAAGTCAGATTCTCGTTCCGCAAGGTGTTCTGCAATTTCAGGGCACTCTGTACTGTTTCATTTAGATAATATTGCCTATTGGCAGAAGATTCCATTTTATAATCCTGTCTCCAGTATGAATTGACACGCGCATTACCAACTGACCCGTAACTCACACGAAGTTTCAGATTATCCAGCCAGTCTTCCGTCTGCTTCATAAATTTTTCCTGGGAAATGCGCCATGCCAATGCCATACCCGGGAAAAATCCCCAACGGTTTTCAGGAGCGAACACATTCGTTCCGTCGGCACGGGCTGTAAAAGTGAACATGTACCGGTCTTTGAAAGCATAGTTTAAACGACCGAAGTAAGATGCCGTACGGGAAGGTTCACCAAGAGTGGTATACGTTGGTTGGGATTCTCCATAGTTCCACATAGCCAACACTTCGCTCGCCGTAAAATCCATAGGATAATATTTGGATGAGGCAATCATCTGATTTCTGTAATTACTCACCATTTCATGTCCGGCCATCAGATCAAGGCGGTGATTCTTTTTCAGAGAGAACCGGTAACTCAATATGTTCTGCAAGTTCCATCGTGCACCTTTCTCATCCGTACGTTTGGCTACGGGCTGACCGGCATTGGAGCTCGACTCTCCGGTTTTCTTTAACCAGACATTATCGGTATAATTATAAGTGTATGCGTAACTACCTTTCAGCTGATAAGTCAATCCTTTAACAATTTCCCAGTTAAATCCGGCATTATAAGTCATAGAAAACTGGTTTTGCTTCTTATACTCATTCACCGTATTATATACAGGATCATTCAATGATGATAACAATGCATCATCCGAGTAATCAATTTCACCCCCCAAAGCATCTCCCGCATCTATACTTGCAAGGCTGTTGATTGGCGAGAAAAGAACGGCATCTCTCAATTTACCTCCATTGGTACCCGCACCGTCAATCACCATTCTAGTCAGACGGCTGGAAAACTCAAACTTCAATTTATTACTTAACTTTTTATCCATCTTCACACTCAAGTTATCCCTCACATAATTGGAGTTGAGCATAATGTACTTCTCATCATCCCGCGTATAACTCAAATTATAACGCAATGTGGCATCCGTTCCTCCTGTTATACCAACGTTATAGCTTTGTTTGAATCCGGTGTTTCCATATACTTTATCCTGCCAGTTCGTGCCTTCTACCGAACGATAAATATTGCGGTCGTCCCAACGTCCATACATCGAATTAATGCTGCTGGTCAGAGAGGTGCCCGGATCAAGTTCTTTCTGATAACAATAGTATTCGTAAGGTGAAAGTACCCCCGTCAGATTATACACATTACTGACACCCCAGTGAGCATTGAATGAGATTTCTGTTTTTCCCGCCTTACCGCTTTTTGTAGTAACAAGAATAACGCCGTTCGCACCTTTAGCTCCATAGATGGCGGTAGAAGAAGCATCTTTCAAAACATCAATGCTTTGAATATCACCGGGAGGAATATCATTGATATTACTCACCTGAAAACCGTCAACAATATATAACGGTGAATTGTCCTGGGTAATAGAACCACCGCCACGTACTGTAATCTGGATTGTTGCATCGGGCGATCCATCAGTAGCCACTACATTCACACCTGCCAGTTTTCCTGTAATAGCCGCAGCCGCAGAAGTTATCGGAATATCCTTCAAAACCTTCTCACTCACTGAAGAAATCGCACCGGTCAAATCTCCGCGACGTGAGGTTCCGTATCCTACCACTACCACTTCGTCCAAAGTCTGATTGTCTTCTTCCAACACAACTTTCAGATGTTTTCCTGGTTTCACAGTCGCAACAACTGATTTCATTCCTACAAAACTAATTTCCAACTTTGTTGCATCTTCGGGAACAGACAAAGTGAAATTTCCATCCAAGTCGGTAATTGTACCGACGGAGGACTTTTTCAACACCTTCACACTAGCACCAATAATAGCATCGCCGTTGGTATCCACCACCGTTCCTTTCACAGATACCTTCTGTGCATATACTGTTGTCGCCGTTATAAAGCACAAGAGCAAGCAACATATATACGCAAAGCATCTTCTCAAAAATAAATGTCTTTGTACATCCATAGTATTATCTTGATTAATTTGTTTCATTTTTAATGTTACAAAAGTCACACTTTTACAGCTGTTTTCCACTCATTATTTATGCAAAAGCGTGGACTTTTTATATAGAATGCCTTATTTTACTGTAACAATAATCACCTCTCCTTCGCGTGTATCCACATCATACAAATAAGTATCACGTAATGCCACTCCTTTTAAAGGCGCTTTCTCACTAATCATCGGGCGTGAGATTTGCTGTACTTTAAATAATGCGTTCGGATTCGTTTCTTCTTCCTTCTTCTGTTTCAACGATGCTCCTTCAGCAGCCAATTTCCAGTAAGAACGCAGGCGCAGATTGCCTCCGATTTCCGAACGTAACACAGCTTTACCAGCTTACCGTCCTTCCAGGTCAATTCATCAATCAAAAAACCTCCCCGGGCACGCAACCCTTTCACTGTCCCACTCTTCCATTCCGAAGGCAACGAAGGCAACAGATGAATCGCACCATCATGACTTTGCACCAGCATTTCGGCAATACCAGCCGTGCAACCGAAGTTACCATCTATCTGGAAAGGTGGATGCGCGTCGAATAAATTAGGATACGTTCCGCCTCCCTGTCCTTTTTGTATTTCAGGGCTGACATAAGTCAGCTGATTCTTTATCAACTGATAAGCATGATCCCCGTCAAGCATACGAGACCAGAAACAAACTTTCCATCCCATTGACCAACCGGTAGAAGGATCTCCCCGTTGTATCAATGTGTTTTTTGCCGCTTCAAAAAGTACCGGAGAACGATAAGGAGAAATCTGATAACCGGGATATAGTCCCCAAAGATGAGAGATGTGCCGGTGACGATCATTAGGATGATCCCAGTCTTCAAACCATTCCTGCAATTGTCCGTACTGCCTACCTGCATCGGAGGCAACTGCCGGCGCATATTCTTCAATGTATCACAAAAATCGGTATCTGCGTTCAGCACTTTGGCAGCTTCGCATGTATTTGAAAATAAATCAAAAACCAACTGATTATCCATCGTGATTCCTGCAAAAAGATTACTTTTCTTCTTTATCCAGCGCGGAGAATTCTCGGGTGAGTTGGAAGGAGTGACAACCAGATAACCCGTGTTCGGGTCGCGTACCAGAAAGTCGACAAAGAATTCCGAAGCACTTTTCATCATCGGATACACTTCCTCCAAATACTTCTTATCACCGGAAAACAAATAACGGTCCCATAAATGCTGACAAAGCCATGCATTAGCCACAGGCCATGTCCCACAATAAGGACGGTCCACCGCACCCGTCATACGCCACAAATCCGTATTATGATGCAACACCCAACCACGGCAACCATACATTCGACTGGCAGCTTCACGCCCATTCTCGCTCAATTCACGTACCATCTGGATGAATGGTTTATGAAGTTCGGCCAAGTTAGTGATTTCCGCCGGCCAGTAATTCATTTCAGCATTAATATTCGTTGTATAATTGCAGCTCCAAGGAGGCCCCGGGTTATGATTCCATTTGCCCTGCAAGTTGGCGGGCTGGCATCCGGGCTGTGAAGATGAAATCAATAAGTAACGTCCATACTGGAAATACAATGCTATCAATGCCGGATCATAGGATGAAGAAAACTCCTTGATACGTACATCCATCGACTTATTGGCTTGGGAAGTTTCACCCAAATCCAAAGTTACACGATTGAATTGTTTCTGATAAGCAGCAATATGAGCGGCTTTCGCTTTACTATAATCTTTCGCTGCATTTTTCAAATAAGCTTTATTCCGTTGATACGGATCGCCCGATATATCTTTATAGTTGACAAAGTTAGTCGCCATCGAGATATACAATGTAAGTTCACTGGCTCCTTGAACGCTAAGCAACGTGTCATTGGCAGTTATCACTTTCCCACCTTTATGTTTCACATCCAAATCGGCACAATAGTGCACTTTACCCGAAAAATAACGGCTGCCATGCGTAATACCTTCCAGCCGCAAACCTTTCTTTCCATAAATACTACGTTTCGGATCTCTCATCGGGGTATTAAAAAACAGTTCGCAATTGATTGTGCCCGGTTTGGATGCTTTGATATGCCTGATAACCAGTTGATCGGTAAATGATGCAAATGTTTCTTCGGTAAATTCCACTCCGTCTACTTCGTAGCGAGTCACAGCTACTGCATTGCTTATATCCAGATCACGATAGTAATTATTTACTTTTTTGTGATCTGGATAACGGATATTCAGACGACCCACTGTCTGGTAAGGCATTTCATTCCCCACTTGTGAAAGAATCTTCGTTGCCGCCATGTTCTGCGCTTCTTCGTACTTTCCTTCAAAAATCAACCGGCGCATTTCCGGCAAAGCCGTTTTTGCTTCTTCATTATAGTTCTGGTAAGGAGAGCCCGCCGACACTGTTTCTTCGTTCAACTGTATTTGTTCCAGTTGAGGATTACCGAACACCATTGCTGCAATCCGTCCATTACCAACCGGGAGCGCTTCTTCCCAATAAGAAGCGGGTTTGTCATACCATATTCTATAGATGTTTTGTCCTTCCACATTCCCCAACAGAGAAGAAAAAGCCAACATACAACTGAATACTTTACTTATCATTTTCATATTTTAAAGTTTTAATTGTCATCACTCTTCTAAAGGTTCACTCAAAGACCCATACTCACTAACGGCCTTCACCTGATATGTCTTTCCTTCCTCAACATTACAAGACGTTTCCTTGGTTATTTGTACAGTTTCATCGTTCGCAATTACCAAATAACAAATCGCATATTTCGAAGCATCCCAACTTAATATGCCGTTTTCTCTTTTCAGATTTTCCGGTGCGGATATTTGTTCCATATATTTCTTCGGGTCCCAATTATCGCCCTCACGAACAACGTTTTCGTACGTATACCGAGCTGCCTCACCTGCCGTAAGGACAGCCTGACAAATGCCTGTCACCGGATTCTCTTGTTCATCCTGATAGGTATATTGCGTTTTACGCTGGCTTAAATCTACAGTATTCCCCTCCTTATCTTTACTGTTATATTCAGCAAACATTTGAGGAATAGCTCCCATATCCGTCCATCCTTCCGGGGCTATCTTTATATTAAAAATCGTATTGAGATATACAGCTATCGGAGAATTGTGCCAGGGACGCCCCAACTTGACACTTTCTGTATCAGCCAATTCATTTCCATCCACAATGCAATTATTCAACACATATCCCAACGTGTTCCTACTTTATGAGAAGGAGCAACAATAATTGCGCCATCCCTCATATTATAAAAGGTGCAATGTTCGAGAAAGCAATTCCCGTTTCCATAGAAGTAATCAACGGCTCCTTCAATCCAGCAATTCTGTGCATACAGTCTGCCGTTATCCGACTTAGGCCCGGTCTGCCAGGTGTCTTGGTACGAGAGGAATTTGCAATTATTGAATGAGTTGCGGTCATTCTGGGTATACATTGCCAATGCCATAGGACCTTTCTGTAATTCTTTGCCATATCCGTTTACAAAAGACATATTCTCTGCGTAAAAATCCGTAGCTTTCACTGATACCATAGCGGCTTCCGTTTTTCCTAAGTTCTTATAAGAGTACTTCCACACATCCGGATCAGTCGCACTGGCTTCGGTTGAGCTGTTAATTCGTAACTTGACAATTGTCTTATCCACATCCTGTCCGATGAGATGAATATACGGTTTGTCTTCAGGAATAATAATTTGTTCTTCATACGTTCCGTTCGCCACGAAAATGAGCCAGGGTTCTGTTCTTTTCGAGGGGACATTATCTATTGCTTTCTGTATACTGGTATAGTTTCCTTTTCCGTCAGGACTGACCACCGCATCAAATATACGTGCTTCCGGTTGAGGACGTTCTCTGATTGTAAACTGAATACTGACACCTTCGAATACATTTCCCTGAAAGTCTATGACTGCACCTTTGGGGAGGCTGAACTGACAGGCTGATTATAGTCCAAAGCAGTATAAGCGTAAGACGCTGTTTTACCTTTGAAAGTCAACTCCACTTCCTCGCCATTAAAATTCGCCTTCCCTTCTCCCGCTTTCACATACTCGTTAAAAGTAAGCAAAATCGTATTGTTTTCTTCGGCCGTTTCACCATTTGCAGGAGTTACAGACACCAAAGAAGGGGCTTCATGGTCGGGAACAAAAAAGTTATTGCTACTTTCCTTGCAACTTGTTGCCAGCAAAGCTGATAACAACAATAGTCCTTGGGACATCTTTGAAAATAAATGTGCTTTCATAAATTATTTGTTATATTCTTAATGATAGATTCTTATTCCATTATTATTTGGTCGTCCTGCCTTGAGCAGTTACTATTTCACGTTACAAAAGTATACGGAACAACATGAATACTTTCTCACTATTTGTTTGTTTGCGTGGACTTTTTTAATATCATTCAAAAGTTGCGGACTTTTTGTGCAATCTGGTGCACTATCTATGCAACCAGTTGTCTATCAAATTCTATCCGCTTACATTTGTATCAGTATCACTATCATCACACTTTATAAAAAATCAGGTAAGATATGAAAAACAACAAGGTAAAATTCATTTTCGTGGCACTACTGTTTGCCACACAAGTAGAAGCGTTCTCCTCCTGTTCCACATCTTCAGTCAATGAAGATAATAAAGAACAGGAGACTCCACCGGATTCTCCCTCCGTATCTCCACCAGTGGAAGAAACAGCATATGCCTTTCCCGGAGCTGAAGGAGGAGGAATGAACACTACAGGAGGAAGAGGTGGAAAGGTATATATTGTCAGATCCCTGGAAGACTCCAAAGCACCGGGTACCCTCCGGTATGCCATCGAACAAAAGGAGCCTCGTATAATTGTCTTCTGTATATCCGGCACCATTTATCTAAAATCGACACTGGACATTCGGAACGGTGATGTCACGATAGCCGGACAGACAGCTCCCGGAGACGGTATCTGCCTGGCTCACTTTCCAGTAAATGTATCGGCCGATAATGTAATTCTACGATACCTGCGTTTCCGTATGGGAGATACGGATTTGCTGGGCTCTTCGGCTTCCGACGGTGCAGATGCTCTGGGAGGACGCCAGAAAAACAATATCATGATTGACCATTGTTCCATCAGTTGGAGCACTGACGAATGTGCTTCATTCTATGATAATACTAACTTTACTATGCAATGGTGTATTATTTCAGAAAGTCTCCGCTTATCGGGACATACCAAAGGCCCTCATGGATATGGCGGTATTTGGGGAGGAGTCAACGCTTCCTATCATCATAATCTGATGGCCCACCATGACAGTCGCACACCACGTTTCGGTTCCGGAGTAAAATATCAAGGTCAGGAACGTACTGATATGCGTAATAATGTTATTTATAACTGGAGCGGTAACGGATGTTATGGCGGCGCAGCAATGGGTATTAACATTGTGGACAACTACTACAAACCCGGACCCGCTACGGATGCCAAAGTGGCCAACCGTGTGATGGCTATCGACATCAGCTCTTCTGATGGAGATTTTGCACCGATCAAAGGGGTATTGGGACAGTATCATATCAGCCGGAATTACTTCGAGGCAGGAAACCAACTGACAGAAGCATCCGCCGCAAAAGTGAACAAAGACAACTGGACTGGTATCCGTAACAACACCGGTCACTCTCTCGATGAACTGAAACGGGATACTCCGGTAGAAGTAGATGCGGTAACTACCCACACGGCACAAAAAGCTTACGAACTGGTGTTGAAATATGCGGGTTGCAGTCTCAAACGAGATGATATAGATACTCGTATCGTTGAAGAGACACGCACAGGAACGGCACAATTCATCGGAAAGAACGAACACAACGGATTAGGAGATGCCCCCTGCCCGAACGGTCCTTGTGAACATTGCGACAAAGGTATCATCCATTGGAAAAGTCAGAATTATCCTAAGGGCGGACTTATCGATAGTCAGAAAGACCTAAAGCCTTCCGGAGCTGGTAGCAACTGGAGCGCATGGCCAACATTAAAATCATTGCCACAAGTTACCGATTCTGACAATGACGGCATGCCTGACGAATGGGAAACCGCCAACGGATTGAACCCAAACAAATATGATGCAAACGGAAGAAATCTAAGTACTGCCTATGATAATATAGAGGTTTATATCAATAGCCTTGTAGAAACAATAACAAATACGCAAAATAAGAAATGAATGATGTGAGGGAAAACAACTCTTATTAACGCAAAAAACTGGTCAATTAATACAAATCCTGATTCAATGAATCATTTGTATACTATATATGAAACAATATTGCACCTCTATGTTGCTTTTCTCTCTTATCTTTGTCGCAGTAAAAACAAAAACACACTATAAAGATCATGATTACAAGTAGAAAGATTTCTCAAGTCAAAGTTTTTGCTGGTAGTCCTTGGGAGGTAGCCAGCGTAAAGAGTTTGTTGAATGCAGCTTATATTCAAGTGTCAACGAAAGACAATGGTTTAAACAGTATTTTGATTTCTGTTCCTTGCGAATACTATACTGCGGCCATGCGTGTAATTAATAACAGAAAAGTTTCATAGGTTTTAGGTTTACATATAAATTGGAGGGTTCTTATTGTCAGCAGGAGTTTTGGCTGGATAATACGGTGACTAGCAACTCATTGCACCCTGACAATAAGCTATGACAATAGGCTGACAATAAAAAGATCGTACTTTTATTGTCAGCCTGTTATTTAATAGATTAAATTCACAGCAGAATTATAGAATTCGTTTCAATCTCCTGCATATCTTTCTGATCCAGCAGTTGCTACAAATAGCATTGTCCGACATAGAATTCTTCTCGAAGGAGCGCAGTCTTTCGTATTGTTCCTCCACCATTTTCCATAAACCGTCCAGTCGCGAACTTTGTCCTCTAATTGCCATTAATTCCTGATCCCGCATATTCAAGAGTGAAGCATACAATCTGCTGGTTTTGTTTTTTTCCATGCAAAGTTGCTCTAACTCATCGATATATTCAGACGTAATTCCCAGCTTAGTCCGTTTTATGAATTGCTGAATACTATCATCATCTATGGAACTGTATCGTTCTCATAAGACACTGTGATTTTTTTCATTTCCACCCAGAGCCAGATATACTCTTTTTCGAGTCGGTATTTCTCGGCTGCCGCTTCTATGCTAATCCATTGTGACATAGTGTTTGTTTTTAATTTGTTATACAACAAGGAATAAATAGTGCTCTGTTGATGTTGATTCAACAAACATTCGCGCTTTTTGTATTCCGGGCGGACAGGAGATTGGGGTTGGGGATTTATAAGGATCATGAAACCAACCGGGTACAATAAAAGCGTGAATGCTGTTGAATCATTATCTGTCCTTGAGGCCTAGCAAACCCGTCCATAAGATAATGATAACAACAGACATCCACGCTAATCGTTTATATATAACACATCTTCCATCAATATGTTGATATACGACCGTTCACGTGGAATATCTGTTGAACCACCCCTCTACGGACAGAAACTTGCTAGATTTCAAGGACGAGGATAATGCAATAATATTCCTATTTCAAAATAAATAACGCTTCTTACCTGTTTTCACCACGCTGGTGAACAGAAAGCGTATGACAAAGATATGCTTTTTTTTCGAAACAAAGTGGAAATACGGAAATAAATACAGGAAGTTTTGTATTGAAAGAGAGGAAGTTCAATATTAGCAAAGAGCGTATAAGAAATATAAACTCGCTACGAAGTGAATGTCGCCCCCATTAAATGAATGCTGCACATCTGGTATCTTTCACTAAAGAAGCAGGTATTGTTCTGCTAAAGTAACAGTATTGTTCAGCTAAAGTGCCGGTATCTTCACCTTCCCACGGCCGTGGTGACTTCTTTCCACAGCCGTGACGAATTCCTACCACGGCGTGGGAAGATCTCGTCACGGTCGTGGCGAACTACCAATACCGGTAAGTTAACGTAAGAATAACGGTGTCTTTATGCAACAATACACAGTGGCGAGCATATCTTTACTTACTTGTTAATGTTTCAAGTCCGCCTTCTTGAATAGAGTATAACAAGAAAACACATTCTTTATCGCGATAAAGCGCAAATAGTTTGTTTTACAAGTACCTTATCCGTACCTTTGAAACCAATAACAAACACTTACTCTCATTAAATATCAAGAGAAGAAAAATGAAGATTACACAAATCAGGGAAAACGGAGATACGGAGGCACTAAGCGTGACAGACATCGACTTGCTGATAGAAAAAATGAAAAAAGAAACCAAGCTCCGCCCGGTAACCGGATTACGTCAGGCCCTGCATTTTGTTCTACCCGACGAGCCTTGTTCCCTCGCCAACAAACTACCACGAGTGATTCCCGCAGCAGCCTTCGGGCGAGTGAACGGAGTGAAACGAATGAAAACCTACAATGGCATTGTAGAACTGACCATCGGCCCGCTAGCCGGAAAGACAGAAGTGGAAATCGTGAAGCAAAAGGCAGCCGAACTTCCCCAAACAATGCTGGCTTTTATGGGTGCAAGTGGTAAAAGTGTCAAGATATGGACTTGCTTCACCCGTCCGGATGGTACTTTACCGCAAACAACGGAAGAAGCCGAAGTGTTTCAGGCACATGCTTACCGGCTTGCCATTAAATGTTATCAGCCTCAACTTCCCTTCAACATTCTATTGAAAGAGCCGAAACTGGAACAATTCTCACGTCTTAGTTATGATCCGGACTTGATTTACCGTCCCACTCCTGTCCCCTTCTATCTTTCACAACCCATCGGTATGCCCGGCGAGATGACTTATCATGAGAAATCGAGCACTGAAGCATCTCCACTGAATCGAGCACTGCCGGGGTATGACACGGAAGATACAGTAGCATTGCTTTATGAAGCAGCATTGCGGAAGACATTCGAAGAAATGGAAACAGACTGGCATCGGAATGATCATGATTTGCAAACGTTAGTAGTCCCGCTTGCCGAAAATTGTTACTACTCCGGCATCCCGGAAGAGGAGGTAACCCGACGAACCATCATGCGTTATTACAAAAGAAAAAATCCGATGCTGATACGCGAGATGATAAGAAACGTATACAAAGAATGTAAGGGAGTGCCCAAAAGCAACTGCCTGACTAAAGAGCAACGCCTTAGCCTGCAGATGGACGAATTTATGAATCGCCGTTATGAGTTCCGTTATAATACGCAGATCGGGGAAGTGGAATACCGGGAGCGTTTCTCGTTTCAGTTTTATTTTCATCCTATTGACAAACGGGCACAAAACAGCATCATGCTTGATGCCCAATCCGAAGGTATTGGCGTATGGGACAGGGACATAGACCGATACTTACATTCCAACCGTGTGCCGATCTACAATCCATTGGAAGAGTTCCTGTTCCATCTGCCTCATTGGGACGGCAAAGACCGTATTCATGCTTTGGCAAACAGGGTTCCTTGCAAAAATCCGCATTGGGAGTTGCTTTTCCACCGTTGGTTCCTGAATATGGTTTCACATTGGAGAGGGGTAGATAAAATGCACGCGAACAATACGTCGCCCATATTAGTGGGCCGACAGGGAACTCATAAATCAACTTTCTGCCGTGAAATGATTCCACCTGCGCTTCGCGCTTACTATACAGACAGCATTGATTTCAGCCATAAACGGGATGCAGAACTGTATCTGAATCGGTTTGCGCTCATCAACATCGATGAGTTTGACCAGATAACTCTGCCACAACAGGGATTTCTGAAACATATTCTTCAAAAGCCTGTGGTCAATCTACGGAAACCGCACGGTCGCTCGGTACTTGAATTGCAGCGGTATGCTTCATTTATCGGTACAAGCAATCAGAAGGATTTGTTGACTGATCCTTCGGGAAGCCGCCGTTTCATTTGTATTGAAGTGACGGGAAACATCGACACTACACAGCCGATAGATTATGAACAGCTTTACGCACAAGCCATGTACGAGATTCATCATGGCGAACGCTACTGGTTTGACAGTGAGGATGAGCAGATTATGACGGAAAACAACCGTGAGTTTGAGCAGACACCGGCTATGTTGCAATTGTTTTACCAGTATTTCAAGACTGCACAAACGAAAGAGGAAGGGGAATTTCTTACTCCGGTTGAAATATTGAATTATCTGAAGAAGAAAAGCGGTATGTCATTGTCTGATAACAAAGTATACCACTTCGGGAGATTGCTGCAAAAATGCGGTATTCCTTCGAAGCATACTTATAAAGGTACTGTTTATCAGGTAATAAAGCTATCATAAGAGATAAAAGCAAGGCTGACAATAAAAGTCTGGATATTTTATTGTCAGCCTATTATCAATGGTTATTGTCAGGTGATAGAACGTTGATATTCATTCACTTGAATGTATTCCTGACAGTATGACAATAAAACAGGTACAAATCATTATGAGATTCAAATTTCCAGGATACTTGTCTTCCACCTTTCTGTTGAGCTATTAAGTTTTTCTAAATAGTTGTATTTGCATCCAACTCTCCATGTAACCAATAGAGCAACCAACGAATAGCCAACGGAACAACCGGACCGCCTATTTACTCTTTCTTCTTGGGAGTAACGAAGCCGATAGGATTACGCGGCTTATCTGCTAAAGCCTTTTGCGCCTGCAATTCGGCTAACGTCTGATTTATTAATTCTAACTGCGTCCGAGTGTCGTCATTGATGTCGTTATAGTCTGCAAATACTTCCTCTATGTACTCCTTTAGTTCCTTGACTTCGTTTTGAAGTTCATATACTGGATCGGTCGGCGGGTTTAACAGTAACTGACGAACCGCAACGAAAGCACGCATTATACCCCTGTTTATTCCAATAGCAGTATCAGAGTTTAGAACACTACTAAGCATTGCTACGCCTAGTTCCGTAAAAGCAAAAGGCATATATTTAAAATTGCTGCCTCTTCCTTTGTTCAAGGTCACAATTTGTGATCTTGAAAGTTCGTCCCTCGTGAGTTCAAACATAAAGTCCTCACCTTCGAACCTTTTTAAATTACGTCTAACAGCTTGTTTTAGCACCCTGTTTTCTATTCCGTACATTTCCGCCAAATCAAAGTCTAACATCACCTTTTACCCGCGTATGTCGTAAATCTTACTTTGTATTACTTCGAGTTGTTCCATCTTATTCTACTTTGATATTGATATTCTTTCCATATTCATCTTGAACATTCATTTCTTTTAGAAGAAACAAATGTACTTAGAACATATCGAACTGCCAAAGATAATATCTCCTATTTTATCTCCACCTTCGTCTGTAATCTTATGTCATTGGAAGCAGCGCCAATCATTATCTGAAAAGTTCCCTAAAAAGATCATAATTACAGTAGAAAGCTTTCTCCGTAATATCTTCGCTTTATGGATTCAACAGATTTTATTCGTATTTTTCCGGTTTACATATTGGTTTACATGAACCGCATAAATTATATGTATAAAGGTACTGGCAAAAACATTTAGATGGAAAAGATATAAACAGGGGAAATAGTAACTTCTTCATAAAACAAACATAAATAAAAGAAACCTGCTTACCCAAAGAATATTATCTTTTCAGTAAGCAGGCTTTCACTCATATTCAAAAATGCAAAGAGCAAAATCTCTCACAAATTTGTGTGTTCCATTAATTGATAGCTATCGGAGCATCCAACGTCTTAATAGTAATTCCATTTGTAGTACCGTTTATACGCCCTGTGGCATCTTTGATAACTCCACCTTCCTGAGTCTCCGATCCGTCTAGTTTATAATAAAGTGCCAAGCCTTCTGAAGCAGGGTCAACACCCAGCATATTCTGCTTAAGTTGATTTTCCGTACGGGCTACACTCCAAACACGGACTTCACTCATTTTACCATGGAATGGACGTTCACCCCATTTAAAACCATAGATTCTACCAATATAAAAACCCATATCCGAATTCGGATCAAAACCGTCAATCCCCCAATCTGAACCAGCCCATTTCTCACCATTTACATAAATGCCTGTTTTTCCTGTCGGTTGATCATAAGTCAACGCTACATGATACCAACGATTTGTTAACAACGGTTTCGTTACACGGTAGTTCTGTCTTCCGGCCACTTCCAAATAATCTTTAGGAGTAATTCCTCCTCCCGCATCACCGATACGGAGGATCATCACACCTTCAGTTCCCATAATCGTATTATTATCGAGGAAATAATCCACATTAATCAATGCTTCGTAAGTGAATGACGAGAAGAAAGTACCGACAGGGAACTTCACAGAAATATAGTGATTACTGAAGTTACCAGCTTTGGTAATTTTCAACGGTTTGGAGAAAAAGAAATATGCAATGTTTGTTCCGGAAAGAGTCGACACCGAAGACGAATGCACCCGCATAGGCAAAACATACGAGTTCCCGGCTTTCAAGGCTTCTAACCCGGAAAGTTCGACTTCTACATTATCCGCATACAATTTTCCACTCGAAATAGAAGATGTCGTACTGCTTAGCTTTACCTGCGAAACATCAAGCATCTCATAATTTGTGCCATACTTTGCATTGTATTCGGCTACTACACTTGGTTCGGCTACACTATATGATACGTCTACCTGAGAGGAGGTTGCTGACGAGAGTCTTGAAACCAGATCAAATGTCATTACATCCATTTCATCTTCCACCGAGAAATTATATTCCTTGCTTTCGAAATAAACCTTAGGCTCCAGCAGGTCATTCATGCTGTCGTTGCAAGCGCCCAACAATAACGCCATACTACCTACCATCAAATAATAGAATATATGTTTATTCATCATCTTTTTACTGTTTTAGAATTTTATAAGTCCACTTATTCCTGCGGTTTATTTGCCGCTTCGTTTTGTTTCGCTTTCCATTCATTGAAAACCCGCTGATTGATTTGAATAGCCTGACGCATCCATTTATAATTTGGCGTATTGTCATAATCATTATCGAAGCGATAAGCTCCTACTCCACCTTTATAACCTTCTCGCGGCATAGCAGCTGCCTGCTTCAGCAATTGACCTCCATTAGTGGCATACTTTTCAAAGTTCTCTGTGCAGATTATTTTCTTAGGATCAACGCCATAACCATCAAAACCGGGATTGGAACTACCATAACTTTGTATAATCCAATAATCGACATACTCATCCAATTCATGGGTAAGCCCATAAATATTTCCATCAATACAGATCATTTTATGTCCTTTACCTTCCGGATCGCTTTTCGGGCCAATGTAATTGTTCATTTCTTTAACCAAATGAATCAAATGCTTATTCTGACTCAATGTGCCATCCATATCAAACACACCACTACCGATTTCCCAGTCTACATCATAACCGTCCCATTCGTTTGCATACAAAGAATCGCACAGAGCTTTGGCAAACTTCGCCAGACATGCATAATGGTTTTCACTTTCAAACTGACCTTCAAATCCCCAATATTTCCAACGGGCTTGTTTCTTCGCCGTTTCCAATTGAGCCGCCGACCAGCCTTCTTCCTCCGCTTGTTTTCCACTTCGAGGTATACCGAATTTGGTGTCGCACCCTTACCAAGATAAGAAAGCAGACTTACCTGCAACAGTTTCGTTCCTTTCACCTTTTGCACAAACTCTTTATCTGCCTTCTGCTCCGGAGTGATTTCATAACGTCCTGGAGCGCCACTCCACATTGAAACAAAATCCATACTATCGGGCATAGCAGAGAGATATCCTCTTCGATAAGCTCCAGCAGGCGCCCAATTGGAATACCATCCGAAAGCTACGGGACGATTGTAATTCCAAGCAGTCGCCTTATAGGCGCGCAGATTGGCATAATATGCCTCACTCTCCGCATTGTTCATTGTGGCATACCCGCTATATGGTCTATCTCAATATTCTCCACATCCATGCAAGAAGTTACCATCATGCCTGTCAATGGAATAATATATAACAATTTTCTTAATGATTTCATATTCTTCATCTGTATTAAAATGATACATGTAGGTTATCTCTTACAATCCCACCACAAACGGGTAGAAGACTTATCTTCGCCACCTGCACCGTTATTGAACAACTTCAAGGCTGCTTCATAAATAGCCTTTCCCTCGTTAGTCTGAGAAAAACTGGTGGGATAAATCATACGGCGAATACCGCCCTCAAGAGTTGCGCCTTGCACTGCTCCTTTCAAAGTCTTAATGACATTCAACTTCGGATAACCGGTTCTTCTCCATTCCGTCCACGCTTCCTGTCCGTTAGGAAACAAAGCAATCCACTTCTGAATCATAATTTTTTCCAACTTCTGCTCTGTTGTTCCTTCAAACTTGACAGTAGTCTCACACGGAGCAGAAAGTGTTTGCCCATACTGATAATGGGAAAAAACATATGCCCGAGGTGACAAATTGGAATTCATATAATCGTCTACAGGAATCGGTCACACCATTCTACCTGAAAGACATATCAAATGTCCCTGTTACATACCACTG
>ENA-OQJX01000070-OQJX01000070.1-human-gut-metagenome-genome-assembly--contig:-NODE-70-length-66071-cov-2.658331_pt1 | contig 66071 bp, 85 predicted proteins | sample MGYA00242615_ERZ504782 | MGnify/ENA primary metagenome ERZ504782 (study PRJEB26092, sample SAMD00036354) | human gut metagenome | host: Homo sapiens | study: EMG produced TPA metagenomics assembly of... | reverse complement strand
CCAGAACGTGGGTCTGGTGGCCATCGACCAAAGTGATCAACCGCATGGCTCTGGCCTCCGGTCGCCATCTTCCTGATCCTGTGCGGCCTGATCCCCAAGCTCGGCGCACTGATTTCCATTATGCCGCAGGCGTTCTGGGCGGTGCTGCCGTTATGATGTTCTCTTCCATCGTGGTCAGCGGCATCCAGCTCATCACCAAGGAAAAGATGACCCCGCGTCAGCTTACCATCGTCTCGGTGGCTCTGGGTGTTGGCTACGGCATGGGTGCCAACAGCGGTATTCTGGCACAGGCTCCGCACGCTTTACAGCTGATCTGCGGCGAGTCCGGCATCGTTCCGGCTGCGTTCGTGGCGATCCTGCTGAATGTGCTGCTGCCGAAGGATGACAAGGCAGTATAAAGCTCAAAGCTTTTGCCGGGCCAGCGCTTCCAATTGCGCAAGTGCTTCGGGCGTGTCGGCATCGGCCAATTCATTCCGATCCGCAATGTAAACGGTGTGAACATGCGCGGGATATTTCCGAAGCAGAACACTTCCGCCCATGCCCTGCGGCAAGGTGAGCAGTTCCTGAAAAAGTCCTTTTTCAAACAGAACGGGACTTCCAGTAAGGGGAGACGGGTCGTTACGGGCCCGGAATCCCAGACGGAAGATCTCCCGTTCTGTTTCTTTTTGTCGTTCCAGCCGAGTTCTTTGATCCCACCCGGAGATGCCTGCCATGGCTTCCACTGTCTCGCGGCACAAAAGCGGTTGGTCTCCCGGCAGGAACATGCAGCCAAAAAGCTCCGGAACCTGTTCCAGCAGCGCAGAAAGACCCAGCCGCACCGTATCGTTTCGACCAGGCAGATCATGCAGCAGCACCGGAACATTGCGGGAGCGGCAAAGCTGCGCAACTTCGTCCGAACGTGTCACCACGATGCGGGCCGAAAGCTTTGGAGTATCGGTCGCTGCAAATGCGCGGCATAGCATCGGTTCCCCACAGAACGGCGCAAGGAGTTTGTTGGAGCCGAAGCGCTGGCTCAGACCGGATGCCATGATGACACAGCCCACCGGAAGAAGTTCTTTCATATAGTACCACTCTTTCTGAAACGAATTCACAATAGTATTATATCGAAATCTGTGTTAAAATAAAAGAACAGAGAAAAAAGAAGAGAGGAACCTGCATCTATGATGACGATCCGAGAATATAAGCAGGCCGAAAGTCTGGAAGAAGCGTGGCAGCTGAACCAGAAAAAGGCCAACCGTGTGCTGGGCGGCATGATCTGGCTCAAAATGGAGAACATCAATGTCGGCACAGCCATCGACCTGTCCGGTCTGGGACTGGACACCATAGAGGAGACCGAGGGCAGCTTTTCCATTGGTGCCATGGTTACACTGCGCCAGCTGGAAGAGCACGCCGGTCTTGCTGCGTATACCCATGGCGCAGTAAAGGAAGCGCTGCGGCATATCGTGGGCGTGCAGCTGCGCAATCTGGCAACTGTGGGTGGCAGCATCTACAGCCGGTTCGGCTTTTCCGATGTGCTCACGCTGTTTATGGCCATGGACTGTTCGGTGGAGTTGTACAAGGGTGGAATCATATCCCTGCAGGAGTATGCTGAGCGCCCCTATGACCGGGACATCCTTGTGCGGCTGATCGTTAAAAAGGAAGAAGCAGAATTTTCTATCAGTCCGTGCGCAACAGCCAGACTGATATCCCGGTGCTTACCTGCGCTGCCGCCCGTCTGGAAAACGGCAGCTATCGCATTGCGATCGGTGCGCGGCCGCTCAAGGCTGTGCTGTTTGAGCTGCCGGCAAAGGCGGTTGTTTCTGCGCAGGAACTGGCGCAGAACTTTGCCGATGAAGTAAAGCAAAAAATTGTCACTGGCTCCAATATGCGCGGCAATGCCGAGTACCGCCGCCATCTGGCAGGCGTTCTGACAAAGCGTGCTGTTCTGGAACTGGAAGCACGCACGGCACAGGAGGAAAATTAAATGCAGATCACTCTTACATTGAACGGCATCAAGGTCACAGAGGATGTGGCTGCAGATATGCTGCTGATCGATTTTGTACGTGCTCACGGCTGCAAGAGCGTCAAGCGCGGCTGTGAGACCTCCAACTGTGGTCTGTGCACGGTGTTTCTGGACGAGAACCGGTGCTGTCCTGTTCGGTACTGGCAGCGCGTGCCAGCGGCCACAGCATTACCACACTGGAAGGCCTGCAGGAAGAAGCCGCAGAGTTCGGCGGCTTTATCGCGGATCAGGGTGCAGAGCAGTGTGGCTTCTGCAACCCGGGCTTTATCATGAACGCGCTGGCCCTCTTCCGCGAGAATCCGTACCCCAGTGAGGAAGAAGTGAAGGAATATCTCTCCGGCAACCTCTGCCGCTGCTCTGGCTATGAGGGCCAGCTGCGCGGCATCATGAACTTTCTGGCATGGAAAAAGCAGAAGGAGGCCGCAGAATGAGTACCATCAACAAGCCTTTCCGTAAAAAGGATGCCATGCAGCTGGTCACCGGCCAGCCCGTCTATATGGACGATGTGATCCCGCAGGACTGCCTGATTGTAAAGCTGCTGCGCTCTCCGCACGCAAATGCCATCGTCAAAACTATCAATACGGCTGTAGCAAAAAAGGTGCCCGGCATCGAGGCAATCTTTACATGGGAGGATGTGCCGCAGGATGCGCCGCGCTACACGCAGGCTGGCCAGACCTATCCGGAAGCCAGTCCGCGTGACCGCCTGCTCATTGACCGCCATGTGCGCTTTGTGGGCGATGTGGTGGCCATTGTGGCCGGTAAGGACGAAAAGTGCGTGGATAAGGCTCTCAAGCTCATCAAGGTGGAATATGAGGTTTTGGAAGCAGTGCTGGACTATCACACTGCCAAGGACAACCCCATTCTGGTGCATCCGGAGGACAACTGGGCCAGTCTGTGCCCGGTGGGAGCGACAACAAACGCAACCTCTGCGCCCATGATGAATGCGGAGCCGGTGACATCGACGCAGTGCTTGCGGCCAGCGATGTAGTCATTGACCACATTTACCACACCAAGGCCTGCCAGCAGGCATGATGGAGACCTTCCGCACCTACTGCTCCATTGATACCTATGGGCGGCTGAATGTGCTCAGCTCCACGCAGATCGTATTCCATGCACGGCGCAATATTGCGAACGCACTGCATATTCCCAAATCCATGGTGCGCGTGGCAAAGCCCCGCATCGGCGGCGGATTTGGTGCCAAGCAGACGGCGGTCAGTGAGGTATATCCGGCTTTTGTGACTTGGAAGACCAAAAAGCCCTCCAAGATCATTTTCAGCCGTGTGGAAAGCCAAATCGCATCCTCGCCGCGTCACGAAATGGAGATCCATGTGCGGCTGGGTGCCACGAAGGACGGCGTTGTGAAGGGCATTGATCTGTACACCCTTTCCAATACCGGTGCTTACGGTGAGCATGGCCCTACGACCGTGGGCCTTTCCGGTCACAAGTCCATCCCGCTGTACGGCAAGGCAGAAGCCTTCCGCTTTATCAGTGATGTGGTGTATACGAACCACATGTCTGCCGGTGCTTACCGCGGTTACGGCGCAACGCAGGGACTGTTTGCCGTAGAATCTGCTGTCAATGAACTGGCTCATAAGCTGAATATGGACCCCTTTGAGCTGCGGCTGAAAAACACCGTACAGGAGGGCGATGTGATGCCCGCCTACTATGGGGCTGTCAACACCAGCTGCGCGCTGGACCGCTGCCTTGTCAAGGTGCGGGATATGATCGACTGGGAGCACAAATACCCTGCCCGTGATATGGGCAACAGCAAGGTGCGCGCTGTCGGTATGGGCATGGCGATGCAGGCTCCGGCATTTCCGGCATGGATGTGGGCAGTGCCACCCTGAAACTGAATGACGACGGCTTCTACACCCTGATGATCGGTGCGGCCGACATGGGCACCGGCTGTGACACTACACTGGCGCAGATCGCCGCCGAAGTGCTGGACTGCCCGCTGGACAATATCACGGTCTTCGGAGCTGATACGGATACCTCGCCCTATGACTCCGGCTCCTATGCGTCCAGTACCACTTACGTTACCGGAAAGGCCACCGAAAAGTGTGCCATGAAGCTGCGCGGCCAGATCTGTAAGCTGGGCGCAGAGCTGCTGGAATGCACCGAGGACGAGGTGGAATTTGATGGAAAAGATGTTTTCAAGAGCAAAGATCCCACACAGAAAAAGTCTCTGAGCGAGATCGCGTATGCTTCTCAGTTCGGCCATATGGTTCCGCTGGAAGCCACCGAAACGCATACTTCGCCTTTGTCGCCGCCGCCGTTCATGGTTGGTGCTGCTGAGGTGGAAGTGGATACTGAGACCGGCGAGGTAAAGCTGCTGGAATTTGATGCCTGTGTGGACTGCGGCACGCCCATCAACCCGAACCTGACCCGTGTGCAGGCTGAGGGCGGTCTGCTGCAGGGCATCGGCATGACTCTGACCGAAAACATCACCTACGATAAAAATGGCTACCCGGAAGAGAACTCTCTGTTCCAGTACAAAATTCCGGCCCGCACCGATGTGGGCAAGATCAAGGTTGAATTCGAGAGCAGCTATGAACCAACGGACCCTTTGGCGCAAAGTCCATCGGCGAGGTCGTCATCAATACACCGCTGCCTGCCATTTCCGATGCCATCTATAACGCTATCGGCACCCGGTTCTATGAGCTGCCCATCACACCGGAAAAAATCGCCATGGCAGTTGCAGAAAAGCAGAAATGATCGACGAAAAAATTTTCCGTTTCTTGCGGAGAAGGGACATGTTATTTCTCTGGTGGGCGGCGGCGGAAAGACCACACTGATGTACAATCTGGCTGCGCACTGCGCCCGCAAGGGCTGGCGGGTATTGGCCGCTACCACCACCCATATTATGCAGCCGCCCGGCGGGGTCTGGGCACAGACGGATGCAGAGCTTTTCCGTCTGTGGAAGTGCAGCAGTTATGCCGTGGCTGGAACCGCTGCACACGGCGGCAAATTGACGGCCCCGCCGCAGGCACAGCTGGAGCGCTGGATGACCCTTGCAGATATTGTGCTCATTGAAGCGGACGGCGCAAAACGGATGCCCTGCAAGGCACCCGCTGCGCACGAGCCGGTGCTTTTACCGCAGTGCGATACGGTTCTGGCCGTAGCAGGGCTTTCTGCGTTGAGGCATCCGCTCCGGGAGGTCTGTTTCCGGGCAGAGCTTGCCGCAGAGCTGCTTTGTGTTCCGCAGGATGCGCAGTTGACACCGGAACTTCTGGCAAAGCTGCTTGCAAGTGAAGCCGGTGGAAGGAAGGCTGTAGGGGATCGCAGCTTTTATGTTGTACTCAATCAGGTCGATACAAAAGAGCAGGCTGCTCTGGCCCGGCAGGTGGCTGATATTCTGAAAAAAATTTATCGGATTTCCTGCGCTACGTCTCATTTCGAGAAAGGAGAACGTGCATGAGCAAAGAAGGCAAGATCGTGTTCTGCACCGGCGGCGGATGTACCGCAAAGCTGGGAGCCGGAGCGCTGAGCCGTATTCTGGAAAAGCTGCCGCGCGGTGCAAGAGACCCGAGCCTTCTGGTCGGGTACGACAGCGGGATGATGCGGCTGTATACCGCATTACCGATGATGTGGCGCTGGTACAGACAGTGGATTTTTTCCCGCCGATGGTGGATGACCCCTATACCTTCGGCCAGATTGCAGCGGCCAACGCCCTGAGCGATGTCTATGCCATGGGCGGCGAGGTGAAGACTGCACTGAACCTTGTCTGCTTCCCGGAGAGCATGGATCTGAACATTCTGGGCGAAATTCTGCGCGGCGGAGCCAAGAAGGTGGCCGAAGCGGGCGGAAGCCTTGCGGGCGGCATTCCATTGCCGATACAGGTGTGAAATACGGACTTTCGGTGACTGGCCTTGTGGACCCGAAAAAAATGTATACGAATGATTCCGGCAGGCCCGGCGACAAGCTGATTTTAACAAAAGCTCTGGGCGTGGGCCTGATCTGCACGGCAAACCGTGTGGGCGAAGCGGCACCGAAAGATATGGCCGGTGCCATTGCGTCCATGACAACGCTGAACAAAAACGCTGCTGAGATCAGCCGAAAGTATACGGTCCACGCGGCAACCGATGTGACCGGTTTCAGTTTTCTGGGCCATCTGCACGAGATGATGGGCGGAAAGCTTTCCTGTATCATTGATGCACGGATGGTGCCGGTTCTACCGGGAGCCGAAAAAGCAGCAGATGATTTTTTGTATACCGCTGCCGGACAGCGCAACCGCAACCATACCGGCCCATATGTCACTTTTGAAAATGTGCCGTTTGCAATGGAAGAGGTGCTGTTTGACCCACAGACTTCCGGCGGACTATTGCTGGCCGTGTTGCCAGAAGAAGCAAATGCGCTGGAAGCAGAGCTGCAGGCCGCTGGCCTGCCCGCAAAGATCGTGGGTGAGATCATACCCAAAACCGAACAGGAAATCACTGTAAAATACTGATGGAGACCTACAATTATGATGCTGAAAGTTGATGCCCGTGGTGACGCATGCCCGCTGCCCGTTGTAAAAGCCAAAAAGGCGATCTCTGAACTGAAGGGTGCCGGTGAGGTGGAAGTGCTGGTGGATAATGAGATCGCCGTGCAGAACCTTACCAAAATGGCCCAGCAGAAAGGTTATCAGTACAGCGCCGAAAAGCTGGCCGAGCGGGAATACCGCGTGCTGTTCACGGTCGGCGAAGCGTCCGAAACACCCACTGAAGAAGCACCGGCCTGTGCACCGGACACCCGCACGGACACGGTGGTTGCCATCAGCTCTGATAAAATGGGCATTGGCGCAGATGACCTTGGCAAGTCCCTGCTCAAGGCCTTTGTGTTCGCACTTACCCAGCAGGATCAGCTGCCCAAAACAGTGCTGTTCTATAACGGCGGCGCGTCCCTGACCTGTGAGGGTTCGCCCATGCTGGATGACCTGAAGGCACTGGAAGCACAGGGCGTGGAGATCATGACCTGCGGCACCTGCCTGAATTTCTATGGCCTGACCGAAAAGCTTGCTGTTGGCAGTGTGACCAACATGTACACCATCGTGGAAAAGCTGACGCAGGCAGGCAATGTGGTGAAACCGTGATCTATCTGGATAACGCTGCCACGACCCTGCGCAAGCCGCCGCAGGTAGAGCAGGCTGTGCTGGACGCAATGCGCACGGCAGGCAATCCGGGACGGGGTGCCCATGAGCCACGCTGCACGCAAGCCGTCTTGTTTATGCTGCGCGGTGCGCAATGGCAAAGCTCCTCCACGCACCAGACCCGTCCTGTATTGCCTTTGCGGCAAATGCAACGGAGGCCTTGAACATTGCATTGGGGGGCCTTTTTGCACCGGGCGATCATATCATCACAACGGTATGTGAGCATAACTCTGTTCTGCGGCCGCTCTACCGGCTGCGGGAACAGGGCTTGCAGTTCAGTTTTGCAGGCGTGGATGAGCGTGGACGGCTGCAATATAATGACTGGGATAAGCTGGTTCAGCCCAATACAAAAGCGCTGGTCGTAACAGGTGCTTCCAATGTGACCGGCAACGGAACGGATCTTGCAAAAGCAGCGGGTTTTGCGCACCGGCACAGCCTGCTGCTGATCGTGGATGCGGCCCAGACGGCGGGTTCACAGCCCATTGACGTACAGGCACTGGGCATTGATGTGCTATGCTTCACCGGACATAAGGCGCTGCTTGGCCCGCAGGGAACAGGCGGCTTGTATGTACGCCCGGGGCTTTCCATCCAGCCATTGGTAGTGGGAGGCAGCGGCGTACACAGCTTTGATGAACAGCATCCCGCACAGATGCCCACCGCTCTGGAAGCCGGGACGCTCAATGTTCCGGGTCTGGCGGGCCTGTGTGCCGGTGTGGAATGGATTCTGGCTCAGGGTGTGGAAACGCTGTGTGCAAAAGAAACTGCACTGGCGGCGCTCTTTTATAAAAACATTCGAGATCTGCCGAACGTGAAGATCTACGGCGACCCGGAAATGGCGCTGCACGCTCCCATTATCTCGCTCAACATTGGAGACGAAGATTCAGCCCGCATTGCAGATATTCTGTGGGAGGACTACAGCATCTGTGTGCGTGCCGGTGCGCACTGTGCACCGCTGATGCATAAAGCGCTGGGCACGGTGGAACAGGGCGTGGTACGGTTCAGCTTTTCGCATTTCAATACGGAAGCCGAAGTGCTTCAGACCGCAGCCGCTGTTCAGGAGCTTGCACAGGAGATCTGATATGCGCATCAAAAAAACTTATATTGTTCTTTCATTCCGCACAACGCTGGATGCCATGGAATGGGAAAAGCAGTGCCTTGCGGAGAAGGTTCCGGGCAGGCTCATCCCACTGCCGCGCGAGATCTCCGCAGGCTGCGGCCTTGCTTGGCGGATGCTGCCGGAAGAATTTGAGCAGTGGCAGAACCGGCTGGACCCGGCACGTTACGATCAGCCGTAGCAGTAGAACAGTAATAAAGATAAAACAGGAGAATGACGCATGGGTAAAATGCCGCTTTATACAATGCTGCAAAAAGCCCGTTCTGCGGGCGGCTGGACGATGGTGGCCCAGTTAGAGGCGATGCCGCGGGGAGCCAGCTGCTTTTGCTGGAGGGCAGGCCTATGTGGCAGAGGGGAGACAGCACCGTACTGCTGCAGCACCTGACAGAACTGCAGGGCTGCACAGCAGCTGGTATCCACTCTGTTGCAGGCACGGACATCTTTGCGGAGCGCTTTGGCGCGGTGCCGCAGCTGGTAGTCTGCGGCGGTGGACATGTGGCTGCAGCCGTTGTGCAGCTTGCAAAGCTGCTGGGCCTGACGGTCCTTGCAATGGATGACCGCGAGGAATATGCACAGCAGCTGCGGCTGGCCGGAGCCGATAAAGTGCTCTGCCTGCCGTTTGATAAAGCGCTTGCGCAGGTACCTGACGGCGCAGAGACTTATTTTGTGGTCGTCACCCGGGCACATGCATTTGATGTGGACTGCCTGAAGGTGATATTAAGAAAGCCTGCAGCATATGTTGGCATGATGGGCAGCCGCGGGCGTGCCGCACTGGTGCGCCGTCAACTTCTGGAAGCCGGTATCGATGCCGAAAGAGTGGAGGCGTTGTACGCCCCCATCGGGCTTTCCATCAGCTCACAGACGGCAGAGGAGATCGCACTTTCCATTCTGGCACAGATCGTATCGATCAAGAATGCGCGTCCGCAGACGGAGGCTTTTCATCTGCCTTCTGGAAGCCATGGCTCAGACAGATGCCGCCGGGCAGCAGGCGGTGCTTGCTGTGATTGCGGCGCGGCACGGCTCTACGCCGCGGGAAATCGGCGCAAAAATGCTGGTTCGCACAGACGGCTCTATTGTGGGCAGCGTGGGCGGCGGTATTATGGAGCACCGCACCATTCTGGCTGCACAGGAAATGCTGACGGGAGCGGCTCCGGCGTATCAACGGCTGCATTTTTCGGCAGACGGCAAAAATGATGATGCTGCAATTGCTGCCTGCGGTGGGTCTATGGAGATCGTATTGACTCGACTCCAGCCCGGAGAGGAGATCAAATGAAGAAGGATGCACTGATCCTTGTGCGCGGCGGCGGCGACCTTGCTACCGGCACCATTCATCGGCTGTGGAGCGCAGGCCTGCGTGTGCTGGTGCTGGAAGCGGAGCATCCGGCGGCGATCCGGCGGCAGGTTTCTCTGTGCGAAGCCGTTTATGAAGGTGAGACCGCCGTTGAAGGTCTGCGTGCGGTACGGATCGAAACTCTGGCGCAGGCAGAAGAAATCTGGAAACAGAATGCCGTTCCTGTTCTGGTAGACCCACAAGGAAAAAGCATTGCGCCGGCAAAGCCGGATGTCCTTGTGGATGCGATCCTTGCCAAAAAGAATCTTGGCACAACGCGGGATATGGCACCCCTGACCATTGCACTCGGCCCCGGTTTCACGGCTGGGCAGGATGTGGATGTGGTGGTGGAGACCAAACGCGGCCACCGGCTGGGACGCATCATTCGGGAAGGCAGTGCCATCCCTGATACCGGCATTCCCGGAATCATTGGCGGCTACGGCAAAGAGCGCGTGATCCATGCCGCACGGCCGGTATATTTATGGATCTCCGCAAAATTGGAGATATCGTGGAAGCGGGTGAGACCATTGCGCAGATCCGCACGGCAGATGGTGCCATGATCTCTGTGACCACGCAGATCACGGGCATTCTGCGCGGACTTCTGCGCAGCAGTTATCCGGTAACGCCCGGTTTTAAGGTGGCCGATATAGATCCCCGCAAAGAGGAACTTTCCAACTGTTTTCTCATTTCGGATAAGGCCCGCTGCATCGCGGGCAGTGTGCTGGAACTTGTCTGCGCTCAACTGTGGAAATAAACCTGTAAAAAGCAAAAACCTCCGCTTCCCAGCGGCAGTATCGACAGGGAAGCGGAGGTTTCTATTTTTCATTTCAGTTGCGGTAGCAGCGGTCCTGACCTACCAGCCAGTCCTCACACAGGCGCTGGGCTTCCTCCAAACTGCGGCTCTCGCAGTCGAAGAATGCACCGTGCATCGAGCGATAGGAGTAGTGAACTTTCGGAATACCGTTGCCATCCTTGAAGCGTTCGCAGCGTTCTTCACCGGGCATCAGAAAAAGTTGTTCCATGGTTCCTTCTCCTTTGATTTCAGCATTCCGGAGCGGCCGGCCGGATGCAAGCCGCACAACGCTTGCTATTGTAGCACGCAGGGGAGAAGTTTGCTATTGCCTTTTTGGCCAAAGATATGTTTTGTTTTTCTCTGTGGTTGTGGCACAAAAGGTCTTGACAAGATCATTCGTACAGGATGCATTCCTGTTCCTGCATTTTCTTTTTTGCCGCTGACGCTTTGCAGGGGCAGCTGCCTTGGCGTATGAAAAAACCGATGGAACGGATGAAAATATTTTGTGTACTTTTCACAGTTTTCTTCTCGAGATTTTGGTGGTACAATAGAAGCATTAAAATATATCCTTTCAGGAGGAGCACATGGCAGAAAAGAATATTGAACTGGATAGTGTAGAGGTCGCCGCAGCTGTTTTTGGCAACTGCGACCGGAACATCCGTCTGCTGGAGAACGAATTTTCTGTTACGGCGGTCTGCCGGGGCACGCAGCTGCGGCTTTCAGGCGAACCGGCCAATGTTGCCGCGGCCAGCCGCGCTGTGGAGGGAATGCTGCTTCTGATCGAGAATCATACACCGCTGGAAGACCAGACCGTGCGCTACTGCATCAGTCTGGCGCACGATGGAGCAGAAAAGCGGGTTAAGGAACTGACCGAAGATTTTGTTACCGTAACGGTCAAGGGACGGCCGATCCGGCCCAAAACACTGGGCCAGAAGGAATATCTCAATGCCATCCGCACCAATGCCATCACCTTTGGTGTTGGCCCGGCGGGTACCGGCAAAACCTATCTGGCCGTTGCCATGGCGGTAAAGGCTTTTAAAGCCAAGGATGTTTCCCGCATCGTGCTCACCCGCCCGGCAGTGGAAGCAGGTGAAAAGCTGGGCTTTCTGCCCGGTGATCTGCAGCAGAAGGTAGACCCTTATCTGCGCCCGCTGTATGACGGCCTGTTTGATATGCTGGGTGCCGAAACTTACGAGCGCCTTGTGGAAAAGCAGATCATTGAGGTTGCACCGCTTGCCTATATGCGCGGACGCACACTGGATGATTCCTTTATCATTCTGGACGAGGCACAGAACACCACACCGGAGCAGATGAAAATGTTCCTCACACGTATGGGTGTCGGCTCCAAGGTGGTGGTTACCGGTGATGTGACCCAGATCGATCTGCCGGAACGCACCCGCAGCGGTCTTGTGGATGCACTGCACGTGCTTAAAAATGTAAATGGGATTGCACAGTGCTATTTTACTGAGAAAGATGTTGTGCGCCACCGTCTTGTGCAGGAAATTATCAAGGCTTACGAAAAGGCTGCACACCCTGAAAAATAAAATCACCAGAATTCATATAAAGACATCAAAAACAGAAAGGAGTGGACTGATTTATGTCCAATAAAGTTTTGATCACCAATTCACAGAAGGCCGTCAAGGTTCCTTCCGGTCTGCGCATTCTCATCCGCCGTGCCTGTAATGCCGTGCTGGAGTATGAGCATTTTGAAGCTCCTGCAGAGATCAGCGTGACCTTTGTGGATAACGCCGCCATTGCTGAGCTGAACAACCAGTACCGCAACAAGCCCATGCCCACCGACGTGCTGAGCTTCCCTCTGGGTGTAGACGGCAAATATGATGTTGACGAGAACAACGGCTGCAAAATGCTGGGCGACATCGTCATCAGTATGGAGCGTGCACAGGAGCAGGCAAACCTCTACGGCCATCCGCTGCAGCGTGAGGTGGCGTTCCTGACGGTGCACTCCATGCTGCACCTGCTGGGCTACGACCACGAAAATGGCGGTCTGGAAGCCATGCGGATGCGTGAGAAAGAGGAAGCTGTTCTGCTGCAGCTGGGCCTGCCGCGCACCGTAAGCTATACCGAGTAATAGATTCACCGTGCGGTTGCCGCACAATACAGACAGGAGCTAGATTTTGAGTAACGCTACACCCATTCAGGGGCATTATGATACTTCTTCCGTTTTTGTGGCTGTCATTGGCCGTCCCAATGTTGGCAAATCCAGTCTGACCAATCTTCTGGTTGGCGAAAAGGTAGCCATCGTCACTTCCAAGCCGCAGACCACCCGTACCCGCATTACCGGCGTGATCACCCGCGGGCCGCTGCAGTATGTGCTGCTGGATACACCCGGTGTGCACAAGGCACGCAACAAACTGGGTAAACGGATGGATAAGACTGCCAGCGATTCCATTGCAGATGTGGATGTTTCCATGATGCTGTTTGAGCCTTACGGCGCACTGAATGAATCGGAAATGGTGCTGGTGGATATGCTGCGCAGCAGCGGCGGCCCGGCAATTGCAGTCATCAACAAGACCGACCTTGTCAAGGAGCCTGCTGATTTGGAAGCCCGCAAAGAAGAGCTGAAGGCATTGGGTGTATTCGACGATATCTACACCATCAGCGTCCGTGATAACGACGGCTGCGAAGTGCTGTTCGATGCTTTGAGCCGCTATGCTGTGGAAGGCCCGCATTATTTTGATGATGATGCCTACACGGATATGCCGGAAAAGGAGCTTGTGGCGGAGGTCATCCGTGAAAAGGCCCTGCTGTTCATGCGCGACGAGATCCCCCATGGCATTGCTGTTGTGGTGGAGCGCTTCAAAGAGCGCCCGGGCACCGACCTGATCGATATTGATGTAAATATCTACTGCGAGCGCGAAAGCCACAAGGGCATGGTCATTGGCAAAGGCGGTGCAATGCTGAAAAAAATTGCCAGTGCTGCCCGTGCAGACTGCGAAGAGTTTTTGGGTTGCCGCGTCAATCTGCAGTGCTGGGTAAAGGTAAAATCCGATTGGCGCGATAACGAGTTCCTGCTGAACAACTTTGGCTTCAAGCAGAACACCAATAACCGCTGACACTTGCCAAAGCAGGACAGAATTCCCTTGGATGAACGGTTAAAATAAACCTGACACTATCCGTAACAGGGAAGAGGTGCTGCAAATGGATGCACAAGCAAGCTGGCAGGCGTTTGCCTGCACGGGAAACATTCTTCGTTATCTCGATTATAAACAACAGCGGCCGGAAGAAACCCCGGCAGAGGACCAAGAAAATGGAAGCCTTTGTAACCACGGGTCTGGTGCTGAAGGAGACCCGCTATAAGGAATCGGACCGCATTCTGACGATCCTGACACCGGAACTGGGCGTGATCTCGGCAGCAGCGCAGAGCAGCCTGCGGCTGAAGAGCAAGCTGTTCAGCGCGTGCGGGCTGTTCTGCTACTCCGAGTTCACACTGGTGCCGGGCCGCAACATGTACACTGTGCGGGAAGCAGAAGTGAAAAATGTCTTTCACGGCATCTCGTCCAGCATTGAGGGCATGAGTCTTGCCATGTATATGGCTGAAATGGCAATGACCCTTTCGCCCACCGGGCAGGAGGCACAGCGGGAGCTTCGGCTGCTGCTCAACTGTTTCTATATGATCAGCGAGAGCAAAACGGATCTGCGGGTGATCAAGGCCGTGTTTGAACTGCGCACCATGAGCGAGTGCGGCTTTATGCCGCAGATCGTGTGCTGCCGCGATTGCAGCGCCTATGATGGTGCTGCGTTCTATCTGGATGTGCAGGAAGGCCATCTGCTCTGTGCAGACTGCGCCGCAAAAGCAGGAAAGACCTGCAACCTTGATCAGGGCGCACTGTATGCGCTGCGGCACATCTGCCTTGTGGACGACAAAAAAATATTTGCATTCAAAATTTCTGTGGGCAGTCTGGAAAAGCTTTCCGCAGTGGCAGAGCGCTATGCACTGACCCACATGGACAAGCCTTTGAAAAGCTATGACTTTTTAAAGACCCTGCTGCCCTGAGCATAAAGGGAACCTATGGAAACAAGTTACTTAAAAACTCTGGAACTGGATAAGATCATCGCCCGTGCCGCAGAGGGCTGCGTGTGCAAGGAAGCGCGCGAAATGCTGCTTGCCACTCAGCCGCAGTGCGACCCGGACGAGGTGCGCTATGCGCTGGAAAAGACCGATGCCATCAACACCCTGCTGATCAAAAACGGCTCCCCGCGCTTTGGCGGCGTGGAGAATGTCAGTCAGCTGGCGGCCCGCGCCGTAAAAGGCGGCGTACTTTCAATGGGCGAGCTGTTGATGGTGGCTGGTGCACTGCGCAATTTTCAGAATCTTTCAAGCTGGTATGGTGCTTCGGAGCACGACGCTCTGCCTACAGACGATCTGTTCTATGCGCTGGCACCGCAGCCGGGCCTGGAACAGCAGATCTCCAGCGCCATTCTGGCACCGGATGCATGGCAGACACGGCCTCTTATACCCTGAACGATCTGCGCAAAAAGATCCGCGCAACGGAGAACAGCATCCGTGACCGTCTGGAGAGCATGGTCCGCAATATGGATACTTCCAAGTATCTACAGGAAAGCGTGGTTTCCATGCGCAATGGCCGGTATGTTGTGCCGGTCAAGAGCGAATACCGCGGTGAGGTGAACGGCATTATTCATGATGTTTCGTCTACCGGAGCCACCGTCTTTGTGGAGCCGCAGGCCGTTGTGGAAGCCAATGCCCGCATTTTGCAGTACCGTGCGCAGGAAGCGCAGGAGATCGAGCGCATTCTGGTGGCCTTTACCGCACAGGTGGCCGCAATTGAGCCACAGTTCCAGTACAGCTACAAGGCTATGCTGGAGATCGATGTTCTGCTGGCAAAGGCACGGCTGGCTTTGGATCTCAAGGCATTCAAGCCTGCTGTCCGCACCGACGATTCCTTCTCGCTGATCCGTGCGCGCCACCCGCTGATCGATCCTAAAAAGTGCGTGCCTGTGGATATTGCTCTGGGCAGGGATTACGATTCGCTGATCATCACCGGACCGAACACCGGTGGCAAAACCGTCACCTTGAAAACAGCGGGCCTGCTGTGCGCCATGGCGCAGTGCGGCTTCCTGATCCCGGCTGACGAGCGCAGCGAGATCTGCGTATTTGATGAATTTCTGGTGGATATCGGCGATGAACAGAGCATTGAGCAGAGCCTTTCCACCTTCTCCGGTCATATGAAAAAGATCACCGGCATTCTGGAGCTTGCCATGCCGCACACACTGGTGCTGCTGGACGAGCTTGGTGCCGGTACCGACCCCGCCGAAGGTGCTGCGCTGGCTGTGGCCATCATTGAAGAGCTGCGCCGCCGCGGCGTGCTGCTGATGGCCACCACTCACTACGCTGAACTGAAGGTGTTTGCTCTGGAAACCAAGGGCGTTGTCAATGCCAGCTGTGAGTTTGATCTGGAAACGCTACGCCCGACCTATAAGCTGAGCGTCGGCGTGCCGGGCAAATCCAATGCGTTCCTCATCAGCGAAAAGTTGGGCATTCCGGAGCGCGTGATCGAAGCGGCACAGCAGCATCTTTCCGCAGAGGATAAGCGTCTGGATGCCGTTCTGGGACAGCTGGATGATCTGAAGCTGCAGCTGAAGGAAAGCCAGAACGAGGTGGAAGAGCTGAAGAACGAAGCTTCCCACCAGCTGGAAGCCGCGCAGAAAAAGCGTGATGAGCTGATCCGTCAGGGCGAAAATGAACTGGAAGCTGCCCGTGCCAAGCTCGTGCGCTGGCACAGCAGGTGGAAAGTCAGGCTTACGCCCTGACTGATGAACTGCGTCAGCTGCAGAAGGACGAGCGCATGAGCACCCAGCAGAAAGCTCAGCGCGCCCGCGAGATCGCCAAAAAAGAATCGGAAAAGCTGTTTATCGGCTCTGAGGCGGTGCATAACCCCGTCAAGGAATTTGTGCCGCTGAAAGAGGTCAAGGTAGGGCAGGAGGTCTGCATTGCAGAGCTGAACCAGCTGGCCACCGTATTGGCCCTGCCGGATAAAAACGGCGATGTTCTGGTGCGTGCAGGCATCATCAAGACCAAAGTTCCGCTCAAGGGCTTGAAACAGCCGGAAAAGCTGGTCAAGGAAAAGAAACCGCAGACTAAAGCACAGCAGCGTTATTCCCGCCTGACCGGCGATGCCAACCGCCCGAACGGCAGGGTAGAGAGGGTACAGCGTTCCGCCAAGATGGAATGCAATCTGCTGGGCCTGACGGTGGACGAAGCGCTGCCGGAGGTGGATTCCTTTATCGACCGTGCCATCCTGAACGGACAGACAGTGGTTTATCTGATCCACGGCAATGGAACCGGTGCGCTGCGCACAGCTATCCACAAGCATCTGCGCGGCAACCGCATGGTCAAAAGCTTCCGTCTGGGCCGTTATGGCGAGGGTGAAAGCGGCGTGACCGTGGTAGAGCTGAAATAAAGAAAAAGCTATCCGAAGGATTTTTCGGGTAGCTTTTTCTCACATTGAAGGAATTTGCAGAGCAGGATCGTATTCTATAAAGAATGCTAATATAAGGATGTAAGCCAAAATGGCAAAACGATATTCCAATGCCGCGCACTCAAAAAGACGAAAACAGACTTCTCATGTGCTCAAAAATACGGTCATTCTGCTTTTTTGTGCAGTGGGCATCTGGTTTGGCAGCTCACTCTGGCATGCAGCGCTGACTCTGCAGACAGCTCAGCCAGCGGAAAGCATCGCCGGTGAAGAATTCCGTCCGCAGGTCGGTGATCCGCCTTACCGCGTGGTGATCGATGCCGGGCACGGTGGAGCAGACCCGGGTGCAAGGGGAGTGATCGAAGAAAAAGATATGACCGCAGCAACCGCCTCGGAACTGATCCGGCTGCTGCAGCAGGACTCTAATTTTATTCCGCTGCAGACCCGTGACAGCTTTGATGAAACCGCTACGCCCGCCCAGCGTGCCGCCAGAGCGGACGAACAGGCACCGCAGCTGCTGCTTTCCATCCACGGCAACTCAGCTGCAAATGGCTCCACTGCATCCGGCTTTGAGTGCTATCCGGCAGTGCCGGGCCGGACTTGGCATCAGGAAAGCTTTTACTTTGCGCAGCTGCTTGCCAAAGGAATGCAGGCTGCAGGAGCATCTCTGCGTGGGCGCGGGGGAGTCCGATACATTTATTATCTGGAAAACGATCAGAAGCAACTGGTGGAAAGTACCCACACCGAGGTGCGTTCAGAGCGAAGCTTTACGTTGCTGGAAGATGTAAATTGTCCGGCAGTGCTGGCAGAGCAATGCTTTGTAACGAATGAAGCAGATGTTGCACAGTTCGGCAGCGAAGAAGGTTGTAAAAAAACAGCCCGCATTTATTACGAAGCAATCTGTGCATACTTTGGCACACAGCCGCAGGCCGAGCAGCTTGCCGGGTTCACTTTAAATTAAAAAGTATCAGCATAGCATCACCAAGGGAGAAGAAGCAATAACATTCTGAACCCAACACCATACAGCCATCAGTATTTTAAGACCGCTGAACTCATAACCAGAAGAGAAGGGCGGTCTTATTTTTTGATTGCATAATTTTCGTATAATGCACGTTATGCGAAATACAGGGAAGCGAAAAATCTCTATTTTCCTGAATCTGCCTTTTTCCGCGACCTGCGGATCTGCAGCCATATATTGCTATAAGTTCTGTGGTCATTCTGATTTTTTTATTTTTCTGTGAATGACCATTTGCTCGTACGATTTCAAATCGCTGGCCAGATCACAGCTTATCATTCCATTATTATATTTATATAATATATCTATAAAATACCGCCGATGACATGTCCGCACTTTGGACGCGTCACAGACGGTATCGTTTCATTTTATGGGTATTCTTATGTGGTTCAGGAATTTCCGTTTCCGGCGTTCGCATCAGGCTTCATTGCAAGCACGGAAGCATCCAGCCCGATGCCATCCTGAGCCGCACCCTCAAAGGCTTTCATGGGCGCAGACGAAAGTTCCTCATCCAGAGCTGAATCCTCTGCTGTCTCCCCTGTTTCCTTTTCTGTTGTATCCAAGATGTGAGAAGATGTTTTGGGCTTTTTGACCTTGCCCAGCGGGTTTTCTTCAATAGCCGCGCGCACCTGAAATTCCTGTAGGTGCGTATAAATTTGTGTGGTAGACACGTTGCTGTGGCCCAGCAGCTGCTTTAAAGTCAGAATGTCCACATTACCAGTCTGATACATCAGAGTTGCGGCAGTGTGGCGCAGCTTATGTGTGGAAAAGCCTTTTAATCCGGCTGCTTTCATTGCACCGGTCACTAGCTGTTCTACCCTGCGGTTCGAGATACGCTCTTTGCGCCGTCGGGTAATAAAGACCGCCTTTTCCTGCGGCAGAAGCCCCTCCATCGTATTGCGTTTGCCCAGATACAGCCGCAATGCTTCCATGCAGGCATCATTCAGATAAACCATGCGCTCCTTGTGGCCCTTGCCAAACAGACGTATCTGGCGGTTTTCCAAATCAATGTCGTCCAGATTCATGCCGACAAGCTCTGCCAGACGCATTCCACAGTTCAAAAACAGCGTCACCATGCAATAATCCCGCTCCGGAAAATCGCTTTGGGTCTGCGTGCTTTCCAATAACTCCATGGACTGCTCCGCCGTCAGATATTTGGGCAGTACCTTATCCTGTTTGGGTGGGTGGATGGCCGCAGTCGGATCTGCATCCAGCCGGTTGACCTGATTGACCAGGTAATCATAAAAGCCGTGCAGGCTTGCCAGCCGCCGGGCCGTTGAGGACTTTTTGTTGCCGCACTCGCGGTTTAAAAAGTACAGATATTCGTAGATATCCTCCTTTGTTACGGAGGCCCAGAATGCGGTGTCCAGCCCTTTGGGGTCGATATCCTTCATCTCGCTGTCTTCGGGCACAAGCCCACGGCGGCGCTTCATAAAACGGCTGAATCCGCGCAGATCACAGTAGTAGCTGAACGCCGTGTTTGCGCTTTTGCCCGCGATCACTTCCAGATAGCGGACGTATTCTACAATGTCCGGCGCAGCATCATCGAAGGGCTTGTGCTTGCCGGGATTTTTCTCGTCCAGATAGATCGACATTGTTTTTCCTCTTATAAGCGGTCAGATTTCAGGGCATTGATCGCATCGGTGATATAAGCCGCGCCGATCAGCTGCATTCCAGGATAATCTGCCGGACTCAGATGATTCAGGCTGTGCTTCGGGATCACCGCACGTTCAAAGCCGATACGCTCTGCCTCATGCAGGCGCTGTTCCAGATTGGGTACGCTGCGCACTTCACCGCCAAGGCCGACCTCGCCAATGGCAATCAGCTTATCGCTGACGGGCCTGTCCAGCAGCGAGGAGACCATACTCAAGCAGACAGAAAGATCACAGGCAGTATCACGCAGCGCAATGCCGCCCACGATGTTGATATATACATCCAGGTTGCCAAAGAAATACCCTGCACGCTTTTCCAGCACAGCGATCAGCAGATTCATGCGGTTGTAGTCGTAGCCGCTGCAGGCACGGCGCGGTGCTGGAAAATTGGTTTTGGTTGCAAGGGCCTGAATTTCGCTCAAAATGGGACGGCTGCCCTCCATGGTACAGGCCACACAGTTGCCGGAAACGCCAAGAGGACGGCCTTCCAGCAGCATCTGTGAAGGGTTTTCGATCTCAGCAAGGCCCTGCCCCGTCATATCAAACATGCCCAGCTCATTGGTGGAGCCATAACGGTTCTTGGCCGCACGCAGGATGCGGTACGGCAGCATTTTATCGCCCTCAAAGTAAAGCACCGTATCCACGATATGCTCCATGACTTTGGGGCCTGCAATGGCACCGTCCTTGTTCACATGGCCCACAATGAACATGGGGATCTCCTGCTTTTTGGCCACGGCCAGCAGGCGGGCCGCACTTTCCTTGACCTGACTTACCGTACCGGCGGAGGACGAGATATCCATGCAGCGCATCGTCTGGATGGAGTCGATGACCACGAGATCCGGCTTTTCTTTTTCGATCAGGCCGCAGATCTCGTCCACATCATTCTCCGCTGCCAGAAAGATGTTATCCTGCGGCACTTTCAGCCGGGCAGCGCGCAGCTTGACCTGCCGCACCGATTCCTCGCCAGTGATATACAAAACGCTGTGCTGGTTGGAAATAGCACCGCACAGCTGCAGAAGCATAGTAGATTTGCCCACACCCGGCTCACCGCTCAAAAGCACAACGCCGCCCAGCACAATGCCGCCGCCAAGTACACGGTCCAGCTCCGAAATGCCGGTCAGAATACGGCTTTTTTCTTCGGTCATGCTGATCTCAGAAAGGCGTTTTGCGGTCAGGGTGGTCACCCCTTCCGGGCGGGCGGCTGCCGCCTGTTTGGCTGCGGCCGTACCTGCTTTGGGGGCTTCCGCTACAACGTCCTCGTTCATCGTGTTCCAGCTGCCGCAGCTTGGGCAGCGGCCCATCCAGCGGGGGCTTGTCTCGCCGCAGTTGGAACACACATATACAGTTTTCAGTTTTGGTTCCTTCATCAAAAAAAGCTCCTGTTACATTGTCTTGGCTTTATTATTCTCTATTGTAGCATATAACAAGCAAACCCGCAAGAAAAGCCCTTGCTCAAAGCCTGCTTCCAATGCTTGCAAGCGCTGCAGAAATGCCGCACAGCGGCACAAATAACGTCAGCGTCAGCAGATACTGCCGGATGAATCCATGTGGCCGGACGATCTCCCGGTCAGGCCCTGCTGCAAAAAAGGAACAGACGCGGATCTGGCTGCTCACCCGCAGAGAATCTGTGCCGAGCGTGCACAGCCCTGCAGAAGCAGCTGCCGCAGGCAGAAATGCAAGCAGCAGAAGCCACGTTTCCTTTTTCAGTGCCGTGTCGGAAAGCAGCTGCACAAACAGCGTCCCGTTTCCCAGCCCATAGAACATCGTAAACAAAAAGATCAAAACCGGCCCCAGTGCGGAAAAGCCCATCAGGAACAGAAGGGTCGCGGCCGCAGCCAGCGTAAGATATTCCATTCCGAAAAGGCTGGCCGCAGTATGTGCATCTGCAGCGGCAAACAGGCCGCGCCAGCTTTGCAGGTAATATTGCAGCCAGTCCGGCTGCTGCTTTTCGCAGAAGCCAGAAGCACGCCAGCTGAGCCAGAGCCGATCAGAAAGGCACAGACGAGCAGCCAGCAGGTTTTCTGCCGTGTTTCCGTGTGATGTCTCTGCAGCGGTGAAGGCATTTCCGGTGCGGATCGTTCTGGCGGCAGTGTTTTCTGCGGCTGCGGCAGAAGCACAGCTTCACCTGTGGGAAGCGGCTGCGCGGCTTCTGGCAAGTGCGCTGGCGTTCCTGTTTGCTGATAGACCCACATGATCGAACCTCCTTGTTTTATTTGTTCAGCTGCGGCGCTTTTTCTCCCGGGTCACCATGCCCAGCAATCCGCCAATACTGCCGCACAGGATCAGCACAGCAAACCGCAGCAGCGGCGGCTCTTCCGTAAGCGTACCGGAAGGAACGCTGAGCACCACGAGCAATGCCGCATAAAACAGGCCCTGTACAAGCCCGCACAGCAGGCCGCGTTCCTTTTTGCAAAATGCAGCGATCCAACCGCTGCAAAGGCTCCCTGCACCAACGGCTGCTGTTGCCAGCGGCGGTGCGGCGGCACCAGAATAACCCTGAGCTGTCATCAGCGCTGCCATTGCGGCCAGCCCGCCCGCTGTGACCATAACGCCGACTGCCCCAGCCAGCAGAAGAACCCGGAGTTCCGCCGGGAAAAGTTTTTTTTCAGACATAAAAACGCGCCTCCCTGCCAGTAATCTATGCAGGAAGACGCGTTTGATATGCTCTTAATTGTTTGAAGAAAAAGCTTACTTCTTGTCAGCTTTGTCCATGTTCAGCTTTTCAACAGCGGAAATTGCAGTCTTGGTGAAGCGGATCTTCACACGGTCAGCACCGGTCTCCAGAACAAAGGTATCGTCCTTGATTGCAACAACACGGCCAATGACACCGCCAATGGTGGTGACCTGATCGCCAATCTCCAGGCTGCTGCGCATTGCGGCATCCTTCTTCTCCTGCTTCTTCTGGGGACGATAGATCATGAAGTACAGCAGAACCAGCATCAGAGCCAGTGTGAAGAACAGGCTGATGTAGCCTTCGGAAGTGGTAGTCAGAAATTGCATGGGGCAAAATCTCCTCTCAAAATTCAGATAAGCTTATTATACCTTTTTAAACGACCTGTTGCAAGGCTTATTCTCAAATTCGGGTATCCAGAAGCTTTACATATTTATCGTGGAAAGCCGTGAAGGTGCCTGCATCCAGCTCATCCCGGATGCGCTCCATCAGATGGTTATAGAACCACAGGTTGTGCATGACGGCAAGGCGCATTCCCAAAATCTCCTCCGCTTTGAACAGGTGGCGGATATAGGCACGGGAATAGCTGCGGCAGACCGGACAGCCACAGGCAGGATCAATAGGGCGTTCATCGCGCTCATACTTTGCATTCTTGATGTTGATGATACCGCTCCAGGTGTTCAAGTGGCCGTGGCGTGCATTACGGCTGGGCATCACGCAGTCAAACAGATCCACGCCGCGGGCAACGGCCTCGATGATATTGCCCGGCGTGCCCACGCCCATCAGATAGCGGATCTTATCCTTGGGCATGTGGGGCTCCACCTGACTGATCATTTCATACATCACTTCGGTGGGCTCGCCTACAGCCAGACCGCCGATGGCGTAACCGTCCAGATCGAGGTCTGCGATCTGCTTCATGTGCTCCACACGCAGATCAGCAAAGGTACAGCCTGATTGATGCCAAACAGCAGCTGATCGGGATTCACGGAAATGCCTCGTGCTTCAGGCGGGCCATTTCATCCTTGCAGCGCTTCAGCCAACGGGTCGTTCGTTCGCAGCTGGCCTTGGAATAATCGTGCTGTGCGGGGTTCTCCACACATTCATCAAAAGCCATGGCGATGGTAGAACCAAGGTTTGCCTGGATCTGCATACTCTCTTCCGGTCCCATAAAGATGCGGTGGCCGTCCAGATGGGAGGCAAAGGTCACGCCCTCTTCGGTGATCTTGCGCAGCTTTGCCAGACTGAATACCTGAAATCCACCACTGTCGGTCAGAATGGGGCCGTTCCAGCGGGTAAATTTGTGCAGACCGCCCATATCGGCTACCAGCTTGTCGCCGGGGCGCAGATGCAGGTGGTAGGTGTTGCACAGCATGACCTGTGCGCCAATGTCTTTCAGGTCCTGAGCAGACAACCCGCCCTTGATGGCACCGGCGGTAGCCACGTTCTGAAAAGCGGGTGTCTGCACCGTGCCGTGCACGGTCTTGAACTCGCCCCGCCGGGCGTCGTGTTCCTGCTTGAGCAGCTTATAGGTCGTCAAAGAAGGCATAGTTTTTGTTCCTTTCTGTGCACGGAAAACAGCCGTGCGATCTTCATGAAAAAGCCCGGGATCAGGCTCATCAACAACAGAATAGCGGGAAAAATAATCAAAGAATCAGCATCGCGTCGCCAAAAGAGAAGAATCTATAACGTTCCTCCACAGCCACCTTATAGGCTGCCATGGTCTTTTCGTAGCCATACAGGGCCGACACCAGCATGATAAGGGTGCTTTCCGGCAGGTGGAAGTTGGTGATCAGACCGTCGATGCAGTTGAACTTCACGCCTGGATACAGGAAGATAGAAGTGTTGCCGCTGCAGGCGCGGATCTCGCCGTACTTTGCGGCAACGGCTTCCAGCGTGCGGCAGCTGGTAGTGCCACTGCGATCACACGGTGACCGGCAGCCTTGGTATCGCGGATCATCTGCGCGGTCTTTTCATCGATGCAGTACCATTCGCTGTGCATTTTGTGATCCGCGATCTCGTCCTCCTGTACAGGGCGGAAGGTACCCAGACCCACATGCAGGGTCACTTCGGCAATGTTCACGCCCTTGGCGCGGATGGTATCCATCAGCTCCGGCGTGAAATGAAGACCGGCCGTAGGGGCTGCAGCACTGCCAAGCTCCTTGGCATAGACGGTCTGGTACTGGCTCTGATCCTCCAACTGCTTGGTGATATAGGGCGGCAAAGGCATTTTGCCAAATTCGTCCAGCTTTTCATAAAGGGTCTCGGTATCGTAATAGAATGTAACGTACTTGTTGCCGTCCTCCATGGTCTCGTCCACCACGGCGGTCAGACTGCCGTCACCAAAGCTCACCTTCGTGCCGGGCTGCATCCGCTTGCCGGGCTTTGCAAGGCACTCCCACTGGTCGCCCTTGACCTGACGCAGCAAAAGCAGCTCACACACAGCACCGGTGGGCTGCTTGACGCCCACGATGCGGGCAGGCAGGACCTTGGAATTGTTTACCACCAGCAGGTCGCCCGGCTCTAAAAATTCCGGCAGATCGTGGAAGATCTTGTGCTGGATGCTGTCGTCTTTCTGGCTCAGCACCATCAGCCGTGCAGAGTCTCTGGGGTCAGCCGGCTCCTGTGCAATGAGCTCTTTGGGTAAATCATACCAAAAATCTTTTTTTAACATAGCGTTCAATTTGCCTTTCCGATGATTGACACGGACACCGTATCAATGATATCATAAAATCTGTATAAACAGTATCTATTATATTGCATCGCTGTCCGGTTTGCAAGCCGTGAATCTATGTAATAGAAATATTTATTGAGTTCGCTTTCACGAAAGGAAAGGTGCTGGAAATGGAAAAACAGTATAAAGTGGGTATCGTAGGTGCGACTGGTATGGTCGGTCAGCGTTTTGTGACGCTGCTGGAAAATCACCCCTGGTTCAAGCTGACTGTTCTGGCCGCATCCGGCCGCAGCGCCGGCAAGACCTATGAGGAAGCTGTCGGTCCCCGCTGGGCCATGACCTCCCCCATGCCGGAAAGTGTCAAGAAGATGGTAGTTTTGGATGCATCCAAGGTGGAAGAGGTTGCTTCTCAGGTGGATTTTATCTTCTGTGCAGTCAACATGCCCAAGGATGAGATCAAGGCTCTGGAAGAGGCCTATGCAAAGGCTGAGTGCCCGGTGGTGTCCAACAACAGTGCAAACCGCTTTACCCCGGATGTGCCCATGGTGGTGCCCGAGATCAACGCCGACCACATCGAGATCATCCCCGCACAGCGCAAGCGTCTGGGCACCAAGCGCGGCTTTATTGCCGTCAAGTCCAACTGCAGCCTGCAGAGCTATGTTCCCGCCCTGCACCCGTTGATGAAGGATTTTGGTGTCAGCAAGGCTCTGGTGTGCACCTATCAGGCCATTTCCGGTGCAGGTAAGACCTTTGACCGTATGCCCGAGATCGTGGACAACGTGATCCCCTACATCGGCGGCGAGGAAGAAAAGAGCGAGCGCGAGCCGCTCAAGCTGTGGGGCCACATTGAGGGCGACCATATCGTGAACGCCGAAAAGCCGGTAATCACCGCACAGTGCTTCCGCGTGCCTGTCTCCGACGGCCACACCGCTGCCGTGTTTGTAAGCTTTGAGAAGAAGCCCACCAAGGAGCAGATTTTGGAGGCATGGGCAAACTTCCGCGGCCCCGCACAGGAGCTTGACCTGCCCAGCGCACCCAAGCAGTTCTTGCATTACTTCACCGAGCCGGATCGTCCGCAGCCCAAGCTGGACCGCAACACCGAGAACGGCATGGCTGTGTGCATCGGCCGCCTGCGCGAGGACACCCTGTTTGATTACAAGTTTGCCTGCATGAGCCACAACACCCTGCGCGGTGCTGCAGGCGGCGGCGTTCTGCTGGCAGAGCTGCTGGCCGCAAAGGGCTATTTCGACTAAGTATATTTTGCGCAAAAGCGCATACAAAGGAGTTTTAGGCTATGAAGAATCCTGTCTTTACCGGCGCGGGTGTTGCCATTATCACCCCGATGTACGAGGACGGAAGCATCAACTTTGACGAGCTGGGCCGCATTATTGAGGATCAGATCGCGCACCATACCGATGCCATCATCATCTGCGGCACCACCGGCGAGTGCTCTACTATGACCGATGAGGAGCAGCTTGCCGCCATCAAGTATACGGTGGAGGTTGTCAACCACCGCGTGCCCGTCATTGCAGGCGCTGGCTCCAACGATACCGACCACGGCTGCGCACTGGCCGCAAAGTCTGCCGAATGCGGCGCAGACGCTCTGCTGATGGTGACTCCCTATTACAACAAGACCACGCAGGCTGGTCTGGTTGCTCACTTTACCGCCATGGCTGAGGCCGGAGGCATCCCAGTGATCATGTACAACGTGCCTTCCCGCACCGGCCTGAACATTGCCCCGGAGACTGCTCTGGAACTGAGCAAGCATCCTCTGATCAACGGCATCAAGGAAGCTTCCGGCAACATCTCTCAGGTAGCCAAGATCGCACAGCTGTGCGGCGACGAGCTGAACATTTATTCCGGCAACGACGATCAGGTGGTTCCCCTGTTGGCTCTGGGCGGCAAGGGCGTGATCAGCGTCGTGTCCAATGTCAAGCCGGAGCTGGTGCACAACTGCTGCAAGGCATTCTTTGACGGCGATACCGCAAAGGCCCGTGAGTTGCAGTTGGAAATGCTGCCGCTGGCAGATGCTTTGTTCTGCGAAGTGAACCCCATTCCGGTGAAGTAGCCATGAATGTGCTGGGCTGGGAAGCTGGCGAGTGCCGTCTGCCTCTGGTAGAGCCGAGCGAGGCCCACAAGGAGCAGATTGAAAAGGCTCTGCGTGCAGAGGGTCTTATTAAGGAATAAGTTTTTGGCTGCAAAATGCCCGGCGGAGCGCTCTGTCCGGGCATTTTGCGATATGCCGATATGCAAAACGGGCAGGAAAGGATAAAAATTATGACGGATATTGTGATTCAGGGCATCGGCGGCCGCATGGGCCATGTGCTGTGTGATATGATCGCACAGCGCGAGGACTGCCGCGTGATTGCAGGCATCGACATAAAGGATGGCGAACAGAACGGCATCCCTGTGTATGACAGCCTGGAAAAGCTGGACGGCAAGGGCGATGTGATCATCGATTTCAGCTCTCCGGCCGCTGTGGAAAAGGCTCTGCCTACTGTGAAGCTCACAAGCTGCCCATCGTGGTGTGCACCACCGGCCTTTCGGAAGAGCTGCAGCTCAAGGTGGTGCAGCTATCCCGCACGGTGCCGGTGTTCAAGAGCGCTAATATGTCCATGGGCATCAATGTGCTGTCGGAGCTGTGCAAGCGCGCTTCGGCTATTCTGGGTGTGAACTACGATGTTGAGATCGTGGAGCAGCACCACCACAACAAGCTGGATGCACCCAGCGGTACCGCTCTGATGCTGGCCGATGCATCAATGAGCAAAACAATGGCGAATATCATTATGTTTACGACCGTTCTTCTGTCCGCCAGAAGCGCGACCCGAAGGAAATTGGTATCAGTTCCGTGCGCGGCGGCAGCATCGTGGGTGATCACGAAGTGCTGTTCTGCGGTCCGGATGAAGTGATTACTCTCAAGCACACCGCTTATTCCCGCAATATTTTTGCAAACGGCGCGGTAAATGCTGCTGTTTACCTTGCAAAAAAGGAGCCGGGCCTGTACAATATGGGTGATATGATCGCTGCACTTTAAAAAGCCTGATTGCTCTGCTTTTGGCAGAAACATGATGGAAGGATGTGGACGCGGATGAGCAAACAATCCTCGCAACAGCACCGGCGCAGGCCGACTGCAAAACGCCGCGCCAGAAGGCAGGCTTTCTGGACAGCCGGAGCGGTGCTGATCGTATTTCTGTTCTGCCTGCCATTGCTGCCAAAGTTCTTTCTGCAGGAAAGCATACCGACGGCAGAACCGGTGAGCACGGAAAGCTCTTCTGCAGGTTCTGCCACTGTATCACAGCCGGAAGAAGCAGAGCCTGCGCCGGAGCCGGAACCGCAGCCGCTGGTTCAGACTGTCCGCTTTTCTGCAACAGGAGATAATCTGATCCACGCACCCATTTATAAGCAGGCGCAGCGCCGCGCTTCCGGGGAGGAAGCTTACAGTTTCGATTACTGTTACGAACATATTGCGCCTTTTTATGCACAGCATGATGTGAACTGGATCAATCAGGAAACGCTCTGCACGGATGAATTGGAGCCATCCTCCTACCCATGCTTTTCTACGCCGGGCGATTGCGCCCGTGCGCTTTACCGGGCGGGTGTGCGGGTGTTCAGCCTGTCCAATAACCACACCTACGATAAAGGCGCTTCCGGCATTGCCGCTACCCTGCGCTTCTGGGGCAGTATGCCGGAGGATGTAGTGACCACCGGTTTGTGGAATGGCAAAGAGGACTACAGTCATATCCCGCTGCAGACTGTCAATGGTGTAACGATCGCATATCTTTCCTACACAGAGCATACCAATGGCATCCCGCAGAACAGCTCCATGCAGGCCAATGTGATCTATACCAGCCAGACCGATGTGATCGAGCAGCAGGTAAAAGCGGCACGTCAGCTTGCAGATTTTGTGGTGGTGGGTGTGCACTGGGGCGTAGAAAACAGCCATGCCATCGCAGATCCGCAGCGAACTCTGGCGCAGAACCTTGCAGACTGGGGTGCAGACTTGATCATTGGCACCCACCCGCATGTGCTGCAAAATGCACAGTGGCTGACTGCAGCAGACGGCAGGCAGGTGTTCACGGCCTATTCTCTGGGCAATTTTATCAGCACGCAGGAAAAGCCCGATCAGCTAGTCGGCGCAATTTTATCGGTTCAGCTTGAAAAGACGACCGAACCGGACGGCACCGTCCGTTGCAGCGTGCTCTCTCCCAGACTTCTGCCGACGGTGACCCACTATGATGCAGGCAAATCCAATGTGCGTACCTACCTGTTCCGCGATTATACCGAAGCCCTTACAAAGGCCCACGGAGTACGGCAGGCGTATCCAGATTTCAGCCTGGAAATGATTCAGTCCATTGCCCGGGAAAATATCGACCCGGAGTTTTTGCAGCTTACCTGAATATTTTTGTATTGTTGAAGCCCGCCTTTCGGGCAGAACGGAGGATCCTTATGTACGGAGTATCGAAGATCAATATTGAGCCGAGCCTCATGATGATCAGTGTGCAGGATGTAGAGTTCAAGGGCAACAGCCTCGCACGTTACCTGCAGATCTTTGCAGATAACGGTGTGGTCGTAGATATGATCAGCCAGAGTGCGCCCCATGGCACCACCATCGATTTCAGCTTTACCGCTTCCAGCAGTGATCTTCCGCTGGTGATGAAGCTATTTCCGTTGCAAATCTGGACAAGGATGCCAAGGCTTCCCCGCTGATCAGCGTGGGTTATTCCAAGCTGAACCTGTTTGGTGAAGAAATGGTCACCAGCTGCGGCGTAGCTGCCCGTGCACTGAATTCTCTGGCAATGGCCGGCATTGAAGTACTGCTTATCACCACCAGCGATCTGGATATTTCCCTGCTGGTCCACGCAGAGAATGAGGATGCAGCTTACGAAGCATTGAAGAAGGCTTACGAGCTGTAAATTCTGCAAGCAAGCGAGCAATCCTCCATCAAGTGAAAAAAATGCCGGTGCACTCCAAAACAGAGTACACCGGCATTTTCATGTTCAATATTTTTACAGAGTGACCTTGTGGTAGATCTTCTTGCCCTTCTTGATCACAATACCCTTTGCCAGCTGCTCAGCAGTGAAGCCAACGGTGGGAGCGGCTACCTTCTCGCCATCCACCAGAACACCGCCCTGCACGACCAGACGGCGTGCCTCGCCGTTGGATGCTGCCAGACCAGCCTTGACCATCAGGTCAGGATGCCGATGGAGCCATTGGTCAGGTCGGCCTCGGTCAGCTGAGTAGAAGGCATGTGCTCGGTATCCATTGCGCTGCCGCTGAACAGTGCGCGGGCAGCATTCTGGGCCTTTTCGGCCTCTTCTTTGCCATGGACCATGCTGGTCAGCTCGTAAGCCAGAATTTCCTTAGCTTCGTTCAGGCGCTGATCCTTCCATGTGCTCATCTCGTCGATCTGCTCCAGCGGCAGGAAGGTGAGCATACGGATGCACTTCATCACATCGGCATCGCCCACATTGCGCCAGTACTGGTAAAACTCGAATGGACTGGTCTTGTTGGGGTCCAGCCAGACAGCATTGCCGGCAGTCTTGCCCATCTTCTTGCCCTGAGAGTCGGTCAGCAGGGTGATGGTCATAGCATAAGCGTCCTTGCCCAGCTTGCGGCGGATCAGCTCGGTGCCGCCCAGCATGTTGCTCCACTGATCGTCGCCGCCGAACTGCATGTTGCAGCCGTAGTGCTGGAACATGTAGTAGAAGTCGTAGCTCTGCATGATCATGTAGTTGAACTCGAGGAAGGACAGGCCCTTCTCCATGCGCTGCTCGTAGCACTTGGCGCGCAGCATGTTGTTCACGGAGAAGCAGGCACCCACATCACGCAGCAGTTCCACGTAGTTCAGGTTCAGCAGCCAGTCTGCATTGTTCAGCATCAGTGCCTTGCCCTCAGAGAAGTCGATGAACTTTTCCATCTGCTTTTGAAGCAAGCGGCATTGTGGGCGATATCCTCTTTGGTCAGCATCTTGCGCATGTCGGTACGGCCAGAAGGGTCGCCGATCATGGTAGTGCCGCCGCCGATCAGGGCAATAGGCTTGTTGCCTGCCATCTGCAGGCGCTTCATCAGGGTCAGGGCCATAAAGTGGCCTGCGGTCAGGCTGTCGGCAGTGCAGTCAAAGCCGATGTAAAAGGTTGCCTTGCCATTGTTGATCAGGTCGATGATCTCTTCATCGGTGATCTGGGCTACCAGGCCGCGGGCCTTGAGTTCTTCGTACAGAGTCATGATTTTTTCCTCCTGTTTGTGGGCAGAGGGAAAAATAAAACACCCCCTGCCAAAAATGAATTTGGCAGAGGGCGAGAAAATTCGCGGTACCACCTCTGTTTGCCGCTTCCTCACAGAAACGACCTCACGAGTGCACACCCCAGAGTAGAGAGACACTCCTGCGTTTGTAACGCTCGCACGCGGCACAGCCTATTAACCTGAACGGCATTCAGCCTGCAGCTCCGGGAGGTATTTCCCCTGTTGCTCTGCAGCCCCTTACACCAACCGGGGTTTCTCTGGGCAGAACACTTCAAGGTACTTGTTCCCTTCATCGCCATTAACAAGGACTACTTTATCACAATGCTTCGGGCTTGTCAACCCCTTATCTGCAGCGGCTTATTTTGCGCCAAGACCCAGCATTTCGCGGGCATTGGCACGCGAAAGCTCGGTAACGTGGTCGCCGGAGATCAGCCGGGCCAGTGCTTCCACCCTGCCCTCCTCATCCAGCGGATGGATCTCGGTATAGGTGCGGTCATTGGCTACATTTTTCTGAATCAGCAGATGGCAGTCCGCCAGTGCAGCGATCTGGGCTGTATGGGTGATGCACAAGATCTGGTGGCCCTGTGCGCTCTGGCGCAGTACCTCACCAATACGCCCGGCGGCTTTGCCAGAAACACCGCTGTCGATCTCATCATAGATCACGGTAGGCACGGCATCCTTATCGGCCATTGCATTTTTGATGGCCAGCGTGATGCGGCTCAGCTCGCCGCCGGAAGCAATTTTTGCAAGGGGTTTGGGCGCCTCACCGGGGTTTGTGGAAATGTAGAACTCGATGCTGTCCTGCCCATGGCTTGCCAGCGGGCCGCGGGTATGGCGCAGTGTCATGCGCACGCCCGGCATGTTCAGAAAATCCAGCGTGCCGGAAATACGCTTGTTCAGCTCTTCAAAAGCGCGCAGGCGCGTCTGGGTCAGTGCTTCTGCCTTTTCACGGGCCAGCGCATAGAGGCGGAGCTTTTCTGCCTGCAGGTGGTCATGCCGCTCCTGTGAGGACTGGATGCGCTCCAGTTCTTCCCTTGCATTCTGTCCAAAAGCGATCACGTCTTCTACCGTATCACCATATTTGCGCTTGAGCTTGTAGATCAGATCCAGACGCTGCTCAATCTCGTCCAGCTCCGCATCGTTGGTATCATAGGAATCCAGCCGACCGATCAAATCTGCGGCAACATCCTTTGCATTGTAATACAGATCCAGCAGCTGACTGGATGCACCGGCAAGTGCATCATCCAGCTGCGCGGCAGCATCCACTGCATTGGATGCCTCACCCAGCAGATCGACTGCGCCGGAGCCTCGTCATCGCCCGAAAGCAATGCATAGCTCTGTGCGATCTTATCCCGGATGGCAGATGCATTGGCAAGGATCTTGCGGCGGCTTTCCAGCGTCTGTTCCTCTCCGGCGGTCAGTCCGGCATCCTCGATCTCCTGCACCTGATAGCTCAACAGATCAATCCTGCGCTGCTTTTCGGCTTCGTCGGTGATCATGGCATCCAGCTCCCGCTTGATGCGCACAAGCTCCCGGTACAGGACATAATAGTCCTGAAACTCCGCGCTGTTCTGCGCATAATCATCCAGAATGCCCAGATGTCTTGCCGGGTTCAGAAGGCCCACAGAGTCGTGCTGACCGTTGATATTGATAAGTCCTCCGCACAGCTCCCGCAGAACCGCAGCCGTTGCAGGCATTCCGTTGATGCGGCAGGTGCTTTTGCCCTCGGCTGTGATCTCGCGGCTGAGCATCAGTGCATCCGAGCGCTCGTAGCCCGCCTTCTCAAGGCTGTCCAGTACCGTACCGGGCACCTCCTCAAAGGCTGCACGGATCACCGCCTTGGAGGCCCCTGTGCGCACAAGATCCTTTGAAGTGCGGTTTCCCAGGATCGCATTGATGGAATCGATCAGGATCGACTTGCCGGCACCAGTCTCACCGGTAAGAACATTCAGGCCCGGCTTGAAATGTACTTCAGCCTTCTGGATCACAGCAACATTTTCAATTTGCAGGCTGCTCAGCATATCTTTTCTCCCGCGTTATTTTTATCCAATGTGTCTCGTCAGTTCCGAGCAGATCGTTTTTGCATCACGCTCCGACCGTGCAACGATCAGGAACGTGTCGTCGCCCGAAAGCGTGCCGACCACATTTTTCCACTGCAATGCGTCAAAAACCTCGCATGCGGCGTTGGCCATGCCAGAATAGCACTTTACCAGCACAACATGTCCGGCGTAATCTACCCCCAGCACGGATTCATGAAAGATCGTTTCAAACCTTCCCTGCGTTTTGGGTTGAAGCTTTCGTTCCGGCTGGAGACATAGCGATACCCCTCTGCCGTGGCAGCTTTTACCAAACACAGCTCCCGGATATCGCGGGAAACGGTGGCTTGTGTTACCTCGAATCCCTCTTTGGAAAGGTGATCCAGCAGAACTTCCTGCCGGCTGATCGGGTGTTCCTGCACAAGCCGGAGAATCACCTGCTGACGTTCTCCCTTGCTTTTTACATCTTCCTTACGGCTGCGCGCCATCGTAAACTCGCCTCCCCTTTATCGTCTGCTGCGAAGCTTCTGGTCAATGGCCTGGAACTGATCTGCTTTTCCGAAGGTGATCAGCTTTACCACCTGATCGGAGAGCCTTACTTCAGCCGTTGCGCCGGCCTTGAGCGGACAGCCAGCTCTGCCATCGCAGCTGATAAACACTTCATCATCGGCCACCTGTCCCACACAGATATTCAGCTTGCGCTCCTGCGCAAACACCATGGCCGGGCTGGCCAGACTGTGCGGCAGATAGGCGTTACAACAACGCCCTTCGTCTGGGAATCCAGGATCGGCCCGCCCGCCGCCAGCGAATACGCTGTGGAGCCGGTGGGCGTTGCAACGATCACACCGTCCCCACGGTAGTGCTCTACTAAAATATCATCGCAGTAAATGCTGAAATCGATCGCCTGCTGCAGGCGGCCCTTTGTGACCACCACGTCATTCAGGGCGTGGCCCTCCCAGCCATCGTGGCCAAGAACGCGGACATACAGCAGCATCCGGTTGTCTACGCTGAACTCTCCCCGTGCAACAGCGGAGAGCTTGGCTTCCATCTCGCTGACTTCGCAGGTAGCCAGAAAACCACAGCGTCCCAGATTGATGCCCAAGATCGGCTTTGCGTACCGAAGCGAAAGATTTGCCTCATGCAGAATGGTGCCGTCGCCGCCAATGGTCAGGATCACATCTGCCTGCTCAAGGCATTCCTCCAGCGCAGATAAACCACTCCGGCCGTGCTGCAGCTTGTGCGTGGCTGTTCACACATCAGAACAGCTGCACCATGGTTCATTAGAATCTGCGCCGCGCGCAGTGCGATCTCGTTGGCAGAGGTCTTGCCGGGATTCGGCGAAATATAGATCGTCATGCGGGAAGCTCCTTTTTCTGGTCTGATGGCAGAGCCGCTCAGCGGTCCAGCGTGCTGTGGCTTGCTGCCACCACCTGCTCTGCAACGCTGTCGTCCAGCACGGAAGGTTCACCGCTCTTCTGCACGAACATCAGGTATTCAATGTTGCCCTCAGGTCCCTTTACCGGGCTGAAATCCAATCCGCGTACAGCAAAACCGTTTGCAGCAGCATAGCCCATGGCATTGTGCAGCACTTCACGGTGGGTAGCAGGGTCGCGCACCACACCGTTCTTGCCAACCTTTTCGCGTCCAGCTTCAAACTGCGGCTTGACCAGACAAACGCCCATGGCATCCGGCGTTGTGATTGCCTGTGCCACCGGGAAAATATGGTGCAGCGAGATAAACGAGACATCCACACTGAAAAACTCGATCTGTTCGGCAAGATCCTCCGGTTTGACATTGCGGATGTTCGTGCGCTCCATGTTCACTACGCGCTCGTCTGTGCGCAGACTCCATGCAAGCTGACCATAGCCGACATCCACCGCATAAACCTTGACGGCACCGTTCTGCAGCATACAATCCGTAAAGCCGCCGGTAGATGCTCCAATGTCCATGCAGACCTTGCCATTGGGTGTAAGCGGGAAACACTTCATAGCTTTTTCCAGCTTCAGGCCGCCGCGGCTGACATAGCCAATGTCGTGCCCGCGCACTTCCACCTTGGCATCTTCCTTGATCATCTCTCCGGCCTTGTCCACCTTTTGCTCATTGACAAAAACGATGCCGGACATGATCAGCGCCTTTGCGCGCTCACGGCTCTGTGTCAGACCATGCTGAACAAGATATTGGTCCAATCGAATCTTCACAGTAAATTTTCTCCTTTCGTCACGGCCATCTGCACGGCCTGTACAAGATGCGCTGCATCCAGACCGGTTGCCTGTTTGATCTGTGCCACACTGGCATGCGGAAGACACGCGTTCCGCACCGCGCAATGGATAAAGCGCCCATTCCATCCGTTTTGCTGCAAAGCATATTCCAGATGTTCACCAATGCTTCCGTTTGCAATGCATTCTTCCGCAAACAGGATTATTTTATATTTTGACAGATCAGCGATCATTTTGTCTGTAAAGGGATACAGCTTTACAGCCTTTATCACATCACACGCAATGCTTTTCTGCTGTAATTCACGTTCTGCCTGCAAAAGGTCGGCCAGTTCGTCGGCGTAACTCACCAGAACGATTGTTGCATCATCCGCCTTGCGCAGGAAATCATAATCTTCGCCGGTGCAGCCAAATTCCGCCAGAGCTGCATCCTGCCCACCGCGGGGATAACGAATTGCCCGTGGACCATGGAAGCGGTCACTCAACAGCTGCTGCAGCCAGTAATTCAGTTCCTGATAATTGGAAGGCGCATACAGCGGCATTCCAAGCTGGCTCAGGAAAGCGGGATCGTAAATGCCCTGATGCGTTTCGCCATCCGCTGGGACAAAACCGGCGCGGTCGATGGCAAAAACTACATTCTCCCGCAGCAGATTTACGTCGTGGATGATCTGATCATAGGAACGCTGCAGGAAGGTGGAATAAATGCATACCACCGGCAGCATGCCCTGACTTGCAAGCCCGGCAGCAAAGGTCACAGCGTGCTGCTCTGCCATACCGACATCAAAAAAACGCTCCGGGTGGCTGTGCGCAAAAAACTGCAGGCCGGTGCCATACTTCATTGCTGCAGTGATGGCGCAGATATTCGGGTTCCGGTCGCCTTCCGTCACAAGAGCATTGCCAAATACCGTCGAGAACGATTCCTTTGGTGCCACCTCCGGGTCGGGCATTCCATCCGGATCAAATGCCGACACGCCGTGATAGTTGCCGGGGTTTACCTCGCCGGCTGATAGCCCTTGCCCTTTTTTGTGATCACGTGCAGAAAATGTGGTCCTTGCCGGTTGCGGATGGTGCGCAGTGTGCGTTCCAGCTCTTCCACGTTGTGGCCATCCACCGGCCCGATGTACTGGAAGCCCATATCCTCGAACATGGTAGAGTGGTACATCGCCCGACGCAAAAGCGTCTTGCACTCGGTGATGTTTTTTTTCAGTGGAGCGCCCACCAGCGGTACTCCATCCAAAAAGCTGCGCACATTATCCTTGGCATCAAAATAGGCCGTGGTCGTGCGCAAATGAGTCAGATAGCGGGCAAGTGCACCGACATTTTTAGAAATGGACATCTTGTTGTCGTTCAGGATCACAAGAAGGTTGTCCAACTGTTCAATGTTGTTCATGCCCTCGTAGACCATGCCGCCGGTAAAGGCACCATCGCCGATCACCGCGACCACAAGCCCTGCTTCATGATGCAGCTTTTTGGCCCACGCCATGCCGATCGCAAGCGAAAGCGCCGTGTTTCCGTGCCCGGCAATGAATGCATCGTGTTCACTCTCGTTCGGGTTCGGGAAACCGGAGATCCCGTCGAGCTGGCGCAGCTTATCAAACTGTCCGCGCCGACCCGTAAGGATCTTGTGTGTGTAGCACTGGTGACCGACATCAAACACGATTTTGTCCTGTGGTGTATCCAGAACACGGTGCAGCGCAACGGTAAGCTCTACCACGCCAAGGTTTGAGGCAAGATGGCCGCCCGTCTTGGAAATATTCTCCAGCAGAAACTGGCGGATCTCCGCGCACAGCTGTTTCACCTGCTGTTCATTCAGTTGCTTTAAATCTCTGGGCTGATTGATGCTGTCCAGCAGCAATGCTCCCATAAATCACACGTCCTTCAAATGAAGATTTTCTGTTGCTGCAGTGCGTTCCTGCGTGAAAAAAGAATGTCTCAAGCCAGCGGATACAGGAAGCCGACGGCTGCGCCGACCAGTACGCCTGCCACGACCTGCAGCGGCGTATGGCCGACCATCTCCTTCAGATGCATGTTCTGCAGGAAAGGAGCATTCTTCTCGCTCACTTCGATCCACTGATCGATCATCTGGTTCAGGACCTTGGCCTGCTCGCCAGTCTCATGCCGCACGCCCATGGCATCGTGCATGGTAATGATTGCCACCACGCTTGCCACTGCAAAAATGGCAGAGTCAACGCCCACACAGCGTCCGGTTGCAATGACCATGGCACAGACCGTTGCGCTGTGGGCACTGGGCATACCGCCATCACCCCACATGCGTTCCAACTGGAACTTGCCCAGCAGGATAAAATTGATGATGGTTTTAAGCACCTGCGCCACAAGCCAGCCGAGCAGTGAAACCGTAAGGATCTGATTGAAAGACAGGATGTTTTGAATAAGCTGCATAATCTTTTTCCTTTATTCTGTATGGATTATTTTTAGTTTTTACGCACAAGAAGCTGCTGCGCAAGCTGTTCCAGAAACGCAGCTTTTTCGCCAAAATTCCGGTGCAGTTCCGTGCAGGTCTCCTGATTCAGGTCATGTGCAAGCTTCATGGCACCTTCCGCACCATAAAGGGTCACAAAGGTAGTCTTTCCATTTTCGCTGTCGCTGCCAATGGGCTTTCCCAGCTGTTCCGGTGTGCTGGTAACATCCAGCACATCGTCCACGATCTGAAAAACAAGGCCCAGACCATAAGCATACTGTTCCAGCGCTCTGCACTGTGCTTCATCCGCTTTGGCCGCAGCCGCACCCATCTGAATGGCTGCATTGATCAGCGCACCCGTTTTATTGCGGTGGATCAGCCGAAGCTGGTCTTCTGTTGCGGCCAACGCTTCGTATTTCAGATCCAGTTCCTGCCCATAGACCATGCCGCGGCTGCCAGCGCCTGCACCCAGTGCCCGCGCTGCCTGTACACAGACAGACGCATCTGCCGGGGCATTGGCGACTGTCTCAAATGCTTCTGTCAGCAGCACATCACCGGCCAGCATGGCAGTTGCTTCGCTAAACGCCTTGTGGCAGGAAGGACGGCCGCGGCGCAGATCATCATTGTCCATGCAGGGCAGGTCATCGTGAATGAGCGAATAGCAGTGCAGCATTTCTACAGCAGCTGCAAACTGCTGTGCCGCCTGCATACTGCCGCCCAGCATATCGCAGACGCTGAGAACAAGAACTGCACGGATCCGTTTGCCGCCGCCCATCAGGCTGTAGCGTGCCGCACGGCACACCTCGGATTCTTCCGGCAGAAAACGGCCGCAGGCCTTTTCCAGCGCGGCCATTGCCTGCGCCAGATAATTCTGATACTGCTCCTGATAGTCCATTAGCTTTCCTCCTGCACTGTGCCCGCAAGCTTTGCGTCGATCTCGTCGATCTGCAGCGATGTTTTTTCCAGTGCAGCATGGCAGTACTCCATCAGAGAAGCGGCCTCTGCATACAGTTTGACCGAATCTGCAAGGGTCGTATCCTCGCTCTGCATCTGTGCAAGGAGCGTATTCAGCCGTTCCATGCCTTCCTCAAAACTTTTGGGTGTTCTCATTGATCTCCTCCACCGCTTCCACCCTGCACTTTGCACGGCGGGAAGCGCTGCGAACATAGATTGTTTTTTCCGGCTGCAGATCATCTGCATTTAAAATAGTGCCGTTGGCTGCTGTGACCATCGTGTAGCCGCGCGCCAGCACCTTGTATGGATCCAGCGAACCAGTAAGTGCTGCCGCATGACCCAGCTGCAATTCTGCAGAATGCAGGCGTTTCTGCATCTGCTGACGGATGGCATCCTGCACCTGCTGCAGCTGACCCTGACTTTTTTGCCAGTTTTCGGCGTGCAAGGCCCTGCTCCAACACAAAGTTGTATTGTTCCAGACCATTATAGCATAAATCAAAACGTTTTTGCATATTTTTGCGAATATTTTGCTGCAAATCCAGCAATATCCGTTCCTGCTCTGCCCGATCCGGTACAGCCAGCTCTGCTGCAGCCGAAGGTGTTGGGGCACGGCAGTCTGCCACAAAATCCAGAATGGTATAGTCGATCTCGTGGCCGATTGCGCTGATCAGTGGTTTTTTGCAGCGGTATGCAGCCCGGGCGATCATCTCTGCGTTAAAGACCCACAGGTCTTCCCGGCTGCCGCCTCCGCGTGCAACGATGATCTCGTCCACCTCTTTGCGCTGATCCAGCTTTTTGATGGCATCGGCCACCTGCTGCGCGGCTTCAAACCCCTGCACTGTCACCGGACACAGCAGCAGCCGTACCGATGGCCAGCGCCGTGTGAGCACATTGCGGATATCCTGCAATGCGGCTCCCGTCTTGCTGGTGACAACACCAATGCATTTAGGGAATGCCGGCAGCGGCTTTTTATGTTCCAGGGCAAACAGGCCCTCCTGCTCCAGCTTTGCTTTGAGCTGCTCCAATGCAAGCTGTGCGGTGCCAATGCCATCCGGGAACATATCGTTCACGTACAGCTGAAATGCGCCATCGCGCTCATAAAGGGTAGCGCGGCAGCGCACGACTACACGCATTCCCTCTTCCGGGCGGAAAGCAAGGCGGCGTGCATCAGTGCGGAACATTACCGCTTTGACGCTGCAGACATCATCCCGCAGAGAAAAATAGCAGTGCCCGCTGCGCGCATTCTGTACAAAATTTGCGATCTCGCCGCGCAGGGCAAGGTCAAACAAAGCATCGTTGGCATCCAGCAGCGTTTTTACATAACGGTTGAGTGCTGAAACGGTAATCACTTCAGCCATAATCCGGCCTCCCGCGCTGCCAGGATCGAAACACCGATGGCATTATCGCTGGAATACTGTCCCGGCACAAAGTAGACCTGCGGCAGACGTTTCTGCACCCATGCACGGATGATATCGCTGCTCATCACTCCGCCAGCACATACCACCGGCAGGCCGGGGTATTCCTTCTGTGCAGCTTTGGTCATTTTTACCACTGTATCCGCCACACAGAGCAGGCAGTACTTGCACACATATTCCGGCGTTTTGCCTGCGGCAAGCAGGGCATTGCACTGGTTTTCCAGCCCGGAAAGGCTGCATTGCATCCCCTTCACGCTGGATTTTGGCTTGATCTCCTCAGTGCACTGTGCAGCCAGACGGGAAACCTCGCACCCGCCGGGAAGCCAAAGCCAAGCCTGACCCCCACACGGTCCACAGCCTGTCCGGCATAAAGGTCTGTGCTGGTGCCAAGCGTTGTGATCCGGCGCACCTGATCGCAGAGCAGCAGGTCCGTGGTGCCGCCGGAAATATGGAACAGCAGAACTTTTTCAGCAAACAGCTGTTCCCCCTTAGCTGCAAACAGCGCTGCGGCAGCGTGACCCTGCTGATGGGTCGTCAGCACAAGTGGGATCCCTTTTGCATGTGCAAAGGCCGTTGCAGCATTGACACCTGCAAGAAAGCAAGGCATATAGCTGCCTTCTACCGGGCGGGGCTTTTGCGATACGCCCACAGCATCGATCTGCGTCAGATCAAATTCCTGCGCCAGTTCCTGCATCATCTCCGGCAGCGCGACCGTATGATGAAACAGTGCATCGCTTTGCCGCAGGCCCAGCTGGCCCGCTTTTACCGGCAAAAAGCGCTTCTTTGCGCAAACAACCTCTCCAGCTGTATCAAACACTGCCAGAGAGGTTGCATAGTTGCTTGTATCAATGCCAAGCGTATAACGGCTCACTGTTCGGCTTGCTCCGCATCCAGACCGTGATCCCGGGCCACTGCGCCAAGCAGACCGTTCACGAACTGGTAATCTTCGTCCGCACCATACTTTTTCGTCAGTTCCACCGCCTCGTTGATGGCAACACCGGGCTTATTCTCGCCGCCAAACAGCATCTCGGCAACTGCCAGACGCAGGATGGTCAGGCTGACACGAGGCAGGCGCTCCATGGTCCAGTTGCGCAGATGTGCACGGATCTCATCATCCACCTCGGCAGAATGATCGTAGTATGCGTTCAGCAGATGCTTGCTGAAACCATCCACAGGGTGCTCTTCATCGTTTTCTTCATGGCTGGTAATGGCCTCTGCCAGCGGGATATCACCAAAGGTCTGCGAAAATGCCAGCAAAAATGCATTCTCGCGTGCTTCTCTACGGGGCAAAATATTTTCCATAATGTTCCTCTCGCAGCACGAAGCCTCTCCGGCCAGAGCACAGAGAGGATCGGCTTCCAATTCTGAATTTTATTTTACTGCTCTGCTGCAGTGGTTTCTGCAAGGCCGGCAATCACCAGATTGACGCGGCTCACAGTGACATTGGTCATGTTCTGCACAGCGTTCTTCACGTTTTCCTGCACCTTTTCGCTACAGCAGGAATGCGTGCGCCAAAGCTCATCATCAGGTTCAGAGTGATGTTTGCGGTACCATCCCGCATTTCCACCACAACCGGAGACTGGATGCTGGATGCTTCCAGCAGATCCTTGAGCTTTTTATTCTGTCTGCCGCAGGAAACCTCGCAACGCCGTCAATTTCCAATGCTGCGCAGCGTGCGATCTTGCCAATGACTTCGGTGGAGATCTGAAGCTGCCGCCCCGAAGATCTGTATTCTGAAAATCCATTGTGTTGTCCTCCATTCAAAAGCGGGCACAGCCTGCTTTTTCTTGTTTGAAATGGTCCTGCCTGAAACGATCAATGCCATACGCAGGACAACATCATTCTTTATTGATAGAGTTATTATACCATCAAAGCGGGTGCGATTTCAATACTTGTTTCGGAAAACTCTGCCGCATCTTCTTATTTGACCTCCACCACCGTGATGTTCTGGCAGTCACAGCGCTTTTGTTCAGCACCACATCCCGGATCTGTGCCACCTGTGCCGCTGTGAGCGGTTCACCGGAGGTCATCACGGTAAGGTCTGCCCGGCCGGACTGCAAAAAGCACAGGCAGTCTGCAAAACCTTTGGCTTTGATCAGCGTTTCGATCTCATTCTCCGCATTCAGATTTTCCAGATTTGCGGTCATCTGGGCGGTATATTCCTTCTTTTCCTCTGCGGAAAGCGACGAGAATTTCATCGTTTTCTTGATGGAATCCATCGCCTCATCGTGGGCCTTCTGTCGCTTAAGCCGAGCCTGCTCAAAAAACTTTGCACCGCTGTCACTGGCAACGCTTACAAGCTGCGCTTCACCATAGTTTTTGTTGGCGCTGGACACCGCTTCGGCCTCTGTGGGCAGCTCATCCAGAACCGTCTGCGCCTGTACCGGGACATCCTCAGCCTCAGCCGCGACCATTGCAGCATTGTCCGGCAGCTCCGTGGGCACATCGCTGCGGGCGTACTGCCAGTTCAAGTATACGGCGATCACCAGTGCGGCAGCCAATGTAACAGCTGTGGCCCTGCGGGTATTTCTGGAAAGTGCTCTCATAAATCGTTCCTCCTTATAAAGCTGCAGGGTCTCAGCCTTGCGCTGTTCCACACAAATGCGGTTGGATGGCAGATCCAGCAGTGCGCTTACCAGTTCGGTGATCCGGGCAGCAATGCGGATGTCTCCGCCGCCCTCGCACAGCACGGCCACACCGCACACCTGCGGCAGACATACCGTTTCGGTCAGGGCTGAACCATCTTCCAGCAGGACATGGGTCTGCTGGGACTGCATTTCTCCGGACTGTGTATCCAGCGCATAAATGGCTTCTTCCCCAGTCTCCAGCGTGACCATCACGGTCGTTTTGCCCGCACCGCTCATCTGTGAGATCAGATGTTCCAGCCGGTTCTCCAGCTGTGCCTGATATTCCGTGCTGCTCTGGGCAGACTTTGTGTTTTTTGTGCTGCCCGCTGCCGTGTTCTGCGGAAAAAGTTCCGACAGCAGGATCAGCAGCATTGCCAGAACGCCTACTGCCGCAGCAAGCCTTGCTCTGCCCTGTTTCCCTTTACATTTCCGGGCAAAATCTTTCACGGAATCTCCGAACGAAATGCCCCCTGCTTCTTTCATTCGGTGTCCTCCTGTACTTCCAGTATCGGTGCCATGCCAAGCTCCTGCTGCAGATATGCCGCGATCCGGCTCTGCTCTGCGGATGTGCACGCCGCCGGGAGGATCACAAGCACCTTTTCTGTCCGAACGGTCTGTTCTGTCCAGGTCAGTGTGATCTCCAGTTTCACCTTTGTACCAAAGCGCCGCTCACACTCTGCGCAAAGATCCGCTTCCAGCCGTTCCTGCGTTCCCTGCAAGAGCGATGTCTCCGTACTCTGGATGCTGACCGCTGCCGGAGCAGCCGCCGCTGCACTTTTCAGTTCCAGCTTCATCTGCGGGGCCAGCCGGAACAGGATCACTAGAATATATAGCCCGGCAACGGCTTTTATGCATCTGCCCGCCCAGCCTGCGCCCGCCAGCAACGTCGTAATCTCCGCACAGATACAGGCAATGCAGAACGCCGATGCCGCCGTCTGAAATGCGTGCATTTCCTATCCGCCTCCCGTCATCATCAGAAGCCCCACGCCTACCGTCAGCAGTTCAAAAAACAGTGCCGTTACTGCTGCCATGCATTTTACCGCTTCGGCCATGCAGTCAAACAGCGCCTGACAGCGCCGGTTCTCCGCAAGGCCGCACAGAAGCCTGCATCCTGCAAGGAATAGCAAATGGAACAGAAGCTGCAGATACAGTGGCAGAAATTCGGCCCCGATCACGGCAAGTGCCGCAAACCCCAGACTGCTTTTGAGCAGCTGCATCCCGGCAAGAAATACTTCTGCCGTATCGCTCAGAGCCTGCCCGATCACCGGCACGCCGCCGGTAAGCAGCTGGCCCAACCGCAGTGCAGAACGGTCCAGCTGAACCGTTACCGCTCTTTGCAGCCCTAACAGCACTGCAAAAATCCGCCCAGCCCAGACAAGCCCCCTGCGCAGCAACGCGCCCATGACACGGCACGTTTCCGAAAGCCCCTGCTGGGTGCTGATGCAGCACGCCATGCTTACCGCAAGGTAGCTCTGCAGCAGCGGACTGACCACAAGCACCGTACCCTGTGCCAGAAAGCACAGCCCGGTCAGCAGCAGACCGCTTGCCGCTGTGCTGGCATTCACCTCTCCACCGGCAGCAAGCACACCGCTGTACACCGGAAGAAAACCCAGAAGGTAGTTTTTCCACCCCTCCATCCGCTCACAGATCAGCTGTGCAAGGCTGATCAGATCTCCCCACAAAAGAGTGCCGCAGCCCACAGCCGCAGCCAGCTCCAACAAGGCGCTGTCGGCTGCTCCTCCCACCAGAAATGAAAGCACGATCAGCAACAGTAAAAACAGCAGAACATCCGCATAGCAGTGTGCCATCTGCCGGATCATCTCTGCCGGTGATCCCGGCAGGAGCGCGAGCAGAGCTTGAGTGGGTCTTTGGCAAAGGACTCTGCGCTTTGCGGAGCTTTTCCAGATAAGGCTGCCAAAGCTCCTGTCCGGGCAGGCCCTGCAGCTGTGCCGCAGCGGCATCAGGTGCAAAAGCCAGAAAGCATACGGTGCACAATACAAACGCTGCCGCTTTTTGCAGGAATTTTTTTATCATGCGGCAAGCCCCCAGATCTTCTGGCAGATCTCTTCCAGCAGAGGAAATGCTGCCGCCAGAACCAAACATCGGCCCGCAAACCCGGCGCACCATGCCAGAGTATCCGCACCAGCTTCTTCACACAGGTCCGCGCGTAATCGGTCAGCAGCAAAATTCCGGCACAGCGCAGCAGGCAGGCAAATGCAGGCCCGTCCACCCGGCGGCTGAAAGCCAGTACATTCCGAAGCAGCTCCTGCACCGCCACTCCAAGCTGCAGCAGCACAAACAATGCTGCGCCAACGGACAGCAGAAACGCATAGGCCGGTGCATCCTTCCGCAGCAGAAGCTGCGCCGCTGCAAAGACGACCACTGCCCCCAGAATGGAAAAAGATGTACTCATAGTGCAAACAGCGACTTGATGGTAACGAACAGTGCGCTGATCTGCTTGACAAGGATGGAAAGCACTACCACAAGACCCGCAAGGGTCGTCATCATGGCCTGATCCTCCCGGCCGGAACGGATCAGCAGCTGGTTCAGGACGGCCACGATAATACCGATCGCTGCAATTTTGAACACAAGGTCGATCTCCAAGTTTTCGTCCTCCTGCCACTACAAAAGAATCAGTGCTGCCACCGCGCCGGCTGCAAGGCCAAGCCTGCACGGTAAGCCTTGCCCGGATGCCGCTTTCTGCTGCGCCTGGTGCAGGAATGCTTCAAAACGAGCAGAGTAATAATCCAGTCGTTCGCATTCCTGTGCCGCTTCGCTTTGGCCAAGGCCGGCAAAGCACTGCTCAAAGCAAAGGCGTTCCGCATCATCAAATCTTTCCGGTGCCGGAATTTCCTGCAGTTTTGGTGCTGCATCGCTTTCCAGCAGCTTTTCCTGCACGAGACACCGCTGCAGCTGTTCCAGATCCAGCCTGCGGTAAGCGATCTCCTGCCGGATGCGCTGCAGCAGCTCCACGGTGCGCTGCAGCTGCAGGATATGCTGCTCTGTTCTGGCCTGAAATGCCGAACCGGTCAGCCACCCGCACAGCAGGAGCAGTGCAGCCGCTGTCCAATGAAAAAGCCGCATCATACCGTGCAGACCTGCCGGACTTTTCCCGGCGTTGTGCAGCCGTGCAGCAGTACAAATACACGCAGCATTCCATGCCGCTGCAGCGCCTGCACCTGCGGCCGCCGGGCGGCTTCTTCCACGCTTGCGGCATGGACGCTTGCAACAAAGTCCACCCCGCTGTAAAAGCCCTGTTCCAGCGCTGCAGTTTCGGCAAGCGTGCCCAGCTCGTCCAGCAAAATGACCTGCGGCGAAAGCGTGCGCAGTGCCATCTGCACAGCCCGTTCCTTAGGGATGCCGGACAGCAGATCCAGCGGCGGCATCTTCTCGGAATCACCCGGCGGAAAGATCTCGCAGCGCTCGTCCACCACGCAGGCTCGCCGCTGCATCCCGGCCAGTTCTCGTGCGATCTGACGCAGAAGCGTCGTCTTGCCGCTGTCCGGCTCGCCGACCACAAGCATCCCAATAAAATGCTTTTTCAGTTGCACCAGAAGTTCGTTCGGCAGCTGTACCGGAACTGCCCTTGCAATGCGCAGGTTCAACCCCTGCACCTGCTGCAGAACCGTCTGGCCGTCGCGATCCACATAGCGTCCTGCCACACCCACCCGGCAGCCGGAGGGTGTGGTCAGAAATCCATGCGCAAGCTCCGTCTGGTGTGCATGTACCGCGCCGCCGCACAGGGTGTGAAAGATCTCTTCGATCTGAAACTGATCCAATACACACTCCCTCAGCTGCAGCGGGCACTCCGGCAGGTCCTGCAGCGGGAGCTGCCGACCCGACAGTGTAACAAAAACACCACAGCCTGTCCGGAACCGAAGTTCATGGATCTGCGCTGCCGTCTGTGCTGGCAGTTGTCCCAATGGCCCGGCCAGCCATGAGGGAAGCAGGCGTATCGCCCGATAATACTCATCCACACTGTCCTCTCCTTTTTCAGGCTCATTGCCTGCTATGAGTATATGCCTGTCCCTGCCGGATAGAACCTGCAGACATAAAAATATCCCCGCAGCACAAAACTGCGGGGATATCCATTGGAGCGGTTTTATCAGATGTTTTCGTCGCTGATCATTGCCAGAAATTCTGCCTCGGTCAGCACCGGGATGCCAAGCACCTGCGCCTTGGTCAGTTTGGAGCCTGCTGCCGTGCCTGCCACGACATAGGCCGTTTTCTTTGAAACAGAACCGCTGGCCTTACCACCGTTTTTCACGATCAGTGCTTCCGCCTCATTGCGGGAAAGAGTTTCCAGCGTGCCGGTGACCACCAGCGTTTTCCCTGCCAGCTTATCGCCCTTCGGTTCGCCTTTCCACTGCATATTCAATCCGGCATCGGCCAGACGATGGACAAGGTCGGTCGTTCCCTCTTTTGCAAAGAATTCCACGACGCTCTGCGCCATTACGCCGCCAAACCCATCAATCTCGCTGATCTGCTCTGCACTTGCTTCCCGGACAGCTTGCAGCGTACCGAAATGCTCTGCCAGCAGGGCCGCAGCTTTATCGCCAATGTTGCGGATGCCAAAGCCGAACAGGAGCTTATCCAGATTGTTCTGCTTGGAAGCCTCGATGGCGTTCAGCAGGTTATCGGCGCTCTTTTCCTTGAACTTATCCAGCGTCAGCAGCTGTTCCCGCGTCAGCGTGTAGATATCCGCTGCGGAGTGCACCATGTCCTTCTCCACCAGCTGGGTGGCAACTGCTGTGCCAAGGCCCTCGATATCCATTGCATCGCGGGAAGCAAAATGGATGATATTGCGCAGTGCCTGTGCCGGGCACTCGGGGTTAACACAGCGCAGAGCTGCTTCATCCTCCAGATGAACGACTGGCGCACCGCAGGAGGGGCAGACCGTGGGCATCTCATAGGGCTGTGCGTCCTCTGCGTGATGGGTAACACCGATCACTTCCGGGATGATATCACCCGCCTTGCGCACCTGAATGGTATCGCCGATGCAAAGGCCGAACTGATGGATAAAATCCTCATTGTGCAGGGTCGCACGGGCAACGGTAGTACCCGCCAGAAAGACAGGGTCAAAGCAGGCCGTCGGGGTAAGAACACCAGTGCGGCCAACTGCGACCTCAATGCTGCGCAGCGTTGTCTCCTTTACCTCTGGCGGATACTTAAACGCAATTGCCCAGCGTGGGAATTTGTTGGTGGAACCCATCAAATCGCGCTGTGCAAAATCGTTCACCTTAATCACTGCACCATCCATATCAAAATCCAGTTTGGCACGGTTCTGACCGATCTGCTCGATCTCGGCAATGGCCTGCTCAATGTCATGCACGATATGATAGCGCGGCGAGACCGGCAGGCCAAGGCTCTTGAGGTAATCCAGGCTTTCGGCATGTTTGGTAAGCGTTTTGCCGCGGATCTGCTGCACATTGAAAACAAAGATAGAAAGGCCCCGGCTTCCGGTGATCTTTGCATCCTTCTGGCGCAGCGAACCGGCAGCCGCATTGCGCGGATTTTTAAAGGGCGCTGCGCCCTGCAGCTCCTGCTCTGCACACAGCTTCTGGAACGCGCCATGCGGCATATATACCTCACCGCGCACTTCCAGAAATTCCGGTGCATCCTTCAACTTTTTGGGAATGCTGCGGATGGCGCGGACATTGGCGGTCACATCCTCACCCACCACGCCATCGCCGCGGGTAGAGGCACGAACCAGCTCACCGTTTTCGTATTCCAGACTGCAGGAAAGGCCATCGATCTTGATCTCCACCACATACTCCGGCTCTATGCCGGCTTCCCGCACGCGGCGGTCAAAATCCCGCAGCTCATCATACGAAAATGCATCCAGCAGGCTTTCCATTTTTACCGCATGGGTCACCTTGGGCAGCTTGCTGCTGGCCGTGCCGCCTACCTTCTGGGTAGGCGACGATGCCGTGACCAGCTGCGGAAACTGCGCTTCCAATTCTTTCAGTTCCCGGGTCAGAGCATCATACTCAAAATCTTCAAGCTCCGGGGCATCCTGGTCATAGTAAAGCCGATTGTTTTTCTCGATCACAGCGCGCAATTCTTCCACGCGCTTTTTTGCCTGTTCCAACTCCAAAAGTTCCACTCTCCCGCTATCCGGTTTCTCCCGCGCTGCCGTCCGGCACTACCGCCTGAAAATGCATCGCAAAAAACTATTTTGATTATAACACATCCAGCCGCGCTCTGCAAAGAGAAAGCAGATACAATTTGTATAAGTGCTTTGAAATCTGCATGTGTAATCGTTTTCAGCCGTCACTGCAGATTGATTCAAAATCAACATGCGGAGATACTCTTTGTTTATTCTTTTAATAAAGCGACGTTTTATCGTTTGATTTCTCCACATCCATAACGAGTGAATCGTCCTGTGGTATCGTTAAGTCGCCAGCCAAAAAAACACACAAAGGGCAACGCAATTCGTCGTGAATGCTTCAGCCTTGGCCCCCCGGCATCGTCCTTATGATGGTCGTGTTCAGTTCATCACCACGCAAAGAAAGCCGGTGTGGATGAGCATGTCATTAAAAAGATTGTCGGCCACTGTATTGATGATGTTGCCGAAAAGTCGTATACTAAAAGAAGCATTGAGTGGATTCGTCATTTCATGCAATGCATTGTACCATCCTAGATTTTGTACTATTATTTTAGGAGAAAAGCTATTCCGATTTGTGAATTAAGTATCATACCGTTTCAAGAGGAGATCAAGCTGCATGGATTGGGAAACATTAAGATCAAGCTGTCTTGCCTGCACCCGCTGCGAGCTGTGCAAGACCCGCACCAATGTGGTGTTCGGTCAGGGTGTGGAAGATGCCGAAGTTCTGTTTGTGGGCGAAGGCCCCGGCCAGAATGAGGATGAGCAGGGTCTGCCCTTTGTGGGGCGCAGCGGCCAGCTGCTGGACAAATATCTGTTTGCCATCGACCTTGACCGCACGAAGAACTGCTATATTGCAAACATCGTCAAGTGCCGCCCGCCGCAGAACCGTGACCCCCAGCCTGCTGAGAGCGAAGCCTGTATGCCCTGGCTGCGGGAGCAGTTCCGCCTGCTGAAGCCAAAGATCGTGGTCTGCCTTGGCCGCATTGCCGCCCAGCGGATGATCCGAAAGGATTTCTCCGTGACCAAGGAGCATGGCCAGCTGTACGAAAAGGGCGGCATCCTGTTTATGGGTACCTTCCACCCCGCCGCTCTGCTGCGCAGCCCGCAGAACAAGCCTGCAGCCTTTGCTGATTTTACTGCCCTGCGGGACAACATTGAAACGGTGTGCAAACATACCTATCATAAAGACTGAATCATTCCCGCTGCAAGAACCAAACACCTTCCTTTTGCATACTCTAAAACAAAAAGAGAGGTGTTCGATTATGGAAACTGCACGACATGATTCCATTGATTTCTTTCTGGGTGCTACAACGCCTGCCGGTTTCAAGGGCTATTTTGAACCGCTGCGCCACGAACCCGGTATGCAGATGTACCTGATCAAAAGCGGGCCGGGCTGCGGCAAATCCACCTGATGAAGCGGCTTGCCCGTGCTGCCGAACAGCGCGGCGAACTGACGCAGCGCATCCACTGTGCCAGCGACCCAGACAGTCTGGACGGCGTGATCCTGCCCGGGCAGCACAAGGCTATCGTGGATGCCACTGCGCCCCATGTGGTGGAGCCGGATGCTCCCGGTGCGGACGAAGTGGTGGTGAGTTTGTACCACACCATCGATGCAGAAAAGCTGCACCAGTGCACCGATGAGGTCAAGGCGCTGTTTGCCCGCAACGCCCTGCTGCGCAGCCGCGCTGCACGATATATTGCATCGGCAGGCAGCCTTTTGCTGGACAGCCGCCGCGCCGAAGCCTGCAGCGCCAATTTCGACAAGGTGCGCCGTTATGTCAAACGGCTGTGCACCCGGGTGATGCCGCGCACGGAAGGCATTGGCAGCGAAGAGCTGCGCCTGCTTTCCGCCGTCACCCCCAAGGGTGAAATGTTTTATCAGGGCACTGCACAGGCATTGGCGGATAAGTTCATCGTGTTCCGGGATGACTACGGCGCGGTGTCCCGCCTGCTGCTGGAGCTGATTCGCGCCGAAGCCTGACGCGGGGCTACCACATTATTACCTGTCCATGTGCCATGCACCCGGAGGATAAGATCGACCATATCCTGATCCCGGAGCTGAAGCTTGCCTTCCTGACGGATAATCGCTGGCATCCGGTGCATCTGCCCAGTGTGCAGGCTGTGCGGTGCACCCGCTTCCTTGACAGGGAAAATCTGGCAGCGTACCGGGCACGGCTGCGCTTTAACGAGCGTGCTGCCGCCGAACTGCTGGAACAGGCCAGTGCCTGATGGCACAGGCCAAGAGCTGCCACGATGAGTTGGAGACCTATTACCGTGCAGCGGTGGATTTTGGCAAAGTGGATGAAGCGGCAGCAGAATGCATGGAGATGTTCGGCCTGAAATAATCAGTTTACGTCACGAACCGGGAGTTTCTCTGAAGACCGTCCGCTGGGGTGGGACCCTGTGCTGTGAGGCAATAGGGCGGGCGATGGAATGGCCCGAATCGTGTCTGAAGAGGAATTACCGGTTCGTCAGTGTATCCCAAAAGCGGAGGTGAAATGCTTTGGCAACGGCTCATCTGCCCATCCGGCAGCTGGTGGAATTTCTGCTGCGGACCGGCAGCATTGACAGCCGGTTTACGGGGTTTGACCGTGCACTGGAAGGTGCCCACATCCACCGCAAATTGCAAAAAGCTGCCGGAGACGGCTATCAGGCTGAGGTATTTCTCTCCGTAGAGCGGCAGGCAGAGGGCATCACTTTTACCCTTGAGGGCCGGGCTGACGGCATTTTTACCGATGAGACTGGCACGGTAGTCATTGACGAGATCAAGACCACCGCTGTGCCGCCGGAAGAGATCACTGAGGATATGAACCCCTGCCACTGGGCACAGGGCATGGTGTACGGTGCCATTTATGCCGCACAGCAAAGCCTGCCGGAACTGAACGTCCGGCTGACTTATTATCAGATAGACACCGATCAGATCATCCGCTTTATCCGCCGCTTTACGCAGCAGAAGCTGGATGAATTTCTTGACAAATTATTGTGCCAGTATGCTCCGTGGCGCAGCGCCGGATAGAGTGGGATGTAAAGCGTACTCAGAGCCTTTCGGCACTGCAGTTCCCGTTTGCGCAGTACCGGCCCGGACAGCGGGCTATGGCGGGCGAGATCTACCGCGCCTGCCGCGCTGGCAAGACCGCCGACTGCAAGGGCGGTACGCGGCTGTTCTGTCAGGCTCCTACCGGCATTGGCAAGACCATGAGCGCGCTTTTCCCCGCGCTGAAAGCCATGGGCGAAGGCAACGGAGAAAAGCTGTTCTATCTCACGGCCCGCAACACGACCCAGACTGCCGCCGAGGATGCCTTGAACCGGCTGCATACGGCCCAGCCAAAGCTTGCCCTGCGCAGTGTGACGCTGACCGCCAAGGAAAAGGTCTGCCTGCATCCGGACGCAGAGGGACATCCCGCCTGCCTGCCGGAGCTTTGTCCCTACGCCAACGGCTACTACGACCGCATCAAGGATGCACTGACAGCTCTGCTGGACGGTACCGGCAGCTTTGACCGCGCAGCGCTGGCCGGGGCGGCAAAGCGTTTTTCGGTGTGTCCCTTTGAACTGGGGCTAGACCTGAGCGAGTGGTGCGATGTGGTCATTGGGGATTACAATTACCTGTTCGATCCGGTGGTGCACCTGAAGCGGTTCTTTGATTCTTCCGGTCGACTGGTTGTTTTTGGTCGATGAAGCACATAACCTGCCCGACAGAGCCAGAGCAATGTATTCTGCACGCTTTTGTAAAAGCAGCCTGACCGAGGCAAAACGCGCATTGGGCAAGGGCAAAAGTGCTTTAAAGACCGCTCTGACCAAAGCAGACAAAGCCCTGCTGGAAGCCCGGAAAGCCTGCATACAGCTTGCACCCCGGCACAGCAGCCAGACCGATGCCGCAGACCCGGCACAGACCAGTCTTTTGCCTGAAAACACTGTCCCCGCACTGGAACTGCCCGAACCGCTGTATGTACAGGACAGTACTGTGTTTTGCAGGAGCCGCCCTCTGCCCTGCTCAGTCCGCTGCGGGCCGTACAGGCACCTTTGCAGGACTGGCTGGAAGCGAACCAGGATGCCGAAGCACATGCACAGTTGCTGGAGCTTTATTTTGCTGTACAGGACATCACCCGTGCCGCCGAACGATACGACAGCCACTTTGTCACTCAGCTTACCGCGCGTGGCAGAGAGCTTGAATTGCAGCTGCTGTGTCTGGACCCGGCACCTTTTGTGGATGCCAGCCTTGCCGCAGGGCGCAGCGCAGCGCTGTTCAGTGCAACACTGGCTCCGCCCTCGTTCTACCGCAGTGTTCTGGGCTGCAGCGATGCACGTGCCGTCGCACTGGACAGTCCCTTCCCGGCTGAAAATCTGGGGCTGTATTGCCTGCCGAATGTCTCTACCCGCTACCGCGACCGCGAAGCCAGCGTGCAGGCAGTTTCGGATGCACTGGCCCAGCTGGTGCAGGCCAGAACCGGAAACTACTTTGCCTTTTTCCCAAGCTACGCATATCTGCGGCAGGTACACGAAGATTTTGCAGCACGTTACCCGGGCATTCGCACCCTTGTGCAGGAAAGCCGTCTGGATGATGCCGCTCGGGCTGAATTTCTGGCTCAGTTTGTGCCGGACCCGGCCGAAACACTTCTGGGTTTTGGCGTGATGGGCGGCATCTTTGGTGAGGGAGTTGATCTTGCAGGCAGCCGCCTGATCGGGTGCGCCATTGTGGGTGTGGGCCTGCCGCAGGTAAATCCGCAGCAGGAAATGCTTCGCCGTTATTATGACGCACAGAACGGCTTTGGATTTGATTATGCCTACCGCTATCCCGGCATGAACAAGGTACTGCAGGCCGCAGGGCGCGTGATCCGCACGCCGGAAGACAGAGGTGCGGTGCTTTTGCTGGACGACCGGTTTGCCCAGCAGGAATACATCCGGCTGTTCCCTCCTCACTGGCGGCATATCCGCTATCTGCGCAGCTGCGAAGAACTGGCCGCTGCCCTGCAGGACTTCTGGAATAAATGAGACCCAAACAAAAAGGCACTGCCGCACCCAAAACAGGAGCGGCAGTGCCTTTGCTTCTTTTTTGTTTTATTTTGCTGCTTTCCGGTTCTGCTGCAGGCTATCCCACGAGGGCATTTCATTGCGCAGCTTTTCCCACATGGGCATTGCCGTGCCGGTCTGCCTGCGCAGAGCATCGAACGCTTCGTCCAGATACTTCATTTCGGACACTGCGTGCATGGCGTGATCCGAAACGCACAATCTGCCCAGCGGTGTTTTTGTCATGGTAAACACCATCGCTTCCATCTTACGGCGGGCCGATGTGCCGGGCTGGAAATTATCGGTGTTGTTGGCATCGTTCACCGGGATGCCCGCATCCTTGAGCATCAGGCAGGCTTCATAGGCGGCATCCAGAATGGCACCGCGCTGCTGCTTGGTGGCCCGGTGCAGATCGCCGTTGCAGGCATAGCACACATAGCACGCCGGCAGAACGAATGCAATGTGGCACTTGAGCCATTCATCCATATCGCCATAGAAGGTCAGCTTGTATTTTGCACCGTCAAAGGCGGTCTTGAGCCGGGTTCGGAAGGTGCCAGAAAGCGGAGTTGTGGCACCGCCCACCGTCATGCCAGCACTGGCGTACACACTGACCACATGGTCGTGTTCACGACGGCCTGCCGTGCCCTGAAAGCCGAATGCGATCTTATCCGCCGGGCGCTGCATGAATTCCAGCACCTGCTTTGCCTGCGGGTTGTTGCCCACAAACACAAAATACTGGCTCTTGTTGGCCTTGAGCACAGGAAGCACATCCGGCAGCTGGCCCGCCTGCACGACCACAAAGACGAGATCATAATAATCATCCGGGGCAAGAGTGTCCACGGTTTTGATCCGTTCCGTTGTGGTCTTGCGCTGCACCCAGTGGCGGATGACCAAACCCTTCTGGTCGATCATTTCCTTCCACTCTCCGCGTGCAAGAAGCGTGACAACGTTCTTTTTGTTCTGCATCAGCACATGGGCCAGCTCGCAGCCCAAAACGCCTGCACCGTAAACCAGAATCCTCATCCAGATACGCCTCCCTTATGTGTGTTAAGGTTTGCTTACTTTTTCAAAAACGAGAAAAAGCCTTTTTTCTCGTAAGGTGCACTGCTTACGCCCTTGACCTCATAGCCGGTTGCATTGATGGCATCCCGCAGCTTCTGCTCGTCCAGCGGCTGTTCCGAGTGGATCACCGTCTGAGCTTTTGCCTGCGAGGACGACACCCTTTTTACCTCCGGGAAGGCCTTGCGCACGGCTTCGTTGACATGGCTCTCGCACATGCCGCACATCATACCATCTACTTTTACGATCGTTTCAATCATTTTATTCCCCTCCAGATCTTCTGCGCGCATCGGCTCGTTGACGCAGAATCTGTTAGGAAGCGCTAACCGCAGGTTCAAACAAAACGCCGTCGGGAACTGCCCGGCAGCGGCGCGGAGCGGTTCCCTGTTCTGTGGTGGGTCTGCTCAGAAAATGCACGCATGATTTCTTGTCTTCATCATATCACACCAGTGGGCTAAATGCAAGATGAAAAATACCCCATCCCGGTTTTTGCGCTTTTCACTCATGCACCCGGTATCCTGCTGCCGTGGTCAGTATTCAATGCCCTGCCGGGCGGAAATTCCCCTCTGGTAAGGGTGGCGGTGGCACTTCATCTCCGTGGCATAGTCGGCGGCATCCAGCATCCACTGCGGCGCAGCATGGGCAGTAAGCACGCATTCCTGCTCTGCCGGGCGTCCAGCACAGCCTTTTGCAACAGGGCTTTATCCACATATCCAGTTCCCATGCGCTGCCCGCTTCGTCCAAAATCAGCAGGTCGGCAGGGTCGGCCATGGCAGCTGTGAGGTTCGCATTCTGCAGCTGGCGGGTGGCTTCCTTTTCCGCTTCGTTCATCTGGAACACGAATTTCTGCCCCGTCTTGCCGCGGTACACCTTTGCACCCAGCTGTTCCAGAAGCGGCACCTCGCCGCTTTTGCCGCCTTTGAGGAACTGCAGGATCACCACCCGCTTTCCGCTGCCCATGGCCCGCAAAGCAAGGCCCATGCAGCGGTGGTCTTGCCCTTGCCATCACCGTAATATAGATGTAACAGCCCTGTACGCTTCATGGTCATTTCTCCTTTTGTCTTTGCGTTTATGGTAACACAAACCCAGCAAAAAAGAAAGAGGAAGCACCCGAAGGCGCTTCCTCTTTCAAACAATGCGATATTTACTGATACAGAGGGAAATCCCGGGTCAGCTTCAGCACACGGTCACTGATCTCGTCCTTCTTCTCGTCGTAGTGCCAGATGCAATCGGCGATGCAGTCGGCGATCACCTTCATCTCGGCCACGCCCATGCCGCGGGTGGTAACAGCCGGGGTGCCCAGACGCACGCCAGAAGTCACGAACGGGCTGCGGGTCTCGCCGGGGACAGTGTTCTTATTGGCGGTGATGTGCACGCTGTCCAGACGTGCTTCCAGCTCCTTGCCGGTGCACTCCTCGTCACGCAGATCGATCAGCATGAGGTGGTTATCCGTACCGCCGGACACCAGCTTGACACCGCGTGCCTGCAGCTCTGCTGCCAGAGCCTGTGCATTCTCCACGATCTTGCGGCATATTCCTTGAACTCCGGCTTCAGTGCTTCACCAAAGCAGACAGCTTTTGCGGCGATCACATGCTCCAGCGGGCCGCCCTGGGTGCCGGGGAACACGGCAGAATTGATGCGCTTTGCAAGAATGGGATTGTTGGTCAGGATCAGACCGCCGCGGGGGCCGCGCAGGGTCTTGTGGGTGGTGGTGGTAACAACATCAGCATACGGCACAGGGCTCTGGTGATAGCCGCCTGCCACCAGACCGGCAATGTGGGCCATATCCACCATCAGATATGCACCATAGCCGTGGGCGATCTCAGCGATCTTCTCAAAATCGATGGCACGGGGATATGCAGACGCACCGGCCACGATCAGCTTGGGGCGCACCTTTTTAACCTGCTTTTCCAGCTCAGCATAGTCGATCACGCCGTCGGCATTGACACCGTAAGAGACAAAGTTATAGTTCTTGCCGGACATGTTTACAGGAGAACCGTGGGTCAGATGGCCGCCCTGAGACAGGTCCATGCCCATGACAGTATCGCCCAGATCCAGCAGAGCAAAATAAACTGCCAGATTGGCCTGTGCACCGGAGTGGGGCTGAACATTGGCATATTTTGCGCCGAACAGCTTGCAGGCACGCTCGATGGCAATGTTCTCCACCTCGTCCACATAGACACAGCCGCCATAGTAGCGCTTGCCGGGCAGGCCCTCGGCGTACTTGTTGGTCAGGATGCTGCCCATTGCGGCCATGACGGCGGGAGAGACGATGTTCTCACTGGCGATCAGTTCAATGTTCTGGCGCTGACGGTTCAGCTCGCGATCCATGGCTGCGGCCAACTCCGGATCAACGGTATTGACCAGACCGATGGTGTCCATCATTTCATTGTACATAATATTCTACCCCTCTCAATTTCCGGAGAAAGCCCCGGATCTCTGGATCTCTTCAAGCCACCCTGCTCCGCGCACGAACCGAATTGCTTTCTTTTATCATAGCAGAAAGCTGCAGAATCTTCAACTTCCATTTTGCCAAAAGGCTTGCTTTTTTCGTCTGAAGTGTTTATTATACTTGTATAAAAATGCAGTGTCGTTTTTGTATATTTTTCAAGTCAGTCAACCTTCAGATGAAGCGAGGTGTTCTCTGATGACGGTCAGTGAAGCAAAGCAGACCCAGCGCAAAGCGGGCCGTGCCGCACGCAAGGCTCTCGGCCCGGAAGAACGCAAGGCTGCAAATGCCGCTTTGTGCGCATTCCTCTGGCAGCTGGCTGCCGTGCAGAATGCGCAGACCATCCTGCTGTACGCAGCGTTTGGTTCCGAAGCCGACCTTTCTGCCCTTGTGGAAAAGGCGCAGGCGCAAGGCAAAACGCTGGCCTATCCGGTGTGCGGCGAGGCGTATTCCCTTACAGCCGCTGTGCCCGGCCCGGACGGCTGGGAGATGGGACAGTACGGCATCCGCACCCCCATCCTGAGCCGGTCGGAGATTCTGCTGCCGGAAGCGCTGGATCTGGTCCTTGTACCCTGCACGGCTTTTGATGCAGACTGCTTCCGGGTCGGCATGGGCAAGGGCTATTACGACCGGTATCTTCCCCGCTGCAAAAACGCGGTGAAGATCGGCATTGCATTTGAGGCACAGCGGGTGGACCATGCTGCCGTAGACGAGCACGACCAGCGGCTGGATGCCTATGTAACAGAGAGGGGTATTTACAAATGGAAATGACTAAGCTGAGCTGTGAGAAATTTCTCGCAGAGCTGGCCAGCAAAGCACCCACGCCGGGCGGCGGCGGAACGGCGGCGCTGGTGGGTGCTGCCGGTGTAGCGCTGGGCAATATGGTTGGCAACCTGACCACCGGCAAAAAGAAATATGCCGCCGTGGAAGCAGACATTCAGGCCCTGAACACAAAGGCCGATGCCCTGCGCAAAGAGCTGGAAGCGCTGGTGCAGGCCGATGCCGATGCCTTTGCGCCGCTGGCTGCGCCTACGGCCTGCCCAAGGACACACCAGAGCAGGCTGCACACAAAGCCGCCGTGCTGGAAAAGGCGCTGGATGCCGCCTGTGCCGTGCCACTTGAGATTATGGAAAAGTGCGCCGAGGGCATTGCTCTGGTGGAAGAATACGCCGCCAAGGGCAGCGTGATGGCCGTCTCGGACGCAGGCTGTGCAGCCGCTCTGTGCAAGGCAGCCTTGCAGGCCGCAAGCTTGAATGTGTTCATCAACACAAAGCTGATGGCAGACCGTGAGCGCGCTGCTGCGTTGGACGCAAAAACAGACAAACTGCTGGATGAATTTGTGTCGCGGGCAGACGCTGTTTTTGCATCCGTGACGAACAAATTGCGGAATAAGTGAGGAAAAGTATTATGGCAACGATTTTGAAGGGCGCACCCGTTGTAGCCGCTATGAACGAACGCAATGCGGCGCTGTGTGAGCAGCTCAAGGCAAAAGGCATCACTCCCACGCTGGCCGTGGTGCGTGTGGGTGAGCGGGAGGACGACCTCTCCTACGAGCGCGGCGTGATCGCCCGCTGCGGCAAGGTGGGTGTGGAGGTAAAGCAGTTTCTTCTGCCCGCCGATGCTTCGCAGGACGATCTGCTGAAGGTGATCGCCGAGGTGAACGCAGAGGATACCATCCACGGATGCCTGCTGTTCCGTCCGCTGCCCAAGCAGTTCAATGACCGCACTGTGCGTGCGGCGCTGGCTCCGGAAAAGGACATTGACGGCATCACGGACGATTCTCTGGCCGGTGTGTTCACTAATACCGATCTCGGCTATGCTCCCTGCACCGCGCAGGCCTGCCTTGAAATCCTGAAGTATTACAACATTCCGCTTTCCGGCAGGCGCGCTGTCGTAGTGGGCCGCAGCCTTGTGGTAGGCAAGCCCGCAGCATGATGCTGGACCGCGAGAACGCCACCGTGACCATCTGCAATTCCCGCACGCAGAACCTGCCCGCCATCTGCAAGGAAGCAGATGTGGTAGTAGTGGCCATGGGCAAGATGGGTGCCGTGGGTGCCGACTGCCTGCGTGAGGGCCAGACCGTGGTAGACGTGGGCATCCATGTGAACGAAAAGGGCAAGCTGTGCGGTGACGTAAAGTTCAGCGAAGCAGAGCTGGTAGTGGATGCCATCACGCCGGTACCCGGCGGTGTGGGCACTGTGACCACCTCGGTGCTGGTGGGCCATGTCGTGCAGGCTGCAGCAAAAAAGGCCGGGCTGTAACGAATGATAGAACTATAAAATAAAAGACGCTTGATACACTGCTGTATGCTTCCCTGCCGGGAAAACATATTCAGACAAGACCAAGCGTCTTTTTTTGATTGCTATATTTTAGCCGCGGACAATGAGCAGCAGCAAAGCCGAAGCCACACACTGCATGATCAGCCAGCGGGCCACCACCTGCTCGTCGCTCCAGCCCTTATTCTTGCGGGCGTGGTCGTGCAGAGGGGTGCGGGTGTTCTTGAGGATGGAAATGTGCAAAAAGCGCTTCAGGCTGATCTTCAGGATGCCCAGACTGCCATCCACGATGAACACGATGGCTGCCAGCAGGAAGGCAAACGGATGGCCGCATTTGAGGGACAGCATTGCGATAAAGAAGCCCATTGCGCGGCTGCCGGCATCGCCCATCAGCAGGCTGGACGGCTTTGCGTTGGACCACAGATAGGCCAGCAGCGCACCCATGAACACAACGCCTGCGGTGCCGTACTCGGCCAGCTCTGTTTTATAGGCCAGCAGGTAGGTGCCGATGGTCACCACTGCAACACTTGCCGAAAGGCCGTCCACGCCGTCGGTGCAGTTGACCACATTGATGCTGGTCCAGATCAGAATAACGATCAGCAGCAGGTACACAGCATACGGCAGAGTGAAACTCCACTGCAGGAAATTCACACCGCAGCCGTTGAAGTTGAGGTAGGTCACACCTGCAACAATGGCAATGGCAAAATCAATGATACCCTTTTTATACTCATTCCATGCAGTTTCAGCAGCATCGTCAAAGTAGCCGGACAGCATGGATGCAATGAGCAGGATGTTGTAGATGACGTATTCCACCTTGAACGGCAGGAATGCCAGCGATACCAGTGCGATGCACAGCACGAAGATCAGGCCGGAACCACGGGCCTTACCCTTGGAAAGCGCACCGTTCACCGCAAACTCGCGGCCATGGTCGTGCGGAAGCTTATCGTGAAAAACGGAGTCCATCAAGCCGTGAGGCAAACGCCAGCAGGAATGCCAGAGCATCGACACCGCGCTGTCCTACGACCGAAAGCAGTGATTCGATCATATTCAAAGTTCCTCTTTCTTTTATGTTTGTGAGAGAAGTGTATCACGCTATCCATAAAAAATCAATCATTCCCGGAGAAAAATCCACGTTTGATTGACTTTCTGCAGCGCCGCACTTATAATAGTATATCAGTCTGTCGAAAAAGTTTTTGTTTCTATAAAAGGAGAACTCATGTCCATCTCTCTTGAGCAGCTTTCGGCGCAGATGCGCCGGGGCGAACAGGTGCCGCTGCGGCACACCATGCAGGTGGTGCTCACACTGAGCATCCCATCCATCCTGCAGCAGATCGTGGTAACTGCGGTGGAGTACATCGACGCAGCCATGGTGGGGCATATTGGTGCATCTGCTACGGCATCCATTGGCATCGTCAGTTCCAGCACGTGGCTCATGCATGGAATGCTGGCCGGTCTATATATGTCCTTTGCCATTCAGGTAGCACAGTATCTGGGTGCAGACCGGCAGAACGATGCACGCGGTGTATTGCGCCAATCTATGATCTTCAACCTTGTGGTGGGCCTTGCAGCTGCGGCCTTCGGCATTGGCATCAGCCGTTTTCTGCCCGGATGGCTGGGCGCCGGCCCTTCCCTGCAGGCGGATGCATCGGCCTACTTTGCCATCTGGTCGGCTTCCCTGCCCTTTTGATGATCATGGGAACCTACTCTTCCATGCTGCGTTCCTCCGGCGATGCCTGACACCGGGCCTTATCAGCGTGCTGACCTGCGTGCTGGATGTGATCTTTAACTTCTGCCTTATCAATCCCACCCGTGAGATGGTGGTGTTTGGCCGCACAATGACCGTCTGGGGCCTTGGCTGGGGGGTACCGGGCGCAGCACTGGGCACCGCCCTTGCTACCGCTATCAGCGGTGTGCTGACCCTTGCCATCCTGCTGCTGCGGGACGGCCCGCTGTGCATCCGCAAGCCCGGCTCCTGGCACATTACCAAAGCCTGCCTGCAGAACCTGTGGAAGGTAGGCGCACCGCTGGCCGCAGAGCGTGCAGTTCTTTCCTCGGCGCAGGTGCTGCTCATCCGCATCGTATCCGCCTTGGCACCACCGCCATTGCTGCCAACAGTCTGGGTGTGAGCGCCGAAAGCCTGTGCTACATGGCAGGCTATGGCATTCAGGATGCATCCCTTGCACTGGTGGGGCAGGCCGTGGGCGCAAACCGTCGGGATATGGCAAAAAACTTTGCCTGGCTGTGCACCGGCATGGGCATAGGCATCATGGCGCTGACCGGTGTTGGCATGTACATTTTTGCGCCAAACCTGATGGGTATTTTCACCGCAGATGCGGCAGTTATTGCGCTGGGCGCACAGGTGCTGCGCATTGAAGCACTGGCCGAACCGATGTTCGGTGCCAGTATCGTTGCCAGCGGTGCCATGCAGGGTGCCGGAGACAGCACGGGATGCTTTGTGCTGAACCTTGTCAGCATGTGGGCATCCGGCTCACGCTGGCTTCCCTGCTGGCTCCGCATTTTGGGCTGATGGGCGTATGGATGGCCATGAGTTTTGAGCTGACCATGCGCGGTGTGCTGTTCCTTGTGCGGCTGGTACGCGGCAGATGGCTGGACAAAGGGGCATTAGCCTGATCGACCGCTGGCGGATATATTTTCCTCTAAATAACAGCTCCCCGGCCGGGAACCGCACTGCGGGACCTGACCGGGGAGTTTTGCTGTGGTTATATGATTTGAGAAGAAGAAAAGATGGAGAACAAGTTACTTTCTGCCGTGCAGGATGGGAGACAGCGGCTTGTAGATCAGCATGCACAGCACTGCATCCAGCAGGCCTTTGACCAGCGTGAAGGGCATATTGAAGATGACAAGGCACTTGATGAGGCTGTCTGCAGAAGGCAGGATGGCCTGATACATGCCGAGGATGGCTTCCAGCGGCATGTGGTAGAACTGCACATAGGCCGGATAGGTGATGAAGTAGTTGGACGGTACGCTGAACACAGCCATGGCTGCAGCGCCTGCAATAGCACCAATGATGGCGGTCTTGCGGCTCTTGTGGTGCTTATAGATAACGCCTGCCACAGCGGAGAAAACCGCACCCAGCATGAAGTTGCACAGCTCGCCCACGCATGCAGTGGAAGTGCCCTTGATAACGATGTGCAGCAGGTTCTTCATAAAGCTGATGACCACACCGTACACCGGGCCGAGAGCAAAGGCACCCAGCAGAGCCGGCAGGTCAGAAAAGTCCATCTTGACGAAGGACGGGATGAGCATCGGAATGGGAAACTCAATGAACATCAGGATAAAGGCCACCGCGCTGAGCATGGCGGCAACAGTAAGATTGTGAGTCGTGCTTTTTTTCATGGTAATGATCCTTCCCGGGGTAAGATGCCCCTTACAAAAATTGTTCCGAAAGCTCTTTTCGTATCTTGTTTTTGGAACGGGAAGGACAAATAGAAAAGCGCCCTGCTGCAACAAAAACACTGCAACAGGGCGCGTAGACAACGATTTGCCTGCCGTTTCTTGCATCCGGACTATACCGTTGGTCCCGGAGTTGCACCGGGTCAGCACCCTTGCGGGTGGTCGCGGACTTTACCGCCAGTGGGGAATCTCACCCCGCCCTGAAACGAACTTTCTGGCACAAAGTATAGCGTGGCAGGCCCAGCTTGTCAAGAGGGCATCTTAAAATTTGTGCAAAAAATGTCAAAAGTAACTCTTTCAAGCTCCCTTCTCTGTAAGCTCTTGCCCGGGTGGGTGTGGTATGGTATCATAGATGGGTCGTATAAAATTCAGGAGGTTATCATGATCTTTTCTATTCGTGATCTTTCGTTTGAGCTTGGCTCTGTACTGCTGGAGGGCTGGTTTGCACTGGCTGCGCGCGCAGGGTGCGCACTGCTCATTCTGCTTGCCGCATGGCTGGTACGCCGCTGGCTGAGCAAAAGGGGCATTCCGGCACTGCTGGCCCGCAAGTGGCACTTTAACGGCACTCCCATCCTGCTGCGCAGCTTTGCGGTACCCATCCAGCGCATGTGCATTGCGGTTGGCGTATATCTGGCGGCAGCTTCCATGCCCTGGGCCAATCCCGGCATTGCCAAGCTGCTGTTGGTCTGCTTCCGCCTTGTCATGACCCTGCTGGTCTGCGAAGGCCTGTATGCGGCATCGGATCTGGCCGACCTGCTGCTGGCTTCCTGCAGCCCGGAGATCCGCTCCAACAAAACGCTCTGCTCTTTGCTGGACACCGCCTACAAGGTGCTGGTGATCGTGCTGTGCGTGGCAGCGTTGGCACAAGAAGTGGGCTTTCCCATCGGCAGCATTGTCGCCGGTGCCGGTCTGGTTGGTCTGACCATCTCGCTGGCCGCACAGGAAAGCGCCAGCAACCTGTTTTCCGGCATCGTGATTCTGCTGGACAAGCCCTTCTCGGTGGGCGACTGGATCACTGTGGGCGATGTGGAAGGCGAAGTGATCGACATCAACTTCCGTTCCACCCGCATCCGCTCGCTGGATAAAACCATCAATGTGGTGACGAACAGTAAGATCTGCTCTTCCACCGTGCAGAACGCCGCCCTGCGCACCATGCGGCCCTACAAGTTCAATCTGGGTGTCACCTATGGCACCACCCGCCCGAAGCTGGAACAGCTGATGAAAGACTTGCAGACCATGCTGGACGCAAGCCCTTACACCAACAAGGGTACCAACATCGTACAGCTTGCAAACTTTGGTGATTCCAGCATCAACATTCTGGTCTCCGCCTACCTGCTGACCAACGCCTACGCGGAATTTTTGCAGATGCAGAACGACCTGAACCTGAACATTATGGACATCATGCAGGCCGACGGTGTGGATTTTGCGTTCCCCTCCACCAGCGTGTATATCGAAAAGAACTGAGCAAACCTGTAAAGGGGCTGTTGCAAAATAGCGCCAACGAAAAGCGGAAAGCAAAAATCTCATCTTTTTCCCTCAAAAAGAGTAGAATTTTTCGGAACTGAAAATGCAAAAAGCTGAGCACCTGCTTTTTCACAGATGCTCAGCTTTTCTATACTCATTTTTTGAAATCTGCCTTTGAGCCTCAACATTCTGCCCGTTTTGTACGGTGAATGCGGCGGCTATTTTCAATCAGTCAGCTCAAGACTGGCAGGCAGTGATCAGGCTCATCTTGTAGACCTCGTCGCGTTGCAGCCACGGGACAGGTCGTTGATGGGAGCGTTCAGACCCTGCAGGATGGGGCCGTAAGCTGCATAACCACCCAGACGCTGAGCAATCTTATAGCCGATGTTGCCGGCCTCGATGCAGGGAAGATGAAGGTGTTGGCCTGACCAGCCACCTTGCTGCCCTTGCACTTGACCTGTGCAGCTTCGGGAGCAACGGCAGCGTCAAACTGCAGCTCACCGTCCACAGCCAACTCGGGATCCATTTCCTGAGCCTTGATCACAGCGTCATGGCTCAAAGCAACGGTGCCGCCCTTGCCGGAGCCCTTGGTGGAGAAGCTCAGCACAGCAACCTTCGGATCGATGCCGAACAACTTTGCGGTCTTAGCGGTCTCAATAGCAACCTCAGCAAGCTTTGCAGAAGCGGCGATCTTGACCTCGCCGGTAGCCTTATCAATGGTATCGGTATAGTCGATGTTAACAGCGCAGTCGCCCATGGCAATGCGCTTCAGGCCCTCTTCACCGCAGTCACGGTCCAGAATGAAGCAGGAGCTGACCAGATGTGCGCCCTTCTTGGTCTTGACCAGCTGCAGAGCGGGACGAATGGTGTCGGCAGTGGAGTAAGTAGCGCCGCCCAGCAGGCAATCAGCCTTGCCCATCTTCACCAGCATGGTGCCGAAGTAGTTGGACTTCTTCAGCATTGCGGTACACTCTTCAGCGGTCTGCTTACCCTTGCGTAGCTCGACCATGGTGTTCACCATCTCGTCGAAACCTGCGTAGTTCTCAGGGTCAATGATCTCAGCAGAGGAAATATCAAAATTGCCTGCGGCAGCAGCGGCCTTGCACTCAGCCTCGTTGCCCACCATGACAACCTTCAGAACGCCCTCGGCCAGCAGCTTGCTGGCTGCCTCCAGGATGCGGGGGTCATTGCCCTCGGTAAAAACGATCGTCTTGGGGTTTGCCTTCAGCTGTGCTACCAGCGGTGCGAACATATCAGCCATTGTTGATTACCTCCGAATTAACTATCCAAAATTCACATCCGGGTGCCTGTTGGACACAAGGATGCCTTTCTCTTTTATTCTAGCACACCCGGCAAAAAGTTCAAGACAAAATTGGCTTTTTGTGCTATTATTTTAGGAGAAAACCATTTTTTATTTGTGAAGAAATTATCATTCAGCTGCAAGGAGATCAAACTGCTATGGATTGGGATACATTAAAGGCCGAGTGCCTTGCCTGCCGCAGATGTGAGCTGTGCACTGACCGCACCCATGTGGTGTTCGGGCAGGGTACCGACTCAC